>Ga0137403_10000178_pt1 | contig 76684 bp, 74 predicted proteins | sample CZOMad2_1_16fung_FD_122057 | JGI IMG/M metagenome (GOLD analysis project Ga0137403, IMG submission 122057) | Vadose zone soil fungal communities from Angelo Coast Range Reserve, California, USA - CZOMad2_1_16fungal (Hybrid Assembly) | ecosystem: Environmental > Terrestrial > Soil > Vadose zone...
ACCTCCCAAACGCCATAAGGTCGGCCGCCAGGCGGCCTTGACAATTGGGGCCTTCTCATGGAAGACGCCCAGCCGCTTACCACTGACCTCTCAGAAACCACCGCCGCCTGGGCGTCTCCTGTCGCCGGAGACGCCCTGGCGTTCGGGGTCAGGCCATGGCCTCCACCCGCCGCAGCACCTCGGCGAAGGGGACCTGGGCAAAGGCGCCGAAGAGGGGATGCGCCTTGAGCTTGCCGCGGACGCGGGGGGAGGGCAGGCCGGTCAGGAAGCGGGCGAAGGCGCGGGGATCGGCCAGAGCCTGGGCCAGTTCCGGGGTGGGCTTCCGGCGCAGGTGGGCCGCCTGGGCGAGGCGCGCCTCGTCGACGTGGAGCGGGGGCGGCGGGAGGAGCGCCATGGGCTTGCCGCCGTTCTGGCACCAGGAGCAGTGGCCGCAGGGACCGGGAAGGATTTCGCCGAAGTGGGCGGCCAGGAAGGCGGTCTGGCAGCCGTCGTGCCCGGCGAGGGTGAGCACCTGGTCGAGGCGGGCGAGCTCGCGGCCCTCCCGCTCGAGGGTGCGCTCGTGGAGCGACTGCGCCAGGGCTTCCAGGTCCTCGGGCCGGCGCAGCCAGCGGTAGGGATGGCGTACGCCGGCGGCGCGGACCTCCAGGAGCTTCTGCTCGGCGAGATAGTCGAGCGCCCGCACCAGCCGGTCGCGGGAGGAGCCCAGGGCGCGGGCCGCCGCGTCGAGGTCGACGTGGTACCAGATCTTGGCCTTCTTCGCCTGCTGGAAGAGCCCGCGCAGCAGCTCCCGCCGCTCGCCGGCGAAGCGGCCCAGAATGATCTCGGAGGACTGGAGCGGCCGGAACTCGTACTCGGCGTAGAGCGGCGTGCCGGCCTCGACGTAGCCCAGGAGCTCCAGGTAGGTGAGGAGCGTCCGCACGACGAGCAGCCGGATGTCGTGGCGGGCCGAAAGATCGTAGAAGGAGAGCTCCTGGCGGTCTTCCTTCCCGGCAGCCTGGAGATCGGCGAGCTCGGCGAGGAGCCCGCGCACCGCGCCGAGGTCCGGGGTGTCGCCGTAGGCATAGTTCTGGAGCACCGGCAGGTCGTCCGGACAGACCAGGACCTCGCAGAGCGAGGAGAGGCCGTCCCGGCCGGCGCGGCCGATCTCCTGGGCCAGGTTCTCCAGGCTCTTCGGCAGGTTGTAATGGAGCACCCGGCGGATGTCCGGCTTGTCGATCCCCATGCCGAAGGCGATGGTGGCGACCACCACGGCCTCCCGGGAGGGCAGGAACCACTCCTGGACCCGCACCCGCTCCTCGTCCTCCATCCCGGCGTGGTAGGCGCGGGCTGGCAGCCCGGCCCGGGCCAGGGCCGCCGCCACCTCCTCGGCCGTTTTCTGCTGGGTGACGTAGACGATCGCCGCCCCCGGCCCGGCCGTCCCGAGCGGCGAGGCCAGCCGTTCGAGCAGCAGGGCGTCGCGGTCGGCGGCCGGGACCGGGGTGGTGGCGAGGGTCAGGTTCTCGCGGTGGAAGCCGGTGCGGACAGCGCATTCCGGGTCGATCTCGAAGCCGCGGCAGATGTCTGAGAGCACCTGCGGCGTGGCGGTCGCGGTGAGCGCCAGGGTGCGCTCGGCGGAGCAGAGCTTCGCCAGACCGGCGAGCTTCAGGTAGTCGGGGCGGAAGTTGTGCCCCCACTCGGAGACGCAGTGCGCCTCGTCGACCGCGAAGAGCGATACGCGAATCCGGGAGATGGCCTCGCGGAAGCGCTCGTTGCCGAAACGCTCCGGGGCGACATAAAGCAGGCGGAGCGTCCCTTCGCGGACGGCCGCCATGACGGCGCCGACCTCCCCGGCGGTGAGCGTCGAGTCGAGGCGGGCGGCCGCCACGCCGCGCCGGGCCAGCTGGTCGATCTGGTCCTTCATCAGGGCGAGGAGCGGCGAGACCACCAGGGTGAGGCCGGGCAGCAGCAGGGCCGGGACCTGGTAGCAGAGCGATTTGCCGCCGCCGGTGGGGAAGATCGCCGCGGCGGAGCGCCCGGCCAGGAGATGGCCGATCACCGCCTCCTGCCCGGGGCGGAAGGCGGCGAAGCCGAAGGTCGCGGCGAGAACGGCGCGGGCGGCGTCCAAGGGGATCGGGGGAAGCACGGTCTCGGGCATGGCGCTCATCGGATCACCTCCAGGGAGATCTGGGAAGGGGTCAGGGAGAAAGAGACGGGACGGCGGCTGTCGGTCGTGGGCATGTCGAGCCCTCCTTTCAACTGGAGGGACGGAAAACGCTCCGCCGATCTGGCAAACGAAGTTTCGGGAGGCCGGCGAGCCCCCGCCATGCCAGAATGCGGACATGCCCAGAGACCCGCTCCCCCAGCTCCGCCAGCTCTGCCTCGCCCTGCCGGAGACGACCGAACGGCTGAGCCATGGCGAACTGACCTGGTTCGTGCGCGGCAAGCAGACCTTCGTGAGCTACGCCGACCACCACCACGACGACCGGCTGGCCTTCTGGTGCGCCGCGCCGGACGGCGCCCAGGAGGTGCGGGTGGCGACCGCCCCCGAGCGGTTCTTCGTCCCGCCCTACGTGGGCACCCGCGGCTGGCTCGGCGTCTACCTCGACGTGCCGGTCGACTGGGACGAGATCGCCGACCTGGTCCTGGACGCCTACCGGAGCGTCGCCCCCCGGCGGCTGCTGGCCGAGCTCCCCGGCCGGCAAACGTAGGAGCCTCCTTCCTACCGGTGCTCCTCCACGAGACCTTCGAGACGCAGGCCCGGCGCACGCCGGACCGGGTGGCGGTCCTCGCCGGTCCGGCCCACCTGACCTATGCCGAGCTCGACCGGCGCGCCGACCAACTGGCCGGCTCTCTGCGCCGGCTGGGGGTCGGGCCGGAGGTCCGGGTAGGGCTCTGCCTGGCGCGCGACCTGCCCCTGGTGACGGCGATCCTGGCGGTGCTCAAGGCGGGCGGGGTCTACGTTCCGCTCGACCCGACCTATCCCACGCCGCGCCTGGCGCTGCTGCTCGAAGACAGCGGGGCCACCGTCCTCCTCACCCAGGAATCGCTCCTCCCGGTGCTCCCCGCGCATGCCGCGCGGGTCGTCCAGTTGGACGCAAACCGGCCCTGGAGCGACGCCGCCACCCCGCCAGAGGATGCCGCGGAGGGACGTTCCGCCCTGCCGCGGAACCTCGCCTATCTGATCTACACCTCCGGTTCGACCGGCCGGCCCAAGAGCGTCGCCATCGCGCACGAGAGCGCCGTCGCCCTGGTGCGCTGGGCGCTCTCCGTGTTCGCGGCGGAGGAGCTGGCCGGGGTCCTGTTCAGCACCTCGGTCTGCTTCGATCTTTCGATCTTCGAGCTCTTCACCCCGCTCGCCGTCGGGGGCTCCCTGGTCGTCGCCGGCAACGCCCTCGACCTCCCCGCCCTGCCCGCAGCGCAGGCCGTGACCCTGGTCAACACCGTGCCCTCAGCGATGGCCGAGCTGGTCCGCCGGAACGGGGTGCCCACCTCGGTTCAGACCGTCAATCTGGCCGGCGAGGCGCTGCCCGGGGCGTTGGCCGAGGCCATCTATGGGACCACCGCGGTGGACCGGGTGTGGAACCTCTACGGCCCCTCCGAGAGCACCACCTACTCGACCTTCGCTCTCGTCGAACGCGGTGCATTGGGCGAGCCGTCAATCGGCCGGCCGATCGACGGCACCCGGGCCTACCTGCTGGACGAGCAGGGGGAACCGGCCGGTGCCGGAGAGGCGGGCGAGATCGTCCTCGGCGGGGCGGGCCTCGCGAGAGGCTATCTCGACCGCCCCGACCTGACCGCCGAGCGGTTCACCCCCGATCCGCTGGCGGTCGCGCCGGGGGAGCGCGTCTACCGGACCGGCGACCTCGGCCGCCCCCTCCCCGACGGCAGCCTCCATTTCGTCGGCCGCGTCGACCAGCAGGTGAAGGTCCGCGGCTTCCGCATCGAGCTCGGCGAGGTCGAGGCGGCCCTTGCCCGGCACCCCGCTCTAGAAGAGGTGGCGGTGGCGGCGCGTGCCCATTCGGCGGCTGTGGCGGGCGACCGACGCCTGGTGGCGTACGTCGTGGCCGCTTCGCCGCCGCCCACCGCGCGCCAGCTGCGCGACTTCCTGTTGCAATCGTTGCCGGCCTCCATGGTGCCGTCGGTCTTCGTCCGCCTTCCCGCCCTGCCGCGGCGGCCAAACGGCAAGCTCGACCGCCAGTTGCTGCCCGAGCCGGGAGCCTTCAGGGACGACCTGGCCGCGGCGTTCTCACCGCCGGAAGGCCCGATCGAGGAGCGGCTCGCCGGCCTCTGGGCGGAGGTCCTGGGCGGCGAGCGCATCGGCCGCGACGACGACTTCTTCGCCCTGGGTGGCCACTCTCTCCTCGCCACCCGGCTCCTCTCGCGGGTGCGCGACACCCTGGGGGCCGACCTGCCGTTCGGCGCCCTGTTCGCCGCGCCGACCGTCGCCGATCTCGCCGGCCGGGTGGAGGCGGCGCTCGCCACCGCGCCGAGCCCTCTCCCGCCGCTCCTTCCGCCCGCTCCGCACCCGACCCGGGTCCCGCTCGCCCCAGGGCTCTTCGGGATGTGGTTCGACGCGCGCCGAGAGCCCGATCTGCCGCTCTACAACATCGCCCAGGCGGTGATCCTGCGTGGTCCGCTCGACCCCGTCGCCCTCGCCACCGCCCTCGCCGCGCTGGTGTGCCGCCACGACGCCCTCCGCACTCGCTTCCTGGAGATCGACGGCCAGCCGGTCCAGGAGGCCCTCCCGCCGTCGCCTCCGGCGCTGCCGGTCCTCGACCTCGGCAGCCTGCCCGCGGCGGACCGCATCCGGGAGGCGGCGCGCCTGGGCCGTCACGAGGTCCGCTGGCGCTTCGATCCTGCGAGCGGGAAGCTTCTGCGGGCCGTCCTGGTGCGTCTGGCGGCGGCGGAGCACCTCCTTCTACGGACCGTGCACCACCTGGTCTTCGACGGCCTGTCGGAGGAGATCTTCTGGCGCGAGCTGTCCGTTTTCTATTCGGCGGCGATCGATGCCGTCGACACCGCGCCGCCGCCCGATCTGCCGCTCGGTTTTGCCGACTATGCCTGGTGGCAGCACCGGTGGCTCGGCGAGACGCTCGCCGGGCAGGTCTCCTGGTGGCGCGAGCGGCTCTCCGATCTCGCGCCGCTCGCCCTGCCCACCGATCGGCCGCGGCCGGCCCTCGAATCGCGCCGCGGCGGCGAGCTGCGTTCGCTCCTGCCGGCGCCCCTGGTGGGCGATGTGCGCGATGTGGCGCGGCGGCAGGGCGCCACCCCCTTCATGGCCCTCCTCGCCGCCTTCTCGGCCCTCCTCCACCGCTACAGCGGCCAGGAGGACTTCGCCGTCGGCGCCCCCGTCGCCGGCCGCGGCCCGTCGGCGCTCGAAGGGTTGATCGGCTGTTTCGTCAACCTCCTGCCGCTGCGTGCCGGCTTCGCCGGGCGGCCGACGGGCGGCCGGCTTCTCACACAGACGCGGGAAACGGCCCTCGCGGCCTTCGCCCAGCAGGACGTCCCCTACGCCCGACTGGTCGGCGAGCTCGCCGGAGAGCGCGACCCGAACCGCGCCGCGCTCGTCCAGGTCGCCTTCCAGCTCGTCGGCGAGGTCCACCCGGCACCCCGGCTGCCCGGGGTGATCGCCGTTTCGGCCGGCCTCCACAACGGGACCGCCAAGTTCGACCTCGACCTGGAGCTGGAGGAGCGCGGGGAGGAGATCGGGGTGCGCTGCGAGTACCGCCTCGATCTCTTCGACCCGCCGACCGTCGTGCGTCTCCTCGACCACTTCGCCCGGCTCACCGCCGCTCTCGTCGCCTCCCTCGGGCAGCCGGTGATTGACCTGCCCCTGCTGTCGGCGGCCGAAGCTCATCAAACCCTGGCGGAGTGGAACGACACGGCCGTCGGCAGGCAAGACGGTGCTCCGGAGGGGCCCTGGGTCCACGAGATCTTCGCCGAGCAGGCCGGGTGGCGGCCGGAGGCTCTGGCGGTGACGGCGGGCGGGCAGGTGCTCAGCTACGGCGAGCTCGACCGGCGGGCGCGCCGGCTTGCCGGCGCGCTCCGCGGTCTGGGTGTCGGGCCGGAGGTGCGCGTCGGCATCGGCATCGAACGTTCGCCCGAGCTGGTGATCGCCGTCCTCGCCGTGCTTCAGGCGGGAGGCGCTTTCGTGGCTCTCGATCCCACTCTTCCCGAGGAGCGCCTCGGCTTCCAGCTGGAGGACTCGGGAGCCCCCGTTCTCCTCACCCGTCGCGGCCCACTGGCCGACCGCGCCGCCGGGCTGGGCATCCGCTGCCTCTTCCCGCACGAGCCGTCGGTCGGCGCTTCTCTCGGCACCCTCACGACCCTTCAGCCCGACAACCTGGCCTATGTCATCTATACCTCCGGCTCGACCGGCCGGCCCAAGGGGGTGGAGCTCTGCCACGGCGCCCTGGCGAACCTGATCGCCTGGCACCGAAGCACTTTTGCGGTGACCCAGAACGACCGCGCGACTCTGCTCGCCGGGGTCGGCTTCGATGCCGCGGTCTGGGAGACCTGGCCGTATCTTGCGAGCGGTGCGAGCCTCCACGTCCTGCCGGAGGCGATCCGCACCGCGCCCGAGGAGCTGCGCGATTGGCTGATCACCCAGGGGATCACGGTGACCTGGCTGCCGGTGCCGCTCGCCGAGGCGGTGCTGGATCTGCCCTGGGCTCCGGACGGGGCGTCCCGGCCGGCCCTGCGTTGCCTGCTGACCGGGTCGGACCGCCTGCACCGCTACCCTCCGACAGCGCTGCCGTTCCCGCTGCTCAATACCTACGGCCCCACCGAAGGGACCGTGATCTCCACGTGCGGCATCGTGCCCGCCGCCGATTCGAGAAGCCAGGAGCGGGGAGCGCCCGGCATCGGGCGGCCGCTCGACAACGTCCGCGTCCACGTCGTCGATCCTCTGGGAGGAGATCTCCGGCCGGTGCCGTGCGGCGTCCCCGGCGAGCTGCTGATCGGCGGGGCCGGCCTGGCCCGGGGCTATCTTTGCCGCCCCGACCTCACCGCCGAACGTTTCCTCCCCGATCCCTTCGCCGCGCCGCCGCTGCCGCCCGGCGAACGTCTCTACCGCACCGGCGATCTGGTCCGCTGGCTGCCGGACGGCGAGATCGATTTCCTCGGCCGGATCGACCACCAGGTCAAGATCCGTGGCTACAGAATCGAGCTCGGCGAGATCGAGTCGGTGCTCGCCCGGCACCCGGCGGTGCGCGAGGCGGTGGTCCTCGCCCCCGACGGCGGTATTGGCGGCCTGGTGGCCTTCTTCACCGCGTGCGAGAACGGCGCCCCGCCCGAGGCGGTGGAGCTGCGCGACCTGCTCTTCCGGCAGCTGCCGGAGTACATGATCCCGGCGCGATTCGTGCCGCTCGCCGTCCTGCCGCTCAACGCCAGCGGCAAGGTCGACCGGCAGGCGCTGACCCTCCTCGCGCGGCAGTTGGGGCCAGTGGTCGGAGATGCCGGAGATCACGAAAAGGCGCCGCGCACGCCGGTCGAAGAGCTGCTCGCCAATCTCTGGGAGGGGATCTTGGAGCGGTCGCCCATCCGGACCGGCGACAACTTCTTCGACCTGGGCGGCCACTCCCTGCTCGTCACCCGGCTGCTGGCGCGGATCCGCGAGGTCCTGGGGATGAGCCTGCCGGTGCAGGCGGTGTTCGAGCACCCGACCTTGGGAGCCCTGGCGCGGGCCGTGGAGACCGCCCGACCGGAAGCGGCGGAAACTGCCCTGCCCCCGCTCGTTCCGGTGGTCCGCGAGGGCCGGCTGCCGCTCTCCTTCGCGCAGCAGCGGCTCTGGTTCCTCGACCGGTTGGCGCCGGGCGGCGCGACCTACAACGTCCCCGTGGCCTACGCGCTCCGCGGCCCGCTCGCACCGGTGGCGCTCGCCGCCAGCCTGACCGAGGTGGTGCGTCGCCACGAGGCCCTGCGCACCCGGTTCGTCGAGGTGGACGGGGCGCCCTGGCAGGAGATCGAGGCGCCGCAACCGGTCCCCTTGGCGCTCGTCGATCTGGGTCGGCTGTCGTCCTGGCGCGAACGGCAGGACGCCGAAGTCGCACGACTGGGCCGGGAGGACATCGGCCGACCCTTCGATCTCACGCGCGGGCCGCTGCTGCGCGCCCGGCTCGTGCGGCTGAGTGCTGCAGAGCATGCCCTGCAGCTCTCGGTGCACCACATCGCCTTCGACGGCTGGTCCGCTGGGCTGCTGCGCGGCGAGCTGTCGGCCCTCTATGCCGCCCATGCCGCCCATGCCGCTGGAGTCGAGCGGCGCCTCTCGCCGCTCCCCGAGCTGCCCGTGCAGTACGCCGACTTCGCCGTCTGGCAACGCGCCTGGCCGCCGGAGGTGCTGGCCGGGCAGCTCGCCTACTGGCGCCGGCAGCTGGCAGGAGCGCCGACGGCGCTCGAGCTGCCGACCGATCGGCCGCGGCCGGCGGTGCAGAGTTTCCGCGGCGCCGTCCGCGAGCGCTGCCTGCCGGACGAGCTTGCGGCGCTCCTCCGCCAGGCGGCGCGGCGGGAGGGGGTTACCCTGCACATGCTCCTCCTCGCCGGCTTCGCGGCCCTGCTCTCCCGCTACACGGAGCAGGAGGATCTGCTGATCGGCACGCCGGTGGCCAACCGTACCCGGCCGGAGGTCTTCGGGTTGATCGGCTTCTTCGTCAACACCCTGGTCCTGCGGGCGCGTCTTTCCGACGCCCCGGACTTCCGCCGGCTGCTCGTGGCAACGCGTGATTCGACGCTCTCGGCCTTCGCCCATCAAGACCTGCCTTTCGAGGCGCTGGTCGAGGAGCTGAAGCCGGAGCGCGACCTGGGGCGCAACCCGTTGATCCAGGTGCTGCTCGTTCTGCAGAGCGCCGGCCGCGCGGCAGAGGCCTGGGAACTGCGGGACGGCCTGCGTTTCACCCCGCTCCGGCCCGCCGAAAGCCGGACGGCGAAATTCGATCTATCGCTGGCGGTCGAGGAGCAGGGGGAGACGCTGGCGCTCGAATTGGAGGTCGCGGCCGACCTGTTCACCACTTCGACCGCGGCGCGCCTGCTGGGGCACTATGCAGCGTTGCTCGCGGGGGCAGCGCGGAATCCCGACAGCCCGGTCGCGCGGCTGCCGCTGCTCGGTAAAGAAGAGCGGCAGCAGCTGGCGGCGGAGTGGAACGACACGGCCTCGGCGTTTCCGCGGCGCTCGCTGCACCGGCTGTTCGAGGCGCAGGCGGCGGCGCGGCCGGAGGCGGTGGCGGTGGTCTGGGAAAACGGCGAGCTGACCTACGGCGAGCTCGACCGGCGCGCCGGCCGGATCGCCCGCGCGCTGCGCCGGCTGGGGGTCGGTCCGGAGGCACGGGTAGGATTGTGCTTCGAGCGCTCGGCGGAGTGGGTGACCGCGATGCTGGGCATCCTCAAGGCGGGCGGAGTCTACCTGCCGCTCGACCCCACTTATCCGCGGGAGCGTCTGGATCTCCTGCTGCAGGACGCGGCGCCGGCGGTGCTCGTCGGCATCCGGCCGCTCCTGGAAAAGCTGCCGGGAACGGTGCCGCGTCTGGCTTTAGAGGCGTTGGAAACGATCCCCGAGGTCTCAGGTCCGGAGGTGGAACCGGAAGGGCTGGCCTACGTGCTCTACACCTCGGGCTCGACGGGCATGCCGAAAGGGGTGGAGATCTGTCATCAGGCGGTGGTGCGGCTGGTGCGCAAGACGGGATATGCGGCGTTCGGTCCCGGGGAGGTGTTCCTGCAGCTGGCGCCGCTGTCGTTCGACGCCGCGACCCTAGAGATCTGGGGACCGCTCCTCAACGGCGGACGCCTGGCACTCTTTCCGCCGCGGCCGTTCTCTCTCGCCGAGCTGGAGGCCGCGGTCGCGCGCTACGGGGTGACCACCCTGTGGCTGACGGCGGGCCTTTTCCACCTGGCGGTAGACGAGGGCCTCGCGGGCTTCGCCGGGCTGCGGCAGCTGCTGGCCGGAGGCGACGTGCTGTCCCGCGGTCACGTGGAGCGGGCGCTGGCACAGCTGCCGGGAGTGGAGCTGATCAACGGCTACGGTCCGACGGAGAACACGACCTTCAGCGCCACCCACCGGTTGCGGCGCAGCCTGGGAGAGGGTTCGGTGCCCATCGGCCGGCCGATCGCGAACAGCCGGGCCTATGTGCTGGACCGGGAGTTGGAGCTGGTGCCCGTGGGCGTGGTGGGAGAGCTGTACGTGGGCGGCGCGGGGCTGGCCCGGGGGTATCTCCAGCGCCCGGAGCGGACGGCGGAGCGGTTCATACCGGCCCCCTTCGGCGGCGTCGGAGGGGGACGACTGTACCGGACGGGAGACCGGGCGCGCTGGCGAGTGGAGGGGGTGCTGGAGTTCCTGGGCCGCCGGGACTTCCAGGTCAAAATCAGGGGCTTCCGGGTCGAGCTGGGCGAGGTGGAGAGCGCCCTGCTGCGCCATCCCGGAATACGGGAGGCCGTGGTGACGGCGGGCGCCGAAAGCCTGGTGGCCTATTACGTCCCGGCAGGGGACGAGGTGGACGTGGCAGAGCTGCGGACCTTCCTCGGCCAGCGCCTGCCGGAGCCCCTGGTGCCATCGGCCTTCGTGGCCCTCGCGGCCCTGCCGCTCTCGTCCAACGGCAAGGTGGACCGCCGGGCGCTGCCGGCTCCGGAGGAAGTACCGACAGCCGGTGGTGGGGCGGCGGTCGCGCCGCGTACGCCGGTTGAGGCGGCGCTCGCCGGGATCTGGGAAGAGGTGCTGGGGCTCGATCGGATCGGCATCCACGACAACTTCTTCCACCTCGGTGGGCACTCGCTCCTCGCCCTCCGCGTGCTGTCGCGGCTCCGTGCCACCCTGGGCGTTACGCTGCCGCTCCAGACTCTCTTCGCCAGCCCGACGATCGCCGAGCTGGCCGCCGAGTTGACCGCCGGGGTGACCGAGAGCCCCGGTAGCGACGCCCCGGCCTCTCCGATCCAACGGGTGGCACGCGACGGCGGTCTCCCCCTCTCCTCCTCGCAGCTGCGACAGTGGTTCCTCGTCCAACTGGAGCCGCAGGCGACGGTCTACAACCTGCCGCTCACCCTCTGCCTCGCCGGTCCGCTGCAGCACGCCCCCCTGTCGCGGAGCCTCGACGAGATCGTCCGCCGGCAGGAGTCGCTCCGCACCACTTTTCCCGCTGTTCGCGGCCGGCCGGTGGCGGTCGTCGGCGAGGCGCGGTCGCTGCCGCTCCCCGAAGTCGACTTGGGCGCCCTCCCCGCTCGCGAACGGCAGGCCGAGACCCGCCGGCTGGTACAGGCGGAGGGCGAGCGTCCTTTCGATCTGATGCGCGGACCGCTCCTCCACACGGCTCTCCTGCGGCTCGCGCTGGAGGAGCATCTCCTCCTCCTCACCCTGCACCACATCGTCTTCGACGGTTGGTCCTTCGGCGTCTTCACCCGCGAGCTCGCGGCGCTCTACGCGGCCTTCCGCGCCGGCCTCCCCTCGCCGCTCCCCGCGCTTGAAATCCAGTACGTGGACTTCGCCGCCTGGCAGCAGGAGTGGCTCGCCGGGGAGGAGGCGCAGGCGCAGGCCGACGCCTGGCGCGCCCGGCTCGCCGGGGCGGCCCGGGTGCTCGACCTGCCCACCGACCGGCCGCGTCCGCCGGTCCAGAGCTACCGCGGCGCCTTCGTCCCGGTGCGGTTGGAGCCGGCGCTGGCCGAGCGTCTCCGCGCCCTCGGCCTCGCCGAGGGCGCGACCCTGTTCATGACGCTCCTCGCCGGCTGGAGCGCCCTCCTGCAGCGCTACACCCGCCAGGACGACCTCCTGGTCGGCACCTTCGTAGCCAACCGGCGGTGGGCGGCGGTCGAGCCCTTACTCGGCTTCTTCGTCAACACCCTGGTGCTCCGCGCCGATCTGACGGGAGAGCCGAGCCTCCGCGCTCTCCTCGCCCGGACGCGGGAGACCACCCTCTGGGCCTACGAGCACCAGGACCTTCCCTTCGAGACCCTGCTCGAGGCGCTGGACGTCGAGCGCGACCTGTCGCGCACGCCGCTTCTTCAGACTCACTTCGGCTTCCAGAACTTCTCCGTGCCGACGATCGAGCTGCCCGGCCTCGCCATCGCCCCGGTCGACCTCTATGAAGGCGGCAGGGCGAACTTCGACCTGACCCTGGCGCTCTGGGAGACGGAGGGGGCGCTCTCCGGCTGGATTCAGTACAACGCCGATTTGTTCCTGCCGACGACGGCCGAGCGGATGGTCCGCCACTTTACCGGCCTGCTGGCAAGGGCGGCCGGCGCGCCGGACCAGCCGCTCGCCGAGCTGTCGCCGCTCACCGCAGCCGAGCGCCACCAGGCCCTCGTCGAGTGGAGCGGGGAGGACGTAGGAGACGCGACCCGCACGGTTCCCGAGATGTTCGCGGCCCAGGCGGCGCGGACGCCGGAGGCGGTGGCAGTGGTGGCCGGAACAACGGCGTTGACCTATGCCGAGCTCGCCCGCCGATCGACCGCGCTCGCCGGCCGTCTGCGGCAGCTCGGGGTGGGGCCGGAGACCGTCGTCGGGCTCTGCTGCCCGCGCAGCTTGGAAATGATCGTCGGCCTCTTCGGCATCCTCGCGGCCGGCGGCGCCTACCTGCCGCTCGACCCGGCCCTCCCTCCCGGGCGCCTCGCCCTGCTCGTCGAGGACGCCGGAGCCACCGCCCTGGTCACCCTGGCGCGGCTGGCGCCCGGGTTCGTCCGTTTTGCCGGGCCGGTGCTCTGCCTGGAGGAAGCGGCGGGCAAGCCAAGCGAGCTGCCGGGACCCGATCCCGGAAACCTCGCCTACGTCCTCTACACCTCAGGCTCGACCGGCCGGCCGAAGGGCGTCCTGATCGACCATGCCGCCCTCGCCCGCTTCACCGGGAACGCCGTGGCGGTCCACGGCGTGGGGCCGGGGGACCGGGTCCTGCAGTTCGCCTCCCTGGCCTTCGATGCCAGCTGCGAGGAGATCTATCCCTGCCTCGCCGCCGGGGCCACGCTGGTCCTCCGCGACGAGGCCATGCTCGGCTCGGCCGCCCTCTTCCTCGCCACCTGCGGCGACTGGAGCATCACCCTCCTGGACCTGCCGACCGCCTACTGGCACACCCTGGTGGCGGAGCTGGCGAGCGGCCGGGTCGCCGTCCCCGCCAGCGTCCGCCGGGTCATCCTCGGCGGCGAGCGGCCTCAACCGGAGCGCCTCCGGGCCTGGTTCGAGGCGGCCGGCCGGCGGCCGCAGCTCCTCAACAGCTACGGCCCGACCGAAGCGACCGTGGTGGCCACCGCCGGCCGCCTCGACGCGCCGGCGAGCGGCGGGGCGCCAATCGGCCAGCCCCTTCCCGGCACCCGTGTCTGGCTGCTCGATTGCGGAGGGAACCCCGTGCCGATCGGGGTCCCCGGCGAGCTGTGCATCGCCGGCCGCGGCCTCGCCCGCGGCTACCACGGCCGCCCCGACCTCACGGCGGAGCGCTTCCTCCCCATCTCCCTGGCCGGGCCGGGAGCCCGCCTCTACCGGACCGGCGACCTGCTGCGCCACCTGCCGGACGGCGGCATGGAGTTCCTCGGCCGCCTCGACGACCAGGTGAAGATCCGCGGCTTCCGGGTCGAGCCGGAGGAGGTCGCCGCGGTGCTCGCCGGCCATCCCCAGGTGCGGGAGGCGGCGGTGGTGGCCGCCCCGGCGGCTTCCGGCGACCTCCGGCTCCTCGCCTACGTCGTGGCCGGCCAGGAGCCTGGCCCGCCGGCCGGAGAGCTGCGCGAGTTTCTGAAGGAACGGCTGCCGGCCTACATGGTGCCGGCCGACTACCTGGCGCTCCCCGCCCTGCCCCGCACCGCGACCGGCAAGCTCGACCGCCGGGCGCTCCCCGCGCCCGAAGCCGGCCGCGATCGCACCGCCGTGCCGGCCGCGCCGCCGGAGACCGAGACCGAGGCGCTCCTGGTCGAAATCTGGCAGCACCTCCTGGGGCGCCAGCCGGTGGGCCTCTACGACAACCTCTTCGATTTGGGCGCCCACTCGCTCCTCGCGCCGCAGTTCATCGCCCAGGTCGAGGAGGTCTTCCAGCTCGAGCTGCCCCTCCACGTGCTCTTCGAATCGCCCACCGTCAAGGAGCTCGCGGTGGCGATCCAGGATGCCTTGCTCACCCAGATCGAGAGCCTGAGCGACGAGGAGGTGGCGGCCCTCGTCGGGGCCGATTCGCCCTGACCCCCTCCTCCTGTGCCGAGCCCTGGCGACCCCCCAGAATCCGGGCGGAAAAAGTTTTAAAATTCGTCTCCTCGTTTTTGTCGCTTTCTCCAGAACCCGGCTGCGAGACTCCGGCTCACGACGGCGCCACCTCCGGTGCCGGCCCATTGAGCCGCGAGGCTCGCAGAAGGAGAACGACGTGAAGAATGAGAATCTTACCCCCCAGCCGACGGAGACCCCCAAGGCCAAGCCCCGCAAGAAGGAGACCACCGCGGCGGGCAAAGTCGGCGACTGGCAGCGCCTCCTCGCGCCGCTGGTCGCCAACGCCGACGAGCTGAAGCACCTGGAGATACCGCGCGCCAAGCTGGCGGCGATGGTGGCCCAGGCCGCGGACCTCAAGCAGCAGCAGGCGGCCCAACGGGCCGCCAAGCAGGCAGCCTGGCGTGCTCGGCACGCCCCCGCTTTTTTCCCTCCACGAGGACTCGACCGCCGCGGATCCTGGCTCATTGTCCCGAGGCGACGGCTCGTTGCCACGGGACCACGGCTCGTTGCCGCGGGACACGGTCTCAAATCCCCGGGACGATGCTTCGTGGTCGCGGGACTTTCCCTCATTGTCCCCGGACAACGGTTTCCAGTCCCTGGACTACGGCCCGTGGTCGCGGGACTCTCACTCGTTGTCCCGGGACAACGGTCTCGAACCCTGGAAAACGACCCGAATCGAGGGACCAAGACTCGTTGTCCCGGGACAACGAACCAAAGTCCCTGGACTACGATCCAAGGTCTGGAGACCACGACTCCTTGTCCCGGGGCTACGACTCGTCGTCCCGGGACCACGAGACGTTGTCCAGGGACCATGAATCGGATTCCCTGGACAATGCTTCGTGGTCCCGGGACCGAGACTCAGACACCCGGAAAAACCGTCTCAACCCCTGGATTTCGACCGTCCTTATCGGGTCCATGAGTCGTTGTCCCGGGACCATGACTCAGAGTCCCGGGACAACGGACCACCCGCTGCACGCCGCCGATGACCCGCTGCCCTCGCCGCGCCAGGGAAGCGGGTGTATTGTTCCCCCTTCGGGCCCGTCTCCGGCCCGCCCCGCGGGAGCCTCCGGAGGCGTGCGAGAAAGGAGGACGTGATGAAGTACCTCGCCCTGCTGGGCAGGATCTGCTACAGCGCCATCTTCATCCTGTCGGGACCGCACCACTTCGAAGCCGGGACTATCAGCTACGCCGCCAGCGCGGGGGTGCCCATGCCCTCGGTCCTGGTGCCGCTCTCGGGCGTCATCTCGATCCTCGGCGGCCTCTCGATCGCCTTGGGATTCAAGGCGCGCTGGGGCGCCTGGCTCATCGTCCTCTTCCTCGTCCCCGTGACCCTCTACATGCACCGCTTCTGGGGCATCGCGGACGCGCAGGCCGCCCAGATGCAGATGATCAATTTCATGAAGAACCTCTCCATGCTCGGCGCGGCCTTCTTCTTCGCCGTGGTGGGCTCCGGGCCGGCGAGCCTCAAGGAGTAGAGAGCGCCCTGGCGGCGCCCCCGCGCGATGGCTGCGTGCATGCACGCGATGACCGTGTGCAGTGCGGCAGTGACCGCGTGCATGCACGCGATGACTGTGCACAGTGCGGCAGTGACCGCGTACATGCACGCGATGACCGTGCGCAGTGCGGCGGTGACCGCGTACATGCACGCGATGACCGTGCGCAGTGCGGCGGTGACCGCGTATATGCACGCGATGACCGCGCGCAGTGCGGCGATGACCGTGGACATGCACGCGACGACCGTGCGCAGTGCGGCAATGACCGTGTGCAGTGCCGCGGTGACCGAAATCTGCCTGGGTTACGCTGCGCGCTGTGAAGCTCTCAAGTCCGGGTCTTTCCTCTGGTTTCTCCCCGCAAAGCCCCTATAGTCATCCTGAGCTTGCGAAGGATCTTGGGGAAGACGTGGCCTGCGCTATCGTCGGCGATCGGGTACCGGAGGTCTCCGACAAGCTATACTTCGCTCGGGGTAATGGGGATGACTCTGACGCTGGACCTGCCCAAAGAGCTGGAGAACGAGCTCACCGCCGAGGCCGCTCGGCTCGGCCTGCCGGTTTCCGAGTACGCGCGCCGCCTGCTCTCCTCCGGCCGGACGCCAGGAGCTTCCCCGAAGACCGGCGCGGAGCTGGTAGCCTACTGGCAGCGCGAAGGGGTCGCCGGTTCCCGACCCGAGATCTCGGACAGCCAGGAACTCGCCCGCGCGATCCGGCGCCAGGCCGAAGAGGGTTTCCGCTCCTGATCTTCGCCCCTGCTATTATGCTAGGCCGCAAAGAGAGTCGATTTCCGCATCGATAGCGGTTTGCTCCTCTTCAGGATCAGGGGAGGTGTTGTCCGCCGTACGGGCATGACTTTGCCGCTCGATGAGTGGCAATAGCTCCACGAGTTGAGCACCGCGACGAGTTGTGGAGATCCAAGTCGCCCGGCCTCCCCCATGTCGATGGACAATTAGCTCCGCGGACTCGAGTCGGCGACACACGTTCGCCACCTGCTGAGGCGACATCGTGAGGCGGTCCGCAAGGTCGAAAGGTCGGAGCGGATGTGACTCATTCGCCAGGAGAGAAAGCACTGCCGCTGCCTTCCCGTCAGCTGTGCCGAGTGACCTCAGCTCCGCAGCCAGGGCTGGGACATCTTCTGTATCCCGGAGCAACTCCAGGAGATAAGACCACTGAGTCCGCCAGGGCTCGCGCTTTTCCCGCTCAACCCAATGCCAGGCTGCGAATAGTGCGTCCCGCAATGCATCGGGACCGGCTCCTCTGTCTTGAGCGAAACGCAGGAAGGCGTGTCGAAAATGCAGATCGAGTGCTCCCAGAGCTTCATCGTCGCCTTGCCTCACGGCTTCTCGAGCCCGGTTCACTGCTTCAGAGGGCTGAAGGTCGATAAAGGAGATTGACATTGAGAGCCTCAGCTAAACACCAGTGTAGTACTACGAAGCAGCTTCGGAAAGGCCGACGAGTTCACGAATGCTAAACACCCTAAGCATTAGCTCCTCCGAAAGCAGCTTGCCAGCCGTTCGGAGGCCTCCCTTGGCGGGGACGTAGGCCAAAGCCCGGAGCTCAGGGAGAACCAGTCCCAGCTGTCGCAAGAGCCAGTCGCTGTTGACGACAAAGGTTGTCGCCCGCGTATGAGTGCCAAACTCCCGAGCCAGAGCATGGAACAGGTCCATGCTCTGGCTCATCGCTGGCACCAAGAGAAGGTTGGCGCCACTATCGACAAGCAGGCTATGCAGCTCGTCGCCGCAGAAGTCGAGGCAGATAGGGGTGGCAAGCCGGCCCAGGGCGCAGAGGAGGTCCACCCGTTCCGCGGCGCAGCGAAAGAAGATCTCGTCGAGTGCAATCCGCGCTTCGTCCAGACAGCCGGAGGCGAGACGGGCGAACCGGTAGGGAATCTTCCTATCGCCCGGGTGGCGGCGTTGGGTGTCCCCAGCTGCCTCATAGTTGAGATGGCCGAATGGCGAGGCAAGAGCGACGAGCAGGTCGCCTGTCCTGAGACGCTTACCTAGTTCAGCGGACAGAGGAGCCGGGAGGAGCCGGAATTGCGGTTGAACGGGAAGGTCCTCCAGTTCGACCAAGTGCCACCAGAGCCTGAGGATGGTCCGCAGGTCGTTCTTGAGGTCGCCGGTCTCGCGGGGGAGTTGCCTGCTATCCGGTACGAGATTGGCAATCGGCGCCTCTGGAGGAGGTAGGAACGCGGTTTTGCCGCCCTCCGGGAGCGGCACCTCGACGGTGCGACGTGAAACTTCGAGGCGACGCTCCTTGTGGTAGGCGTCGAGGGCCTGGAGGACGGCGGAGCAGAAAACTACCAGAGAAATCTCTCCTCGCGCCGCAGCTTCGCGGAACCCCCGGCCGCAGCTCTCCGCCCAGTCTTTCTCTTCGAGCCAGTCTCTGGCCTCACGTTCCAGTTCCGCAGCGCGATCCCACCACTGCCCCTCCCGGAGGCGGTCCCGGAGCGTGCTCACCCTCCGGGCGCAGAAGCGGTGGAGGAAGGCGTGGAGGGACAGGCGGTCGGAGACTGCAGGCAACACGGGCAACAAAGGTAGAGACGACGGCGCCTCGAACAGGTCAGACAAGAGTAGGGCCTCGATCTGGCATCGGTCACTTGAGAAGGCTTGCAGAGAAGCTAAGCGATCCCGAGCCAGGCGTCAAGCACTGGAGCGCTGCGCCGGCCGGCGGGGCCGGCGGAAGTTTCGAGTAAGCTTCCCCGGCCATGCCGATCCCCTATCCCGGCCAGCTCGCCGCGCTGGCGACCGCCAGCTGCTGGGTGGTGTCGTCGCTCGCCTTCGACTCGGCGACCCGGCGGATCGGCTCGCTCACCGTCAACATCCTGCGGCTGGTCCTCGCCTTCCTTCTCCTGCTTCCTCTCTGCGCCGTGCTGCGCGGCCGGCCGTTCCCGTCGGACGCCTCGCCCCGGGCCTGGGTCCTGCTCGGCCTCTCCGGCCTCCTGGGGTTCACCTTCGGCGACTTCTGCCTCTTCCGCTCGTACGTGATCCTCGGGCCGCGCCTGTCGAACGTCATGATGGCCCTGGCGCCACCGCTGACCGCCCTGCTCGGCTGGCTCCTCCTCGGCGAGACCCTCTCCGGGCGGGCCCTCCTCGGCATGGCGCTCACCGTCGTCGGAGTCACCTGGGCGATCCTCGACGAGCACCCGCCGAGCGGGGAGAACGGCCGGGACGACCTCCACCCCCGCCACCCGCTCGCCGGGATCGCGCTGGGGGCCGGCGGCGCCATCGGGCAGGCCTCGGGGCTCGTGCTGTCGAAGCTCGGGATGGGAGCCTACGACCCTTTTGCCGCCACCCAGGTGCGGCTCGTGGTCGGCGCCGCCGGCTCGGCCGTGATCCTCACCCTCTTCGGCGGCTGGCCGGGGGTCCGGCGCGCCTTGGCCGACCGCCCCGCCCGCGGCTCGGTCCTCCTGGGCTCCTTCTTCGGCCCCTTCCTGGGCGTCTCCCTGTCGCTCGTCGCGGTGCAGCGCACCCTGACCGGGGTCGCCGCCAGCCTCATGGCCTTGACCCCCATCCTCATCATTCCCCCGGTGGTCCTCTTCCGCCACGAGCGGGTCGGGATCGGCGGGATCCTCGGCGCGGTCCTCGCCGTCGCCGGAGTGGTCCTCCTCTTCCTTTGAGCGCATGAGCGAGACCGCGTCTCCGACTCCTCCGGCGTCAACTCCGACCGGCCGGCCGCCCCGGCGGGCCGCCGGCCTGGTCGCCGCCGGCATCCTCCTGTCGCGCCTCGCCGGCCTGGTGCGCGGGCGGGTCTTCGCCCACTACTTCGGCGCCAGCGACGCCGCCGACGCCTTCACCGCCGCTCTGCGCATCCCCAACTTCCTCCAGAACCTGTTCGGCGAGGGGGTGCTCTCGGCCTCCTTCATCCCGGTCTACGCCGGCCTCCTTGGGCGTGGCGAGGAGAAGGAGGCGAACCGGGTGGCGGGGGTGATCGCCGCCGTCCTCTCCCTTCTGACCGCCGGCCTCGTCCTCCTGGGTGTCCTCGCGACCCCTTTCCTCATCGACGTCATCGCCCCCGGCTTTTCCGGCGAGAAGCGGGAGTGGACCATCCGCCTCGTGCGCCTCCTCTTTCCGGGGGTGGGTCTCCTCGTCCTCTCCGCCTGGTGCCTGGGGGTCCTCAACAGCCATCGCCGCTTCTTCCTCTCCTATGCCGCGCCGGTGGTCTGGAACTTCACCATGATCGCCGCCATGCTCGCCTTCGGGCGGGGGAGCGGCGGCCTCTACCGGCTGGCGGCGATCGTCGCCGTGGCCGCCACGATCGGGTCGGCGCTCCAGATCGCCCTGCAGCTCCCCACCGTGCTGCGCCTGGCGCGGGGCTTGAGGCTGTCGCTCGACACCGGCTCGGCGCACGTCCGGGAGGTCTTCCGGAGCTTCGGGCCGGTCGTCCTGTCGCGCGGGGTGGTGCAGGTCTCGGCCTACATCGACCAGATCCTCGCCAGCTTCCTGGGGAGCGGAGCGGTCGCCAGCCTGAACTACGCGCAGACCCTCTACACCCTGCCGGTCAGCCTCTTCGGCATGGCGGTTTCGGCTTCGGAGCTGCCCGAGATGTCGCGCGCCACCGGGGCGGCGGGGGGCACCGAGGAGGTCGCCGCCTACCTGCGCGGCCGCCTGGCCTCGGGGCTGCGCCGCATCGCCTTCCTCGTCGTCCCCTCGGCCATGGCCTTCCTCGCCCTGGGCGACGTGGTGGCCGGCCTCCTCTTCCAGACCGGCCGCTTCGGCCACAGCGCCGCGGTCTACGTCTGGGCGATCCTCGCCGGCTCGGCGGTGGGACTCCTCGCCTCGACCCTGGGGCGGCTCTACTCGTCGACCTTCTACGCCCTCCACGACACCCGGACGCCGCTCCGCTACGCCGTCGTCCGGGTCCTCCTGACGACCGGCCTGGGCTATCTCTGCGCCCTCCCCCTGCCGCGGGCGCTGGGGCTCGACCCGAAGTGGGGGGCGGCGGGTTTGACCGCCTCGGCCGGCGCCGCCGGCTGGGTCGAGTTCCTCCTTCTCTCGCGCGGTCTCGGCCGGCGGATCGGGGCGGTCCGCCTGCCCGGCTCCTTCCTCGCCCGCCTGTGGGGGGCGGCCCTCGCCGGCGCCGCCCTCGGCTGGGGGGTGAAGCTCCTTCTGGGCGCCCGCGGCGAGGTCCATCCGCTGCTCCTGGGGATTTCTGCGCTCGGGGTCTACGGCGTGGGCTACTTCGCGGCGAGCGCCCTCCTCGGGCTCCCCGAGGCGCGGCAGATCGTGTCCGGGGTCCTGCGCCAGCTCCGCCGATGAGATAATCTCCGCAAGACCTGGAGCACTGGAGGAGACCGCGATGAGCCACTACGACTTCCTGGTGGACACCTACGAGACCGAACGGGTGAAGACCCTCTCGGTCTGGTCGCAGTTCAACGACGCCGACCTGCCCTACCGCCCCGATCCGCGGGCGCGGAGCCCGCACGAGCACATGGTCCACCAGTGCATGAGCGAGGACTTCTGGATGCGCACCATGCTGGGGATCGACCTCGGGGAGCCGCCGCTGCCGCCGGACGAAACCCGCCTGGCCTTCCTGCGCCGCTACGCCGAGGCCTCGGAGCGGCGCCTGGAGGCGCTGCGCCGCAAGCCCGACGACTGGTTCCAGGAGACCACCCGCTTCTTCGACGTCGACCGCACCCGCGCCTGGGTCCTCACCCGGCGGATCACCCATACCGCCCACCACCGTGGCCAGCTCACCCTCTATCTGCGCCTCCTCGGCCGCGACCTCTACTCGACCTACGGCCCCACCGCGGACACCGGCGGCCTCGCCACGAACGGCGCGGTGGTCCTCTACCGCTACGAGTCGGTCGAGGAGCTCCTCGAAGCCGAGGCGGCGGGAGGGCGGCGGCCGCCGCTCCCCGGGCCGGGAGAGAAGAAGCCCACCGAGCGGCCCTGACCCGCCGGGGCCCGCCGGAGACGGGCCGGGTGTCCCTTCCCAACGGTTGCGCTACACTTGTCTTTTAGGGGAACAAACATGACAAGCAAGGCGTCATCGCTGACCGCGGTCGCCCTCTCGGCCCTCGGCCTGCTGGCCGGGAGCGCAGCGTGGGCGTTGGAGAGCAGGAAAGAGGTGGCGCCGGTCCTGGCGTTCACGATGAAGAGCCTGGCCGGCCAGGAGATCGATCTGCGGCGCTACCAGGGCAACGTCGTCCTCATCGTCAACACCGCCAGCAACTGCCGCTTCACCCCGCAGTACAACAGCCTCGAAGCGCTGAACCGAAAATACCACGACCGGGGTCTGCGTATCCTCGGCTTTCCGGCCAACGACTTCCATGGCCAGGAGCCCGGCACCAACGCCGAGATCAACGCCTTCTGCCGGAAGAACTATGGCATCACGTTCGACATGTTCTCGAAGATCTCGGTCCTCGGGGCCGACAAGGCACCCCTCTACAAGTTTCTCACCGAGCCGGCGACCAATCCCCGTTTTTCCGGCATGATCCGCTGGAACTTCGAGAAATTCCTGGTCAACCGCAACGGCGAGATCGTCGCCCGCTTCGCGCCGCCCGTCGACCCCCGGGCGCAGGAGGTCGTCGACGCCCTGGAAGCCGCGCTGGGACTGCAGTGAGCCATCGCCGGCGTCGGCGGGGTCGGCGCGCTGCCGGTTGACCCGCCTTTCCCCCGCTCCCTATGATTGCGCCCGTGCCCGAAATCCTTCTGGCCGGCTGCGGGTGGACCCCCGTCGGGGGCTGACGCCATCGACGACGCCGGCTCCCTCGTCCTCTTCACCGTTGCCGTGGCCGCCGGGGCCACGCTGCTCCTCGTCCTTCCCGGCCTCGCCGTGGCCTGGGTCCTGTCGCGCCCCCGGTTCCGCTTCCGGGCGCTGGTCGAGACCCTGGTGTCGCTCCCCCTGGTCCTCCCTCCCACGGCGGTGGGCCTCGGGCTCCTCCTCCTCTTCGGCCGCTCCGGTCCCCTCGGCCGGCTGCTTTACGAGGAGCTGGGGATCGAGGTCGCCTTCACCTGGCGCGGCGTGGTCCTCGCCTCGGCGGTGGTCGCCTTCCCGCTCTTCGTGCGCAGTGCCCGCTCCAGCCTGGAGGAGATCGACCCGCGCCTGCCGGCGGTGGCGCGGACCTTGGGCCGTGGCCCGCTCGCCGTCTTCCTGGAGGTCGAGCTCCCCCTCGCTTGGCGCGGGGTGACGGCAGGCGCCGTTCTCGCCTTCGCCCGCGGCTTGGGAGAGTTCGGCGCCACTATCCTGGTCGCCGGCAACATCCCCGGTCGCACCCAGACCCTGGCTCTCGCCCTCTTCCAGCGCGTCCAGGTGGGGCGCGACCGCGAGGCCCTGGGGCTCGCCGCCATCTCGGTCCTCCTGGCCGCCGCCGCCCTCGTCCTCTCCGAGGCCCTGGTCCACCGCCGGGACCGGACCCTCTCCCGCTAGGGGACCTGGTGGCCGCCTCGTCCTCCTATATCGAGATCGACCTCGCCCTCACCCAGGGCGGCCTGGCCCTGGCCGTCGCCGCCCGGTTGGGGGAGACCGCCGCCGTCCTCGGCCCTTCGGGGGCGGGGAAGACGACCCTCCTGGAGGCCATCGCCGGCCTGCGGCGGGCGCGCGGCCGGGTCGCCGTGGGAGGCGAGGTGCTGCAGGACAGCACGGCCGGGATCTTCCTCCCCCCCGAGCGCCGCCACCTGGGCTACGTCCCCCAGGAGGGGGCGCTCTTCCCCCATCTCTCGGTGCTCCGGAACCTCGGCTTCGGCCGCCCCCGCGGTTCCGGTCGTGATCCGGGCTTCGACGCCCTGGTCGCCACCCTCGACCTCGAACCGCTCCTCGCGCGCTACCCGCGCCACCTCTCGGGCGGCGAACGGCGCCGGGTGGCGCTCGCCCGCGCCCTCCTCGCCCGGCCGCGTCTCCTCCTCCTCGACGAGCCGACCTCCGGCCTCGATCCCCTACGCGCCCGCAAGGCCCTGGCGGGCATCCTCCGGGTCCGCGCCGAGCTCGCGGTCCCGCTCCTCGTCGTCACCCACGACCAGCGGGAGGCCCTGGCTCTCGCCTCCGAGGTCGTCCTCCTGGAAGCGGGGAAGGTCGAGGCGGTGGGACCGGCGCGGGAGGTGCTGCGGGCGCCAAGGCAGCTGGCCCTGGGGAACGGCGGGCGCTGGGAGAACGTGGCCGCGGCCCGGCTCGTCGGCCATCACCCGGAGGGCGGCACGACCGAGGTCCGCCTGGAAGGGGGTGAGGCGGTGACCATCCCCCACACCCCGGACCTGGCACCCGGCGCCGGTCTCCTCCTCACCATCGACGCCGAGGACCTCCTCCTCGCCACCGCCCCGCCCCACGGCCTCTCGGCGCGCAACGCCGTGGCCGGGGAGATCGACGAGCTGATCCCGGTCGGGACCTCGGTCTACGTCCGGGTCGGCCCCTGGATCGCCCACCTGACCCCCGCCGCCGTCGCCGAGCTCGGCCTCACCGCCGGCACCCCCGTCTGGCTGGTCGCCAAGACCCACAGCTGGCGGGTGGTGGCGGGGTGAGACGAGGGCAACGACGGGATGCGCGCGTTGAGCGCTGAACCGAAGGCGTGCCGCGCCGACACGACGATTTGTGCTCATGGCGCTGTAAAAAGGGGACGTCAGATGCACACTCTGGGTGGCCTATTGTCCACCATAGTTCTCATAGTTTTTCATGACGTGACGAGCAATCTTTGCAGCAGTCTTATTGTGTGAGGCGAAGAACAGGTAATAGACGGTTGCGTTTTTCGAGTTGCGCATCGGTATTGGTTCAGGAACTTCCTTAAATCCGGCGACCTTGCGAAGGCGCTCGCGGAAAGCATTCACTACTTCCCTGTTGCCGCCAGCCTTCACAAGGTCCTGCCCTCCGAAGAGGCTGCCCTGCTCGAGATAGAGACTGGTTCGCCAGGAATCATCTCCCCAAAACGCGTTCATGCGCGCTATGTCGGCGGTAGCGACCCCAGCAGGGTTTGACCATAGCGCATTTCGATTCATATCCATGATCGGAAAATTCAAGAAAATCTCGATAGTCTTCATCGCTGCTGCTTTTTGAATTACTTCCCATCTGAGTGTGAGGCCATACGGATCGAGGAGGCAAAGACCTCGTTTGAAGTCCTCATACTTGACCTTCGGGAAGATTTGCTCGATGAGAACTTGATTGCAATCGCCTGGATAGATAAAGACATCTCTTCGACCTCTTGTGAGTTGCCTCAGGTTTTCAATCTTAGCTCCGTCAAGATCGACGAGATGCAGCTCGTGAAAGGGTGGAGTCACAGCGAGGGCGTTCAGGGGACTACCAGGCACAATCTCGCCAGTTGCCTTCAGCTGATGGACCCCGGCGCCGGCAAACGCATCGATGTAGACATGCTTGAGGCCGGGCTGTTTCGCCAGGATCGTTGAGTACGCTTTCGCGTAGTCCTTCACGATGTCCAGCTTCAGCTGAGACCAGTAACTGATCTTGTCGAACTTGAATTCTGGGGGCTCCACGCCGACCCTCCTGTCTTCCTATGGGGTGGACTTGACACTAATGCTAGTATACAAGACTCTAGAGGCTAGGGAGGAATCGAGAGTGAGCGACACCAGCACGATAGAGTGGACTCATGCGACGTGGAACCCCGTACGGGGATGCACGAAGATTTCGCCCGGGTGCAAGCACTGCTACGCCGAGCGTTTTGCAGAACGATTCCGAGGCGTGCCCGGGCATCCATTTGAGCAGGGTTTCGACCTCCGCCTCATCCCGGCTGCCCTCGATCTGCCGCTCAAATGGAAGAAGGGGCGGCTCATTTTTGTGAATAGCATGTCCGACCTGTTTCACGAAGGCATTCCGCAGGATTTCCTCCATCGCGTGTTCCAAGTAATGGCCACTGCTCGGCAGCATGAGTTTCAGGTACTCACGAAGCGAGCTGAACGTCTTCCAGAGTTCTGTGCGACTAGGGGCATCCCTCGCAATGTATGGATCGGCGTGAGCGTTGAGAGCGCAGAGTACGTCTGGCGCATCGAATACCTGCGCCAGGTTAAGGCACGGGTCCGTTTTCTCAGCATTGAACCATTGCTTGGCCCGGTTGGGCGCCTTGATCTCCGTGGTATCAATTGGGTGATTGTCGGAGGTGAAAGTGGACCTCGCGCTCGCCCGATGGATGCGCAGTGGGTCCGGGATGTTCGGGAACAGTGCCTGTCCGCAGGAGTCCCGTTCTTCTTCAAGCAGTGGGGAGGGCCTCGGAAAGGCCGTACAGGACGTGAACTCGACGGTCGCACCTGGGACGAGATGCCAAAAAGAGTCTCAATGCCTCTGGCGTAGCGGCACCCGGCTAGCCACAGACCTCCTCCCGGAGGAGTCTACTCCGCTTCTCTTGTAACTTATCGGCGGCTCGCGGATACATAGGCTGAAGAGAGCGCAGCCCCGCGATCTCCTCCAAGAACGTTACGAGGTGCATGGCGATGATCGCCGCAACCCACGATCGAGGTCTCCCTCCGCAGCCCGTCGCGTCAGGATGGCATACCACCTTGCTGATCACCCTGTTCCTCGCGCTCGCGGTGGCGGGCGCCCTGTTTCAACGGCAAGCCGTTTCGCGCTCCGGCGCGCCCTCCCACCCGGACGTCGTGCCGCTCTACCTCTCGCTCCTCGTGGCCGAGTGGGGGCTCTTCCTCTACGTGCGGAAGGGTGCGCTGCGGCAGACCGGAACGACTCTGGGCGAGCTGATCGGGGGGCAATGGAGGGGGCCGCAGGACGTCCTGGTCGACGCCGGGCTGGCGCTCGGCGTGTGGGCCGTCTGGCGAATTCTGGACGCCGGCTGGGAGCGCTGGCTCGGCCCCGGCCATGCCGCGTCCATCCAGCCCTTCCTGCCGCGGCGAGCCGTCGAGATCCTGCTCTGGATCGCGCTCTCGATCAGCGCCGGGATTTGCGAAGAGCTGGCCTTTCGGGGCTACCTCCAGCGGCAGTTCGCCGCCTTGACGCACCGTCCGTGGCTCGGGGTAGGGCTCCAGGCCGCGCTCTTCGGGATCTGACGCTTGGCGCGAGACGGCCCGATGACGAACTTCAGCGCGCTCTACAGGAAGTATGCCCCCGACGTCTTCCGCTTCGCGCTGTACCTCTCCGGGGAGAGGAGCGAAGCCGAGGACATTACGGCGGAGACTTTCGTGCGCGTCTGGGCGGCGCCCGAGCGGATCGAGATGGGTACCGTCAAGGGATACCTCTTCACCATCGCGCGCAACCTCTTCCTGCAGGAGCGGAGGAAGAGGTCGAGGCAGGTCGAGCTCGATCGCGAGCCCCTGGACGCGCGGGCGAGCCCGCAGGTCGAGGCCGAGCAGAAGGCGGAGCTCCGCGCCGTGCTGGCGGAAATGCAACAGCTGCCGGAGGTGGACCGTGCGGCCCTGCTGATGCGGGCGGGCGAGGGGATGTCCTACGAGGAGATCGCACGGGCGCTGGGGATTTCCCTCTCGGCGGCGAAGGTGAAGGTCCACCGGGCACGCCTCGCGCTGGCCGGCCTCCGCAACGCTTGATCACTCAGACGAAAGGGAGAAGAGAATGAATGTCACGCGAGAGGTCATCCTGGACCTGCTGCCGCTCTACCTGGCGGGCGAGGCCAGCCCAGCCACGCGCGCGCTGGTCGAAGAATATTTGAAACAGGACCCGGAGCTGGCCCAGCGCATCCGGCTGCAATGGGCGGAGAGCTTCGCCAAGGCCGTGCCCTCCGACCTCCCCCCGGAGCTCGAGCTCCGGTCCCTTCGCCGCACGCGGCGCCTCCTCGGCTGGCAGCGGTGGCTGTTCGGCTTCGCGATCACTTTCTCCGCCCTGTCGCTCAGCAGCGAGCTCTCGTGGGAAGGAGGGCATTTCAAGGAGTTCCATTTCCTGCTGCGCGACTACCCCGCTCCGCTGGGGACCCTCCTGGCGCTCGGCCTGGTCTGTTGGATGGGCTACTTCCTCATCCGCCGCCGTCTGCGCACGTGACATCGACTGGCGTCACTCGAGTTGCGCTAGGATCGACCGCGGCATGAACACCCTCAAGCCGCGCTGGCGCGTGCTCCACGGCGAGATCATCGCCCTCGGCCCGGGCAAGGTGGATCTCCTGGAAGGGATCGGACAGAGCGGGACGATCGCCGAGGCGGCCCGCCACCTGGGGATGTCCTACACCCGGGCCTGGAACCTGGTCCACACCATGAACGCCTGCTTCAAGGCGCCGCTCGTCGAGATGGAGCGCGGCGGCACCGGCCGCGGCCATGCGGCGCTGACCGAGACCGGCCGGGCGGTCCTCGCCCTCTACCGCCGGATCGAGAGCGAGAGCGACCGCGCCGCCGATCCGGCCTGGCAGGAGCTCTGCCAGTACCTCGCCGACTGAAGAGCCCGCTCTCGATATCCTTGACGAAACATATCGGCCGTTGCTAGGCTCCTGCCGCTCCCGCAGGTAGGGCGCAAAACCGAAAAGGAGACTTCCGTGCGGTCCATGCTCCGCCGTCTAGGGATGTCGTTCTGCGTCCTGGCGCTCGCCACGGCCGGCGCCTTCGCCCAGTCCAACACCACCGCCACGCCCGCGACCGTGCAGGGGAACGCCGGCGAGGCCAGCCTCGTCTTCGGCGGGCTGGTCCAGGCCCAGTTCGAGGACGGCGACCGGGGCGATTCGCGCTTTCCCGCCACCGGCACCGATCGCTTCCTCCTCCGCCGTACCCGCTTGAACGCCACCGGGAAGTTCAAGGAGGACTTCGACTTCCGGGTCGAGCTCGACTTGACGGGCAGCCTCGCGTCTGCCACGGGCCTGCGCGCCCAGCTGACCGACGGCTACATGAACTGGAGCCATTACAGCTTCGCCAACGTCCGCGTCGGCCAGTTCAAGACGCCGTTCGGCTTCGAGCAGCTCTACGGCGATCCGCGCCTCTTGACCGCCGAGCGCACCCTGGTCAACGACCGGCTGACCCTCGGCCGCCAGCTCGGGGCGCAGGTCTGGGGCGACCTCCTCGACAAACGCCTCTCCTACGCCGTCGGCACCTTCAACGGCAACGGCGTCAACAACAGCGGCAACGACAACAGCAAGTTCCTCTGGGCCGGGCGGATCTCGGCCCTCCCCTGGAAGACCAAGGGGGGGAGCTGGGGGGTGGGCGCCAACGCTTTCACCTCGGAGGACACCGCTTTGGCCCTCGCCGACCTGAACCTCGATTCCACCCCGGCCACCGCGGACAAGGACGGCCTGTTCACCGGCAAGCGTCACGGCTACGGCGTCGACACCCAGGTCGAGGTCGGGCCGTTCTCGCTCTGGGTCGAGTACCTGAAGGTCCGCTTCGAGCCCACCGACGCCCGGCCGTCCGCCCAGTTCGACGCCGACGGCGGCTACGTCCAGGGCGCCTGGTTCGTCGTCCCCCAGAAGCTCCAGGTCGTGCTCAAGTACGAGACCTTCGATCCCAACCAGGACGTCGCGAGCAACGACGTCAGCACCGACACGGTCGGGCTCAACTACTACGTCAAAGGGCACGACCTCAAGGTGATGCTCGACTACCTGCGGACGGACCTGGGGGGGAAGAACCCGACCCAGAACAAGTTCCTGCTCCGCGCCCAGGTGATCTTCTAAAGGAGCCGGCCGATGAAAGCGCGTACCTGGAGCACCCTCCTCGCCCTTCTTCTCCTCGCTCTGCCTGTCACAGCGGTGACACCGGCCGCGCCGGCCGCCCCCGCCTCGGCGGAGACCCTGGTCTTCGCCGCCGCCTCCCTCTCCGACGCCCTGACCGAGATCGGCAAGGCCTACGAGGGAGGGGGCGGCGGCAAGGTCAGCTTCAACTTCGCCGCCTCGAACGACCTGGCGCGCCAGATCGAGGCCGGCGCCCCGGCCGCGATCTTCGTCTCGGCCAACAAGGCCCAGGCCGAGCGGCTGGAGAAGGCGGGCAAGGTCAAGGCGGGAGACTCCTTCGCCCTGCTCGGCAACTCGCTGGTGATCGTGGTGCCGCGCGACAGCTCGACGTCCTCCCTCTCTGGTTCCAAGGACCTCCTCGGCTTCGAGCGCCTCTCCCTCGCCGATCCCGAGGCGGTGCCGGCCGGGGTCTACGCCAAGGGCTGGCTGACGCGCGAGGGGGTCTGGGCGCAGATCGCGCCCAAGGTCGTGCCGGCCCTGGACGTCCGGGCTGCTCTCGCGGCGGTGGCGGCGGGGAACATCCCCGTGGGGATCGTCTATGCGACCGACGCCACCAGCTCGGACAAGGTGAAGGTGGTCCTGCGGGTTCCGGCGGAGGCCACTCCCGACCTGCGTTACTACGTCGCGCCGATCGCCCCCGGCTCGCCGGCCGCGGCGGCCTTCCTCGCCTTCCTGAAGGGTCCCAAGGCGCGCGCGGTCTTCTCCCGCCTCGGGTTCACCCTGGTCGCCGCGCCGTGACACCCGGGGAGCTGGCACTTGCGAACGCATCCAGGAGGCGACGATGAGCTGCGGCTGGCCCCTTCCCGGAAAAATCGTCCTCGCGCTGTTCCTGGCGGCGCTTCCGGGAGCGCTCTCAGGGGCCCCGGCGGAGCCCGCTGCGGGACCCCCTCTCTCCCTGCAACTGGTACCGCTCTCCGGGGCGCCTCTCTCGCTCACCCAGGCCGACTTCGAGCGCCTGCCCCACAAGACCGTGCGAGCGACCTATCCGGAAGGCCCCGACCACAAGCAGGTGCAGGCGGAGCTCTCCGGCGTCCCTCTCCGTGAGCTGCTGAACCTCCTCCATCTGCCGGCGGACCATGACCTGCGGGGAGAGGCGCTGCAGCTCTACGTCGTGGCGGAAGGCGCGGATGGCTACCGCGTGGTCTTCGCCCTTGCGGAGCTCGATCCCGGCTTTTCCGACCACCTGGCGATCGTCGCCGACCGACGCGACGGCAAGCCTCTGACGACCGCCGAAGAACCCTACGGATCGTGATCCCGGCCGAAAAGCGGCCCGCCCGCTGGGTTCGGCAGCTCGTACGGATAACCGTTCACAAAGCACCCTGAGGAGTCTGTGGAGGATCTTGCCTTCTCAGGGTCCTTCCCGTATCGTCTGCCCCATCGAACGAATCGTAAGACGCAGCGCGTCCCCCCCTGCCGGCTCGCCCACCCCGTTCGACGGCCAGGCGCCGGATTTCGACCGGCGGATGGGTCTGCCGGAGGCCGACTGCCGCGCCATCGCCGCGGCCGCTCTCGCCCTGGCGGAGGTTCGCCCCGGCGACCGGCACGATCTCGTCCTGGAGATCGGGGCAGGGACGGGGACGATCGGCCGCTGGTTCCTCGACGCTCCGGCGCGCTATGTCGGGCTCGATCTCTCGCGGGGCATGCTGGAGGTCTTCCGGCACCTCCCGGGGAGCGCTGGCGCCGGACTGGTCCAGGCGGACGGCGCGCGGCCCTGGCCGCTGCCGGACGGCGCGGCGCGGCTCGTCTTCAGCTCGCGGGCGATCCACCTGCTGCCCCTGGAGCACGTGGTGAGCGAGGTGCTGCGGGTGCTGGCGAAAGAGGGGGGAGCGCTCGTCCTCGGCTGGATCGAGCGGCCGCCGGAGAACGTCAAGGCTCGGATGTCGAAGCAGATGCGGCAGCTGATGCGGGCGCGCGGCTTCTCGCCGCGGACCTCGGGTAGCCGGCGTCTCCTGGAAGCCTTCCGCGAGCGGGGGGCCACGGAGCTGCCGCGGCGGGCGATCGTGCGCTGGCCGGTCCGGCCCTCCCCCCGGGAGTCGCTCGAACGCTGGCGCGGCAAGATCGGCCTGGGCGGCAGCGTGCTTCCCACCGGGATGCAGGAACAGGTGCTCGGGGACCTCGAGGCGTGGGCCGCCGCGACGTTCGGCGACCTCGACAGAATGCAGGCTTCGGAAGAGGCGTACGTGCTCGAAGGGGTGCGCCTGCCAGGAGAGAGGGACTGACATGGAAGAGATGGACAACCTGCTGACCGAGCTCGGCCAGGCGCTGGTCGAGGGCTCGCTCTCGGACAACGACCTCCTGGCCCGGACCGGCGGGCCGTCGCCGGTGCTCATCCTGCCGCGGGCCAACGTCGTCAAGGTCGGCGGGCAGAGCTTCATCGACCGCGGCCGGGCGGCGGTCTTCCCGTTCATCGAGGAGGTGGTCCAGAACCTCGGCCGGCACGAGATGATCCTCGGCACCGGGGCGGGGACCCGCGCCCGCCACGCCTACAGCGTCGGGCTCGACCTCGGGATGCCCACCGGCGTCCTCTCCGTCCTCGGCACCTTCGTCAGCATGCAGAACGCCCGCATGCTCTCCTACCTCCTCGCCAAACACGGCATCCCGTTCATCGAGCCGGCCCAGTTCGCCCAGCTCCCCCTCTACCTCGCCGAGCGCGGAGCGGTCATCTTCTTCGGCATGCCGCCCTACGTCTACTGGCACCAGAACCCGGCGGTCGGCCGCATCCCGCCGCACCGCACCGACACCGGCAGCTACCTGGTGAGCGAGGTCCTGGGCACCCGCTCGATGATCTACGTCAAGGACGTCGACGGCCTCTACACCGCCGATCCCAAGAAGGACAAGGGCGCCCGCTTCATCCCGCGGATCACGGTCGCGGAATTGAAGGAGCTCGACCTCGCGGACGTCGTCGTCGAGCGTGCCGTCTTCGATTTCATGGCGAACGCCCAGGCCCGGCGGACGATCCAGGTGATCAACGGCTTGGTGCCGGGGAACCTCACCCGCGCCTTGGAAGGCGAGCCGGTGGGCACGATCATTACTGCCGATTAAGCGGCCGATGGAAAGAAAGAGCTGACGATGAGCGAACCGATCGACACCGACGCCAAGCCGCGCCACCACGTGCGTTCGCGCCTGATGCGGGAAAGCCTCCTCGACCGCGCGGTCGAGCGCTCGACCGAGGCCCCGGTCTTCCGCATGCTCCCCGAGGCGCACGTGGTGAAGATCGGCGGCCGCTCGATCCTCGACGCCGGCAGAGAGCGGGTCTATCCGGTGGTCGACGCCCTCGCCGAGTGCCTGAAGCGCTGGAAGCTGATCCTGGGGACCGGCGGCGGGGTGCGCACCCGGCACGTCTTCTCGATCGGCATCGACCTGGGGCTCCCCACCGGCGTCCTCGCCCAGCTCGCCGCGGCCGACGCCCTGGGCAACGCCCACATGCTGGGAAGCCTCCTCGCCCCCTACGGCGTGGTCGCCATCCCGCCCGAGATCTTCGGCCACCTCCTGCCGCTCTTCCTGCACAGCGCGCCGGGGGTGGTGTTCAGCGGCGTCCCCCCCTACTCCCTCTGGGAGCACCCGCCCGGAGTGGGCCGCATCCCCCCCCACCGGACCGACGCCGGCGCCTTCCTCCTCGCCGAGTGCTTCGGCTGCAAGAGCCTCACCCTGGTGAAGGACGTGGACGGGCTCTACGAGGCCGATCCCAAGCTCGACCCGGAGGCGAAGCTCATCCCCGAGATCACCGTCTCGGAGCTGCGCAAGCGGGGATTGAAGACCCTCCCCTTCGAGCCCGTCGTCCTGGACCTCCTGGACCACGCCCGCCTCCTCGACCGCTTCCAGATCGTCAACGGCTGCGTCCCGGAGCGCATCCCCGCGGCGCTGGAAGGGAAGCATATGGGGACGATCGTGCACCGGGGGTGAGGCGGGACGACCCCTGTGCAGTGCTACACTTCCCCTATGGTCAAAACGATCCATGCCACTTTCGACGGTGAGGTCCTCCGGCCGGAGGAGCCGGTGGCTCTGGCGCCGAACACTCGGGTCCTCGTCACCATCCTGGAACCCGACGTGCAGGTAGGGACCGAGTACTCCTTCCTCAAGATGGCCCGCTCCCTCAACCTGGAAGGCCCACCCGACTGGTCGGAGAGGTTCGAGGAATATCTTTACGGCGGAGTGGTCTTGGGGTGACGCTGCTTTTCCAAACCCGCCTGAAGTCCGTGCCATTGGGCTCGGCGGCAAACCGCCGTAGAACGCCGTACCGCCGGGCTGTTCACCGGTGCCGTGGGGCGCTTCGGTCGGGGGCCAATGCTCCCCCGGGAGCCGACAGCGACGGTGAAGACGCCCTTGGTCGTCGTCGATCCCTGCCTTCCCTCTCGTCCTACCTTATTTCGCAGCACCGATACACGAACAGGAGCGACCGCGCTCTCGCGGCGGCCGTTGGATCGCGATGAGATCCAGGCTGAGCGTGACCGCGATCGGCGGTCCAGTCCGTATCGTCTTCAGCTACTCCCACCGGGACGAGGGGTGGAGAGATCTCATAGAGAGGCACCTGAATGTCCTCGCCACGCAGAGAATTGCGGAGATCTGGTCGTACGGGCGTATCGGAGCCGGGGAGCCCTGGGAGAGGGAGACCCTCGAGGCTTTCGACTCCGCCCATTTGGCGATCCTCTTGATATCACCGGACTTCCTGGGCTCGCAGTACATCATGAACATCGAGGTCCCCAGGATCCTGGACCGGCACCGATCGGGAGAGTTGGCTGTGGTGCCGGTGTACCTCCGACCTTGCCTTTGGGAGGCGGTGTCCTGGCTCCGGAAGATCCAAATGCGCCCGAGGAACGGCGTCCCCCTCAGCTCGCTGAGAGGTTGGAAGCAGGAGGCAGAAATGGCGAGGATCGCCAAGGAGATCTGGGAGATTCTGGTTCCTCCGGCAGCGAAGGCAGGGCAGGTAGGGGCGGAGCCCCCGTGCCTGCCCTGCCGAGGCTGCGCTGAGCGGGACGACCACGACCTACGACCCGGAGGCGCGAAGGACGAGTAGCCCTTCCTCTGCCTGAGTCACGAACTGCCGGATCAGACTCCCGTGCTCGCGGAAAATTACCGCAATTGCCGCGGTACCGGCATTCCCGACCGACAGCCACACGACCTTGGGTGGCGGACCATAGAGAAAGGCTCTCTGCCGGAAGTCGTTGTCCTTGGAGACAATCGTGTACCCTTCGTCGCGAGCGACCTCCCAGACCGTGCGATCGCTCGATCCTCGGAGACCGAGCAGCTCGATGTGGGTCGTGTCCGGGAACTCGGCCGCGAGAGCTTTCGCCAGCTTCGGGCTAAGGTTCTCGTCGAGGAGGAGCTTCACGCGGCGTCAGAGACGGCCAGGCTGCGTTCCCGGGCGGCCGCGAAGGCGAGGACGGCCCGGATGTCTTCCTTCCCCAGGCTGGGGAAGTCGTCGAGGATCTCGGCCTCGGTCATCCCACCAGCCAGGTACTCCAGGATGTCGTAGACCGTGATGCGGGTCCCCTTGATGCAGGGCTTGCCGCCGCGGACCTCGGGGTCGATGGAGATGCGGTCCGTGTAGCTCATAGCGAAATGATAGCGCTGAATCGTCGTACCAGCGCACCTCAGGCTCCGGGAAGGCGATCTGAGCCCGCGGAGCCGCTTCCCAGGCGCTCGGAAGCGTATCCGAGGCCTGAGATAGCCTTCTCAGGTGCTCGGAAGCGTATCCGAGGCCTGAGATAGCCTTCTCAGGTGCTCAGAAGTCTATCTGAGGCCTGAGATAGCCTTCCCAGGTGCTCAGAAGTCTATCCGAGGCCTGAGATAGCCTTCTCAGGCGCTCGGAAGTTTATCTGAGGCGTCAGATGGCGATCTCAAGCCTGAGATAGCCATCCAAGGTCTCGGATACGGATCTTCGGCACAGGCGCTTGGCGCTGTCCTCCACGCGCGAGATCTGTTCCCCCCACCGAGCCGGGGGCGGCTTGGGGTAGAGGGGTTGTGCTACCGCGGACCGCCCCCCTCCTCGCCTCCCCCCTGACCCAACCCTCCCCCTCCCAGGGGGGAGGGACCCACCCGCCCTCTCATGGCCAAAGGTATCTCCTCTCCAGGACGCGCCGATCTCGCCCATCCGCGCCGCTCCCTGCCGTCTCGTCACCAGGGTCTCCATACCCCGTGTCTCTCCTTCCGCTTGCCGCGACGGACGTCTCGATCGGCGATATCGTTGACAAAATAGTTCGAGAATTCTGCTTGACCGGTCCTTTCTCGTATGGTAAACGAAACAAACCGTCTTTAGAGTCTTTGAGCTCGGCTGCAAGATCCCGGAGATCCAGGCCCAGCGTGTTGAGCAACACCTTCAAGAACGAGAGGAACCCATGGCCAAGAGTCAGCGAAAGTTGCCGGTCCTCACCCTCGCCCTCGCCGGGCTGCTGCTCGCCGCCGGCGCCAGCCATGCCAAGGAGTGCTCCTCGACGCCCACCGGCGGCAGGTGCCCTGCCGTGCAGAAGGGCGAGGAGCTCTGCACCATCCCGGAGCTCCCCGCCAAGGACGGCGTGCTCAGCACCGCCTTCCACGTCAGGATGCTCGACCAGTGCGTGCCGGTCGACAACAACGGGACGTGGACGAACGTCTTGACCAAGCTGCGCACCTACCAGTTCATCGATACGGCCGGGAAGGCCCGCTCGGGCTTTCCCGGGCCGGTGCTGCGGCTGCACAAGCCCGAGACTCCCGCCGGCATCGGCGACCGGCTGAAGGTCCTCTTGGTCAACGACCTCCCGCCGGACGACCACGAGGGCTGCAACTCCGCCTGCCCGGCGACCACGGTCTGCCCCAAGGAAGAGAAGGATCTGCCCGACCCCACCCAGTGCCCGGGCAACAACAGCCCACTCTGCTGCTGCTGGGTCAACCGCGTCCAGCAGACGGTCGGGGGGAGCAACTGCTTCCATGCCGACAACGTCACCAACCTCCACTTCCACGGCACCCACGTCTCGCCCCAGCCGCCGCAGGACTACGTCCTCCTCTCGCTGAAGCCGAGGCAGCCCAAGACCGGCGCGGCGCCGGCGGCCCATGAGGAGCACGACGCCGAGGGCATCGTGGCCGAAGGCGAGTACCAGTACGACGTCGATCGCCTCCGCTGGACCCAGGCCGAGGGCACGCACTGGTACCACCCGCACCGGCACGGCTCGGTCTCGCTCCAGGTGGCCAACGGCATGGCCGGCCCGCTGATCATCGAGGGGCCGTTCGACGAATGGCTGCGGAGCTACTACCGGCCGCGCCCCGGCGCCCCCACGGCGCTGGTCGAGAAGGTCATCGCCATGCAGCAGATCCAGAAGACGCCCAACCTCTACACCGTGCCGCTCAAGACGCCGGCCATCCTGATCAACGGCCAGGTCGACCCCAAGATCACGGTGCAGCCCGGCGAGGTGCAGCGCTGGCGGATCGTCAACGCCACCATGCAGTCCTCCTCGCAGGTGACGATCCAGTTCCCGGCGGGGGCGGACGTCCGGCAGATCGCCATGGACGGCATCCGGTTCAACCGGGCGAACTATGCCAAGCAGCCGCTGTTCAAGCCGAGCGATCCCAAGGCCCGGGCGTTCCTGATCTCCCCCGGGAACCGGGCGGACTTCCTGATCAAGGCGCCTGCGGCCCCCGGAACCTACCTCCTGACCGAGCACATCGCCGCCAACCTGGGCGAGGCGGCCCGCCGGAAGGTCGATCAGGCCGAGACCCAGGAGGCGAAGGCGGTCAAGGCGGCCGAGCCGCCGCTCCTGACCCTCGTCGTGGCGCCGCCCAAGCCGCAGAAGAAGGGGCTCTTGAAGGCGCCGACGCCCAAGGGCCTCCCCACTCCCGAGGAGTGGCCCGACTATGGCCCAGAGGACAAGTACCTGAGCAACATCACGAACGAAGAGGTCGCGGGGCACGAGCGGCCCATGACCTTCAGCATGAGTGAGCCGACGACCAACCCCAAGCAGCGGTTCTTCATCGACGGCATCCAGTTCAGCCCCAAGTGCGACAACGTGACCGTGCCGCTCGACAGCGCCGAGCAGTGGACGGTTCAGAACAGCAGCGGGCCGCAGCACCCCTTCCACATCCACGTCAACCCGCTGCAGATCCGCGAGCTGGGGACGGTCTTGAACGGCAAGCTCACCCCGTTCGTCAAGTACGATCCGCCGGTCTGGCAGGACACCGTCTACCTCCCCGCGGTCAACGCCCGCTGGGAGATCCTGACCGGCCCGGTCGCGAACTACGACGAGGCGGTGACGAAATGCCCGCCGGTCTGTGCCGCGGCCAACGGCGGCACCTGGAACAACAACAAGAACAACTGGGGGCGGTCGATCTCGCCCACCCAGGCGGTGTGCGCCTGCAATTACAAGGGTAACGGCTACGCCCTCTTCCGCACCCGCTACGAGGACTTCACCGGCGGGTATGTGCTCCACTGCCACTTCCTGGGGCACGAGGACCGCGGCATGATGTTCGGCGTCCAGACGATCTGCCCCGGTCAGCCGAAGGACTACTACAGCCGGCCGCGGATGGACGGCGCGGAGTGCGTCGGCGGGATGTTCACCCCCGCCGCCCCGCGGTGCACGTCGCCGACGGCGAGCGCCGCGCCGGGCACGGACGCGCCGATCGTGGTCGACGCCGGGGATGGGGACTTCGAGGACTAGTCGATCAGGAGGAGAGATACCCCCGCGGAGCCGGGGCTCCCGGCTCCGCGGGGCGAGGAGAGAGGGTCTACTCGGTGGTGCCGCAGCTCTGGACGGCGTACTGGATGTAGGTCGCCCAGTTGGCGCCCGGGAAGCCCGGGCCAAAGCCCCAGCCGGTCTGGGTGCCGCCCGAGCCCGCCGGGGCCTGGACGATGGCGTGCGCGGCGATGTACACGGTCTGGCCGGGCGCGAAGGACCCCCGCGGGATGGTGAAGGTGTAACTCGTCACCTCGGGGTCGAAGACGACGCTGTAGGCGAAGTGGCCAGGGATGGGGTTGCCCCGGTGGGTCTGTGGGATGCCGTCGAGCGAGCTCGCGAGCGCCAGGTGCGCGTCGTTCAGCACCCAGGGGTCGTTCGTCGTGTAGGTGACGTAGATGTTGACCGCATCGTTGCTCACCGTGACGGTCCCCGCGTCCAACGTCTGCCCGGCAAACAGGGTGAAGTCCCGGGCCACGCCGCAGAGGGCCTGCGCCGGCACCGACCCGACCACGAGGAGAGCGAGGGTGAGGAAAAAGAGAACGAATTTGACGGACTTGGCCATGACGGATCCTCCATGGGAATCAAGATATCCAGCAGGGGAGACCATCTCCCCGCTTGGAAGGTGAAGGGTGACGGCTGATGATACGAGGATTGCAGGGCGATTACAAGATACTGTTGAAACCGAATTACCTTCCACTAAATTCGCCATTTAGCGTCGATAGAGCAGGCGCGACCAGGCGCAAAATCGCCCTCGTTCTCATCGCCTTTTCTGCCGTCCTGGGGAGCCTTCCTGGGTGTGCAGCGCAGTCAAAAACAAAAGTGAACCCCTGGGTGGCGACCTGGAGGCTCGACCCTGCGCTCTCCCGGCTCGCCGGCCCCGTCCCCCGGCAGCTCCAGATCGAGATGGTCGAGGCCGACCCGCGGCGGGTGCGGTTCACCGTCGCCGGCACGGCGGCCGACGGCACGGCCTTTCGCGACGCCTTTGACGGTCCTCCCGACGGCTCCCCCCACCCGGTCCGCACTCGGGAGGGGCCGAGCTATCAGGCCTCGTTTCGCTGGACGGCGGACGGGGTCCTCCACGGCGAGACCGTCGATCCGCAAGGCGCCGCGAAGAGCTTCACCGTCGAGCTTTCAGGGGACGGCAAGACGCTCACCGAGACGCGCCACGTGAAGACGCCCACCGCCGAGTACGACCTGGTCCTGGTGTTCCGCCGGACGGTTCAGAGCGCCGGCAGCTCAAAGAGATAGGAGAGCCGGCAGCCCCGGAGCTCCGCCCGCAGCTCCGGGTAGCGGTTGACCGGGCGCCGCAGGCGCTCGGCCGGGGCGAGGAGCGCGGCGCTTTCATAAAGGCCGACCGAGTAGCCGCGACGGTCGGTCAGGCCGCGCCGGGCCGCCTCGGCGGCGACTGCCGCTTCCGGGCAGCCCCAGAGATCCGCCGCCAGCGCCAGCAGGGCGCCGCGGCCGACGCGGGCGCCCGCCGCCCAGACCCGGAAGCAGCCATGAACCTCGGCCGCGGCCCGGGTCGCCGCCAGGGCCGCGCCCAGATCGGAACAGAAGGCGAAGGAGCGGGCAAGCCACCAGGGCGGCAGGGCGGCCGCCTGCTCTTCCAGGGTGGCGAGGAGCCGGGGGACGCCGCCGCCGCCATCGCTGGCACCGACCCCGAAGCGCTTGGCCAGGGCGCGGAGGGCCGGGCCGGTACCGCCCCAGGTTTCGAGGGCCAGCTCGCTCGCCGCCTGGAGCCGGGCCTCTTCGACGAGCTCGGCGCGCGGCAGGAAGGGCTGGCCGAAGTGTTCGGCGAGGTGCCCCTCCAGGACGGCGAGCCGCGCTGCCTCGCGGGCCGGCTCGGCGGCAAGACCGGCCCAGCGGACCGCCGAGGCGAGGAGATAGCGCAGGCGCCAGCCGCGCACCAGCTCCGGGGCGTCGGGATGGAGGAGCTGGACGACCCCCCAGGTCTGGGCGAGCGAAATCTCGGGCGCGATGGGCAAACCCGGCGAAATCGGCACCCGCAGCCAGCGCTCGCGGTCGGCGCTGAAGTAGTCGAGGGCACGGGACGGCGCGGCGGCGGACACGGACGCCGCGGGAGGCGGGGTGCGGGCGAGGGCGAGGGCCTCCCGCGCGTCCGCGGCCTTGCGGCTGAAGCTCGCGAGACGTCGGGCGAGCCGCTGCCGGCCCGGCTCGCCGAGGAGGCCGGCGGCGAGCGCCTCGATGCGCGCCGGGTGGCGCTCGGAGAACGGCAGCCGCTTGAGCTCGCCGACCAGGACGCCGGCCGCGGCCGCCTCCACCGCCCCCTCTTCCACCAGGTGCTCCAGGGCGTCGCGGACCTCGACCAGGGCCACTGTGACCGCCCGGTAGCCCAGCTCCTCCGGGGCATGGAGGAGGGCCACCTCGTCGTCGCCGTCCAGGGCGCCGTCGCGGAACCAGGCGAAGATCTTCCCCACCCCGAGCATGCCGAAGGGGGCCATCTCGGCGGCGCGCAGCGCCCCCAGGCTGGCGGCGCCGATCACCCGGATGCCGGCCTCCAGGGCGTAGAGCAGCTCTTTGTGGGTCACCGCGCCGACGGTGTAGTAGTAGCCGTCGAGGAGGACCAGGGTGTGGGGGCGCCGGGCGACGGCGGCGAGCAGGTCGCCGCGCCGGGCCGGTGGCCGGATCTCGATGCCGGGGATCTCCGCCAGCTCCGCCGCGAACCCGCCGGGGGCCGCCAGGCAGGGACCCGCGAAGACGATGACGTCCGGCATGACCTCAGACCTCGGGCGGGTCGTCGAGCCCGGGAGCGAAGGCCACGACCACCGGGATGCCGAGCTCCGGCCGGGTCAGGTCGACCCAGTAGGGCATCGTGCCGCACCGCTCCAGCCGTTCGACGACCCGGCCGAGGTCGTCCTCCACCCGGGCGGTGGCGAGGTCGGGCAGGCTGGCGAAGCCGCGGCAGCTTTCCAGAGCGGGCTCGCGGAAGCGCTCGAAGGCCCGGTCGGGCGGCCCCTCCTCTTCGTCCGGCTCGGGATAGAGGAGGTCGTCGCGCGCTCCCGAGATGTAGGTCAGCCGGGACTGCGCCGCCTCGGAGAGGGCGCGGGAGAGGGCGACGTCGGGCGCGGTGTGGCAGCCCGAGCCGCGCCAGACGTGCGGCAGGTCGGGCGCCACCAGCTCGGCGACGACGATCGGCAGACCGGCCTCCCAGGTGGCGTCCCAGAGCGCCAGCTTCATGCCGCGGGCCAGGCAGCGCTCGATCATCTCGCGGCCGGGCTCGGCCGCGACCGCTGCCGGATCGAGGGCGACCCGCGTCTCCGGCCGGCGCTGCCAGCGGGTGAGGCCGTGCCGCTCGACCAGCTCGCAGAGGGCGTGGAGGAGCGCCTCCTCGCGGCAGTTGCCGGAGGCCAGGCCGTTCGAGGTCTTCTCGAAGAGGACCGGCTCGAAGGCCTCGGGCAGGCGGAACTCCAGCTCGACCATCTGGCGCGGCAGCCAGCCGGGCGGGCCGCCGGAGAGCGGCTCGGCGCGGAGCCAGGCGAGCGGCGCGGCGGCGAGCGGCCGCACCCCCGGCTGCCAGCGCAGGGAGGCGGCGGGGATCGGGTTGGCCGAGCGCATCTCGCGCAGCGACAGCATGGTCTGCGGCAGGTGGTCCAACCGCTCGGCGTGCCAGGTCTCGATCGCCTCCAGGACCGCCCCCACCCGCGCCGCCTCCCGGGTCGCCCCCTTGCCCTGCGAGACCGCCAGGTTCCAGCTCCCCGGCCGCACCGCCTGGAAGACCGGGATGCCGAGGACGTCCAGGCCGGTCAGGTCGGCCACCCGGGTGATCCCGACCCGCGGCAGGTGCTCGGACACCCAGGCCCAGGTCTCCTCCGGCGTGCGCGTCCGGTGGGTCCCCAGGCGGTAGCGCTTGGCGGAGCTCAGAGCCCGACCTGCTCCGCCTTGGTGTAGGACGCGATCCGCCAGCCGTCTTTCACGTGCACCAGGATGGCCCCGGCGTTGCCGGAGAAGACCCCGTGGTGCCCGGGGTAGCTCTCCCGCACGTGATAGGTGACGATCGCCCGCGCCGCCCCGACGTAGAGGACGCGCACGTGCGAGAGATCGATCTTGCGCTCGGTGAGCGGCGGTCGCTCCTTCTGGGCCTGGGTGTACGAGTCGCCGGCCAGCCAGTGCTCGATCTGCTTTTCGTCGACGGAGACGACCCACTCCCCCACCGCGACGTAGGGATCGAGGGCGAAGTCGCGGAACCGGGCGGGGAGGTCCTCGGGCAGGATCTGCTCCCAGGCGGTCAGGAGGTCCTCGATGACGCGGTCGCTGTCGTCGCCGGCCGCCGGCGACGCGAGGAGGTCGAATCGCGTGATGGCGCCGGGCGCCCCCCGCTTCGCCATGATGCCGATTGAGCGCACCTCCTCCGCCGCCCCGGCGGGCGTGAGGTCGAGATCGAGGTCGACGGCGGCTTCGGCGAAAGCCTGCTGCAGCGTTCTGTCACGGTCCGACAGAGAATGGGCCATGGTGGTCCTCCGCGGCGGCGGCCGCGCTTGGTTTCGAAGGGCTGATGTGGGCTTAAAATAGCACAGACTTTTTACCTTCAAATTACAGGCCGGGCCAGCAGGTCCCGCGCCGCGGCGAGATCGGCCGTCGCCGCCCCTTCGGGCAGGGTGGCGACGAGGGGAGCGAGGCGGCGGTGCCCCTCCGCCGCCCGACCCGACGCCCTCAGCAGATGGGCGAGGCTCAAGGTGGCCCGCAGCTCGAGCGAACGGGCCTCCTGGTCGTGCGCGACGCGGCAGGCCCGCTCGAAGCAGCCCTCGGCGGTGGCGACGGGGGCGCCGGCGGCGAGGCGCAGCTCGCCGCTCAGCCGGTGGATCTCCGCCTCGTAGTAGCGCTCGCCGTTCTCGCGGCCGATGGCGAGCGCCTGGGAGAGGACCCGGAGCCCCTCCTCGGGCTCGCCCAGCCGGCCGTAGAGCTCGGCCAGGAGCGCCAGGAAGTGCGTCTGCGCCACCCCCGAGCCGGTCGCCACCCAGTCGAGCAGGGCCTGGCGGACCTGGCCGACCGCCGCCGCGTTGGGCGTCCGGTCCTGCTCGGCGAGCGCCCAGCCGTGGAGGGTCCGCGCCATCGCCAGGGCCAGGGGGAAGCCGCCCTCCCGGGCGAGCTCGACGGCGGCCGCCGCCAGCTCCTGGGTCTTCTCCCCCTCGCGGCGGAACTGGTGCACGATGGCGACGCCATTCAACGCCAGGGCGAGGCTCAAGGGGTCGGAGAGCTCGCGCGCCAGGGCCAGCCCCTCGCGGCTGCGCTCCAGGGCCTGGTCGGGCAGCCCCAGGTGCCAGAGCACGTAACCGGTGTAGGAGCGGACGTGGACGGCCGGATGCACGCCGTAGAGGAAGGCCTGGGGAATGGCGCCCCCGGCGCCCGCCAGGTCGAGCGCCGACTCCAGGTGGCGGCGGGCGGCGGCGAGCTCCCCGCAGTGGAAGAGGGTGACCCCGAGGCCGAGGTTGGCCACCCGGCGGTGGCCGACGTCCCCCTCCGCCTCCGCCATGGCGAGCAGCTCGCGGCCGAGGCGCTGCGAGGTGTCGAGCTCCGCCCGGACGTTGTGGAACCGCACGAGGCCCCAGAGCACCGGGAAGAGGTGGGGGGTGGGGGCGAGGCGCTCGCACAGCTGGTGCGCCCGCCGGTAGGCCTTCTCCACCTCGGGGGCGGCGAAGCCGCGGGTCGCCATCAGGGCCGGCCCGAGGGCGGCCTGGAGCTCCAGCTCCAGCCGGTCGCGGGCCTCGCCGGCCGGCAGCCGGTCGAGGAGGGCGAGGCCGCGCTCCAGGTGGCGGGTGGCCTCCAGGTCGGCCGAGCGCTCGACCGCGGTCTGCCCGGCGCGCTGCCAGTAGGCGACCGCCTTCTCGGCCAGCTCGCCCTCGCTGCAGTGGTGGGCGAGGAGCTCGGGCCGGGTCGCCGCGATCTCCGGGAAGCGCTCCTCGATCAGCCGGGCGACCGAGCGGTGGTGGCGCCGCCGGGTCTCCTTGAGCAGCGAGGCGTAGGCCGCCTCCTGGATCAGGGCGTGCTTGAAGATGTAGCTCGTCTCGCCGGTCTTGAACAGCAGCTCGGCCTGGGCGAGGCGGCCCAGGGGCTCGGCCAGCTGCTCCGCCGGCAGGCGGGCGAGGCCGGCGAGCAGGTGGAGGTCGACCTCGCGGCCGAGGATGGAGGCGAGCTGCGCCACCTCCTTGGCCGGCCCCAGGCGGTCGAGGCGGGCCTCGAGCGAGCTCTGCAGGGTGGTGGGGAGGGCGGTGGTGAGCTCCGCCTCGAGGACCATCTTGGTCAGCTCCTCGGCGAACAGGGGGACCCCCTCGGCGCGCGCCACCAGCTGCGCCAGGACCTCGGGCGGCAGCGTCCGCTCCCCGGCGACGCCGGCGATGACGCCCGCCACCTGCGCCGGGTCCAGGCGGGCGAGGTCGAGGCGCGACAGGTGCGGCGCCGCCGGCCAGGGCGGCTTGAAGGTGGGGCGGAAGGTGAGGAGGAGGAGGAGCTTCGCCCCCGAGCAGCGCGCCAGGAGGTGCCCGAGCAGCTCGACCGTCGAGGGGTCGACCCAATGGAGGTCCTGGAAGACGAGGAGCAGGGGACCCGGGGTGGCGAGGCCGAGGAGGCCTTTGACCAGCGAATCGAGCAGGCCCTGCCGGCGCTGGCGGGGGGCGAGCTCGACCCGGGGCGCCCGCGGATAGCGCTCGTCGAGCGGGATCGAGAGGAGCCCCGCCCACAGGGGGAGGTGCTCCTGAAGCGCCAGGCCGAGGCCCCGGAGCCCCGCCTCCAGCCGCTGCAGCCGGGTGTCTTCCGGGGTTGCCGGGATTGCCGGGATTGCCGAGCGGTCGAGCGCGAAGTGGCGCTCCAGGAGGTCGATCAGGGGGTGGTAGGCGGTGTCCTGGTAGTAGGGCGAGCCGTGCCCGGCGAGGCAGAGGGGGATCTCCGGGGCGACCTCCGGGAGGGCGCGCAGGAAGTCGCGGACCAGGCGCGATTTGCCGATCCCCGCCTCGCCGCCGACCAGGACGACCTGCCCGTGCCCCTGGCAGGCCTGTCGCCAGCTCGCGACGAGCTGCGCCAGCTCGGCTTCGCGCGCGGTGCCCCGCGTGGCCTCGGGCGGCCCGCCCGCCAGATCCCCCTCGCGCACCACCTGGTAGACCGCGAGCGGCCGGCTGGACCCCGCCAGCTCGTGGGTCCCCTCGGAACGGCAGAGGAAGAAGCCCTGCACCAGGCGCCGCGTGGTCTCGCTGACCAGGACGGTGCCCGGCTGCGCCAGGGTCTGGAGGCGGGCCGCCAGGTTGGGAGCCGAGCCCAGGGCGAGCTGGCCGCGCTGCGCCCCCATCCCCACCTCCCCGACCACCACCGGTCCGGTATGGATGCCGAGCCGCACCGCCAGCGGTTTGCCCACCACGGCGGCGAGCCGGGAGGAGAGGTCCGCCATCTCGAGGACGATGCGGAGGGCCGAGCGGACCGCCCGGCGGGCATCGTCCTCCCGCGCCCGGGGATAGCCGAAATAGACCAGGAGCCCGTCGCCCAGGTACTGCGCGACGTGGCCGCCGTAGGTCTCGAGCACACCGCGGCAGGTCTCCTGGTAGGCGCCGAGGATGCCGCGCAGATCCTCGGGGTCGAGCCGCTCGGCCAGGGCGGTCGAGCCGACGAGGTCGCAGAAGAGGACGGTCAGCACCCGGCGCTCGGTGCCCGTCGCGTCCGGCGCCAGGGCGAGCGGCTTGCCGCAGTGGCCGCAGAACCGCATCCCCTCCGGACAGTCCATCCTGCAACTCGGACACTCCGCCATGCGCCCCCGTTCCCTCTCCTGGTTCGCCCCGTGGTAGGTCGGTTGCGAATCTTAAGCTGGAATGGGGGCGCCCGCTACCCGGCAGCCGGCCGCTGATGGGGCTGGAGCGGAGCTCAGTGCGGCGGCGCCGGCCGGGTACCGATCCCCAGGGCCGCGAGGTCGATGTCTTTGTTGGCCGGTCGTTGGGCCGGGATCGCGGCGAGCGCCGCCTCGACCCGGGCCTGGGTCTCCGGAGAAAGACCGGCGCCGCCGACATTGCCGTGGGTCAGCACTACCCGGGTGGGAGCGGCCCGCACCAGCTTCCAACCCGTATCCTTCTGCACCAGCCGGGCGGCGGTGGTCTCCAGCTCGGCGGCCTCGGTCTCGTTGTCCCACTCGGTCACCCAGAGGAGGAGGCGCTGGCCGTCCTTTTCATAGACGGCGAAACGGTCGCCCCCCCAGCCGGCGGCGGCCGAGGCGGCGAGGTTGGTCTCCTGGAGCGCCTGGCGCAGGAGGATGCCGATCCCCTCCTCCCCCATCTCCCCCTCGGCGGCCTTCTTCCAGCCCGGCAGCGCGGCGGTCAGGTCGGGCCAGGCGAGCTCGATCGGGTCGTCGCGCCGGCCGTGCCACTTCTCGGGGTGGAGGATCTGCTCGGTCGAACGCGGCGGGTCCTTGGCGAAGGCGTAGTCGAGGAGCTTCTGGCCGCCCACGCGCAGGGCGTCGAGGCAGAAGGAGAAGCCCTGGAGGTAGCTGAAGATCAGGGTGTCGCGGAACCAGGCCGGCGCCTCGGCCAGGCCGGCGCTCCCCGGCAGGTCCGGGGAGAAGGCGGCGAGCTGGCCGGGGTCCTTCAGCATGTCGCCCATCACCTGGCCGAAGCCGGGGACCGCCTCGATCCGCTTGCCCAGAATGTAGTCGAACATGGTGACCGTGGCGCTCCCCTCGACCAGGGCGAGGTAGGCGGAGCTGCCGTCCGCCAGCGGATCGCCCTTCGTGCCCTTGGCGATGTCGAAGTGCTGATCGTCCAGGGCATGGGTCAGCTCGTGGACGAGGATCCCCTCTAGGGCGCGGTGGGCGAGGTCGGCGCCGAAGGCCTTGCCGAGCGCCTCGGCGCCGCTGTCCCCTCGGCGCTCGACCATCACCAGGTACTTGCGCTCGGGGTCGTAGAAGGCGGCGACCTGCTGGCCCAGGAGGTCGCGGTAGATCTTCCCCACGTCCGCCCCGCGGGGGACCAGGCCGAACGCCTCGAGGCTCGCCGCCAGGGCGCGCAGGGCGTCGGCCGGCAGGTCCTCCGCCAGGGTCTCGGCCACCTTGGCCTTCAACCCGCGCTCGTCGAGCGAGCCATAGGGCACCGGCCGCTTCAGCCGCAGGCCGCGGTACTCCTCGGCGGCGTGCACCAGCGTGTCCATGTGCTTTTCGAGCGCGGGCGAGAGGCGATGGGCCTCCTTCGGCAGCCCGGAGGCCGGCGGCGGGGCGGCCGGGAGGCCGGCGGCGGTCGTCAGGGGCGTCAGGAGGAGGAAGAGGGCGAGCCAGAAACCGCTACGGCGCATCGAAGAATCTCCCAGTCCGGGGCGGTCCTCGCCCGCGGGTTCCAATACCGCGAGCCGCCGCCCCCGCGTCAACTGTATCTCGTACCTCGCCGGGAAGTGCTATAGGCTATTTCCGTCGCATTCAGCAGCTCCTGAATGGAGGCAGAGATGGCGGTGGAATGCCGGAGCGCCTGCTCGAAGGCGGTTTTCGTCCTCTTGAACGGCGACCGTCCGAACCTCGGGAACCTTGGCCACTGCCGGGGGAACGAGGGGTCGCAGAACTGGCCGTGGGGGTGGGCCCTCGTCCACCAGGACTGGGACCGCCTGAACGAGCTTCTGGACGAGGAGCTCGCCCGCGGGATGCGGACGGCGGAGTTCGGCAGCGAGAAGTACGATCCGGACGTCGTCGCCTACCGGGTCGCGGCGCTGGCGCGGCTGCCGGCGGACCACCCGGTCCGCGGCAAGCTCGCCGCGAGCCTGCGGGCCTACCTCGCCTACCTCGCCCTGACGGCGGTCCCCGGCCCCCGGTCGGCGACCCGGCTCCACCAGCCGGAGGGGGTGTCCGAAACGGACGGCGACGCGCGGTACTACAGCGGCGGCGTCTCGATCGCCACCCCGGGCCACCGCTGGCATCCGGACAGCGTCGCCCAGAGCCTGCTCGGCCCGCTGCTCGCCTGGGCGCTGGGCTATCCGGCCTCCTACCGGCGGCGGATCGTGCCCTGCAATCCCGACCCCGGGGTCAGCGACGACTACACCTGGCCGCTCGCCCTCTGCCAGCTCGTCCTCGGCACGCCGTACGGCAAGCCGACCCCACCGGAGGCCTGGGGGCTGCAAGGCGACGACCGCGCCCTCCTCCGCGCCCTGATCGACGGCGACGACGTCGCCGCCGGCCCCCAGGTGGCCGCCATGATCCGGCCCTACCCGCTGGTCAGCCCCCTCTTCGTCGAAGTCGTCGGCACGACCGCGGGACGGATGGCGCGGCTGGAGCATGCGGTCAGCGGGCTCAAGCCGCAGATCGCCTGCTGCAAGATCGACCGCGGCGGCCGCTACGAGGCGGTCGTCCCCAGCTCCTGGTCGCGGGGGAGCGCCGACCTCGCGAACACCGAGGACCGGGGCGACCGGATCTTCGCCCGCGCCGGCCGGGACGAGATCGCGATGGACAAGATCGGCGGCGAGCCCCTCTTCCGCTTCACCTGGGACGCCAACGGACCCCGGTGGGGCGGCGACGCAGCCGTCCCCCCCCGTCCGCAGCCGCACGAGGCGGAGCGCGAGACAACGCCGCCGCCGGCACTTCAGCCGCCCCCGCCGCCCCCGCCGGGCCTGTCGGAAGAGCTGGCCCGGATCGCGGATGGCATCGCGGGCCTGACCCTCGCCAACCGGCAGCGCAGCCTGCAAGGACAGCTCGTCGCCGAGCTGCGAACCCAGCCCCGGCCGCCCCGCGACCTGCCAAGCATCGCCCAGGACGTGCGCTCTTTCGGCATCAACCCCGATACCGAGCAGGGGTCGACCTGGCAGGGCCTGATCGCCCGCCTGGAGGCCCTCGCCGCGCGGGAGACCTAAGATCCCGCCGGCACGGGCAGGAGGCAGAGGGCGGAGAGAGCGCCGACGAGCAGCAGATACTGGCCGAGGGCGACCCGGTCGCCGCTTCCGTCCGCCCCTTCCGGCCGGGGGCGGAAGGCCTGGACGACGGCGAGGACGAGGAGGAGGAGCAGCAATCCCTCCCGGGTGAACAGCCAGGCGACCGCGATCCCGGCGGCGGCGAGCAGACGCTGGCCACGGGTGAGGGGATGGAAGCCGCGCGCGCCGTCGAGCTGCCAGAAGGGGAGGAGGTTGAAGAGGTTCAGCCAGGCGCCGATGCGGGCGATCGCCGCCCAACTCGCCCAGCCGGTGGCGCCATAGACGCCATAGGCGACCAGCGCCGCCCCCAGCCCCCAGAGCGGCCCGGCCAGGCCGATCCGCGCGTCCTCGCGCGGGCTCCCCGGCTTCTGCCGGAGCCGGACCAGCGCCCCGAAGCCGGGGATGAACATCGGGGCCGAGGCCTTGATGCCCAGGCGTTGCAGGGCCGAGACGTGCCCCATCTCATGGATGTAGATGGAGCCGATGAGGCCGGCGGCGAACTTCCACCCGAAGGCGGACCAGTAGACTTCCAGCGAGAGGAGCATGGTCGACAGGGTGCCGAGCTTGGTCAGGCCGAGAAGCAGGAGCTTGCCCTTGGCGAGGACGAGGAAGAGGACCGACTTGAGCTTGAGGAGGGCGAGCCCGAGGGCCGCCCACCACCCCTTCTGCCGGAAGGTCTCGCGGATCGACTTCGGTTTCCCCGTCCCTGCCGCCGCACCGTCCGGTCCGCCGGCCCCGCGTTCCAGCTCCTGGCTGAGCACCGCCCGGTTCGAGGCGCTCGAACTGCAGGTTCTCCGGGCTCTCGAAGGCCAGGCCCTCGGCCGGTTCCGATCCCTTCGCCATACTGGGCTCCTTTCGCGGTCTGGCGCCGCGCTCTACCTCCTGGTGCGCTTCCCCGCCAAAACATTTCAGCCGCGTGTGCAGAGTGTGCCCGTATTATGACCTGGGGGGAGGCGTTCTCCAATCGCCGCAATGACCTCTGGAGAGGACGGATTCCCCTCCAACCCGCCCGGAAAACCCTCCATGAGCCGCCAGAAACCGTGAAAAGTCTTCCGGGACCCGTGGAAAGTCTTCGCCAACGCCCGGAAAGTCTTCAAGAACCTCTCCGGGTCGACTTTTGATCCCTCCGGATCGACTTTTGATCCTTCCGGATCGACTTTCGACGCGTCCAGGTCGACTTTTCATGCGTCCGGGTCGACTTTCCGTCCATGGAAAGTAACTTTCGACGGCTCCGGGAAGACTTTTCATGCGTGGTATTTTACTTTTTACGCGTGCAGCTCGACTTTTCGGGCGTGGAAAGTGACTTTCCATGCGTCGGGGAAGACTTTCCACGGTTTTTGAAGCTCCCGGAGGCCGTCCGGAAGCTTCCGGAGCGTTTCTGGAAGGTCCCGGAGGGGGTTGGGAACCTGCCGGAGAGGTCTCGGAAGCACCCGGAGGATCTCTGGAAGCTCCCGCAGGCCGTCCGGGACCCTCCCGGAGGGCTCCCGGAAGACTTTGCACGGGTGTCGGACGACTTTCCAGAGGTCCCGAAAGCATCCGGAGAGGTTCCGGAAGCTCCCGGAGACCGACCGGAAGACTTTCCACGGGTTCCGCCGACCCGCAGAGCGGGGGAGGGATCGGGCGAGCTAGAGGGTCCTGGCCCAGCGCCGGGCGAGCCTCTTCAGAGGCTTGGCATGCCGCGGCCAGTCGTGGAGGGTCGCGGGATCGAAATCGGCGCCGTTCGGCCAGACCAGCGTCTTCGCCTCCGGGTCGATCCGCACCTGCTCAAAGAGCGAGCGATCGGCGAGCGGCCCATAGAGCTCGCCGGTCAGGAGGGGCGCGAAGTCGATCACCCGCGAGGTCTTGTCCTCAAAGCCGACCCGCAGGGTATACGGGGCGACCACTTCAAGGGCTGTGACGCTGTGGATCGGGTGCACCGGGATCTCCTCTACCTCAATGGGATGATTCTACCCGGAAGTCGTCCCCCCTGCAAAAGCATGGCTCGTTCGGCTCTCCTCTACGAGCCAGTCCAGCACCTTGAGGAACTGATCCAGCTTTTGAGCCTGCGGCGGCAGCTCTTCGGGAGATGGCGCGAGCGGGAGCTGGTAACGGTCCGACTCTTCTAGAATGCCGGCATGCCCACCCCCATCCCCCTGCTCACCAACGACCCAGCACCTGGCACCGATGCCGCCAATCCCGCCGCGCCCACCGTCGTCCTCGCCCATGGGGCCGGGGCGCCCATGGACTCGCCGTATATGAATACCGTCGCGGCGGGCCTGGCCGCCCGCGGTTTCCGGGTGGTGCGCTTCGAGTTCCCCTACATGCACGCCCGCCGGGAGGGGCAGCGAAAGCCGCCCGATCGAGAGCCGGTCCTGCGCCACACCTGGCACGAGGTGATCGGGGCGCTCGGCGGCGGCGCCAACCTGGTGATCGGCGGCAAGTCTCTGGGCGGCCGGATCGCGAGCTACGTCGCCGACGAGGCCCGGGTGAAGGGGCTCGTCTGCCTCGGCTATCCTTTCCATCCTCCTCGCGATACGAAGCGCCTGCGGACCGCGCACCTCGCCACCCTGAAGACGCCGACGCTCATCCTTCAGGGCACTCGCGACGACTTCGGCACTCCCGCCGAGGTGGCGGGCTACGACCTCTCCCCCGCCATCCGGCTCCACTGGATGGAGGACGGCGACCACTCCTTCAAGCCGCGCAAGTCGTCGGGGAGGACCGAGGCAGGGAATCTGGCGGAGGCGGTGGAGACGTTGGCCGAGTTCGTGCAAGGGCTCTGACTCGCCCAAATCCACCCGGAGCGTGTCTAACCGGAGAAGACGGCGGCTGTCGGGCCGTCTGCGGGAAGGAGGGATCGTGATCGGGAAGCAGTATCGGCAGATGGGGCACATGGTCGACCCGCTCGTCGAGTACTGGCGCGGCAATCCCCCCGCGGACGGAGCCCTGCACCACCGCTGCCGGGTGCTGGAGGAACGTCTGCTGCTCCTCCTCTCCAGCGCCGAGGCCCGCGAGCTCCTCGCCGCGCCCGAGCGGCACCGGGAGGAGATCGAGCGGGCGCTGGCGCGGCTGGGGGAGAGCGAGGCAGAGTAGGGCGGCTCAGCACTCGATCACGTTGATCGCCAGCCCGCCGCGCGACGTCTCCTTGTACTTGGTCTTCATGTCCGCCCCGGTCTCGCGCATGGTCTTGATGACGCGGTCGAGCGAGACCTTGTGCGAGCCGTCGCCGGACATCGCGATGCGGGCGGCGTTGATCGCCTTGACCGAGCCCATGGCGTTTCGCTCGATGCAGGGGATCTGGACCAGGCCGCCCACCGGATCGCAGGTGAGGCCCAGGTTGTGCTCCATGCCGATCTCGGCGGCGTTCTCGATCTGCGGGGTGGTGCCCCCGAGGGCCGCGACCAGGCCGCCGGCGGACATCGAGCAGGCGACCCCCACCTCGCCCTGGCAGCCGACCTCGGCGCCCGAGATCGAGGCGTTCTCCTTATAGAGGATGCCGATCGCCGCGGCGGTCAGGAGGAAACGGATCACCCCCTCGTCGTCCGCCCCCGGGGTGTGGTGCCGGTAGTAGTGGAGGACGGCCGGCACGATTCCCGCCGCGCCGTTGGTGGGCGCCGTCACCACCCGGCCGCCGCCGGCGTTCTCCTCGTTGACCGCCAGGGCGTAGAGGTTCACCCAGTCGAGCACGGTGAGCGGATCGGCGGTCCCCTCCGCAGTGCGTTGCCGCAGCTCCTCGTAGAGGGCGGGAGCCCGGCGCGGCACCTTCAAGCCACCCGGCAGCACCCCGGTCTGATGGACGCCGCGCTCGACGCAGGCCTGCATCGCCGCCCAGATGCGCAGGAGCCCCTCGCGGATCTCCTCGTCGGTGCGCCAGGAGCGCTCGTTTTCGAGCATCAGCTCCCAGAGGGCGAGGCCGGTCTCCTCCGAGATCCGCAGCAGGTCCTCGCCGGAGTTGAAGGGGTAGGCGACGTTCGTCTCGTCGGCGACCACCCGGTCCTCCCCCGAGGCCCCCTCGTTGACGACGAAACCGCCGCCCACCGAGTAGTAGACGCGTTGCTCCAGCACCTGCCCCGCGCGGTCGAGAGCGGTGAAGCGCATGCCGTTCGAATGCAGGGGGAGGAGGTCCTTCTTGTTGAAGACCAGATCCCCGCCCTCCTCGAAGGCGACCGGGTGGCGGCCGAGGAGGCGAAGGCGCTTCTCGGCGCGGATCGCCTCGACTCGGGGACCCATCCGATCCGGGTCGACCCCTTCCGGGGTCGCCCCTTCGAGCCCGAGGAGGACGGCGCGGTCGGTGCCGTGGCCGCGGCCGGTCGCGGCGAGCGAGCCGAAGAGCTCGACCTGGACCCGCGCGGTGCGGCCGAGCCGGCCGTCGTCCTCCAGCCGCTCGGCGAAGCGCCGGGCCGCCCGCATGGGGCCGACGGTGTGGGAGCTCGACGGCCCGATGCCGATGGTGAAGAGATCGAAAACGCTGATGGCCAAAGGACTTACCTCCGCTCCTCGCGGAGCAAGGCCACGAAGCCGGCTTGCTCGAAATGCCGGTCGTGCGTCAGAGCCTCGGTGATGCCGTGGTCTTCCATGATGCGGAAAGAAGCGCAGTCCGTCTGACTCCAGTCCTTGTCGCCTCTTGTCGAGTACAGTACGAAAGCCTCGCGAAAAAGGGGGCTGGTCTGCGGCGCAATGAAGACTTGCGTCTCTTCACGCAGCCGCTCGACCGCCCGTACGGCAGTCGTACGTAAGGCCTCACCACGCCCAGCGAAGTCATTCAAAAGCTCCGTCAATACCATCTCGCTCGTGACGAGACGCACTCCGTCGAGCGAGGAATAGAGCGACTTGACTCGGGCGTGCAGGGTATCGCGAGGATTGAGGAGCGCGAGCCAGTAGGAAGTATCGGCGAAGACGGATCTCATTCCTCTTGCTTCGGCGCGCCGTAGAGATAGTGGTCGAGGTTCTTCGCCAGATCCTGGGGCACCTTGGCCCACTCCGAGTCGGGCACCGTAGCCCCCAGCTCTTCGAGAACCTCCCAGATCGGGCGCCGAGGAGGTGCGGCAGGGGAGGCCACGAGCGTCTCTGCCGGAGAATCGAGCATGACGATGACCTCGGCCTCCTCACCGGGAGGCAACTCGGGATGCGAGATCTCGATCACCCCTCCCGGCTTGATCCGGACCCTCTCCTTGATGGCATGAATCATAGCGATAGTGTAGCACCTCCCCCTAGACGATCGGCGCGAGGAGGGGCTCCGATCCCTCCTCGCCGCGCGCGTCTTATCGCAGCTGGTCCAGAATACCCGGGAGCTCCAGAACATCGGCGATCACGTGATCCGGCCGGCCGGTCTCCTCCCCCGGCTCGAGGCCGGCCCCCTCGCCCCGGCGTACCCAGACCGTGGGGATTCCCAGGCGATTACCGGCACGGATCTCATTGTCGAGGCGATTGCCGATCACCCATACCTTCCCCGGCTCGTACCCGTACCGGTCCAGAAAGGCGGCGATGGCAGCCTCCTTGTTCTCCTCCGTCTCGCTGTCGAGGATCACGATCTCGTCGCACAGCTCCCGCAGCCCTAACCGCTGGACCTTCGCCTCCTGCAGGTCCCTCCTGCCGGTCGTGAAGAGGCAGACCTGGTACCGGCGGCGTAGGCCGACCAGGAGGTCACGGACCGCGGGTGGCAGGGCGAGACGGTCGACGGGGACCGCGGCCAGCTGCTCCCGCCGGGCGGCCAGGACCCCCTCGCCGAGGGCCGGGAAACGGCGGCGGAGCTCCTCTTCCACCTCCTCCGGGTGATGGCGCCGCAGCTCCAGGAGCAGGGCGGTCAGCTCCCCGGCGGGAGGGAGCGTCGGATCGAGCGCGCGCATCTCGCGGGCAGCGCCGGCCTCGAGCGGAGAGATGAGAATGCCGTAGGTGTCGACCAGAGTGTCGTCGAGGTCGAAAAGCAGGGCCTGGGGAAAGACGGCAGATTCCTCGTCGACCTCGCCAAAGCGGCAGCCCGCGCAGGAGATCCCCAGCTCGCAGGGCTCGGGAAGACCGGCGCTGCGGTCGAGCACGGACCTTCCCCCCACCAGCACCTCGACCACCTCGGCCTGATCGAGGACGTCGTTGAAGACCTCCACCTTGACCACAAGCTCCAAAACCTCCCCGGGGCTGACCTGCTCCGCAAGCAGCGGATTGAGCACCCGCCGGTGGGTGGCGGGCTGGGTCAGACACCAGGCCGCACCCCGGGTGCCGTTGCCCTTCACCCCGGCGATGGCGACCACCCGGCGCTCGACGCCATAGATCTCCTCGCGGCCGCTGTAGACGAAACCGAAGTCGCGAGAGACGTACTCCGAGGGAAACCGGTCGACGGCCCACGGTTGGGAGCGAGGAGGAGCGCTGACACCCGGCGGCAGTCGGCCGAAACCGATGTGGAAGACGCCTTGGTCGGCAATCCGGCAGAGCCGCCCTCTCTTGCCTCGGAGGTGGCGTCCGAACTGTTGCCGGTGACGGGCGAACTCGGCGTTGCTGACCGGGCCGCCGATCAGGACCAGGTCGGCATCGTCCTGGAGCAGCCTCTGCCAGCCGCGGGCGGAGGCCGGGAAGGTCAGGACCCGGCGACGTGGGTTGCGGCGCTGGAGGAAGGCGGTGACCATCTGAGCGGCTTCGAGGTCGCGCAGCGAGATCCGCGGATGGCGTCCGAGCGGATCGTCGGGGGCGACCTCGACTCCGAAGACCACCACCACGACCTCGGCCAGGTCATCCCAGAAGCGGGTCTCCTCGTCCTCGGAAGGCCGGCTCTTCGACCGCCGTTGTTCCACCGTACGGACGGCCCGCAGGATGCTGGTGCAGGCGGTTCCCACGTCGGGCCGCGGCCCTCCCGCGCTCTCGGTACCCTGGTAATAGGCCGCCTGGACCCCATAAAGATCGCTCGGCAGCAGAAGCTCCTGCCCCTGGGGAGCCACCATGAAGACCGAGTCCCGCCCGTGGCGGCCCGCGAACAGTCCCAGCTCGAAGACCAGGTTGTCCCGTGGGGCGGCCTTGAGAGTACCGCGGCGGGTGGTGAGGTCGTCGGGGGTGAGCACAATAACAGCGTAGGAGAAGAGGCCCAGCGCCTTCTCCAGGCTCTCGATCGTGACCTCGGAGATCTCGAAAATGCCCGGGTCGTTCCACAGGTAGACTTCGGCATCGCGGGAGAGGGCCTCCTGGAGGGCCCGTGCCACCTCCAGGCCCTCGGTACTGGAGGCAATGAAGAGTCTCGGTCGCGGTGCGTCAGGCATCGCCCCCGACCTCACTCAATCTGACTCCTCCGCGAGCGCCAGCACCCGCCGGCGAATGGACGCGGAAATCCGCAAGCCCGCTCGCTCCAGCCGGTCGACGAAAGGAGCAATGGCTTCTACCATCCCTTGGGTTTCGCTTCGAGGAAAACACGCAAGGTTCCCCAGACCGTCAGGCCGGCAGCTTCCGCTACTCGCCTCGCCAGGGCATCGTCGAGCAGGACGATCCGTCCCGGGTTTTCGAGCGCCAGCGCCAGCGCAGCCAACTCCCCTGGCCCCAGATCGGTAGCCAGCCATTCGGACGGCATCACCCTGGGTTCCATGACCTGAAGCCAGGTATGAGAAGAAAGATCGGGGACATCATGCCCCCTTTCCCGGCCTGTGCTCAGCTCCCGCAGGACTGCCCGCGGGGTCCAGACTTCACTGAAGAGCGCCGGCAGAAGATGGAGAGCTTGGACCCGGTGGAGATAGAGCAGAGGCGAGGTGTTGCTGATGGCCTCAGCCACGACCGCCTTCAAACTCGCGAAGCTCGGCCTCGAAGGGGAACACGTCGTAGCGGCCGAGGGAGAGAAGGAATTCGACACGGGACATCCCGGCGAGATCCGCCGCTCTGCCCGACGAGAGGCGGCCGAGCTCGTACAGCTTGACCGCCGCGAGGGTCAGCAGCTCATGCGCAAAGGCGGACTCGTCGGTCTTTTCCGCCAGCAGGATCTCTTCAGGGATGTCGATGACGGCTTGGCGCGTAGCCATGGACTGGTACCTCCGGCGTTACGATTGTACTCCCTTCGTCACCGGCGCCGATCCCTTCTGCAGCAGCACCACCGCCGCCGCGATCAGCACGCCGCCTCCCAGGACCGCCGGGGGGATCGGCTGAGAGAGAACGACAAGGCCCAGGACCGCGATCCAGAACGGCTCGACGGTCGAGACGATGGCGGTGCGCACCGGCCCCAGCACCTGGAGGCCGAGGAGGAAGGCGATGAAGCCCAGGGTGGTCGAGATGAGGGCGAGGGCGGTGACCACCGCCCAGCCGACCGGCGGCAGGGCGAGGCGGAAGTTGCCGGTGGCGAGACCCAGGAGGCCGAAGATGGCCGAGGCGGCGAGGACCACGTAAGTCGAGGCCGCGGCCGGGTCGAGCCCCGCCTGGAGCCGGCCGATCAGAGGGATGAAGAGGGCGTAGGCGACGGCGGCGCCGAGCGCCAGGGCCACCCCGATGGGGTGGAGCGCCGCCGCTCCGGGCGCCCCCACCATGAGCACGATCCCGGCGAGCGACAGGAGGAGCGCCAGGGCGCGCTGCCGGTCGATCCGCTCACTGCCGCGCAGGGCGGCGAAGAGGGCGACCCAGGCGGGATAGGTATAGAAGAGGAAGCCCAGGGTGGCCGCCGAGATGTAGTCGAGCGACCTCATGGCGAGGAAGATGACCAGCGCCTGGCCGCCGCCGCCCAGGGTGAGGAGGGGGAGGAGCCGGCCCCGTGGCAGGGCGAGCCGGCCGGGTCCCGAGAGAAGGGCCACCGCGGCGAGCATCGGCGCCGCCAGGCCGTAGCGCCAGAAGAGAACGGCGTAGAGGGGGACCCTGGCCCGGATCGCCACCACGGTGAGGATCGAATTGGCGCCGAAGCAGCCGGCCGAGAGGGCGACGAGAAGGGTGGCGACGAGGACCGCCCGCCGCGCGGCTCGCTCCCCCGCCTCCTCCTTGCGCTCGGTCGCCATGAGCCGGGTAGTCTAGCGCGGTCTTCTCCGGCCGGGGCTGGAAACATCCCGGAATCCCCCGCTGTTACCCCTCTGTAAGCCAACGGGGCCGCTGCTATACTGGCCAGGACGTGACCTCCCCCGAATCCAACGCAGGTCTCGACGGCAAGCCCCAACCCCCACTGGAGGATCGACCCAAGGCAATGGCGAGCACGGAACAGGAGTGGAAGAACCATCACCGCGTGATCATCCTGGGCTCGGGACCGGCCGGGCTGACCGCGGCGCTCTATACGGCGCGGGCCGACCTCGCCCCCCTGGTGCTCGAGGGCAACCAGCCGGGCGGGCAGCTCACGATCACCACCGACGTCGAGAACTTCCCCGGCTTCCCGGCGGGCATCCTGGGCCCCGAGCTGATGGACAAGATGCGCGAGCAGGCCCGCCGCTTCGGCGCCAAGGTGAAGTTCCAGTCCGTCGTCGAGGTCGACCTCGACCGCCGCCCGTTCCGCCTGCGCACCGACGAGGACGTCTACCACGCCGACGCCCTGATCGTCGCGACCGGCGCCTCGGCGAAGCTCGGCGGCATCCCCGGCGAGCGGGAGCTCATGGGCTACGGCGTCTCCGCCTGCGCCACCTGCGACGGCTTCTTCTTCCGCGGCAAGGAGGTGGTGGTCATCGGCGGCGGCGACTCCGCCATGGAGGAAGCCACCTTCTTGACCAAGTTCGCGAGCAAGGTGACGGTCGTCCACCGCCGCGCCGAGCTGCGGGCCTCGAAGATCATGCAGGACCGGGCCTTCGCCAACCCGAAGATCGCCTGGATCTGGAACAGCGCAGTCACCGAGATCCTCGGCCACCGCGAGGGCGGGGTCTCCGCCGTCCGCCTCCACAACCTGGAAACCGGCCTGGAGAGCGAGTACCCGACCCAAGGGGTGTTCTACGCCATCGGCCATACTCCCAATACCCAGATCTTCAAGGGAAAGCTCGACATGAACGAGGTCGGCTACATCAAGGTTTTCGAACCGACGAGCCGCACCAGCGTCCCCGGGGTCTTCGCTTCGGGCGACGCCTGTGACTTCATCTACCGACAGGCCATCACCGCCGCCGGCACCGGCTGCCGGGCGGCCATCGACGCCGAGCGCTGGCTCGGGGAGCTGCACGACTGATATGGCGAAGCCTCACACTCTGGGAGCCCTGAAGAAGAGCGGCTACCGCCCGCGTTCGGTGAAACAGGAGCTGCGCCAGAACCTGCGCGACAAGATCGCGGCCGGCGTGCCGCTCTTCCCCGGCATCCTGGGCTACGACCGCACGGTGATCCCCGGCGTCGTCAACGCCCTTTTGGCCGGCCACGACTTCATCCTCTTAGGCCTGCGCGGCCAGGCGAAGACCCGCCTCCTGCGCTCGCTCGTCACGCTCCTCGACGAGGAGATCCCGGTCCTCTCCGGCACCGAATTGAACGACGACCCGCTCCTCCCCATCTCGACCCAGGGCCAGCGGCTGGTCGAGCAGATGGGGGACGACGCGCCGGTCGAGTGGCTCGGCCGCGACGCGCGCTACAACGAGAAGCTCGCGACCCCGGACGTCTCGATCGCCGACCTCCTGGGCGACATCGATCCGATCAAGGCGGCGACCCGCAAGCTCACCTTCGCCGACCCCGAGGTCATCCACTTCGGCATCGTGCCGCGCACCAATCGCGGGATTTTCGCCATCAACGAGCTCCCTGACCTGGCGCCGCGCATCCAGGTGGGCCTGTTCAACCTGCTGGAGGAGCGCGACCTCCAGATCCGCGGCTTCCCGGTGCGCATCCCGCTCGACATGCTGATGGTCTTCTCCGCCAACCCGGAGGACTACACCAACCGCGGCAGCATCATCACGCCGCTCAAGGACCGCATCTCGTCGCAGATCCTCACCCACTACCCGCCGGAGACCCAGATCTCGGCCGACATCACCCGGCAGGAGGCGTGGACAGAGCGCGACGTGCCGGGGGTCTCGATCCCCGAGGACGTGCGGCTGCTGATCGAGGAGATCAGCTTCGTGGCGCGCGAGAGCGACCTCGTCGACCAGTCCTCCGGCGTCTCCGCCCGCGTCTCGATCTCGGCCATGGAGCTCCTGGTCTCGAACCTGGAGCGGCGGGCTCTGGCGACCGGCGACAACCCGGTCACCCCACGCCTCTGCGACCTCCAGATGCTCCTGCCGGCGATCACCGGCAAGGTCGAGATGGTCTACGAGGGCGAGCAGCAGGGAGCCGAGGTGGTGGCGCGGCGGCTCGTGGGTCTCGCGGTCAAGAAGGTCTTCGACGCCCGCTTCCCCGAGGTCGGCAAGGAGCTCGGCACCGGTGGCGAAGAGGACAAGGGACCCTACACCAAGATCGTCCGCTGGTTCGCCGAGGGCAACGCGATCACCGTCTCGGACGAGCAGCCGTTCGCCGACTACGAGGCCGAGCTGCGCAAGGTACCGGGTCTCGGGGACCTCGCGGCGCGGCACACGAACGGCAGCGGTCCGGAGCGCTGCTTCACCGCCGAGATGATCCTGGAAGGGCTCCACCAGCACCTGAAGCTCGCTCGCCAGGACCTCGACAGCCAGGTGAGCTACAAGGAGATGGTCAAATTCCAGCTCCTGCGTCCCAACAAGAAGGGCGGCGGCAGCAGCGGCAGCCGGCGGGGGGACATCAACTAGAGACGTGCGTAGGAACGTATGCGCCACCGTTACCAATATCTCGACCCCGCCCTGATCCAGGCGATCCTCGCCGGGCTCGACCTGCTGCGCCTGTTCAACCAGCTCGTCCTCGCCTCCGGCGGCGACGTCGACGAGGCGATGAACTGGATGCGCTACCTGCAGCAGGAGGGCTACATCTCCCAGGAGGTGGATCTCGACGCCTTCTTCGCCAGCCTGGAGGATCAGCAGCTGATCGGCCGGGACAGCGAGGGCGGGATGTCGCTCACCACCGGCGGCGAGCGGAAGATCCGCAAGAGCGCCTTCGAGGAGATCTTCTCCGGGCTGCAGAAATCCGGCCCCGGTTATCATCCCATCCACTCCGCCGGCGACGGCCTGGAGCGGCTGCCCGAGACCCGGGACTACCAGTTCGGCGACGACCTCCACCTCCTCGAGCCGGCGAAGTCGCTCCAGAACGCCATGCGGCGGACCAAGGGCGAGCTCGACCTGGCCGAAGAGGACCTGGAGATCTACGAGACCGAGCAGCTGACCTCGTGCGCCACCATCGTGGCGATCGACATCAGCCACTCGATGATCCTCTACGGCGAGGATCGCATCACGCCGGCGAAAACCGTGGCCCTCGCCCTGACCGAGCTGATCACCACCAAGTATCCCAAGGACCACCTGGGGGTGATCCTCTTCGGCGACCGCGCCGAGCAGGTGAAGCTGCGCGATATTCCCTACATCGAGGCCGGCCCCTTCCACACCAACACCCGCGAGGCGCTGCAGCTGGCGCGCGGGCTCCTCTCGCGGCAGAAGCAGCCCAACAAGCAGATCTTCCTGGTCACCGACGGCAAGCCCTCGGCGATCACCGAGAACGGCCGCATCTACAAAAACCCCTTCGGTCTGGATATGCGGATCGTCAACCTGACGCTCGACGAGGCGGACGTCTGCCGGCGCCAGAAGGTGGTGATCACCACCTTCATGCTGGCGACCGACCCCATGCTCACCCAGTTCGTCGAGAAGCTCACCCAGATCAACCGCGGCCGGGCCTACTTCGCCTCCCCCTACAACCTGGGGGAGTTCATTCTGGCGGACTACATCCGGAACCGGCGGCGGCGGATCCGCTAGCCGCCGCCGGCCACCTGCCGAATGGCGACCAGCAGGGCGTCCAGGCTCACCGGCTTGGTGAGATGGAGGCCGAAGCCGGCGGCGCGGCTCTTCGCCACCTCCTCTTCCATGCCATAGCCGGAGAGGGCGATCCCGGGCAGCCGGTGGCGGCCGGCCAGGGCGCGCATGAGGTCGTGGCCATGGCCGTCCGGCAGACCGAGGTCCGAGAGCACGAGGTCGATACCGCCGCGCTCGGCCGCGGCCAGGGCCTCTGCGACCGTGCCGGTCTCGGTGACCTGGTGCCCGAGCATCCGCAGCAGGCCCGCCACGGCCGTCGCGGTGTCGACATGGTCCTCGACCAACAGGATGTGCAGCCGGCGGTCGTCGGAAAGCGCCGGCGCCGGCGGGAAGAGCGCCTCGCCGGCCCGCTCCACCCCGGCGGGCAGCCCGGGGAGCGGGAGCCGGACGGTGAAGGTCGCCCCCCGATCCCGCCCCTCGCTCGCCGCGGTGAGCCGGCCGCCGTGCAGCTCGACGATCGCCCGGCTGATCGCCAGCCCCAGCCCCAGGCCGCCGAAGCGGCGGGTGGTCCCGGACCGCCCCTGGTCGAAGGCGTCGAAAATGTGCGGCAGCGCTTCGGGCTCGATGCCGATTCCGGAGTCGGTCACCTCGACCACCAGGGACGACGCCTCGGGCGGCCCCTCGCGCCTCAACCGCACGGTGATCCTGCCCCCTTCCGGCGTGAACTTGAGAGCGTTGCGCAGCAGGTTCCAGAGGACCTGGGTGAGACGGTGGGGGTCGCCCCAGAGAGGGTGCTCCTCGCCGTCCAGCTCCAGCGCCACTCGTCGCGCCGCCAGCTCCCCCTCGTCGCAGGTCTCCAGGGCCTGCCGGATCAGCTGCCGCAGGTCGGTCAGCTCGCCGTGCAGCTCGAGCTTGCCGCGGGTGATGCGGGTCAGGTCGAGCAGGTCGTCGATCAGCCGCGCCTCCAGCTCGACGTTCCTCCGGATCATGTCGAGCCCGGCCCGCGCCTCGGCCGGGAGGCGCTCGTCGGCGGTCAACCGGGAGGCCATGACCAGAATGGGCGTGAGCGGGGTGCGCAGCTCGTGGGAGAGGGTGGCGAGGAAGTGGTCCTTGGCGCGGTTGGCCGCCTCCACCTCCCGGTAGAGCCGGGAGTTGTCGAGGGCCAGGGCGGCGCGGCGGGCGAGCTCCTGGGCGACCCGCAGGTCCTCCTCCCGATAGACCCGGTCCGACTCCGCAAAGAGGAAGCTCCAGACCCCCAGGGTCCGGCCGCGCGCCACCAGGGGGACGGCGAGCGCCGAGCGCGGCGCGAGCTGCTGGATGATCCCGGCGTGCTCGTCGTTGCGCAGCTGGGACTCGATGATCTCCGGCCGCAGATCGGAGAGGAGCTGCGGCTCGCCGGTGCACAGCGCCTGCACCAGCAGCGAAGTCGAGTCCGCCGGCGGGCCGTGGCGCTTCAGCTCCTCCATCAGCGGCTGGCGGGCGGGATCGGCGTGGAGGCTCACCACCCGCCGGCTGGTGCCGCCCTCGTCCACCAGGTCGATGATGCACCAGTCGGCGAGCAGAGGCACGGCGAGCCGGGCGGTGTTGGCGAGCGTCTCCTCGAAGTCGAGCGAGGCGGAGAGCCGCTCCCCGGCGTCGGCGAGGAGGCGGAGCGCCTCATCGGTGCCCAGGGTGTAGATCCTCTCGCCGCCGGGCTCGAGCACCACGAGGGCATCCACCTCGCCGTGGCGGATGGCGCGGACGGTGTCCTCAGGCTCGGAGAGCCGGGCGCGGAGCTCGGCGATCTCGGCCAAGAGCTCTTCGCGGGTCTTCTCCGAATCGTCCATGGGTGAACGCGCCGGCTCCAGGGCGGCCCTCCCTTCAGCTCCGCGATTGGAAGTCGAGCCCGACCAGCACCCGTTCGGTCTGCGAGAGGTCGCCGATGATCTTGCGCGCCGGCGCCGGGAGCTTGCGCACCAGGGTCGGGATGGCGAGGATCTGGTCGCTTCTGGCGAGCGCGGGGTTGGCCATGAGGTCGACGACCTCGACCCGGTACTTGCCCGCCAGATGCTCGTCGCAGATCCGCTTCAGGTTGGCCAGGGCCGCCACCGAGCGCGGCGTCTGGCCGGCGACGTAGAGCCGCAGGTCCCAGAATGGAGAGCCTGGCGTTGCTTCCTGCGGGTCAGCTTCCGGTGAGGGCGTCCGCTCCGTCATGTCGGTACTCCTAGCGAGTCGATCTGCGGTCCAGGTCTGCGGAGGATTTCGAGGCGATCGGACCGCCCTGACGGCTGCGGGTGATGTCGGCGCGCTCTTTCGCCTGCCGCTCGCGGCTCGTGCCCTCTTCGGCGAGCAGGCGCTCGAGTTGCTCCTCTTCCATCTTGAATTCGGTGCGCAGGGTCGCGACGCGCGCCTCCAGCGCCTGGCGCTTGAGATCCAGCTCGCGCCGTCGGCGCTCGATCTCCTGCTCCCGCACCAGGCTGTCGCTCTGTTCGCGCGCTTCCTGGTACCGCCGCGCCGAGCCGGTGAGCACGCCCTCCGGACCGAGGTAGACGTCGACCAGCTCGATCCCGTGATCGGTGAGCAGGAACTCCCGGACCTGGTTCGAGTGTCTCATGCCGCGCGACTTCAAGATATGAAGGCCGCGGTTGCGCTCGCCGCCGGTCTCGAAGTCGCGCAGCAGCAGCCAGGTGTCGATCAGGGAGGAGATGCCGACGTCGGTCTGCTCGAGGCTCGCTCCCGGGGTGGTCAGGCTGGTGAAGAGGGTGGTGATCTGCCGCTCCTTCAGGAAGTCCATGAGCCGCACCAGGAGCGACTTGACGTCCATCGCGTTGCTCACCGAGAGGAAGGTGCCGATGGGGTCGATGATCACCACCCGGGGATCGGCCTCGCGCACCTTCTTGTGCATGAGCGCGAGATGGCCTTCGAGACCGTAGAGCGTCGGGCGGGAGGCATGGAAGAACAGTTTCCCCTCGGCCACAGGGGTGGCGAGGTCGATGCCGATCGAGCTCATGTTACGGACCACCTGGTCCCTCGACTCCTCGAAGGCGAAGTAGACCACGCGCTCGCCGCGCCGGCAGGCCGCGGCGGCGAAATGCACCGCGAGGCTGCTCTTGCCGCTGCCCGCCGTGCCGGATACCAGGACGCTGCTGCCGCGGTAGTAGCCGCCGCCCAGCATGGCGTCGAGCTGCGGCACCCCGGAGGACACCCGCTCCTGCGACACGCTGTGCTGGAGGCCGGCCGCGGTAATCGGCAGGACCTCCAAACCGCCCTCGTCGATGAGGAAGGGGTATTCGTTGGTGCCGTGCGCCGAGCCGCGGTACTTGACGATCCGCAGCCTGCGGGTGGCGACCTGGTCGATGACCCGGTTGTCGAGCAGGATCACGCAGTCCGAGACGTACTCTTCGAGCCCGTAGCGGGTGAGCGCTCCGTCGCCCCGCTCGGCGGTGATGACGGCGGTCACACCCCGGTCCTTCAGCCAGCGGAAGAGCCGGCGCAGCTCGGCGCGCAGGATCGCCTCGTTGCCGAGGTTGCCGAAGAGGGTCTCCAGGGTGTCGAGGCCGACGCGCTTGGCGCCGATCGAGTCGATGGCGAAGCCGAGCCGCAGGAACAATCCCTCCAGGTCGTACTCGCCGGTTTCCTCGATCTCGCTGCGCTCGATCTGGACGTAGTCGACGACCAGGAGGTTCCGGCGCTCCAGGTCTTCCAGGTCGAAGCCCAGGGAGCGGACGTTCTGGGCCAGCTCCTCGGGCCTCTCCTCGAAGGCGAAGAAGACCCCGGGCTCGCCGAACTCGACGGCCCCATGGACGAGAAACTCGAGCGCGACCAGGGTCTTGCCGCACCCCGCGCTGCCGCAGATGAGGGTGGGCCTCCCCGCCGGCAGCCCGCCGCCGGTCACCTCGTCGAGCCCCTGGATACCGGTCGGAGCCTTGACCAGCGCGCTCCCGGCCGGCGCCTCTCGCGTCTCAGCGGCACTCCTAGACATATACTTCGTTCCTTCTCTACGAAGCTTCCAGGACGGAAGCGAAGTGATTATAGGACAAGCGACTGTCAACCGGGCCTATCAGGGGGATGGCCGTCCTTCTGGTATCCTCTGCGCGACAAGTTCTCTCTCGACGCGCCGCAGGGCCGTCCGCGGCCCGCTGGGAAGGAACCCGGACCCGTTTATTCATGAAGGTCTTCTTGAGCTGGTCGGGAGAGCCGAGCCGCCGCCTCGCCGAGGTCCTCCGGGACTGGTTGCCGGCGGTTCTCCAGGCGGTCGAGCCCTGGATGTCGGCGGAGGACATCGGCAAGGGGGCGCGCTGGAGCGCTCTTCTGGCCGGGGAGCTCGCGCAGGCGAAGATCGGGATCCTCTGCCTCACCCGCGACAACCTCGCCGCCCCCTGGATGCTTTTCGAGGCGGGCGCCCTGTCGAAGACCCTGGAGCGGACCTTCGTCTGCCCCTACCTCCTGGGCCTCCGCCCCGCCGATCTCGGCGGACCGCTCGTCCAGTTCCAGGCCGCGGAGGCGAACCGGGCCGACACCCGGCGGCTGGTCCAGACGATCAACACCGCCCTGGGCCCCGCCGCCCTCTCCGAGCGCCGCCTCGATCGCGCCTTCGCCACCTGGTGGCCGGAGCTCGCGAAGCGCCTCGCCGCCCTCCCCCCGGCCCAGCCAATCCCCCCGGCGCTCCGGCCGGCGCGCTCGGAGCGCGATCTCCTGGAGGAGGTGCTCTCGCTGGTCCGCGAGCTGGCTCGCGAAAACCGCGCCACACCCGGGGTTCCCGGAGCGACGCCGCCGTCGCCCGAGATCCGGCGCGCCTTCCTGAAGGGCCTCGCGGAGGGGCTGGAGGGATGGATCGAGCCCGAGGACGCGCTCGTCGCCCTGGCCGACCGGGTGGAGGCGGAGAGGGAGCAGCGGACGCGGCGGCCCGTGGCGGTGGCGAGGCGGGGTGGAAAGGCGCGGAAGCGGGCCGGCTAAGCCGTCTACTCCACCTCCCAGGGCTTCGGTTCGCGTCGGGCCAGGTCGCGGCTGGCGTGCAGGACGGTCAAGATCCGGATGCGCTCTGGCTCGCGGCGATAGATGATGCGGTAGCTGTGGAAGAGGATCTCCCGGATTCCTTCCTCGAGAGACTCGGGGACCTTCCGGCCCATCTCCGGGAAGGCAGCCAGCCGCTCGGCAGCTGCGATGATCCTGCCGATGAACTGCCGCGCATACTGCGGGGAATCACGGGCGATGAAATCCCGGATCGAGGTGAGATCCTCGACAGCGGGATCAGTCCATTCGAGCTTCATCAGACGGGATCAGGCCAGGAACTGCCGCTTCACCTCTTCGTGCGAGACGACACGCCCCTGATCGGCAGCTTCGAGGCCCGTCGCGATCTTTTGCCGGACGTACAACTCATACATGAGGTCATCCCAGGTGGCATCGTCGGGGAGGGTTTCGACGACGTGGCGGGCCTGCTCTTTGACCTTGCTCCTCGGCATGGGTAATCTCCTCTCCTCTATTCTACCCTTTTGCCGCATCCACCCGCGCGACTCGGCTAGAATCCCCCTGCCAACGATCCGGAGGATACCTTGGTGACGACATCGTATCGGCAGGTCCTGCCCACTCTCGCCCTCGTCGCGATGCTCGCCGGCTGCGGCCCGACGTCTGGTTCGAACGGCTCGGGGACCGTGGTTCCCCCGGCCAAGAACGTCGACGCCTGTACCCTCTTCACCGCGGTCGACGCCCAGGCCGTGCTCGCCGAGGAGGAGGTGGTCGAGATGACCAGCTTCCTGAACGAGGCGCAGAAGACGCGGGACCCCGCGCAGTGCGGCTACAACGCCGGCTCCGATCCTTCTAAGGTCGTGCGCCTGGAGGTGCGCCGGGCGGCGAGCGCCGAATCCGCCCAGGGCGCTTTCGACTCCACCCGCTCGCTCCTCGCCGGCTCGGCGCCCCAGGACGTGCCCGGCCTGGGCGACGGCGCCTTCTGGGTCGGCGGCTCGCTCGACCAGCTCCACGTCCGCAAGGGGGCGACGCAGCTCATTATTACCAGTCAGACGACCAGCCAGACGACGAGCCAGCCCGGCGAGGGGAAGGACCCGCTCGCCGTGGCCAAGGCGATCGCCGGCAAAGCGCTGCCGCGGCTCTGAGAAACGCCTACTCCTCGCCCGTCCGTCGCTCGATCAGGTAGTCGAGCGCCACCGCCACCCCCTTCCGATAGGGCAGGGTGAGCACGATCGTCACCAGCGCCGCGGCGCCGACGACGATCTGGCCCAGCCAGACGATGCGCGGCCGCAGCAGGAACATGCAGACGACGAGGAAGCCGGTCAGCCCCGCCGTGCTCATGTACATGAAGAACCAGGTGTCGCCGGTGTGCCGCTCGAAGGGGAGACTGCAGACCGGGCAGCTTTCGCGCAGGCGGTTCCAGGCGAGGAAGAGCGACCCTTGGCCGCAGCGCGGGCAGCGCTGCCGGAGGCCACGGCGGAGGGCGAGGAGCGGAGGGACGGGAGCTTCCACGGCGCCCCCCAGTATAGGCGGGGCGCCGCGCCATTCTCTGCTTCAGATTCCGGCCGGGCCGGCCTCCCCTGCCCGGGCGCGCTTCCGATCGCGGATCGCGCCGAAGATCAGCCAGCCGCCGGCGAGGATCAATCCCACCGGCCAGAGGTCGAACAGCCACTCCAGGTTGATCGTCAGGTACTGGTCGGCCAGAGCGAAGAGGCCGATGAGCACGAGGAGGATGCCGGCGATCACCCCCGCCTGACTGGCCATGGGGTAGCGCGGCAGGTCGGTGAGCCCCAGGTCCATGGCATAGCCGTAGTTGATGAGGCTGGCCTGGCGGTAGGCGTCGAGCGCGTTGAACAGCCAGAAGAAGGCGATGGCGAAGCCGGCCAGCCCGTGCCCGCGGGAGGCGATCCCCATCAGGCTGACGATGATGAGGAAGAACACCAGCCCGCGCAGGTAGAGGCCGTTGTAGATGTGCCCCAGGCCGGGGAAGGCGGCGAAGAAGGCGGCGAGGAGCGGGTTCTTCCGCGCCACGCTCGGCGGTTCGGGGTGGTGGACCACGGCGGGCTCCTCGGCGGCCGTCGGTTGCGGCGGGAAGGGCTCGAAAGCGTTCATGGTGTTCTCCTTCTACGGTTCGCGGGATGATTCTCAAGGGGGGAAGCCGGCAGGAGCCTGCCGGCGATCTGGGAAACTCGGGTTTCGAGGCCCTCGACAGAGGCGTCGACGCCGCCGCGGACCTCGGTGTAGCGTGAGACGGCGTTGGAACGGAGAGACTGGAGCTCCGCCGAACCGGTCGCGCGCACCTCGGCAAGAGGCGAGGCGACCTCGCGCCTCACCTCCCGACCGACGAAGCCCAGGGCCCGGGCGCCGAGCTCCCCAGGATTGCCGAGGAGCGCGGCGGTGACGACCGTGAGCAGGAGGCTCGCGGCGACGGCATAGCGCGGGCTCACGATCCACATCGGCGGCCGCGGCCGCTCCGCCTCGCGGGCGATCCCCTGGAGGCGCGAACGGAGCGCCGGCGGCAGGGGGAGCGGCGGCACGGGGAGCCGGCCGGGCGCGAGTCCCAGGGCGCGGTTCGCGGGCTGGAGCGCCAGAGCCGAAAGATCCGCCCGCAGCCGCTCGGGAAGCGGCAGCCGGGCCGACGCCATCCGCTCGAGCGCCGCGGCATAGGCCGCGCACTCGGCGCAGCGCCGGCGGTGGGCCGTGCCGGCCCCCGGCTCGGCGGGAGAGAACCGGGCCCGGAAGCGGCGGCAGCGCCAGCTCAACATGCCCCCTCCACCATGCGGAGTCGCGGCCGCTCCGCCACCTTCTCGGCCAGGAGCAGCCGGGCGCGGTGGAGGCGCGACTTGATGGTCCCCAGGGGGACGTCCAGGTAGGTCGCGGCCTCCTCCAAAGTCCAGCCCTGGAGATCGCGCAGCACCACCGCCTCCGCCAGATCCTCGGGCATCTCCTCGAGCGCCCGGTAAATCGCGCGCAACTGCTGGCGGTGCTCGGCCTCGGCCCCCTGGTCGTCGGTGGCGGGGACCTGCTCCAGCACCTCGTCCGGAACGGCCACCGAACGGCGATCGCGCCGCAGCTTCCGATACCTGTCGATACAGAGATTGCGCGAAAGTCGCATGGTCCAGGCCGCGAGCGGCGAATCGCCGCGGTAGAGACGCAGGTTCTGATAGAGCCGCAGGAAGATCTCCTGGGTCAGGTCCTCGGCCTCGGGGAGCGAGCCGGTGAAGTGGAAGGCCAGGTTGTAGAGCTTCTGCCCGTACCGGCCGATGATCTCGTCCCAGGCCGCCGGCTGCCCGGCGGCGGCGCGCCGGGCGAGGAGCAGGTCGGGGGTGGGGAGCGGGGTGAGCATGGCCTCTTAGGATAGGACGAAGGCTGGGAGGAAAAGGTTCGCGGGAGCCCGCCAGCGGTGAAGGGCCCATCTGGCGCGGTGAAGAACCCACCTGGGCCGGTGAAGAGCTGTTCTGCGGCGGTGAAGAACCATTCTGGAGTGGTGAAGAGCTATTCCGCCGCGGTGAAGAACCATTCTGGAGCGGTGAAGAGCTGTTCCGCGGCGGTGAAGAACCATTCTGGAGCAGTGAAGAGCTGTTTCGCTGCTGTGAAGAACCCATCTGGACCGGTGAAGAGCTGTTCCGCCGCTGCCAAGAACCTATCTGGACCGGTGAAGAGCTGTTCCGCGGCTACTAAGAGCCACTTTGGGCCGGTGAACAGCTGGGCCACTCCGAAGGAGAGCTTGGCCGGAGCAGTGGAGCCGCACAACCAACCCCAGGCTCACCAGAATATGACGTCGTCGTCGACCAGGTGGCGGAAGCGCTGCGCGAGGGGGGGCACGAGCCCGCCCGGAGGCCATGCGCAGTGCAGATCATTCAGAGATCCTTTCCCGCCAGTAATCGGGGTGGCGCCGATGGTGCTTGACGACCAGAATCCGAACGCCGGAGGGTAAGACCCGGTAGTACACCGCGTAGGGAAACCGGCGCAACGAGCATCTGCGGACATCCGCCTCAACCAGCGGCCAACGCAGGGGTGCCTCGACGATGCGCGCGATGGTGGCTTCCAGATCGCCCAGGAACCGGGAGCCAAGGCCCTTGACCTGTTTCTCGTAATACCCTGCCGCCTGGACGATCTCGGCTTCTGCTTCCGGATGATAGGTCAGTCGCATCCGATGGCGCGGCGTGCGGCTGCCATAACCTGCTCGTGGGTGCGCGGCTCGACGGCCCCGTCCGACAGCTCCTGGTCCCGCCGAAGAGCGTCCTCCAGAGCCTGCCGTTCCTCGTGATCCACCTCTGCCGGGACGTCGATGCTCTCCCAGAGGGCTTCCGCGAGGGCCACACGCTCGGCGAGAGGAAGTGCCATGACCTGCTGGGTCAATACCTTGTTGGCCATGGCACCACGATACTCAGGAGGTGTCCCGGGGTCAACCGCGACGCTACGGCGTACGGCGCGGCCTCTACACAGCCAGGCCCATGCCTTGCATCCCCTCCCCCGCCCGGAGGGGGAACTCCATGCGGGTCACTGTCCTTACCTACCTCGAAAGCGAGGGGGCGAAAGACTACGACGTCGTCGTCGACCAGGTGGCGGACGCGTTGCGTCTGGGGGGGCACGAGCCCTCGATCCTGGGCGTCCATGGCGACCTCAAGAAAATGATCACCGGCCTGGAGAAGCAGAGGCCGGAGCTGGTCTATAACCTCCTGGAGATGTTCGGCGAGGACACCGGCGCCGACCTCCACGTGGCCGGAGTGCTCGACCTCCTGGGTTTGCGCTACACTGGCAGCGGTCCCGGAGAGCTCTACCTGGGTCAGGACAAGGGGTTGGCGAAGAAGGTCTTCGCCTTCGAGAAGATCCTCTACCCCGACTTCGCGATCTTCTCGAACGACGAGGGACTGGAGACCGGCGGCAACCTGCACATGCCGCTCTTCGTCAAACCGTTGCGCGCCGATGCCTCGATCGGCATCAGCGGCGACTCCCTGGTCCGCGACGCGACCGCGCTCATGAAGCGGGTGATCATGATCCACGAGAAACTCGGCGACTCGGCCCTGGTCGAGGAGTACATCGAGGGACGCGAGCTCTACGTCGGCGTCCTGGGGAATGGCGAGCCGATGGCCCTGCCGCCCATGGAGATGGACTTCTCGGGGATGCCCGACGGCATGCCGCACATCGTGGGCTCGAAGGCCAAGTGGTCGAAGCGGAGCGCCGAATACAAGGGGACGAAGTCGGTCCTGCCCGAGCTCCCCGACGAGCTCAAGGCCCGCCTCCAGAAGACGGCCGTCGAGGCCTACCGGGCGCTCCGGGTGCGCGACTACGGGCGCATCGACCTCCGCCTGACCGACACCGGCGAGATCTACGTCATCGAGGCTAACGCCAACTGCTATCTGGAGAAGGAGAGCGAGTTCGCGACTGCCGCGGCGGCGCATGGGCTCGACTTCCCCGCTCTCGTCAACCACATCGCCGAGCTGGCCCTGGCGCGCTACGAAAACAGCCACTCGTGACCTCCCTCCCGCGGCCGATCCTCTTCGTCAAGTATTACGACAAGGGTTCGACCGTCATGGGGGCGGACCAGGTGAGCGAGGCCCTGCGCGCGCTCGGGGTGGATGCCCGCTCGGTCCACGTGGCGGACATCGCCGACGTTTCTGGCGCCATCCTCGTCTTCATCAAGACCTCCGCCTGGCTCGACCTCCGGCGGGCCAAGCGGCGCGGCAACGCCGTGGTCCTGGACGTCCAGGACACCGTCTGCTTCAAGCGCCGGATCAAGCACGCCCGCCTGTGGGACGGGCTCATCTTCAAGAGCCGGCGGGCGCTCCAGGACTTCGCGACGAACCGGGCGGAGCCGGTCGTCCTCTACCACCAGTGGGACCCGCGCTACCGGCCGCACCAGGCGGGGCTCGACGAGCTCAAGGTCGCCTACCTGGGCCACCGCCGCTCCTTGAAACGCTGGAATGAGCTTCCCGGCATCACCTGCATCGACGAGGACGCCCTGCGCGCCGAGGGCCGCTATGGCGACCTGATGACCGCCGCTCTCCCGTTCAACTGCCATTTCTCGATCCGCGAGGAGCGCCGGGAGTTCCTCTACAAGCCGAACGCCAAGGTCTCGACCGCCGCCGCCTGCGACGTCAACCTGATCACCACGCCGGACGAGATCTCGGTCGAGCTGCTGGGCGCCGACTACCCCTACTACACCGACGTCGGCGCGGCGAGCATCGCCAAGGCGATGGAGAAGGCGCGCGAGACGCTGGGCGGCCCGGTCTGGCAACAGGGCCTCGCACGGATGGCCGAAGTGCGCGAGCGGACGAAGATCGAGCGGATCGCAGAGGATTACGTCGAGTATTTCCGGCGGTTCTGCTAGAGCGGAAGGGAGACCGTATGCGGGCCTGCTACTTCGTCCAGACCCATACGAACCCGGAGCAGATCCACCGCCTGGTGCGCACCCTGAAGCAGGGCAGCCCCGGAGCGCGGATCCTGATCGGTCACGATTGCAGCGGCTGCGACCTCGATCTCGCCCCTCTTCCCGACCTTTCGGGGATCGACCTCTTCCGCGTCGAGGGTCCCCTCGACCGCGCCGGCCTCTCCGTCCTGGAGCCCTATCTCACGGCGCTCGACGGGTTGGCCGAGCGGGCGGTCGACTTCGACTGGTTGATCTATCTCTCCGGCCAGGACTACCCGGTCCTTCCTCTCCCGGAGATCGAGGGTTTCCTGGAAACGAGCGGCCGCGACGGCTTCCTCTCCCACTGGGACATTCGCGCCGATTCCGGATTCTGGGGGAAGAGCCGGCGCGGCCTGCGCCGCTACCTCTACCAGTACCGGCCGGCGCCCGCCTGGATCGGCGCGGCGAAACGGCTCAACGGCCTCTCGTCGCGCTACCACGTCTCCACCGCCTACGGGCCGCGGCTGGGGGTCTTGGCGACTCCCTCGCCGTTCACCGACGCCTTCCCCTGCTACGCCGGCGACCAGTGGCACGCCCTTTCCCGCCCCTGCGTCGAGGCGCTGCGCCAGGCCGTCCAGCGGGAGGGCGCCCTGGTCGAGTACTTCCGCCACACCCTCTGTCCCTGCGAGGCCCTGGTCCAGACCCTCCTCGTCAATGACCGCCGGTTCAACCTCGAAAACGACAGCCTGCGCTACGTCGACTGGACCGGCAGCCGCGACGGCCGGGCGCGGGTGCTCACGGCGGGTGACTTGGCAACGATCACCAGCGGCAGGTATCACTTCGCGCGGAAGGTGGACTCGCGGGTGGACGCCCGGCTCCTGGATCTCCTGGACGAGCGGGTCCTCTCCGTCAGGTAATCTCCTCTCCGGCCTTCTCGACCTTCCCGCGCCGCTGGAGGACGAGGGCGGCGAGCCAGCAGAGGATCGCCCAGGCGCCGCCGGCGGTCCAGCCGGCCAGTACGTCGCTCGGCCAGTGCACCCCCAGGTAGACCCGGCTCACTCCCACCAGGAAGGTGAGGAGGATGGCCACACACAGGAGATAGGCCTTGAGCGCCCGCTGCGGCTGCAGCCGGGCGAGGAGCGCCCCGAGGGTCAGGTAGGTCGCCGCCGAGAGCATCGCGTGCCCGCTGGGGAAGCTCGTGGTGTACACATAGGAGCCGTGCGGGACGAGCTCCGGCCGGGGCCGGTTGAAGCCGTGTTTCAGGAGCGTCGCGAGGACGAGGCCGCCGAACACCGCCACCACGACCAGGCCCGCCGCCCGCCGTTTGCCGCCGAGGAGCAGGAAGCCGGCGACCGTCAGCGTGAGGAACGAGAGGACGCTCACCCCTCCCAGGGCGGTGAAGTCGCGCTCGGTCTCCTGGAGCCAAAGGGGACCCCAGGGCAGGGCGCGGTCCGTAGGGTTGCGCAGGGCGAGGAGGACCCGCTGGTCGAAGCGGTGGGTGCCTCCCTCGCTCACCTCGTCGGCGAGCGCGGCGAAGAGCCAGATCCCCCCCGCGAGGAGGACGAGGAGGAGGAGCGGGACGATCTCGGCGCGCGCCAGGCGCCGGATCTGGGCGGGCGGCGGCAGGCTCACGGCAGGTAGCTTCCCCGGTGCACGTAATTCGCCGCCAGCGTCGTGACCAGGGTGGTGAGCGCCACGATCGCCGGGGTCTCCCGGTCCTCCGGGTAGACCTGCTGCAGGACTAGGGCGCGCTCGGCCAGATGGTCGAGGAGGGCGCGGGTGCGCTCCGGAAAGTGGCCGGTCCAGCGGTAGACGCAGGCCGGCAGGTCGCGCCCGAGGCGGCGGATGAGCTCGGCGGCGGGGCGGCGCTCGCCGCCCGCCGCGTCCGGCCGGCCCTGCTCGCCAATCTCCTCGAAGATCGAGCGCAGGGCGCCGTCCAGGCCGGGGGGATACTCGTCGCGCGGCCCGGCGAGGTTGCTGTAGTACTGGTCCAGGGTGGAGGAGATCTCCCCCACGTCCTCGTCGAGGTCGGTGGCGGTGACCGGCGGCTCCCGGTCGGCGAGCGCCGCCAGGGTGCGGTCGCAGTAGCGCAGCTTGGCCAGCGCCTCGGGCCAGTCGGCATAGTCGGCCGGCCAGGTCGAGCCGGGAGTCATCCAGACCGCGAAAGTCTCGGCCCAGTCCTCGTCCGGGTGTTTCTGGGCGTACCAGCCCGGCAGGTGGTGGACGAAGCGGCGGGAAAACGGCTCCGGCCGGTACTCCTCGACATAGGGCTGGGTGATGGCGCCGAAGCAGGCCACCCAGTCCTCCTCGTCGTAGAGGCGGTAGGCGTAGTTGATCACATGCCCCATCTCGTGGCGCAGGTAGCGCAGCAGCTCCTCCCGCCCCACCCCCTCGGTGAAGCCGGTGCGCTCGGCGTGGAGGGCGGTCAGATCGGAGCGGGCGAGATAGAAGGGGATGGCGATCGACACCGTGCCGAACGGCACCCCCCACTCGGTCGAGAGGTAGAAGTGGGGGTGCACCCGGCGGATGCCCGCCTGTTCGAGCTCCCCTTCGAACTCCTGCACCACCGGTTCCAGGGCGGTCCCCTCGATCTGCAGCCCGAGGTCGCGGATGCGCAGGGTCGAGAGATTCGCTTCCTGAAACAAGGGGCTCCGGCGGGGCATGGTGGGAAGAAGAGGAGCAAGAACGGTGCCGTGGAACCTGCGAGCCGCCGATCCCGTAGTGGGAGGCGAGCCCCTCCTGTCCGGGGCTCCAACGGAGGAGATGATGCGCAAGAAGACTCTGTTCCTGGCCGCCGTGGCCGTTTCCGCCAGCCTCACCGGCTGCATTCGCTATTCCGGACATACCGAGCGCACTCTGACCAAGGAGGTGTCCGCTGCCGGCGTCACCGCCATCCGCCTGAGCTTCCCGGTCGGCGAGGTCACCGTCGTCGCCGCGGACCAGCCCCAGGTCAGCCTCGAAGTACAGATCCAATGCAAGTACAGCCACCGCTGCGCCGAGGCAGCCCGCAACGTGGAGATCGAGGCCAGCGGCCAGGACCCGCTGCGGGTGGCCCTGACCGGCTGGCCGCACTCGAGCAACCGGGGGATGAAGGTGCGGGCGACGGTCCGGGTGCCGCGGAACACTCCGCTCACCGCCGAGTTGGGGGTCGGCCGGATGACCGTCTCCGGGGTGGGAGCGAACCTCTCCGCCCACCTGGGGGTCGGCGACGTCGACGCCACCCTGCCCGAGGCGAGCATCGCCTCGGTCCACCTGGCCTCCGGGGTCGGCTACGCCTCCCTGCGGACGAGCCAGGGCGCGCAGGAGGGGAGCCGCGGCCTCCTCAGCCGTTCGATCAACTGGCAGAAGGGGACCGGCAAGGCCGCCGTCCAGATCGACTGCGGGGTGGGGCACGCCAAGGTCGTTCTCCGGTAAGCTCCCGGGGTGTCCGACCCCGCCCACAGTGCCGAGCGCCAGGAGGGCCACGATCTCCACGTGATCCTGGTCGAGCCGGAGATCCACTGGAACACCGGCAACGCCGGCCGCACCTGCCTTGCGGCCGGCGCCCGGCTCCACCTCGTGGAGCCGCTCGGCTTTTCGCTCGACGACCGCGAGGTGCGCCGCGCCGGCCTCGACTACTGGCCAAGGGTGGCGCCGCGGATCTGGCCCAACTGGCCGGCCCTCGAAGCCGCCCTGCCGGAGCTCGGCGAGCCCTACCTGTGGAGCGCCGAGGCGGAGCGGTCCTTCTGGGAGGTCCGTTTCCCGCCCCGGGTCGCCCTCCTCTTCGGCCGCGAGAGCGTCGGCCTGCCGCGAGAGCTCCGGGAACGCTACCGCGACCGCCTGGTCGGCATCCCCATGGCCGACCGGACGCTGCGTTCGCTCAACCTCTCCACGTCGGTTGCCGTGGCGCTCTATGAAGTGCTGCGGCAGCGCCGGGAGGGGGGGCTGGGGCATAGGCGCTAACTTTGCCACCGAGGTGGATGTTCGTAGAGACGCCCAGCATCTACCACCTACCTTTCCGGAACCACCGCCGCCAGGGCGTCTCCGCAGGCCG
>Ga0137403_10000179_pt1 | contig 76532 bp, 62 predicted proteins | sample CZOMad2_1_16fung_FD_122057 | JGI IMG/M metagenome (GOLD analysis project Ga0137403, IMG submission 122057) | Vadose zone soil fungal communities from Angelo Coast Range Reserve, California, USA - CZOMad2_1_16fungal (Hybrid Assembly) | ecosystem: Environmental > Terrestrial > Soil > Vadose zone...
ATGGGCGCATGCAGCCATAGCTGCGTTCCCCGGATGCTGCGCAGCGCCTTCAGCGCGTTCACGCGCGTCTTCGACGCGCTATGGCGGTGCGCTGCTGATCCGGGGTCCACTGGCGCGGTGGTCCCGGCTCTGCGGAGCAGCGTAAGGAACGCTGCACCGCGTCCGGGACACGAACTCGCGAGTTCGCATCCCGCGGCGCAACCCGCCCGGGTTTTTAATTGACCGCCCATCCAAAAGAGAGAGGGCGCAGGGAAAGCCGGGTGCCCAATGCACCCATAGCCTCGCGTGCGAAATAAAACAAAGCACACGAGCGCAGTCACCACAGGTTCACCGGGATAGTCCGGCCTTCCCTGCGCAATGGTTTTAACGGCTTATATTCGTGCTCTCCCCGGGGACCGGGCTTTTTTGCCCCCGTCGCCTGCGAAGTTACCTCCACAGACTTGACTCCAGCGTCGGGGCGTCAGGACCACACGACTTTGCCGTCCACAAGCTGGCGCCATCGTCGAAAGCGCAAACCCGCGTCCACCGCATCCCGCACCCAACGTTCGTGACGATTGCGCAAACGCCCCTCTTGAGAGGTGCGGGATGGCCAAGACATACATCTGATTTGCATTTCGGAAAAACAGAAATATTTTTCCGAAAGGGGCTGGACAAATCGAATGGACGTCAATCGCCAACGCGACCCCGACGGGCAAATCAGTTGAAGTCCGTAGGGCCGTAGGGGGATGAGGCGCTTCATTATTTGGCGACGACCGGATCTGAGCCGCCGTAGCCCGCATGAGCGAAGCGCTATGCGGGGATCGAGAAAATAGCAAGACTCGGATGTCGCTCATCCGGGCTACGCTTACTCTCCCGTCATACCCCGCGCATACGTGGGGAGTACGCTGCGGCTTCTCGAATTAATGACGGACGGCGGTGTTTACTGGATCACCCGCATGCGCGGGTGATGACGACTTACTTCGCCGCTTTCGCGTCGTCATTGCGAGCGCCAGCGAAGCAATCTACTGCCAATGCGCAAAGAAAGAATGGATTGCTTCGTCGCTTCGCTTCTCGCAATGACGAGAAACCCTCAATATTTGGTGACGACCCTGGCATTGCCGGCAGAACGCTGCACCGCGTCTGGGACACGAGACCGAGCCATCCCTACTTCCTCATCTTCTCCCGCAATTCGGTCTTGAGCACCTTGCCGTAACTGTTCTTCGGCAACGCGTCGAGATAGACATAACGCTTCGGCCGCTTGAAGCGCGCGATCGAGGCGAGACAATGCGCGTCGAGCCCCGCATCGTCGGCAATAGCCCCTTCTTCGAGCACCACACAGGCGACAACGATTTCGCCCCAGTCCGGGTCGGCAACGCCGATCGCCGAGACCTCGCGCACGTCGGCGTGCGTCAGCAGCGCCTCCTCCACCTCACGCGGATAGATATTGCTGCCGCCTGAAATGATCACGTCCTTGGAGCGATCCGACAACGTCAAGAACCCGTCTTCATCCAGCCGCCCGACGTCGCCGGTGCGCAGCCATCCATCCCTCAGCGTCTCCGCATTGGCTTTCGGGTTGTTCCAATAGCCGAGCATGACGGCGGTGCCCTTGGCCTCGACCTCGCCGGTTTCGCCAGCGGGCAACGGCATTCCGTCAGGGCCGGTGATGCGCACCGACATGACGCTTTGCACGGGACCTACGGAGGCGAGGCGTTCGAGATAGCGCGGGTGATCGGTCCATGCATGCCATTCCCGGCTCAGCGAGGTGATCGTCATCGGCGATTCACCCTGGCCGTAGATCTGCACAAAGCGCTGGCCCATGGTCGCGATCGCATCCCTGATATCGGCGAGATACATCGGCCCGCCGCCGTAGATGATGGTGCGAATGCCCTCGCCGTTCTCGCCGCGGCGCTTGGCGGCATCGACCAGGCGCCGCACCATCGTGGGAGCTGCAAACATCACGACATTATCGAGCTGCCGGCCAAGATTGAGCACTTCATCGGGATCGAAGCCGCCGGATTCGGGAATGACGTGCCGCCCGCCCATGCGGACATGCGGGAAATTATAAAGGCCGGCGCCATGCGAGATCGGCGCGGCGTAGAGCGAAACGTCGTCCGGCGTCGCGTGATCGACATCGGCGAGATAACATAGCGACATCGCCACCAGATTACCGTGGCTCAGCATCACGCCCTTCGGCCGGCCCGTGGTGCCGGAGGTGTAGAACAGCCAGGCGAGATCATCGGCCTCGCGCGGCAGCGGCGGGCCTGCGCCCTCGCCGTCGCGCATCACGCGGTACGCATCACTGTCGACCGACAGCGTTTCCATCGGCACCGGCAGATCGGCTTTCGCCGCCATCAACGCCTCGGCCGTGTCATCGGAAACGAAGGTCAGTTTGGCGCCGGCATCGCTGCAGATCCATGCGGCCTCGCGGCCGTGCAATTTGGCATTGATCGGGATGGCGACCGCCCCGCGCCACCAGATGCCGTAGAGGCATTCGAGATATTGCGTGCAATTGGTCGCGAACAGACCGACGCGGTCGCCGGGGGCTATGCCATACTCGCGGGCGAGCGCCGCACCGATCGCCGCGGCACGCCGGGCAAAGGTGGCGTAGTCCGCGTCGAGATCGAAGCCGGTCAAGAGCGCCGGCGCATCGGGACGGAGCCGCGCCGACGCCGCCAGCCATTCGGCCACGTTCATCGCTTAAAGCCCTCAGCGGCCGCCTATTTTGCCGGCTCCAGCACCGAGACATAATTGGCGACCGCCGCACCCCCCATGTTGAAGATGCCTGCGAGTTTTGCATTCTTGATCTGCATGCCCTCGGGGGCCTGTCCGACCAGTTGCATCGCGCTCAGCACATGCATGGAAACCCCGGTGGCACCGATCGGATGACCTTTCGCTTTCAGTCCGCCAGAGGGATTGATCGGCAGCTTGCCGTCCTTCTGGGTCCAGCCCTCCTTGATTGCGCGGGCGCCCTGCCCCCTCGGCGTCAATCCCATCGCCTCATACTCGATCAACTCGGCGACGGTGAAGCAGTCGTGGGTTTCGACAAAGGACAGATCGGAAAGCTTGACGCCCGCCCTCTGCAGCGCCCGAGCCCATGCCACGCTGCAACCCTCGAACTGCAGGATGTCGCGCTTGGACATCGGCAGGAAATCCTGCGCATGCGCAAGGCTGCGGAAATTGACGGCCTTCCCCATCGACTTTGCTGTCTCGGAGTCGGCCAAGACCAGCGCGGCGGCGCCATCCGATACCAGCGAGCAATCGGTGCGCTTCAATGGCCCCGCCACATACGGATTCTTCTCGCTTTCGGAGCGGCAGAATTCATAACCGAAATCCTTGCGCATCTGCGCATAGGGGTTGGCGACGCCGTTCTTGTGGTTTTTCGCCGCGATCATCGCCAGGGCGTCGGACTGGTCGCCGTATTTCTGAAAATAACCTTGCGCGATCTTGCCGAACACGCCGGCGAAACCACCGGGGGTATCGCCGTCCTCCGGCAAATACGACGCGCGCAACAGGTTGCGCCCGATCTCGGCCGAAGGCGTCCGGGTCATCTGCTCGACGCCGACGACCAGCACGATTTTCGCGGCCCCCGCGGCGATCGCCCTGACGCCCTGATGCACGGCGGCCGATCCGGTGGCGCAGGCGTTTTCGACGCGCGTGGCTGGCTTGAAACGTAAATTCGGATCGGCCTGCAGCACCAGTGCGGCAGTGAAATCCTGCGGCGAGAAGCCGGCGTTGAAATGCCCGAGCACGATCTCATCGACATCGCCAGCCGGAATGCCGGCATCCGCTAGCGCTTCGTTGGCGACGCGGACCACCAGGCTCTCGACCGTCTCCGTATCGAACTTGCCAAATGGTGTATGCGCCCATCCGACGATGCTGGCTGTCATGGTCGTTCTCCCTCTGAATTCCGCGACAAGGATCAGGCGAACTTACCACCAAGTTCATCCTCGATGTGAATCCGGATGATGTCGTCGAAGGTCTTTTCAGCCGTCGTGAAGCCCAAGTGAAGCGCCCGTTTGGGGTCGAAATTACGCGGCCAGCCCTCGACGATACCCATGATGAAGGCATCCGGTTCGCGTTTGATCCGGTCCGCCACCTTGTCTCCCGCCACCCGCTTCAAGGCGGCGATCTGCTCGCCGACGGTCGCCGACAGGCCCGGCATGGTGAGGTTTCGGCGGGCGCCGACCGCTGCGGTCTCCATGGTCGCCGCATGAATCAGGAATCCCACCGCCGAGCGCGGCGAGGCATGCCAGTGCCGGACCTCTTCGGATACCGGCAATACAGCCTCTTGGCCTGCGAGCGGTTCGCGCAAGATGCCGGAGAAGAATCCGGAAGCCGCCTTGTTGGGAAGGCCGGGGCGAATGCAGATGGTCGGCAGGCGGATGCCGACGCCGTCCATGAAGCCGCGTCGAGAATAATCCGCGAGCAGCAGTTCGCCGATCGCCTTCTGGGTACCGTAGCTCAACAACGGCGTAGAGAAGAATTCGTCGCCGATGGCTTGCGGAAACGGCGCGCCGAACACCGCAATCGACGAGGTGAACACGACCTTGGGCTTGTAACCACCGCCGGCAAGCCTGACGGCATCGAACAACATCCGCGTGCCATCGAGATTGATGCGATAGCCCTTGTCGAAATCGAGTTCAGCCTCGCCGGAGACGATCGCCGCCAGATGGAAAATCACTTCGGGGCGATCAGCGACCAGCTTTTCAGCGGCGCCCGGCACGGCAAAATCGCACGTCACGGTGTCGACCGGAAATCCCGCATTGGCGGGCTTTGCGGGCGCGACCACGTCCTGCAGGGTCATGCGGGTGATGTCGCGTTTGCCGAGACGACCATCGCGCAGCAGGCACTCGGTCAGTTTGCGGCCGACCATGCCGGCGGCGCCCAAAACCAGAATATGCAAGACCCACTCCTTTTTATTGTTCTAAAATTTATTGTTCTAAAAGCGTTTTCGAGCGAAGCATGCCCTCGGACTTGATCCGGGGTGGGGACCGGTTCGCGCGAAGAAAACGCGTCAACATTAAGAGATCAAACGCGGGCCTGCGCCGTCACTCTTTCACGGCTCCGGTCATCGCCGACACGTAGTGCTCGACGAAGAACGCATAGAGGATCACCAGCGGCAGCGAACCCGCCAGCGCGCCCGCCATCAGCGATCCCCAGCGATAAATATCGCCGTCGACGAATTCGTTGACGATCGCGACCGGCACGGTCTTGTTCTGGGTCGATTGCAGGAAGGTCAGCGCGTAAATGAATTCGTTCCAGCACAGCGTGAAGCAGAAGATGAACGCCGAGATCAATCCGGGAATCGCCAGCGGCAGCACGATTTTGATCAGGATCTGCCAGCGGCTCGCGCCATCGATCAGCGCGCATTCTTCCAGCTCGAACGGGATGGTCTTGAAATACCCCATCAGCAGCCAGGTCGAGAACGGGATCAGGATGGTCGGATAGGTCAGTATCAGCGCCAGCGGTGAATCGAACAGGCCGTACTGAAATACGACTGTGGCGAGCGGGATGAACAGGATCGAGGGCGGCACAAGGTAGGAAAGGAAAATCAGCCCGCCGACCCATTGCGCACCACGATAGCGCAGCCGCACGATCGCGTAAGCGGCAAGCACGCTGGCGAAAACCGACAGCATGGTGGCACACACCGCCACATACATCGTGTTCCACAGCCAATGCGGATAATAGCTTTCGAACAGCAGCTTGTGGATGTGCTTGAATGTCGGATTCCAGGTCCAGAATGGATTGAACTTGTCGAGATCGAGCAGCTGCTCGTCCGGCTTGATCGCCGTCAGCCCCATCCAGTAAAACGGAAACAGCAAGATGAACACAATGATCGCCAGCGGCAGATAGAGCGTGACGAGGCGGCGCGGCAGCGACTCCAGATAGCTCATGCCCTCGCTATGATCGTCGGCCGCCACCGTCCGTGCCGGCCCCGACAGCACGGCCTTAAGATCGATGGGTCTCGGTGTGGGCAGATCAGTCATTCGACCCTCCCTGCTGCCACTTGCGGCGCTGCAGCCCGAACCACGAAACCATGATCGCGGCCAGCAGGAACGGGATCATCGCGCTTGAGATCGCAGCACCCTCGCCAAGCTGGCCTGCGATGATCGCGCGCTGATACGACAATGTCGCCATCAGATGGGTTGCGTTGACCGGACCGCCGCGCGTCATCGCCCAGATCAGCTGGAAGTCGGTGAACGTGAACAGGACAGAGAACGTCATCACGACCGCAATGATCGGGGTCAGCAGCGGATAAGTGATATAGCGGAACATCTCCCACTTGCTGGCGCCGTCGAGCGTTGCGGCTTCATAGAGCGACGGCTGCACGGTCTGCAAGCCTGCAAGCAGCGTGATCGCGACAAAGGGAACGCCGCGCCAGATATTGGCGAAGATCACGCAAATCCGGGCCCAGGTAGTATCGCCGAGAAAGTTGATGTTCTGGGTGATCAGGCCGAGGTGCTTGAGCGACCAGGAAATGATCGAAAATTGCGAATCGAAGATCCACCAGAACGCCAGCGCGGACAGCACCGTCGGCACGATGAAGGGAATCAGCACGAGTGCCCGCAGCATCGCCTTGAACGGCATATTTTCGTTCAACAGCAGCGCGAGATAGAGACCCACCGCAAATTTGATGGCGCTCGCGATAAATGTGTACAGAAGCGTATTGAAGACCGAGAGCCAAAAGATGGTATCGCCCCACAGCCACTCGTAGTTCTCGGCTCCGATGAACACGCCTGGCCGCCCGATGCGCGCGTCGGTAAACGAAATCCAGATGCCGAGGCCTAACGGATAGGCCAGGAAGAATATCAGGAACCCCATCGCCGGCAGCATGAACCAAAAGCCGAGCCAGTTTCGGTTGGTCTTGAGCAGCTCCCACGACGTGGCTTCGCGAATCTGCCGCTTGGCCGTCCGGGGTTGCAGTGCGATGTCAGCCATTAACGAAATCCCTCAACCTCGGCGATGCCGTCTTCGCCGGTTCACGCGATAGACCGGACGGGCTGCAACCAGGTTGCAGCCCGTCCGATTGTATTCTCAACGATAGATGCGCTTCAACTGCCGCTCGCAGTCCGAGATCGCGCTCTTGGCGTCCTTAGTGCCTGTGCAGTAGTTCGCAAACATATCGACCACCAGGAAGTCGGCGATAGCGGTCGCAGCCTTCTCTCCCGGCGAGCCGATGCCGGATGCCGGAAGCGCGCGCTTGCTGGCCTGGCTGAACACCTGGTTCTTCGGGTCGGCGGTCCACACCGGCGCGGAGTCGTAGGCGTTCAGCGTGTGAGTGAGGTAGCCGCGCGCGCCAGACAGCCACTTCTCGAAGTTCTCCTTCTCCAGCATGAAGGCAATAAAAGCCTTCGCGGCGTTCGGGTATTTGGTGAAGTTGAACGCCAGGATTGGAACCGCGAGCTGCAGTTCGGTCGGCTTGCCGATCGGGCCTACGGGATACAGCGCATGATAGGTATCCTCAGCGAGCTCTTTCTTGGTCGGATCATCCTTGGCGGCAACGTAGATCGAGATGCCGTTCGCGGTGCAATAGAGTTCGCCCGAGAGGTACGCCTTGTTGTTGGACGAGTCGTTCCACGAGGCGACGCCGGGAATAAAGGTGTCGGACAGCGCCTTGCAATACTCCAGCGCCTTGACGGTCTCAGGCGAGTTGATGATGACCTTGTCGTCCTTGTCGACGGTATAGGCGCCGTGACCCCACAAGACCCAGTGCAGCCAACCGTTGGCGTCCCCGGTGGCATGACCGAGCGCGAAGCCGGCAGGCGTATTGTTCGCCTTCATTGCCTTGCACATTTCGAGGAAGCCCGGGAAATCCTTCGGGAATTCCTTGAAACCCGCCTTGTCCACGGCCGATTTGCGGTAGGTCATGTAACCACCGATCGTCGCCACGGGAATGCCGAGCCAGTCGTCGCCCCGCTTACAGGTCTTTGCGGCAGCGTCAGTCCATCCGCCGTACTTCTTGCCGAGGTAGTCGGCGACGTCGTTCATCTTCAGCACTTGGGTCGGGAATAGTTGCGGCAGCGTATGCAGGCCCCAGGCGAGATCGAGACCCGAGCCGGTGTTTGCCGCAACCGAGGCCTTCGGCTGCACGTCCTCAAAGGACTCACTGAACACATTCATCTCGGTTCCGCTCGCCGCCTTGAATGCCGCCACCATCGTATTGAACGCATCATCCTCGGCCGGTACGAAGCGCTTCCAGCGCATGACGGTGAGCTTGGCGCCCGGCTCCGCCTTCCAAGGCGCTGATTGCGCCCAAGCTTTTGCGAATTCGAAAAGGGCCGGCCCGGTAAGCGCGCCGGCCGCCGCCAGCGCGGTGCCGCCCTGAAGAACGGTGCGGCGGGTAAAGTCGTGCATAGTCTATCCTCCCTTTGGTGTTTTTGGTTTCTCAGGCATTCAACCGCTTGCCGGTGGCCTCGTCGAATAAATGCACGACCGAGGGGTCCGGTTTCAGCCGGATCTTGTCGCCCGGATTGAATTGATGACGCTCGCGGAATACGGCAACGACTTGCTCTCCGCCAAGCTTGGCGAAGACTTGAGTTTCCGACCCCGTCGGCTCAACCACGACGATCTCGGCTTCCGCGCCGTCGTCGGCGATGGTGAAGTGCTCGGGCCGTACGCCGAAGACCACGGGTTGGCCGTCCGAATTGGTAGGCGCCGACTTCAGCGGCAATTTGACGCCGTTGGGACCCTCAAAACTCGCGCTGCCGTTCACCCTGATCCTGCCTTTGAGGAAATTCATCGCCGGCGAGCCGATGAAGCTCGCCACGAACTGGTTTTCCGGCCGATCGTAGAGTTCGAGCGGGGAGCCGATCTGCTCGACGATGCCATCGTGCATCACCACGATCTTGTCGGCCATGGTCATGGCCTCGATCTGGTCGTGGGTCACGTAGACGGTCGTCGTCTTCAGCCGCTGGTGCAGTTCCTTGATTTCGGTGCGCATCGCCACGCGTAGCTTGGCGTCGAGGTTCGACAAGGGCTCGTCGAACAGGAACACCTGCGGATCGCGGACGATGGCACGCCCCATCGCGACGCGCTGGCGTTGGCCGCCCGACAATTGCCGGGGATAGCGGTCGAGCAGCGGCGTAAGCGCCAGAATTTCCGCGGCGCGCTTGACGCCCTTGTTGATCTCATCGGCGTTCGCCCCTCGCAGCTTGAGCGAAAATCCCATGTTGTCGGCGACCGTCATATGCGGATAGAGCGCATAATTCTGGAACACCATGGCGATGTCGCGCTCTTTGGGCTGAATATTATTGACGACGCGGTCGCCGATTGAAATCGTGCCCGAGGTGATGTTTTCGAGCCCGGCCAGCATCCGCAACAAGGTCGATTTGCCGCAGCCTGAGGGGCCGACCAGCACGACAAAGGCGCCGTCCTCGATCGGTATCGACACGCCGTGCAGGACTTCAAAGCCGCCAAACGATTTTCGCACGTCGCGGATATGCACTGACGACATAAAAAAGCCTCCCGAATACGCCCTTAAGCCGGCGGAGAATGCCGCGCTTGTCCTTGATTTGACCGGGGTCATACCAGACTTTTTCGGTGCTGTCCTTGGATCAAAGTCGTAGGCGTTCGCCTAGGCGGCCGCCGCCGTTGCGAAGCCCGCGGTGACATGCAAACATCGGCCGCCAACACAAAGATTACGCACAAAAATAAGGCGTGTGCGCTGCGGGAGAACCCATGAACAAGCCGCTTACCGGCGTCACCAGGCGCAAACTTCGTTCCAGCGAGTGGTTTAACAACCCGCACAACCCCGGAATGACCGCGCTCTACCTCGAGCGCTACCTCAATTACGGCCTGACCCGGCACGAGCTGCAGTCCGGCAAGCCGATTATCGGCATCGCGCAGACCGGCAATGATCTGTCGCCCTGCAACCGCCACCATCTCGAATTGGCACACCGGGTCCGGGAGGGAATTCGCGCCGCAGGCGGGATCGCGATGGAATTTCCGATGCATCCGATCCAGGAGACCGGGAAACGCCCGACTGCGGCGCTTGACCGCAACCTCGCCTATCTCGGACTGGTCGAAATCCTGTTCGGCTACCCCCTGGACGGCGTGGTCCTGACCACAGGCTGCGACAAAACCACGCCCGCCTGCCTGATGGCGGCGGCAACCGTCAATCTGCCGGCCATTGTGCTGTCCGGCGGACCGATGCTGAACGGTTGGCACAATGGGGAAAGGTCGGGTTCCGGAACCGTGGTCTGGAAAGCGCGCGAGCGGCTGGCGGCCGGCGAGATCGACTATGAGGAGTTCATGAACATCGTGGCGTCGTCGGCGCCATCAGTCGGCCATTGCAACACCATGGGCACCGCCTCGACCATGAATTCGCTGGCCGAGGCCTTGGGCATGTCGCTACCCGGGTGTGCTGCGATCCCCGCGCCTTACCGCGAACGCGGCCAGATCGCCTATGAGACCGGCAAGCGCATCGTCGGGATGGTCTGGGAGGATCTCAAACCGTCCGACATCCTGACGCGAAAGGCTTTCGAGAACTGCATCGTCGTCAATTCGGCGATCGGTGGCTCGACCAACGCGCCGATTCATATCAACGCGCTCGCGCGCCATATCGGTGTGGAGCTTGCGATCGACGATTGGCAAACATTCGGTCACGCCATTCCGCTTCTGGTGAATATGCAGCCGGCCGGCTTCTACCTCGGCGAGGAATTCCATCGCGCCGGCGGCGTGCCGGCCGTGGTGCGCGAACTGATGACCGCCAGGCGCATCCATGAGGACGCCATGACGGTGAACGGCCACACCATGGGTGACAATTGCCGCGAGGCGCCCAAGCCCGACGGCGACGTGATCTGGAGCTTCGACAAGCCGCTCGTGAAGGACGCCGGTTTTTTGGTGCTGCGCGGCAACCTGTTCGATTCCGCGATCATGAAGACGAGCGTGATCTCCAAGGAATTCCGCGACCGCTACCTGATCAACCCCAAGGATCCCAACGCCTTCGAGGGGCGCGCCATCGTATTCGAGGGCCCGGAGGATTATCACGCGCGGATCGACGATGCCTCGCTCGACATCGACGAGCGCTGCATCCTGTTCGTGCGCGGCACCGGCCCGATCGGCTATCCCGGCGGCGCCGAGGTCGTGAACATGCAGCCGCCGGCGGCACTGATCAAACGCGGCATCCTGTCCCTGCCCTGCATCGGCGACGGCCGCCAATCCGGTACCTCGGGCTCGCCGTCGATCCTCAACGCCACACCCGAAGCCGCCGCCGATGGCGGGCTGGCGATCCTCAAAACCGGAGACAAGGTCCGCATCGATCTCAACAAGGGCAGTGCCAACATCCTGATTTCCGACGAGGAGCTGAAGAAGCGGCGCGCGGAGCTGAAAGCCAAGGGCGGCTTCCCCTTTCCGGCGAGCCAGACGCCGTGGCAGGAGCTCTATCGCTCCACCGTCGGCCAGCAGGCCACCGGCGCCTGCATGGAATTCGCCACGCGCTACCACGACATCGCGGGCCGGGTCGGAGTGGCGAGGGATAATCATTAGTCAGCTTCGTCGTTGCCGGGCGAATTCCACCGTCATTCCGGGATGGTCCGAAGGACCAGACCCGGAATCTCGAGATTCCGGGCTCGATGCGGAGCCTGTCATCGGGCCGGCCATAGGCCGGACCCGTTGGCATCGCCCCGGAATGACAAAAGGAGAACAACATGTCAGACCGCCTGAAGGGCAAACGCGCATTCGTCACCGCTGGCGCGGCCGGCATTGGCCGCGCTTCGGCCATCGCCTTTGCGCGCGAGGGCGCAACTGTTTTTGCGACCGACATCGACGAGAAGGGCCTGGCTGGGCTCGCCAAGGAGGGCGTCACCGAGGCGGCGCGGCTCGATGTACGCGACACGTCGGCAGTCGCAGCGATGGCCAAACGCGTCGGCCCGATCGATATCCTTCTGAATGCGGCGGGCTTCGTGCATCATGGCACCGTGCTCGATTGTTCCGACGAGGACTGGGATTTCTCATTCGACCTCAACGTCAAGTCGATGCACCGGACGATCCGGACCTTTCTGCCGGGGATGCTGGAGCGAGGGCACGGCTCGATCGTGAACATCTCCTCCGCCGCCGGCGTGTTCAAGGCCGCGCCCAACCGCTACGTCTATGGCGCCACCAAAGCCGCGGTCGCGGCGCTGACGCGCGCGGTCGCCACCGACTTCATCACCAAGGGCATCCGCTGTAACTGCATCTGCCCAGGTACGATCGAGACGCCATCGATGCTGAGCCGTGCCGCCGCCGCAGGCCCCGGTGGACGCGAGATGTTCGTGTCCCGACAGCCGATGGGGCGGCTCGGCACTGCCGAAGAGATCGCTTCGCTCGCGGTTTATCTCGCCAGCGACGAAAGCGCTTTTACGACGGGCGTTGCGCATATCATCGACGGCGGCTGGACGCTCTAGAAGACCTCATCCTGAGGAGCGGCGTCTTCGCCGCGTCTCGAAGGATGAGCCCGGGATTCCCTCATGGTTCGAGACGCGCGCAAGAGCGCGCTCCTCACCATGAGGATCACACGTGAAAGGACCTCCCCATGAACAAGATCGATCTGAGCGGCCGCTGCGCCGTTGTTACCGGCGGCGCGCAGGGTTTTGGGCGCGCGATCACCGAGCGTTTTATCGCCTCTGGCGCGAAGGTCGCGATCTGGGATCACGACCAGCCGTTCGCCGAGAAGACGGCCAAGGAAATCGGCGCCGGGGTCACGGCCTTCAAGGTCGACGTGTCCGATCTCGCTGCCGTTGAAAAGACGCGCGATACGACGCTTAGCGCCTTCGGCAAGATCGACATTCTCGTCAACAACGCCGGCATCGCGGGCGTCAACAAGACGGTGTGGGAAACCGACCTCGAGGAATGGCGCAAGGTGCTGCGCATCAATCTCGACGGGCCTTTTATCTGTTGCAAGGCGATCGTGCCCTCGATGGTCAAGCAAAACTACGGCCGCATCGTCAACATCGCTTCCATCGCAGGCAAGGAGGGTAACCCGAACGCGGCACACTATTCGGCCTCAAAGGCCGGCCTGATCGCTTTGACAAAATCGCTCGGTAAGGAGCTTGCCCAATACGACATCCTGGTCAACGCGGTGACGCCCGCGGCCGCAAAGACCGCGATCTTCGACCAGCTGACGCAGCAACACATCGATTTCATGTTGTCGAAAATTCCGAAGGGACGTTTTGTGCTGGTGGAAGAACTCGCGGCCATGGTGGCGTGGCTGGCATCGGAAGATTGCGCGTTTTCGACCGGTGCGGTGTTCGACATTTCCGGCGGGCGGGCGACGTATTAGAAGTTGGCTGATGCCGCTTCTGGGAGTGGCGGCGGTTTCCCAGTCATATAGGCACGTGCTAGCGTCCTCCATCCGCCCAACCGCTCAGGACATCCGTGAACATCACCCTCTACGACGTATCCGTCTGGGTCTTGCCCCTCGTCATCGCCATCACCTTCCATGAGGCCGCCCACGGTTTTGTGGCGCACCGGCTCGGCGACAACACGGCTTATGATCTCGGCCGCGTCAGCTTCAATCCACTGCGGCATATCGACCCCTTCGGCACGCTGATCATGCCGGCGATCCTGCTGATGGCGCATTCGCCATTTCTGTTCGGCTACGCCAAGCCGGTGCCGGTGAATTTTCGCGCCTTGCGGAGCCCGCGGATCGATATGGTCTTGGTGGCGCTCGCCGGGCCGGCCACCAATATTGCCCTGGCCCTGCTCGCGGCGGCGGCGTTTCATGTTGTGGGTTACCTGCCGGCCAACGTCGCCCCGTGGGGGGCCGAAAATCTGAAAAACGCTCTGATTATCAACGTCATCCTTGCGATCTTCAACATGCTTCCGATCCCACCCTTGGACGGCGGGCGGGTCGCAGTCGGGTTGTTGCCGAAGGTATTGGCTCTCCCGCTTTCCCGGCTGGAGCCGTTCGGGATGCTGATCCTGATCGGAATCCTGATCCTGCTTCCGCTTGCGGGTTCGCAGTTCGGTCTAAATCTTGATGTTATTTCGGCGATACTGAGGACATCGACCGGCTTCGTCATCTGGCTGATCCTCGCGGTCACTGGAAACACATAGCCAACGCGTTTTCAAGCGGTGGGGAACCGGTGAAGAAAATGCGCCAAACAAAGACCTAGACCGGCCGGAAGGGAACAGAGGCCATCTTGATCAAAGCAGCCGACATGATGATTGCGCGACGCGCCGATACCCGGGCGAGAGCGGATTTTGCGACCTGGAACATGATGGCGAAACTGAATGGCGCCTCCTCCCTGCCCGCTGAAGCCCAGACGTTCCTCGAACGCTACAAGGCGCTGTGGGAGGAGAAGGGAGAGGCCGAAGCAACCGACGCCATCATCCAAATCATCTACAAAAGCTATTATGAGGAAATGGGCGGCGCCGGCGAGCCACCCGATGTCAAAGCCCATCCCGTCCGCAAGGCGACCGGTAACGTCACCGCGTTCAAGCGTCCGCCTCCCCAGCGTGCCAAAGCCGCCAGCGGTTCGCAGGCAAAGCCCCGGCTTCCCGTCGCCCTGATTTTTGCCTGCCTCGTCGTCGTCTATACAGGACTTCGATATTTCTTGCGGTGAACGCGCGGGCGCAGCCTCCCAGGCATGCAGATCATTTTGCCGCATCGCTAGGCGGAACGTGGATGCCGGGCAGCCATCCACGTCTACCTCTTTGAATTGGAAACGCGCGGTTACCCGGGATCGCAGGCAAGTTTACACGGTCTGCGCAAGGCAGACTGCTACGCCGGGCAATATCCATTCAGCCCCGCGCCTTGACCTTGAAGATCACGGGCAAGGTGAAGTTCAACCCCTCGTCGGCCACCGCAGGCGGCGGCTGCGGCACCGGATCGGATCGCCGGACCATCGCGAGCGCCGCCTCGTCAAAGGCCGCATCGCCCGATCCCTTGACGATGCTTGTCGACAGAACATGGCCCATTCGGTCCAGCACGAAGCTCACCACGATCTCGGCGCTTTTCTGCGAGCGGTCCGCGGGGTAACGCTTGTGACGGTCCAGATGGGCGATCAACTCCTTCTGCCAGGTGGCACGCAGGCGCAGCGTGCTTGCGCCGGTGCCTAACACGGGCGCCACCGAACGCACCCCCTCCGGAATCGCTTCGGAGCTAGGCGTTGCGGTTGCCTCGGTGGCGAGCGACTCCATCGATGCGGAAGTCTCCACCTCGGCGATTTTTGCATCCTCTTCCTTGGGTTTGCTCGGACTGTTTGGCGTTACCACGCGGTCGGCGTCGTTACTTTCGGTCGGAACGTCTTTGGGAAGCTCGGTCTCCTTCACCTCGGCCTTCTGCTCGGCGAGCGCCGGTGCCGCCACCGACGCCTCCGCATCCGGACCCGGCGGCAGATCGGTCGCTTCAAGACGGGGCGACGTCATGTCGAGCCCGATCTCGATCGCCGCTGCACCGAATGTGTCGTCGGGTTCGACGGTACGCAGATGCGCCACCGCCAGCGCGCCACCCCCGACATGCAGCACGAGCGCGCCCAGGGCGGCGAAAGCCCACAGCCGCCGCGAAGGTTTTTGTTCGGTGTCGAAGTCGGGCATTGCGATATATCAGCCGCTGAAGGGGCCCCTGAATTCTAATCGGACTAGGGCTTGGGATTTTCAGGCGCCGAAGGCGCCGCTGCGCTATCCGGAACGCCCTCCAGCGCGACCAGCTTGATCTTGGCGTAGCCGCCGGCGCGCAGGATTTCCAGCACGTCCATCAGCTCGCCATAAGGTACCGCGCGGTCGGCGCGCAGGAAAATGAAACGATCCCTGCTGCCGTCGGCCATCGCGTCGAGCGAGCGAACGAGATCGGCGCGCTTGACCGGGGTTTCTCCGATCGCCACGGCGAGATCAGGCTTGATACTGACGTAAGTCGGCTTGTCCGGCTTCTTCTGCGCGATCGCGGTCGACGATGGCAGGTCGATCGGAAGGTCGACGGTCGACAGCGGCGCCGCTACCATGAAGATGATCAGGAGAACAAGGATGACGTCGATGAAGGGCGTGACGTTGATCTCGTGCGTCTCAGCGAAATCGGCGTCGTCATCAAGTTCCGTATCGGTGATCGAAGCAGCCATCATCTACTCCGCGGCGCGCGATTTCGTGCCGCCCAGCGAGCTGACATGGGTGCGGTCGAGATCGCGCGACAGCAATCGTCCCGCGGCACCCGACGAGCGGCCGACCAGTTCGAGATAACCCTTCGTCACCCGCGTGAAGTGATTATAGATGATGACGGCGGGGATCGCCGCTGCGAGGCCGAACGCGGTCGCCAGCAGCGCTTCGGCGATGCCGGGAGCGACGACGGCGAGATTGGTCGTCTGCGATTTCGAAATGCCGATAAAGCTGTTCATGATGCCCCACACCGTGCCGAACAGCCCGACGAACGGCGAGGTCGCGCCGATGGTTGCAAGCAGTCCCATGCCGAGCCTGATCCGCCGCGCTTCCGCGCGCACGATCTCGGCAAAGCTCGATGCCGCCCGTTCCTTGATGCCGGCGTCGCTGGAAATTCCCGCCGACTGCCGCGCCTCGCGCATGGCGGCAGCCAGCAGCGAGGATAAGATGCTGTCGTTAGCTCCCAGCGCGAATTGCGCCTCCGCCAACGATCGTGCATCGCCGATTCTGCCGAGCGCGGCGCGCAGCCTGCGCTTGATAAGCGATAGCTCGACCATCTTCGCGATGAAAATCGTCCACGTCACCAGCGAGGCGAAGGCAAGGCCGATCATCACGGCCTTCACCAGGATATCCGCCGACAGGAACATCGACCATGGCGATAACTCGCGCAGCGCTACCGCCGTCGATTTCAGCGGCCGGCTGACGCTATCGGCCGGCGCTGCCGTCACATCGGAGGCAGCCGGCGCGGGTTGGACCACGGCTTGTTCTGGAACGACCGCCGGTTGCGAAGCCGCTGGAGCCTGTTGAAGCGCGGGCGTTGCTTTCTGTTGCGCCGATATTGGTGACGCCAGCGAAAGCATTGCCAGCGCAACGATGACAGCAAATCCAGCGCGATAAGGTGACTTGTTCATACTTCAGCTCAGTGCGGACCGGATCGCGAAGACATGCATCGGTCCAGTTACGATCGTTACGGGAGGCCGAGCCAGAACCAGGACGCGGGCCGAATTGGGGCCGGCAATCCCTGACGTTATATTATAACATCAGGGATTGCCGAGGGGTGTCAACGGTATTCGCGATTCCCGTTATTTGGCGGCGACGTTACCCGGAGGCTCGGCTAAGGTTTTGATACGCTCCTTGATGTCTCTCAGCGTCTTGAGGCTGGTTTCGATGGCGACAGCCGGAACGTCTCGCAGCACGTCAACCGCAATGGCGTCGCGCAGACTATCAAGATCATCGGCCAGCTGCCGCCCACTTGCGGTGAGAAACAGACGGTTGGCCCGCCGATCCCTGGGGTCGCTGCGGCGCTCGACAAGACCGTGCTCGACCAGCCGGTCAAGCAAACGAACCAGCGAGATCGGCTGCAGTTCGAGCACATCGGCCAAATCCACCTGGGAAAGCCCCTCCTGCTCGCGCAGCCGGAACAGGACAATCCACTGCGCACGCGTCGTGCCTCGGCCTTTGGCGCGGTGATCGATATAGTTGCGCAAAAAGCGCGAACTTTCGACAAGCTGCGTAATTAGCTGCCTTTTAAGATCGAGAGACATACGTTCCAAGGTCCCCGAAGCTTGCGAATTGTTTAGGATTCTCAAGCTATAGTGTGTTTACACATTAAGTGCACGCATATTATATCTGGAATCTCTATGAACCTTTTTGAAGACCCGCTACTTCTTATTTTTTGGACCTGCAGGCCGACATGAACAAGTCGCGGACTATGCGTTGGATTTTGCTGCTGCTGGCCGTGGCCGGGCTGGGCTATTTCGGCTGGCAGCGATTTCGTGGTGAGGATCAGGCGACTGCGGCGGCCAATGCGCAGAAGACGGCTCGCAATGCGGTTCGGGTTAGCGTTGCGCCGGTCGAGAAGGCCGACTTTCCCGTCTATCTGACGGGGCTTGGAACGGTTCAGGCTTTCAACACAGTCGTGGTTCGCTCCCGCGTCGATGGCCAGATTGACAAGATCGCCTTCAAGGAAGGCCAATTGGTCAAGCAGGGCGAACTGCTCGCCGAGATCGATCCCCGTCCGTACCAGGCAACGTTGGATCAGGCCAAGGCCAAGAAGGAGCAGGACGAGGCCAGTCTGGCAAACGCCAATCTCGATCTGCAGCGCTATACCAAGCTCGGTGAATTCGCGACCCGGCAGCAGCTCGACACCCAGCGATCCACCGTGCAGCAACTGACCGCGCAGATCGCCGCCGACACCGCGGCCATCGCCAACGCCCAGACCCAACTCGACTATACCACCATCAAAGCACCCATCTCAGGCGTGGTCGGCTTGCGCCAGGTCGATCTCGGCAACATCGTCAATGCCGCGACGCAGACCGGGATTGTCACGATTACCCAGATCGAGCCGATTAGCGTCATTTTCACCGCGCCTGAAGAGCAATTGCCGTATATAAATGAGGCGCAGGCCGTTGCGCCGCTCAAGACCATCGCGATCACGACCGATGGCAAGAAGCCTCTGGCGGAAGGAGCACTGGCGGTGGTCAACAATCAGGTCGACTCCACCAGCGGCACCATCCGCCTCAAGGCCGTGTTCGACAACAAGGATCACGCATTGTGGCCGGGCCAGTCCGTCTCCACGCGGCTCCTGGTGCAGACGATCAAGGGCGCCACAGTGGTTCCGGACGACGCGATCCAGCATGGCACCGACGGCCTCTATGCCTTTATCGTCAACCAGGACAACAAGGCTGAACTGCGCAAGCTCAAGGTCAGCCAGTCGATCGACGGACGCTCGGTGGTCGACACAGGCCTGTCACCTGGCCAGCAGGTCATTACCGCAGGCCAGTACAAAGTGCAGTCGGGCACCCTCGTCAGCTCGGCTGTGGCGAGCTCGGATGCGGCGCAACCGAAGGTCCGGCAGGAATGAGCGAAGGGATTTCAGCACCCTTTATTCGTTACCCCATCGGCACCTCGCTGATGATGGCCGGTATTCTCTTCGTCGGCCTTGTCGCCTATCCGCTGCTGCCGGTCGCGCCGCTGCCTCAGGTGGACTTCCCGACCATCCAGGTCGCCGCCCAATTGCCGGGCGCGAGCCCTGAAACGATGGCCTCGTCGGTGGCGCAGCCGCTGGAGCGGCAATTAGCGCAGATTCCGGGCATCGCCCAGATGACCTCGACGAGTTACCTGGGAACCACCGCCGTCACCATCCAGTTCGATCTCAACCGCAACATCGACGGCGCCGCCAACGACGTCTTGGCCGCTATTAACGCCGCCGGCGGCCAGTTGCCCAAGAACCTTCCCTCGCCCCCTACCTACCGCAAAGTCAACCCGGCGGATTCGCCGATCCTGCTGCTGTCGGCAACGTCGGATTCGTTGCCGCTGACCACGGTCAGCGACTCCGTCGATGCCCAGCTCGCGCAGCAGATCAGTCAGATCTCCGGCGTAGCGCAGGTCACAATCGGCGGCCAGCAAAAGCCGTCGATCCGCGTCCAGGTTGATCCGGCGAAACTGGTCGCCAAGGGCCTGTCGCTCGAGGACGTGCGCAACCAGATTGCGATCACGACGGTCGACAGCCCGAAGGGCAACATCGACGGCGAGAAGCGCGCCTTCACGATTTACGCCAACGACCAGATGCTGGACCCGAAGGACTGGAACGACGTCATCGTCGCCTACCGCAATGGCGGGCCTTTGCGGATTCGCGACATCGGTCAGGCCGTGACGGGACCGGAGGACGCCAAGCAGGCGGCCTGGGCCAATGGCAAGCGCGGCGTGTTCCTGGTGGTCTACAAGCAACCCGGCGCGAACGTCATCGAGACCGTGGACAAGATCAAGTCGCTGCTGCCGAGGCTGGTGGCTGCGATTCCGGCGGCCATCAAGATCGAAGTCATCAGTGATCGCACCCTGACCATCCGAGCCGCCGTCGATGATGTTCAGTTTACGCTGCTCCTGACCATCGCGCTCGTCGTCATGGTTATTTTCGTTTTCCTGCGCAGTTTCTGGGCAACCGTCATTCCAACCGTGACTGTTCCTTTGGCGCTGCTCGGTGCCTGCGCGCTGATGTGGGTATTCGGCTATACCCTCGATAACCTTTCATTGATGGCGTTGACGATCGCCGTCGGGTTTGTCGTCGACGACGCCATCGTGATGCTGGAAAACATCACGCGGTATGTCGAGGAAGGCGAGAGGCCGATGGCCGCCGCGTTCAAGGGCGCCAAGGAAATCGGATTTACGATCATATCGATCAGTATTTCGCTGGTCGCCGTGTTGATTCCGCTGCTGCTCATGGGCGGCATCATCGGACGTCTGTTCCGCGAATTCGCGGTGACACTGGCGATGACGATTTTCGTGTCGATGGTGGTCTCGCTGACGCTGACGCCGATGATGGCATCGCGTTTCCTGCGCGCGCATAGCGAAGCCCCCAAGCACGGCCGCTTCTATCAATGGAGCGAACGCGGTTTCGACGCCATGCTGAGCGCCTATGAGCGCGGGCTCGACCTTGCCATGCGCTGGAAATTGACGACGCTGGTCATTTTCTTCGTAACGCTGGGATTGTCGGTCTATCTGTTCGTCATCATTCCGAAGGGATTCTTTCCTCAGCAGGACGTCGGCCTGATCACCGCAACGTCCGAAGCCAATCAGGACATTTCCTTTGCCGCTATGAAGCAGCGGCAGGAGGCCCTTGGCGCGATCGCAATGGCTGATCCCGCCGTCGCCTCCGTGGCGATGGCAATCGGCGGCAATGGCAGGGCCGGCAATAACGGCAGCGTTTTCATCACGCTGAAACCGCGTGATGAGCGCGACGTCTCCGCCCAGCAGATCATCACCCGCCTGCGTCCCCAGTTCGAAAAGGTCGAGGGCGCCCGGCTGTTCATGCAGGCGGCGCAGGACGTGCGGCTCGGTGGCCGCCCGACCCGGACGCAGTTCGAGTTTACGCTACAGGACGCCAACCTCGAGGAACTGAACGAGTGGGCGCCCAAGATCCTGGCCAAGATGAAGGAGCTGCCGGAGCTGCGCGATGTCGCGACCGACCAGCAGACGCAGGGAACGACGCTGCAGCTGAAGATCAATCGCGACACCGCGTCGCGCTTTGGCATCCAGCCGCAATTGATCGACGACACGCTCTACGACGCCTTCGGCCAGCGGCAGGTGACTCAGTACTTCACCCAGCTCAACAGCTACCACGTGATCCTGGAAATCCTGCCCGAGTTGCAAGGCAACATCGACACGCTCAACAAGCTCTATATCAAGTCGCCAATGACCGGCGATCAGGTGCCGTTGTCGACCTTTGCGACCTGGACCAGCGTGCCGGTCCGTTCACTCTCGATCAGCCATCAGGGACAGTTTCCGGCGATTACGATCAGCTTCAACCTTGCGCAGAACGCGGCGCTCGGGCAAGCGACCGATGCCGTGCAAAGGGCGATGGCCGAACTCGGTACGCCCGCAACCCTCAACTCCAGCTTCCAGGGCACCGCGCAGGCGTTCCAGCAGTCGCTCGGCACCGTGCCGCTGCTGATCATGGCGGCGCTCGTGGTCGTGTATCTGATCCTTGGCATTCTCTATGAAAGCTACATTCATCCGCTGACCATTCTCTCGACGCTGCCCTCGGCAGGTGTTGGTGCGCTGGCGATCCTGATGCTGTTTGGGTACGACTTCAGCCTGATCGCACTGATCGGCATCATCCTGCTGATCGGCATCGTCAAGAAGAACGGCATCATGATGGTCGACTTCGCGATCTCTGCAGAGCGCAACGAACATCTGACCCCGGAACAGTCGATCCGCAAGGCCGCCCTGCTGCGGTTTCGTCCCATCATGATGACGACGATGGCGGCCATGCTTGGCGGCGTGCCGCTGATGCTGGGGACGGGTACCGGATCGGAAATCCGCCAGCCGCTTGGCTATGCGATGGTCGGAGGGCTGATCGTCAGCCAGGCCCTCACGCTGTTCACCACGCCCGTCGTCTATCTCTATCTCGACAGGCTTTCGAATGCCTTTTCGAACTGGGGACGCTCGAAGGACGACGACGACCACGTGGCCGAACACGGCCCCGTCAAGGAAGCTGCCGAGTGACGTGACTTCGATGGCTCGCCACCGCCTCATCGGAGCGACGCTCCTCGGAGGGCGCACGGTGAAGGGCCTCAGCCGGTGCCGAGATAGGCCTTCTGCACCTGCGGATCATTGGCGAGAGCTGCTGCCGTGCCCGACAAGACGCTCTTGCCGACCTGCAGGACGGTCGCGAAATCCGAAACTTCCAGCGCAAGTTCGATGGATTGCTCGGCGAGCAGGATGGTCAGCCCCTCTTTGTGCAGCCGTTCGAAAGTCTCGTACATCTTTTCGACCACCGCCGGCGCCAAGCCCAGCGACGGCTCATCCAGCATCAGGAGTTTGGGGTCACTCATCAGGGCACGACCGACCGCCAGCATCTGGCGTTCGCCGCCGGACATGGTGCCCGCGCGCTGATTGCGCCGCTCCTTAAGCTTCGGAAAGATTTCGTAGACGCGATCGAGCAGCACCGCGGTGCGGGCCTTGTCGCGCAATGGGGTCGCTCCCAGCTTGAGGTTATTCTCAACGCTTTGTTGCACGAACAGCCGCCAGCCTTCGGGCGACAAGGCAAGGCCCTTGCGCACGATCGAAAACGCGCTCTGCCCGCCAATCTCGTCGCCACGAAATCCGATCGAACCGGAGTGCAAGGGAATGAGACCCGCGATGGCGTTGAGAACGGTGGTCTTGCCGCCGCCGTTGGAGCCGAGCAGCGCGACGACGCTGCCCTCGGGCACATCGAGCGAGACGTCGGACACGCCGATCAAGTCGCCGTAGCGAACTTCCAGATGCTCGATCTTGAGCAAGGCGGCACTCACGTTGCGGGCCCGCCCATCAACTCGATCGGCGTGTGGGCCGCGGCGGCCTTGGCGGCGCGCTTGCCCAAATAAGCTTCGATGACGGCCGGGTTGCCGGTAACCTCGCGCGGACTGCCTTGCGCGATCTCGCGGCCTTGATGAAAAACCACCACGCGGGTCGCCAGCGACATGATGACTTCCATGATGTGCTCGACAATGACGAGCGTAATGCCCGAACGATGAATGTCGCGCACAAGATCGATGGCGAGCTGGACTTCGCGCTGGGTGAGGCCTGCCATCGCTTCGTCAAGCAGCAGCACCTTGGGTTCGGTCGCAAGCGCGCGCGCGATCTCCAGCCGCTTGCGGCCCGGCGTTCCCAGCGATCGCGCCGGGACCTCGGCGAGTCTACCCATGCCGACCCGCTCCAGCACGGCGCGCGCGCTCCTCTCGGCTTCGGACCTGCGGGAGGTACGAAGAAACGCGCCGATCATCACGTTCTCCAACACCGACATGCCCTCGAAGGTCTGCGGCACCTGGAAGGTCCGCGCGAGACCCATTTGCGCGCGCGCCTCGGGGGCGAGATTGGTGATGTCGCGGCCGTCGAACAAGACGCGCCCAGATGTCGACAGCAGATCGCCGGTCAGGCAATTGAAGAAAGTGGATTTGCCGGCGCCGTTCGGCCCGATCAGGCCGAGAATGTCGCCCTGCTCCAGGGCGACTGAAGCCGCATCTACGGCCTTGAAACTACCAAAGGCTTTGGTGACCTCGCGGGCTTCAAGGAGCATGGGCCGCTCCCCTCGCCGCTTCGACGTCCGGCTTCTTGCCGTTTTGCTTCGCCCACATGCGATTGATCAACGTCAAGATGCCGCCTGGCTGAAACCGCGCGATCAGCACGATGATCGCGCCATAGAGGACAAAGGTCAGGCCGGCACCTTTGCCGCCCAGCAGATTGTTGGAGATTTCCTCCAGCGGCACCAGGATCGCAGCGCCCACCAGCGGCCCGAACAACAGGCCGGCGCCGCCGAGCGCGGCCATGATCAGTATTTTCACTGAGATCAGGATGCCGAGCCCGGATTCCGGATCGACAAATCCAAACATCATCGCGTAGAGCGCGCCGGCCACACTGGTGAGGCCTGCGCTCAGCATGTAAGCGTAAAGCTTGGTGCGGCTTGCGGGGGCACCCAGCGAACGCGCCGCGCGTTCGGAATCGCGGATGGCGCGAAGGTAAAAACCCATCCGGCTATTGGTCATCCACCAGGTGATGCCGAGCGTCAGCGTCAGGATCGCCAGAAATAGATAGTAATACGGCAGCGCCGATATGAACGAGAGATCGAAGACGTTGCGCGGCACGGTCGGACCGCTCAGCCCGACGCCTGCACCGAGATACTCCGTGTTGGTGACGATCAACCTGATCAGTTCGGCCACCGCGATCGTGGCCATGCTGAAATAATGGCCCGACAGCCGCAGCGTCGGCACGCCGACGACAGCCGAAATCACCACGCTTACGACGACGCCGGCGGGAATGCCGATGAGCGGCGAGAGGCCGAAATGGGCGTAGGCCCCCATCGCGGCGTAGGCGCCACAACCGAAGAACACCACGTGCCCTACCGATACCTGGCCGGCATAGCCGCCGATGATGTTCCAGGCCGATGCCGCGATCGCATAAAGCAGCACCAGGGCGCCGAGCCGCTGCTGGAACGGCGTCGACAGCACGAGAGGATAGGCGATGACCAGCGCCAAAACTACCGACAGCCAGAGCAGGCGCCGCATCACATCTTGCCCATCAGGCCTTGTGGCCGGAACCAGAGGAAGCCGAGGAACAGGGCATACACGACCATGTCCTTGTAGACGGCACCGATCAAATAGGCCGACAAGGACTCGATGACACCGATCGCAAGTCCGGCCACGAGCGCGCCGGGCACGCTGCCGAAACCACCCAACGACACCGTGACGAAGGCTACGATCCCCAACGTTTCGCCGACCGTCGGCACGATATAAAAGAAAGTCGCGATCAGCGCGCCGGCGAGACCTGTGGCGCCTGCCGCGATCGCCCAGGCGATCGCCTGCATGGTATCTGGCCGGATACCCATCAGCTGCGCTGCCGTGGAATCTTCCGCAACCGCCAGCATTTTCGATCCGAGCGAAGTACGCGTCAGCAAAAGATGCAGGCCGAGCGTCACCAGCAAGGCCACCAACCCGGCAAGCAGACGCGAGGCCTGGATTCTCAGACCCCCGATATCGAAGGTGCCGCCGACAAGATTTTCAGGCAATGACAGGAAGTTGGCGCCGAACCACCAAAACACCGAATAGCGCAGCAACAAGGCAAGCCCGAAGGTGCCAAGGATCTGGGCCAGCATCGGCCCTTTCATGATATCGCGGATCAGTCCGAAGTAGACGACGACGCCAAGCGTCGCCAGCACCAGCACGGCAAGCGGCGCGCCTGCCCAAGGCCCTGCGCCGAACAGCGTCCAGACCACGAACGCCACATACATGCCGAGCATCACGAAATCGCCGTGGGCGAAATTGACGATGTTCATCATGCCCCAGACCAGCGTGAGGCCCGAGGAAAACAACGCATAGACGGCGCCGAGCAGAAGGCCTCCGACAATCACCTGAACAAGGATGGAGGACATGCCGGCGGGACGTCTTGCGGGTTAAATGTCAATGATGGTGATGATGCACCGGGCGCGACGCCTGCCCGCCCCCGGGATCTCACCAGCCTTTGTAGGGGATGACAGGTGACTTCACGGCGCTGGCCTTCGGCCAGACCGCGACATAGTTTTCGCCGTCCTGCAGCTGGATGAGGAGACCCGATGCCAGCGTATTTTGACCTTTCTCATCGAACTTGATGCCCTTGTAGCCCATCATCAGCTGATCGGGCTTGAGATCGGTGGCCTTCAGCGCCGCCTGGATCTTGGCGGGATCGGTCGATGCCGCGCGATCGATCGCATCGCACAGCACGAAGAACGCCTGCATTTGACGCGCGGCGGTGTCGTCCATGTCGTCGCCGCTCTTCTTTTTGTACATCTCGGCAATCAGCGCGGTCGGCGACCCCGGCGGGCCGACGCTCCACGACGATCGGTTGAACGCGCCTTGCGAGATCTTGCCGGCCGACTTGATGAACGAGGGATCGGAATATCCGGCATCGTCGGCGATGATCATGGGAGGTTTGTAGTCGAGCGCCTGCATCGTCTTCGCATAAAGGATCGCGTCGGAGGTGTAGGCGATCATGATGACGACGTCGGGCTTCTTCTCCTTCAATTGCAGCACCTGGCCTTGCACGTCGGTTGCATTGACCGCGTAGGCAATATCGAGCGCGATGTTCTGGCCCTTCTCCTTGAACACGCTGGTGATCACGCTCGAGACCGAAGTGCCGTACTCCGTGTTGTCGTGAACCAGCGCGACGTTGTCGGTTTTGGCGCCGGCGGCTTTCATGTCGCTGAGGAATTCGAAGTAGATCTTGGCGAAGTCGGCCGCGACCGGGGTCACGCGAAAGAACCATTTGAAGCCGCGCTCGGTCAGGTTGGCGGCAACCGACTCGCCATTGACGAAGGGAATGCCGTATTTCTCAGCGATCGCGCTTGCCGTCAGCGTAATACCGGACTGGTAGGCACCGGTGAGCGCTATTACCTTCTCTTCGGTGATCAGCCGCAGCGTCTGGTTCTGCCCCGTGGCCGGGCTGCCCTGGTTGTCGGCGAACACCACCTCGACTTTGGCGCCGCCAAGTCCGGCGAGGCCCGCATTCTTCGCCAACGGGAAATTGCCGAACTCCGGGTGCGCATTGTTGATGATATCCATCGCGACTTCGATCGCGGCCTTGGCATGGACGCCGGCGCTGGCAGCGTTGCCGCTGAGTGGAAATATCGCGCCGATCTTGACGGTTTTCTCCTGCGCAAAAGCATTTCCGGCCGGCAAAACAAAAATCGAGGCGGCGCAAAGCAGCCCGACAATATTCCTGAAATTCATCCGCTGTTGTCTCCGAGAGGTGCCACCCGATGCCAGGCTCTTCAAGGCCGGGACGCGTGGCGTTGCCGCTCACACTTCCCCAGTTTTTCTCCCCAGTTTCTCTTGGCCCTTTCAGCATGGCATGCCCGTTTGGCAGGGGCAAGTTTGCGTGCTTTCCGCCTGTCAACCGAACAAATGTAGCGTGTCGATCGTTGCCTTGTTCGCCGCCGCGCGAACGCTCAAGGGCCGCCAAATCCAAACCACGCCGCGCCAGCGCGATTTCGGTGATGTGATGCCGAAGCCCCGACCGCGACACCATCGGAGAGTCTTCGGATCGCAGAAAGGCTCGTTCTCACGGCGTCGTCTCGCGCTTGCCAAGGCCGGGACTGAGCGAGTAGAACGGCTCACGCTTGGAGGGGCGCATTGTTTCTTCCACGCAACTGGTAGATATCATCGATAAATAGTTGATTATACTAGACGTTTTGGGGAATGGTGTAACGGTAGCACAACAGACTCTGACTCTGTTTGTCTAGGTTCGAATCCTAGTTCCCCAGCCAACCAGAATGATCGGCGAAGTTTGCCCCGTTTGATGAACCGCCGCCGGAAGTAAATTTCGCCATTTCAGCAATAAATCCAAATGGTTCGCGTAAGTTAGCATTCAGCTCTCCATTCGCCCATGTGGAGTTCGAAACAACGAAATTGAGGAGCCGCCGCTTCTGCATCGGTTCCTCGCTGTCGAACAGGCGTTGGGCATTCCTCGCCATCTCAAGGATGGTGACGCCTTCCTCAAGGTAGTGCTGATCGGCTGATTGCCGCCGCTCGATCTCGCGCAAGCACCGGTCCTGCTGCTTGCGCCATTCGGCAGACAGGTGTTCGAACATGCCGGGGTCCACTTTTGCGTCCAGCTTATCGACGTACATCGCCTGAATGCGCGACTGGATGCGGTCGTATTCTGCCTGCAGCCTCTCGATCGCTTCCGCGTGCTCCTTGGCTTGATCCACGTGGCTGGACTTAAGGCCTTCCGAGACAAGCCGAAGAGCGGGCTCGCCAATGTCGAGTTGGCGCAGCAATTCCGAGAATTTCCTAGACAGAACGGCTTCAGGGACATAGGGCTCCGGGCAGCGCCCTTTGTAGCCCGTGCAGCGATAGTAGATGTAGCGGCCTTTCTTGATGTCTCCGGTCAGGGCGCAGCCACAATGGCCGCAGCGCACGAGCGTCGAGAACGCAAAGTCATTCTTCACACGGCGGAGCTTCTTCCTCTGGCGGCTGTTAAGCGCGTCCTGAACCCGCTCGAACAGGTCTACAGAGATCAACGGCGTGTGGCGCCCCTTATAGATGCGGCCTTTCCAGACAAACTCACCAGTATAGATGCGATTGTGCAGGATGGTATGCACGGCGCTCACGGGAACGGTGGCATTCGTCCGCCGATACGAAAGGCCTGCCGCGTGAGCCTTGTCGGCAGTTTCCTTTAGCGAGAGGACGCCCGGCGCGTACCATTCGAACATCTTGGTGATGATGGATGCGACGGCGGGATCGGGCGCGATAATGCGCTTGCCGTCCGCGCCCAGTACGTTGAGATAGCCGAGCGGGGCCTTGGTCGGCCAGATGCCCTGCTCGGCTTTCTCCTGCTGGCCTTTGCGAGCTTCTTCCGAAAGATTGTCGATGTAGTTCTTTGCCATCAGAACCTTGATGCCGTGGAAGAATTTCTCGGATGATTTTGAATCTCGCGAGAGAACAACACCTTCCTTCACGAGGTGGATTTCGATGTTAAGATCGTCGAGGAGCACCCAATCCTTAAGGTTACGATAAAGACGGTCGGTCTTCTCGACCAGCAAAGTGCGGATGACGGGATGCTTCTTGATGTAGTTCACCATCTCGTTGAAATTCAGGCGGCCGCTCGCCTTGGCCGTCTCCACGTCGATAAATTCTTTTTCAATGATAAGGCCGTTCCCGCTGGCATAAGCTTGCAGGAGCTTCTGTTGCGCGGCGATGGAAAATCCCTCCATATCCTGCTCTTTGGAGGAGACGCGCGCATAAGCCAGTACTTTATTTGACTTTGAAGCGCCGTTATTTGTGGTGCTGAGCTTACTCACGTGCGACCTCGTGCAACGATGGCGTACTGAATCAGCCCGGGTGCACGAGAGCAAATCAATTCGGCATCAAGATTGCATTTTATCTCTTGCCGCAGCACGCCTGCGCAGTCTTCCACGCTTCCGCCGTGGAGGTGACGAAGCTCTCTCAACGACTCCGCATCTTGCACGCTCCCGCTCTCTGAGTGTCCACTCGCGCAGCACGGTAAAAAAGCCAATGAGGTTGTGCGCCATTTCGCGGGCATCTTCGCGGGTGAGCTCGCGCTCAGCATAGGGCTGCCAGAAGGTGCGGGTCGTTTCGAGGTAGTCGCGAGTGGGCCGATCCTCGGCGGTTCGCTTGTCCTCTGCGGTGGCTTGCATCCGTGCGGGCATGGGATGGTGCTCTCCCCTTCGCACGTAAGGGGATCTCGATTCCGCGACAATGAGGCTATTGTCATGCAGCGCTGGAGATTGCGATTCCGTTCCATGAATTTCGCCATGAACGAACGCCGGAAAAATGTCTCTCGCTTTGCAATCTTCTTTCGGGGTTGCGCATGCAATCCGCAAGATACGGGGATCGAGAGATACGCCGTTAGGCGATCCGTTGTCGTTGGCCGGACAAGGTCCCCGCTGTTTCTCTTCCTCTGCCATGCCCACGCTCCCTCGTCAGTATCCATCGGATGGAAACAGCGCGGAAACCCATGGCGGAAGTCAGAAATTCCAGTCATCGACTTGCGGCGTAGAATTGCTTGCGGACGGCGGATTACCCCATCTCTGTGATTGGCAGTGACACACCGCAAAGCGCGTGACTCCTAATCTTACCTGCATGGCGAGCCCCTGCCGGGCCGGCGACATCCCGTCAAGGCCGCAGCCGCGAAGCGGGGGCGCGCGATGCGCGCCAGCCTTTACCGGATGGCGCTGGTCCGGCCCCATGGCGACAAGCGGTGACTATGTTGGGGATATTCATAGCCCCTTGGGGACACTCATATCCCCAGCCCCCGTTTCCTGCCGAAACCCCATTCGATGCCACCTGCGCTGCGCATGATGCCGGTGATGTGCTGGCCGATGCGCTTGTCGAGAACGGGCTGCCACGGCACCAGCTGGAAGCCGACGCCATCATCGATCATGGCGAAGCGGCCGCTGGCGAGCTGGGTCGAGCCCACAAGTTTGCCGTTGACATATTCGCCGGTCTTGACGGTGGTGAATGTCAGCCCGCGTTCGGCAGCCATCGCCCGGCCCACGCGGTTCACCTCGGCAAGCTCCAGATTGGCGATGAAATCCTTTGACACACTGATACGGCCGTCCTCCAGCCGGACGGCGTGGCCCATGTTCACAAGGCTCTGCCTGCGGCGTTCCATTGCCTCAGTGACCGCCCGGCCGAACCCGGTATCGGCAAGCGTGGCACGGCTGTGCGAGGCCAACTCCCGGTCGAGCCAGGTCGCGCCATCATTGCCAATCTGGCTGTCTAGGCCAGTAGGCGACAGGATGCTGATGCGGATGTTGGCGCGGTCCCGAGCGAGATCGTAGGCTTGACCGCGCTCGGGGAGATCGGCGGGGACGCGCCAGTGATCCGCGTCGATCCACGCGGCATGGCCGGCCCGGCGCAGCGCCTCCAGCCGGCGGACGTGGGAGCGAACGAAAGCTTCGGGATCGCCGCCCAATCGGTCGATAGCGGCTCGCGCCCGCTCCAGATGCAGGGACGGTCGGTAGACGCCTTCGTGACCGGCGACGTCCAGAATATTGAGGTCGGCCGCGCGCGGCCTGGGAGGGGCGGAGCCGGCCGCGACGATCATGCCCCGGCTGACGTCCTCGGCGCGAGCGGCATCCATCTCGATGTGATGTACGCGCCCGTCCACCCCGTCGATCACCAGCCGGACCCGCTCGCCCATCTCGTCGCCGCCAAGACCTTTGTCGAGAACCCGGCCTGTGATGCGTTCGATGGCGTTCTCGCGGTGCAGGACATAGCCCGCCACAGGCCGATCCTCCGCCAACCCTTCGCGCTCCAACGCCCGGTGCATGGTCTTGATGATGTCGCCGCGCTCGCCAAGCTCCCGCAGCACCGGTTCGGCCTTGGACGATACCATCCATTTGCCGGTCTCGACCTCGGTCGCCAGCCCCATGTGCTCCAGCTTGCGCGCCCGCTCGATCAGCAGGGCTCGATTCTGACGGAAGGTGTCGCGCATGTCCTGGTCGGGGCGCAGGTCGGAAAACTCCTTCCCCTGCTGCTCGGCGATCAGCATGCGGTCGAGCCGGGTGAAGCGGTCGGCATCCACTTCCCGCTCAAGCTGCTTGGTCACCTCAAGCTCGGTCTGGCGGCCCAGTTCCCGGGTAACGATCTCGCTGGCCCGCTCGCGAATGCCGTAGGCGATATAGTCGCCGGCGATGTTGAGGGTCTTGCCGTCGTCGGTGATGCCCCGAACGAGGACGTGGGTGTGGGGGTGGCCGGTGTTGTGATGATCGACCGCGATCCAGTCGAGTTTTGTCCCGAGGTCGGCTTCCATCTGCTGCATCAGCCCGCGGGTGGTTGTCCGCAGATTCGACAATTCCGCCCCGTCCTCGGCCGAGACGATGAAGCGGAACTGATGGCGGTCATCGCGGCTCCGGTCCAGGAAGGCACGGCCATCCTCCACGTCGCGCTCGCCCGAATAGACCTGGCCCTTCGCACCATGCTTGGTCACGCCATCTCGTTCGAGATTGCGCAGGTGCGTGTCCACCGCCTTGGCGCTGACAAACTGCCGTCCGCGGGCGGCTCCGCGCTGCGGGTTGAGTTTTACTACGCGCGCCTTCACCGCCACCCGCCGCGACCGGGTGCGCACCCCGCTTCCGTCCCGGCTCCACGCACTCCGATCCTTGAGGCTCAGCGCTGTTGCAGCGCCCCGGCCCCGCGCGTTGAACCTGCCCCCTCCCTTCCCCGTGCGGGGGTCCCGGTTCGGATTGCCGCCGGCACGCCGGATCGCCCGATGGACCTCATCGACGAAGCTGGCGGGGCGCGCACGCGCCACGCCGATCCGGCGCGCGGTTTCTTGCCCGCCGCCGCGATCGCGGACCTTGCCGGGACGGATGCGGAACTTGTCTTCGTCGTTCGCCATGAGACGACGATTGGAAGTCAAAACGTGTCCGGCAAGAGAGAAATGCAGTCCGCGCAAAGCAGCGTAGAAACACTTGCGTCCGCGAAGACGCGGCAATCTCTGATTCTCCGCACATCGCGAGCGACGGCTCCCGGAGCATTGAAAGAGAATAACAATCGGAAAAAGCGCCGCTCGCTCATCTCGACGGAACGTCGGAGACCGACCTAAAACAATGTGCAGACAAAAACTTAGGAACGAAGTTCCGGAAGCGCGGAAACCCGCTTTATCTTGCCGTCCTCATCAAGCGCCCGTAAGCGTCCGAGTCCTGCACATCTTTCTGATATTTTGTTCTCGTTCCATTTCAGCTTCTCTGCTGCGGTGGAGAATCTCCGATGGCGCCTCGTCGCTCCTGGGCAAAGGCCGACAACCCGTTCTGGTCGAACCATGTTGCGGCCTGGTATCGAAGCGCGCTCGACGCGGAACACTACTGCCGGAAACACGATCTTTCGACGGCAAGTTTGATGCGGTGGGCGCGCCATCTGCTGAGCGCGGAGGATCTGCGTAAGCATTCGGAAGATCTGCAGAAATTGCGCCGGAAAGAGCCGGGACGGCAGCAGAAGAACCGTTTGCGGAAGCCGCCCAAGAGGCCTCGGCGCAATCGCTACAGCGTGCGTACGGACAGCGGTCCGGTGGCTCTTCAGGCGTTCTGGGGCATGCATATCGAAGCGATGAACTGGAGCGGCATGGGGCACGCCGAGTATGCCGCAGCGCTCGGTCTTTCGCCGCATGCGTTGCGGATTTGGCGCGATCGGCTGGAACAATCCGGCAACGAAATGGACTGGCGATCCCTGCTTCATCCGAGCGCCCGGGCTCAATTAAGCAGCGCTGCTAATTGCGCACGGCGAAAGTACCGCTTGACACCGGAGGCGGCGGACGGCCGGTCGAACCGCCGTCGCTTCAGCGACGAGCAGAAGCGAGCGATCGTGCAGGAGACGGAGAAGCCTGGTGCCAGCGTGGCGCAGATTTGTCGCCGCCATGGCGTCGCCACCAGCATGGTGTTCCGCTGGCGGGTCGACTTCGGCCTGAGCGTTCGAAAGGCTCCGCAAGTCGTAACGGTAGCGCTCTCCGACGGCGCGGCGAATGAGCCGTCGGCGCTCGCCGTTTTGCGCGATCTCGTGCGGCCGCCCGACGGTATGATGGCGATCGAACTGGATGATGGGCGGCGCGTCTTTGCGCCTGAAGGCAGCAACCCGGCTGCGGTGAAGCGGCAGCTCGCCAAGGGAAAGACATCACCATGATGGTTGTTGCAGCAGGCGTGAAGGTGCACCTGGCGCTCGGCCACACCGACATGCGCAAAGGGCTCGATGGCCTCGCGACATTGATCCAGGAACATCTGAAGAAGGATCCATTCTCGGGTCATTTGTTCGCCTTCCGCGGCAAAAATGCTTCGCTTTTGAAGATCCTGTTTTGGGATGGGACGGGGCTGTGCCTGTTCACCAAGCGGATCGACCGCGGAAACTTTTTCTGGCCGCGCCTGGCGGAGCCTGGCAGCTCGGTGACGCTGTCGCCAGCGCAACTCGCGATGCTGCTTGAAGGCATCGACTGGCGTACGCCGGAGCGCTTCTGGCGACCACTTCTTGCCGGCTAAATCGCAAAAACCTGCATCAAATAAGGCTAAGTCCCTTCTTCGAATCAGCTGATTCGAGTAGAATCGGACATGCAGCTCGATCTCCATAATCTTCCCACAGACCCAGCTCTTCTGCATCGCCTGGTGTGCGATATCGCCGCCACGATCGAACATCGCGACAGCGAAATCGAGCGCCTGAAATCCATTATCAAGCAGTTGCAGCGCGCGCAGTTTGGCCGCCGTTCCGAGCGTCTCGATCCCGACCAACTCGCCCTCGGGCTTGAAGACCTCGACGGCGATCTCGCCCGCGCCCATGAGAGCGGTCCGCGGATCGAGAACCGACAATCCGAACGGACCTCCCATCGCAAGCCGCTGCCCGACCATCTGCCACGCGACGATGTGCGGCTCGATATCGACGCCATGATCTGCGCCTGCTGCGGCGGTGCGCTGCATGTGATTGGGGAAAGCGTGAGCGAGATGCTGGACTGGGTTCCGGCGCAGCTGCGCGTGATCCGCACCACGCGTCCCAAATATGCGTGCCGGAGCTGTGAGACTGTGGTGCAGGCAAAAGCTCCGGAGCGGGTGATCGCCGGCGGCTTGGCGACACCGGCACTGCTCGCCCAGGTGCTGGTCAGCAAATACTGCGATCACACGCCGCTTTATCGGCAGTCGCAGATCTTTGCCCGCCACGGCGTCGATCTCCCGCGTTCGACGCTCGCCGGATGGGTCGGCGGCGCCTGCTGGTGGCTCGAGGCGTTGCATAAGCGGCTGGCTAAAAACGTGTTTGCCTCCGACCATCTGTTTGCCGACGACACGCCGGTCCCGGTGCTCGATCCCGGCCGCGGACGTACGAAGACCGGACGTCTCTGGGTTTATGCCCGCGAGCAACGCGGCTGGAGTGGACCGGAGCCGCCGGCGGCAGTCTTTGTGTTCGCGCCGGACCGCAAGGCCGAGCGTCCGGCTTCACATCTAGAACACTTCAAGGGCGTTTTGCACGTGGACGGCTATGCCGGCTTCGAATCCTTGACAAGCAAGGGCGACGTCGTGCTCGCCGCATGCTGGAGTCATACACGACGACGGTTCTACGAGGTCGCGCAGGCAACCAACGCGCCGATCGCGACCGAAGCGCTGGGCCAGATCGCCAAACTCTATGCCATTGAAGCCGACGTTCGCGGTCAATCGCCGGGGCACAGGCTCGCGGCTCGCCGCAATCGCTCCAAGCCCGTCGTCGAGGCGATGCGGCTGTGGTTCGAAGAGCAGCTTCCTCTTGTACCAGGCCGCAGCACGATTGCCGAAGCGATCCGCTATGCGCTCTCGCGCTGGGACGCTCTGACGCGCTTCCTGCACGATGGCCGCATCGAACTCGATACCAACCCGGTTGAACGCGCAATTAGGCCTGTTGCACTCGGTCGCAAGAATCATCTCTTCGCAGGTAGCGATGGGGGCGGCCATCGATGGGCCGTGCTTTGTTCGTTGATTGAAACCTGCAAGCTTAACGACATCGAGCCCTACGCCTATCTCCATGACGTGCTCTCGCGCATGATCGATCGGCACCCGATCAACCGTCTCGACGAATTGCTGCCATGGGCGTGGAAAGCCGGAAATTCTGTCAAGAGCTGAGCGACGTGCAAGCTTCGGACGCTTACGGGCACACAAAGTCAACTCTCAACTACGCAATTTTGCGATTCTTCACACATGAGCATTTCCTTTCTCTCTGCACTGACTGCGGGCAGAGTCCGCCCGTCAACGTGCACGCTGTTTGCATTCTCCAGGCGGGGTCCATGCGTTCCTTCGCGTTCAGCACCAGGGCCGTCGCATGCTCTTCATCAGGTTCGTCAACAGGGCTGTCCAAGCAGTCTGACGCTCTCATCACAAAGGACGGAAGCAGGCAAGAGATAGCGGACATTCCCCGTTTCGCGGCCCCGCCAGGGGACGCTCACCGCGCGCGCGGATCTCGTTATTGGCTCCTTTTCAACTGACTGGCGGCAGCACCGACAGTCGATCGTTCGTCGTCATTGGCGCAGCAGTGGGATCACTGCGCCGGTTTCAGTTTCAGCCTTTGCGTCACCTTGGCGCCGAAACCGACTTTGAAGTCACTGCCATCGATCCACATGCGATGCAGAATGCCTACATGTTTCCGCGCGACTGCAACAATCGCGCACAGCATGCTTGAGCAACCCGAAGACCCCAGGCCGCAGTGCCGACCACTTCCTGACCCGCAGCAGAAGGCTTGCGGCCGCCTCGCAAAGCGCTTCTCGGACGCTGACGTCGCCCTGCTTGGTAATGCGCCCCTCATAATCGATCGAGGTGCCCGACTGATGACGTCTGGGCGTCAGGCCAAAATGCGCACCAACGGTTCGCGACCGGGTAAAGCGCAGCGGATCGTCGACCCCGACCTTGAACGAAAGTGCTGCAACGGGGCCGACACCGGGAACGGTCATCAATCGCCGGCAGGTCTGATCGTGCCGAACCACCTGCAGAAGCACCCGGTGCAGTTTGGCGTAGCCATCGAAGATCGCCCGGCGCACGTCCACCATGGTCTCGATCATCGTCGAAAAAACAATATCCGTGCGTTCGATCAGCTCGCGCACGCGCGCTTCATATTGGCCGCGGCTGACGGCTCCGACCAACAATCCGTAGGTCCGCAGCGCGCCGCGAATGTGGTTCTCGATGTCGACCAGCTTGCGCTTGAGAAGCTTGCGGTTGGTCAAAAGCGTGCGCATCTTTTGCATCTCAACGTTTTTCACATGGACAGCGCGGAACCAGCCCAGCCGCATCATCTGTGCAATCCCGCGCGCATCGTTGCGGTCGGTTTTGTTGTGCATCGTCGACAGCGACACCCGCATGTGACGGGCTTCCACGACAATGATCGGCAGCCCACCCGCTTGCAGCTCGCGGTACAGCCACAGGCCCAGCGAAGAGGCTTCGACGCCGACGCGCGAGAGGCGATCCGCGAAGCATTCGAGAGCGGAGCGGATCGCCGCTGGCTCCGTGCTTACTTTGACCTCCCGAACCGTTTTGCCTTCGCTGTCGACGATGCAGAGGTTGGTTTCTTCCAGACCGACGTCCAATCCAACGTAGTGTTCCATTGCAGCTCTCCTTTGTGCCAACGACATCCAGATCGTTGCACCAGGCTCCAAATTCCGCCATCGTCCGGCTATCCCGGAGCGCTGGCCTCTCGAAGCCCGATTAGAAGAGCCTTCACTGTCGTCATCCTTTCTGGCCCTTTGCGTTGCTGGAACTAACCTACGGCATCCATCATCGATACCACGACACACGAAGCCATGTTACGCTAGAGTGCGAGGCTCACGGCTTTGCCGTTGGCACGCATCCAGAACGCATTTGAATCGCCACGCACCATCATGACACGCATCCACGCGCGTGCGCTAAACGTGCAGCGAAATTGCATTACAAGCATAGCAGCGATGTCCGGAGGAAGCCGCAGAGCGTGATAGTGAATGTATTTCAGACACGGCGAGACATTGTCGGATGGTAGCGCTCGGCGTGTTACAAAAATGCGAGCGCTTGATCTTTCCCGCTGCTATCGTGCGAACCGAAGTTCGGCACTCGTAGGGCCATGCGGTGCTCTTTTGTTCCCGCGGAGAATAACATGCTTGCTCTTCAAAGAGGTTGATCAAATTGTTCTCGGGCTAGACCTCCACCAATGCCGATGTTGAGGGAGGAACCAAGTGTTTGATTCTCATTAATGGCAACTTTTGCTTTATCGTCAGAGCGAAAGTGCATCTCATTGCGCTCGAATATTGTGTCTGGCCGAAACAAGTTTGGTGGCTTTCGCAGGCCGCTCGGGTACGTTCTCATTATTGACGTGAGGACACATACTGCTCAGCTTGCATTTCCAGGGGGATAAGATGCATTTCGCGCATTCGACCGCGAATCCCGATCAATCCGATTGGCAACCGCTTTTCGATCATCTGAAGGAAGTGGCCGGGCTGGCGGCAACGCGCGGCGACAAGTTCGGAACCGGCCCGGCGGCGGCGCTGGCGGGCTGGCTGCACGACCTCGGCAAATATGCGGAAGCGTTCCAGCGTTACATTCAGGGCCGCGGCCAGAGCGTCGATCATTCGACCGCCGGCGCGCGGATCGCTCTCGATCGGTCGAAGGGCGGCGCGCCGCCTGATCGGCTGATGGCGGAGCTGACGGCCTATATCGTGGCGGGTCATCATGCCGGCCTGCCCGACCGGCTAAACGGTGCAGCGAGCCTTGACGGCCGGGTTATGCAAAAGACCATAGAACCGCTCGATCCGATCTGGGTCAACGAAGTCGCCCTTGTGACGAGTGGTTTGTTTCCGGCGAATTTTCGCTGGCATCCGGACAGGTCGCGCCAAGCGTTTCAACTCGCCACGCTCGGCCGGATGATCTTCTCCTGCCTGATCGACGCCGACCGCATCGACATCGAGCGCTTCTATGCGAAGATTGAAGGCCGCGTGGTCGATCGCGACTGGCCGCGCCTGCCCGACATCGTCGGGCGGCTGATCGCCGCCTTCGATGCGCATATGGCCGGGATGAAAACCGGCGATACGCCGGTAAACCGGCTTCGCGCCGCTATCCTCACCCATGTCCGCGCCAAAACGGCATCGCCGCGCGGCGTGTTCACACTGAACGTGCCGACCGGCGGCGGCAAGACGCTCGCCTCGCTTGCCTTCGCGCTCGACCACGCCCGGCATCACGGCATGGACCGGATCGTCACGGCGATCCCCTTCACGTCGGTGATCGATCAGACGGCGGGTATTTTCCGAAGCGTTCTCGGCGACGATGTCGTGCTCGAACATCATTCGGCGATCGAGGAGGAAAAGCTCAGCAAAAGCGAGGCGCGCGACAAGCTCCGCCTCGCCATGGAGGATTGGGCGGCGCCGATCGTCGTCACCACCAATGTCCAGCTTCTCGAAAGCCTGTTCGCCGATCGCCCGTCGCGCTGCCGCAAGCTCCACAATCTCGCCAATGCGGTGATCATCCTCGATGAGGCGCAGACCATCCCCCTGCCCGTGCTGCGGCCCTCCGTCGCCGCGCTCGACGAACTGGCACGGAACTATGGCTGCACGATCGTGCTCTGCACGGCGACCCAGCCGGCGCTGGCCCACCCCGATTTCGCCGGCGGCTTCCAGCTCGGACCGGAAAGCGAACTCGCGCCGGATCCAAGCAGCCTGCACGGCGCGCTCCGGCGCTTCCGGCTGCAATTTGCCGGCGAGATGTCCGACGATGATCTCGTCGCGGCGCTCGATGACCATGATCGAGCCCTGGTGATCGTCAACAGCCGCGCCCATGCACTGGCGCTCTACTCCGCGGTGAAGGCGGCAGGCCTCGACGGCGCCATCCATCTGACCACGCGGCAGACCGCCGCCGATCGCCGTGCGATCCTCGCCGAGGTCAAGGACCGCCTCAAGCCTGGGAATGCCCGGCCCTGCCGTCTGATCGCCACCAGCCTCGTGGAAGCCGGCGTCGACCTCGATTTTCCGCGTGTCTGGCGCGCCGAGGCGGGCCTCGATCAGATCGCCCAGGCCGGAGGCCGCTGCAATCGCGAAGGCCGCAGGCCGGTCGATGACAGCATCGTCACGGTCTTCCGCCCGGCCGAGGCGAAGCCGCCGCGCGAGATCGAGGGCTTTATCGCCGATATGGAGCGGATGAAGAACAACCATGGCGACGATCCGCTCTCGCCCGAGGCGATGCAGGATTATTTCGGCGAGGTCTATTGGCGCAAGGGCGACCTGGGCCTCGATCGCATCCGCGCCAAGGATCTCGACGGCGCCAACTCGACCATCAAGGTGATGGGTGCCTTTTCGGTCGGCTCCGGCACGACGAATTTCGCCTATCGCACGGTGGGTGAGGGTTTTCGGCTGATCGAGAGCGGATTAGCGCCGGTCATCGTCGCGATCGATGACACGCCGAAGAAGGCGCTCGACGGCCTGCGTCGTGGCTGGCTGACACCCGGTGCCTGCGCGCGGCAGCTTCAGCAATACACGGTCCAGGTACCGCCCAAGGCGCGGCAGAAATTGATCGAAAACGGGCACGCCCGCTTCGTCGAGGGGTTTGGCGACCAGTTCGCCGAACTCATGACCGGGAGCCTCTACACGAGGGAAATCGGACTGCTCTGGGAGAATGCGGATTATCTGGGGTCTGAAGGCGCGATAATTTAAGAGGCCTCACAACCACAAGTGTGTCACAACCGAAAGTATTGACCCGGAATTATGTTCACTGTATGTTCCAAACAAGATCAATTTCGCGAACCGTCGGCGCACCGAAACATAGCTCCACACCATAAGGCGAGCCACCATGTCCTACGGGGTAAGGCTTCTGGTTTCAGGCGACTATGCCTGTTTCACCCGACCGGAGATGAAGGTCGAACGCGTCTCCTATGACGTGATGACGCCATCCGCCGCGCGGGGAATCCTGGAAGCAATCCACTGGAAACCGTCAATTCGTTGGGTCGTCGAAGAAATCCACGTCCTCAAGCCGATCCGCTTCCAGTCAATCCGGCGCAACGAGGTCGGCGCCAAGGTACCGGCCGGCAAGATCAAGCAGGCTATGAATGCCGGCAATCTGGAAGGACTCGGCCTCGTCATCGAGGAGAACCGCCAGCAGCGCGCGTCCACCGTGCTCGCCGACGTCGCCTATATCATCGCCGCGCGGTTCGAACTGACGGCCAAGGCCGATGCGACCGACAACGAGGGCAAGCATCTCGACACCTTCAATCGTCGCGTCCGCAAGGGGCAGTGCTTCCACCAGCCCTCGCTCGGGACGCGCGAATTCGTGGCGCGCTTCAATCTGATCGAGCCAGGCGCGCCCATGCCGGTGACGATCGGCGAGACGCGCGATCTTGGCTTCATGCTCTGGGACATCGACCATGCCGGCGACCGCTCGTCGCTGTTCTTCCGGGCTACGCTCGAAAAAGGCGTCGTGAAAGTGCCGCCGCCCGGCTCGCCGGAGATTCGCCGATGAGCGCGCTGGCCTCGCTCGTCCGCGCCTATGACCGGCTTGCGACCCGCGGCGAGGTTCCGGCTTTCGGCTATTCGCAGGAGAAGATTGGATTTCTCATTTCGCTGAACGTGGATGGCACGCCGATCGGTCAGCCGATCGATCTAAGGGAGGGAGAGGGGCGAAGGAAGCTATCTCGAATGATGGCTGTGCCCGCCGCATTTAAGCGGCCCGGCGTCACACCGCGGGCGTTTTTCCTTTGGGACAATACAGCCTACGCGCTCGGGATCACCGCCTCGGAAGGCAAGGATGGCTCAACGCGTCTGGAAGCGTTTCGCGAGCGACATAGGCGTGAACTGGCGGGTACCAAGGACGAGGGCCTTCTGGCCCTTCTGAAATTCGTCGAAGCCTGGACACCGGAGGAGTTTGTCCGCCTCGGCTGGTCCGACGAAATGAAGGACCAGAACATCGTCTTTGGTCTGGAAAGCGAGCGTCGGCAGAATATCCGGATTCACGATCGACCAGCCGCGCGCGAACTCTGGGCAAAGCTTTCGGCCGCGGCAGACAAGGTGGAAGCGGCTTGCCTGGTGACGGGCGAACGCGGACCGGTCGCCCGACTGCATGCCTCCATCAAGGGCGTATGGGGCGCGCAGACGGCCGGCGCCTCGATCGTTTCGTTCAATCTCAAAGCCTTCGAATCCTATGGCCACGAACAGGGCGACAACGCCCCGATTTCCGAGGCGGCGGCCTTCGCTTATACGACGGCACTCAATCGGTTCCTCGAAGGCAGCAGCGGTCATCGTATCCAGATCGGCGACGCTTCCACCGTATTTTGGGCGGAGGCAGAAAATACCGAAGCCGCCAAGGAAGCAGAGGATATTTTCGCCAGCTTCCTCGCCATCGACGAGAAGCAAGAGACCGCCAAAATCGCCGGAATTCTGAAAGCAATCCACGATGGGCTGCCGATCGAAGGTATCAAGCCGAACCTACCCGACGGCGTGCGCTTCTTCGTGCTGGCGCTGGCGCCGAACGCGGCGCGACTTTCGGTCCGATTCTATATCGAGGACGATTTCGGCGTCATCGCCGAACGCTACGCCAAACACGTCCAGCGGATGCGAATCGAGCCGCCGCCTCGCGAGGCGATGCCGTCGATGTGGCGGCTGCTGATCGAGACGGCGACGCTGAGGAAAAGCGAGAACATCGTCCCGAACCTCGCCGGCGATTGGATGCGCGCAATCCTGACCGGAGCGCCCTATCCATTGACGCTTCTTTCCACGCTGCTAATGCGGCTCCGCGCCGACCACGACGTGAACGCGCTTCGGGTCGCGATTCTCAAGTCCGTTCTGATCCGTAATTTCGGAGATTCATTCAAGAGGGAGGTTCCAGTGTCGCTCGACCCAGAAAACAAGGAGCCAGGTTATCTGCTCGGCCGGCTGTTCTCTGTCTACGAACAGATCCAGACGGCGGCGCTCGGCGGCAATGTCAATGCCACGATCAAGGACAAATTTTATGGCGCCGCCGCCTCGCAGCCACGGAAGATCTTTCCAATGCTCGACAAGGGATCGAAGCCGCATCTCTCCAAGCTTGGCAAGGATCGCAAGGGCTATCAGATCGTCCTTGAAAGGAGAGTCGGTGAGATCATGGAAACGATGTCGCCGGGCGCGGATCCTTTCCCGTCGCATCTTCCCGACAAGCAGCAGGGCCTGTTCGCGCTCGGCTATTACCACCAGCGCAACGATTTCTTCGCCAAGAACGATAGCAAGCTCGAAAAGCCCGTCATCGAGGAGCCCACGGCATGACCCCGCTCGAAAATCGCTACGATATCGTCTTCCTGTTCGACGTGACCGACGGCAATCCGAACGGTGATCCCGACGCCGGCAACCTGCCGCGGCTCGATCCCGAAACCAATGTCGGCCTTGTCAGTGACGTTTCGCTGAAGCGCAAGATCCGAAACTACGCCGAACTGACGCGAAGCGGCGAGTCCCGCTACGGCATCTATGTTCAGGAAGGCTCGATCCTGAACGAGCAGCATCGGAAGGCTTACGTAGCGGAGCGTCCGGGCGACGACAAGGTCGCGAAGGCTGCCAAGCTCAATCCGCAGGGCGACGCCGAGGCGAAGGCGCTGACGCGGTTCATGTGTGATAATTTCTTCGACGTCCGCACCTTCGGCGCCGTGATGTCGACCGGCATCAATTGCGGTCAGGTGCGGGGACCGGTTCAAGTAGCCTTCGCGCGTTCGGTCCAGCCGATCATGCCGATTGAAATCTCGATCACCCGCATGGCAGCGACCAGCGAGAAGGAAAAAGACGATCGCAACAAGGCGACGGAGGGCGACGAGCGGACCGAAAACCGCACCATGGGTCGCAAGCATATCGTGCCGTACGGCCTCTATCGCGCTCATCTGTTCGTGAACGCCAAGCTCGCGGAACGCACCGGCTTCACCCAGGCCGACCTCGATCTCGTATTCGAGGCCCTGACCTCGATGTTCGAGCATGACCGCTCGGCCGCGCGCGGCGAGATGTCTTCGCGCAAGATCGTCGCCTTCAAGCATGCCTCGGCGCTCGGCAATGCCGCCGCGCACGATCTGTTCGACCGCGTGACGGTGCAGCGCAAATTCGGCGACGACCTCTACGACCTCGACAGCAACCGCCTGGATAATCTGCCGCCGGCGCGACGCTTCGCCGACTATTCGGTGAGCATCAACCGCAACGACCTGCCCCAAGGTATCGAAGTGCTGGAACTCGTCTGACACGGAGTGAGGGATGGAGGGCTCGAGCATCGACGACCCCATCCCCCTCTCCGCGCTTCAACATGCGGTCTACTGCATGCGGCAGGCGGCGCTGATTCATGTCGAGCGGCTATGGGAGGAGAATCGCTTCACCGCCGAGGGCCGCGTGCTGCACGAGGTCGCCCATGAACCGGGGCTGCGGCGCCAGAAGGGTCTGCGCCGCGTCACGGCGCTGCCGCTCGCCTCGAAGCGACTGAACCTTTCAGGTACAGCCGATCTCGTCGAGTTTCGCGCCGGGCCGGACGGCGAAACCGCCTATCCGGTCGAATACAAGCGCGGCAAGGCCAAGCTCCACCGCGCCGACGAGATTCAGCTCTGCGTGCAGGCGCTCTGCCTGGAGGAGATGACCGAGCGCCCGGTGCCGGAAGGCGCATTGTTCTATGCCGGGACCAAACGCCGGCTCGTCGTGCCCTTCGATGCGGAACTGCGCCGGCTGACCGAGACGACGGCGCTTGAGTTCGGCGAACTCTTCGCGGCCGGCCGAACGCCGCCCGCGATCTGGCGCGCCGACCGCTGCCGCGCCTGCTCGCTGATCGAGCTCTGTCGGCCGAAGGCCACCGGAAAATCGGCGATCGCCTTCCGCGCCCGCGCGATTGCCGCCGCGCTCGACGAGACCGCTGGCGAAGATGTGGGAGGCGTAGCTCAAAAGGACTGACGGTGAAGAAGCTTCTCAACACGCTGTTCGTCACGACCGAGGGCGCGAGCCTGCGCAAGGACGGCGAGAATATCGTTGCCGAAGTGGAGGGCGCCGAACGCGTCCGCGTGCCGCTTCATATGCTTGGCTCCGTCATGGTCTTCGGGGCGATCTTCATCTCGCCGCCGCTGATCCAGGCGCTCGCCGGCGGCGGCATTACGCTGGTTCTGCTCGACCGCGCCGGCCGCTTCCAGGCGCGCGTCGAAGGGCCGGTCAGCGGCAACGTGCTGCTCCGGCGGGCGCAATATCGCGCCTCCGAGGCGCCCGACGAGATCGTGCGCAGTTTCGTCTCGGCCAAGATCGCCAACCAGCGCGCCGTGCTGCAACGCGCGCTCCGCGACCATGGCGAAGGCTCGCCGCCGGGCCAATGCGCGAGCATAGAGGCTGCTGTGAATCGCCTCGGCTTCATCCTCCGGCGCGTCGCTCATTCGAACGAGGGCATCGAAGCGCTGCGCGGCGCGGAAGGCGAGGCAGCGCAGAACTATTTTGCCGTCTTCGATCACCTGATTCGCGCCGCCGACCCGGAAATCCGCTTTCGCGGCCGCTCGCGCCGTCCGCCGCTCGATCCGGTCAACGCGCTGCTTTCCTTCCTCTATACGCTTCTGACCCATGATTGCCGCAGCGCGGCCGAGGGCGTCGGGCTCGACCCGGCCGTAGGCTTCCTGCATCGCGACCGCCCGGGACGGCCAAGCCTGGCGCTCGATCTGATGGAGGAACTGCGGCCCGTGCTCGCCGATCGGTTGGCGCTTTCACTCCTCAATCGCCGCCAACTTCGCGCCCGCGATTTCGAGACCCGTGATGGCGGTGCCGTTTTGCTGACCGACGATGGCCGCAAGACGGTGCTGACCGCCTGGGCCGAGCGGAAGAAGGAGGAACGGCGCCATCCCTTCCTGGAGGAGACGGCGCCGCTCGGGCTGGTGCCGCATCTTCAGGCGCAATTGCTCGCGCGCCATCTGCGCGGCGATCTCGACGCCTATCCGCCCTGGTTCTGGAAATGACCGGCGACCCGACGCGAACGGAACCGATCGGAGGTGGCCATGCTCGTGCTCGTGACCTATGATGTCAGCACCGTCGAACCGGGTGGGACGGCGCGCCTGCGCCGTGTCGCCAAGGCCTGTCGCGATTTCGGCCAGCGCGTGCAGTTTTCGGTGTTCGAGATCGAGGTCGATCCGGCCCAATGGGCGACCCTGAAGGCGAAGCTCGAGCGATTGATCAAGCCCGAGCATGACAGTCTGCGCTATTATTATCTGGGCGCGAACTGGCAGCGCCGGGTGGAGCATGTCGGAGCGAAGCCGGCAGCCGATCTGGGTGGCCCGATCATTGTCTGAGCATTCGGGCTCCCGATCCCGTTTGCGCGAACCTCAAGCGTGACCCGATTCACCGGGAGGTTCGCGCAAGCGTGAGTTGTTTGAAATCGTTAAGATATTTATTGATCGCGGCCTGTCACCGTGGGATCACGACCATGCTTTGGTTGACATCCCACATCGATGTCAATTTCGTTTGGAGAAAGAAGAGATTATGAATAAGGCGTCGCTCCCCGTGCGGGAGCGCGGATCGAAACACCAAAAAGCAGCGGGCGCATTGTCAGGTGCGCTGTCGCTCCCCGTGCGGGAGCGCGGATCGAAACCACTCCAAGTGTGCGGGGCCGTTCATAGCGCTGGTCGCTCCCCGTGCGGGAGCGCGGATCGAAACATCTTTGACGTGATTGCAATTCTACCGTAGCCGCGTCGCTCCCCGTGCGGGAGCGCGGATCGAAACACCTGTGAGATACGAAACCCCGGCATGGCCGGAGGTCGCTCCCCGTGCGGGAGCGCGGATCGAAACAGTCTATTCGGGCTAGCGCTACTCGCGACCCTAGTCGCTCCCCGTGCGGGAGCGCGGATCGAAACATAGAAAGTGGATCAAGGACGGCACTCATAAGCCGTCGCTCCCCGTGCGGGAGCGCGGATCGAAACACCACGACGTTGCCCGGCGTCGTGGCGTTGCCCGTCGCTCCCCGTGCGGGAGCGCGGATCGAAACACCATCACGGTTGACTGGTCGGCACGGGCCACGCGTCGCTCCCCGTGCGGGAGCGCGGATCGAAACCTGCATCTGTTCAGCATCGCGTTCCAAGACGAATAGTCGCTCCCCGTGCGGGAGCGCGGATCGAAACAATGTTAGGCGCCCAATCCATTTCAAGGTCCAAAGTCGCTCCCCGTGCGGGAGCGCGGATCGAAACTTCGTACAAGACCATCATCGGTGCCAACGCCGCGAGTCGCTCCCCGTGCGGGAGCGCGGATCGAAACTTAAAGGGTGAGTGAGACCGGCAGCAATGCCGCAAGTCGCTCCCCGTGCGGGAGCGCGGATCGAAACACCTTACCGGTGGTGCCAGCGGTCAGCATCTCCGGTCGCTCCCCGTGCGGGAGCGCGGATCGAAACCATCGCATAGCAATTGATGCAGCCGGGAGAGACGTCGCTCCCCGTGCGGGAGCGCGGATCGAAACATTAAATTAATCGCGGCGCAGACCATCACCAGCGGTCGCTCCCCGTGCGGGAGCGCGGATCGAAACTTGTTTGTACCGACGCCACTTGCTGATGCACCCCGTCGCTCCCCGTGCGGGAGCGCGGATCGAAACATTTTCAGTTGCGTTCGGGAGTTGCGTCATGGGAAGTCGCTCCCCGTGCGGGAGCGCGGATCGAAACATCTTATTCTCGCCAGCCTTGACCGCACGGTCCTGTCGCTCCCCGTGCGGGAGCGCGGATCGAAACATCTCCGACTTGTTCACGCGATCGACGATCGTCTGTCGCTCCCCGTGCGGGAGCGCGGATCGAAACATTTTCAGTTGCGTTCGGGAGTTGCGTCATGGGGTCGCTCCCCGTGCGGGAGCGCGGATCGAAACACGCCCGAGCAGCTCACGCGCCTGGCGCCGCTCGTCGCTCCCCGTGCGGGAGCGCGGATCGAAACATTTGCGCTCCCGCATTTTTCCATAGCAGCCGCAGGTCGCTCCCCGTGCGGGAGCGCGGATCGAAACTGATTGAAGGCGAGCGCGCTGCTCGCGTGGGAAAGGTCGCTCCCCGTGCGGGAGCGCGGATCGAAACAACAAAACGTCACGGCACCTGTGGTCAGCGGCGCGTCGCTCCCCGTGCGGGAGCGCGGATCGAAACCTTATTTCCAAGATCTGGAGCGCGCGCCCGGGTCGCTCCCCGTGCGGGAGCGCGGATCGAAACCCAGCCACGGGTGCGGCTGTTCCGGCGCCATCACAGGTCGCTCCCCGTGCGGGAGCGCGGATCGAAACATTCTCGCCCTATCCGCAGAGCAGCCGGTAGAAAGGTCGCTCCCCGTGCGGGAGCGCGGATCGAAACCTCCAATTGGCACAACCGGAACGTGGACGCAGCGTCGCTCCCCGTGCGGGAGCGCGGATCGAAACATTCCATGGAAGGTGAACGATACCAACGCCACGCGTCGCTCCCCGTGCGGGAGCGCGGATCGAAACGCAAAGATCAGCGTTCGGTACGCGCTATCGGACAGTCGCTCCCCGTGCGGGAGCGCGGATCGAAACACTTTTCCATCATGTGTGAGAGCGGCGCGCAATGGTCGCTCCCCGTGCGGGAGCGCGGATCGAAACCACCAGTCGGCGCGAATCCGCCGACGCCAGTTGCGTCGCTCCCCGTGCGGGAGCGCGGATCGAAACTTTCTCGGCAACATCACCAACGCCCCGACCACAAGTCGCTCCCCGTGCGGGAGCGCGGATCGAAACAACATTCGCCCGATCGCCGGATCCTCGAATTGGTCGTCGCTCCCCGTGCGGGAGCGCGGATCGAAACATCGAAACCCCGCGATCGTATCCAGAGGTGAAAATGTCGCTCCCCGTGCGGGAGCGCGGATCGAAACATGTCGGCCCGTGCTGTTTCGCAAAGGCGGAAAAGTCGCTCCCCGTGCGGGAGCGCGGATCGAAACTTTTCCATTGCGTCCCTAACCCTCCAAGACCCCGTCGCTCCCCGTGCGGGAGCGCGGATCGAAACACTGCACCGCCTCCTCACCGCCAGGTGCCATATCGTCGCTCCCCGTGCGGGAGCCCGGATCGAAACGCATGCTCTCGTGCCGGATGAACCGTCTCGGCGGTTAAACCGGGACGGTGAGCGAGTTATAACAAAAGTGGTTGCGGGGATAGGATTTGAACCTATGACCTTCAGGTTATGAGTTTTATAAATGCGGTTTTCGCCACTCTACGAGTGCGCCGCCGCTCCAATGCGGGCGAACGAATAGACCATGAGGCCGACTAAGGCGCGGTCGCGACGGCCGGCATGGGTATTAGGTCGATCGCCTCAAGCACACACCGTGCTTCTTCGGGTGATAACACAGGCGTCTTGCCGCGCTTCACGACGTGAGTTGGCCCCCGCACCGATGACGCGGGGTTCGCGGGAATGATCTGGCCGACCACAAGCCAATCGAATAGATGACGGATCGCCGCAAGCCGCTGCTTGGCAGTCGTTGCCGCTCGCTCGCGGGTAAGCTTCTCGATATAGCCGGCGACGTGTATGGGCTGAACGGCCGTGATCGACGGCACCCGGTGCGCCTCGCACCACAATAGAAACTCGCGCACCGCCTGCGCACAGGCTCGGCGTGTGTTGCGGTCGTGGATGTTGGCAGTGAAGAATTCCAAGAAGCGCAGCGTCGCGCGTTTGCCGGCGGCGGCAATGAGGACAGGGGAAACGTGTCCGGCGAGGGGGACGAGCTGTTTCATGTGGATTTCGATTTTTGGAATTGTTTAAACCGGATCATTCCATCAGCAATGATCCGGACAGATGTGAAAATCACGATGACACGAGCTAAGCTGTCGGCTGTTGAATGAACCCCCACAGCAGCAGCAGCCATCCCAACTCCAATTTCTCCTAATGGGTAGAGGCGCGTTCTCACACCTTCGCGAATGACGCTCGCCACAAACCCCAAGACGAGGACGCCAGCAACGACGGCAATAGTGCCCCACGTGCTGTGAAAGTCATGTTCTGCGGTAGTGAATGCGAGTAGTCTCTCGAAAGCCCCGAAGGCAGCGATGGCCACAAAGGGTGTCCAAAGAAAAATGGCGAGATAGTTCATCCATGGTTCTGGCGGCCCCTCGATCCTTCGAGGTGGTAGGCCGGCGGCTTCTCGAGTGAACGGGTCAAACATATTCGCTCCAATATGTGATAGAGCACATTATAACATATTGCGAGGGAAAACCCTTCGGTCGAGCATTTCGGTTCTCAGCCGAAGAGGACGAAGAGACCAGGACTCCGCTAGCTGGCTTGGGGTGGATCAAAGTGCAGCGCTAATCAATCAAGGACCAGCCGAGGTGAAATCCGCTCGAGATTTTGTCGACACCCGTCGGCTAACGAACCCATAACATTTTTTTCCCACAGCACTTTCCCATCGCTCAGCCGCTAAGACAAAGAATGGATCGTCGATTCGAAAAAATTTATTCCGATTCGCTATGATCACTTGCTCGGAGTGTGAGCTCAACAGCTGCAACAATTCAGCGAGTGTTAGTTTAGGGATTCAAAGTCACTTTTGCTGAGGCTTGCATCCTCATCCGTATCGTTGCCACCAGCGTCCGACCGGGCAACCCCCATTTGGGTCATGACGCGCCGATAAGCCAACGATACTCTCCGTTCACGAATTAGATCCTGAAATCGATGCGTTTTTTTCAACGTGCCTGAATGATTGACCCCACTAACCGAAAAGGAGACCTTCCGTGAGGTCTATACATTTGCTTATTCTGACTGGCATCGTTACTGTAACGATCGCTGCTTTCTCGACTCTGTCGCCCCGTCAGGCTCACGCGACTTGTTTGACAGCCGAACGCGGTTCTTGGACCGGTTGGGTCAATCATTGTTCAGTTCCGGTTTGGGTTAACTGGGATGATGACAACTCCTGCGACGGTTGGTCTTGTTCGGATTCGGTCGGCCCAAATCGCCGAAGCACGGCGACCATCGGAAGTAATGTCAGATGGTGTGAATGGACCAATGGACGTTCGGGCAAGGGCCCGTGCTAACGTAGGGCCCGTGAGCTGGGCGGCTTTCTCAAACCATTTCACCGTATCCGTTTCGTTGACGGTCTGCCCGCGCGCCGTCACGCCGACCCCGGCGATACGTGTCCGCCAACTGCCATCGAGCCTGCGGGTGGCAACCCGGTAGCTTGCAGAGGGCGCAATGGCGGAAGTTACGAAGGTCACCGAAACTGGCAGCCAGGGACTTGAGCCGGTCAACCCCAAGCTGATCAGTCAGTACGACCAGTTGTTAGCGCTATTGGCGAGCAGGCTGACGGCTGACCACGCGTTTCTGCTTGCAGAACCGATGCCGCTCGGCGGCGCCAAGGAGAGCGGCAAGGATACTGCCTGGTACGTAAAGGGCGATGGCACCGTTCGCGCTCTTTCTAGCCTGCCGTCGGATCAAGCCGCCTCAATTGAGCATCGGGTGGCTGTTCTGGTCTACGACATCCGAAACCTTGCGACTGAATTAATATCGGACGGAGGCGCATCTCGAGAGCTCGGACGGTTGCTCCAGGATGCTTTGGTATTTCCAGATACCGCACAGGTGTTTCTGGTCGATGATCGGCCGGTGCTGGTGAACTGGGGATATCGAAAGCAGGCAGGAACACCAGGCGTGGGTGTTGCTGGAGGCACGCTTTCCGGAATCGGAAGAGCGCGGTCCACGCCTGAGCGAGCTGTTACGATCGATTCGGTTGCTGCCACCGGTCTCCCCTCCGGTACCGCTTCCGGTGCGACTTCGTCAGCCACCGTGCCGGTGCTGGAACAGCAAAATCAACCCGAGCCTGGCGTCCGGCGGCGCTTCAGCGGTCGTTGGTTGGCGGCTGCCGCGCTGTGGTCGGTCTTTGTCGTCATCTCTGGAATGCTCGGACTACGCCTGATCGATGCCTGTGCCCTGGGCCCATCGAAGTGGCCCGCCTTCATCCGGAGTTTGGCGCCCAATCATTGCGCGGTAAGAAACAGCCCAGACCTGCAAGCCATCAACGATGCGGCAAGGACGCTAGAGGCGTCGATCCGGCAAAAGCAGCTGATTATCGCGGCGAAGCTCGCGAAGTGCGAGGTTGAATGCTCACCTCCGCTGCCACGACCTAAACCGCATGTCGAAACCGACGGGGACAAAGCCCGCAAAATCGTTACTGAACGAGGGGGAAAGACTGGCAGACTTCAGGTCACACTCGCTTGGCACACCTTCGACGATTTGGACCTCGAAATCGTGTGTCCTTTAGGCATGTTGGCGCAAAGCAGGTACAAGCAAAAAGCTCCGGGAAACTGCGGCGACGGAAAAATTGACGTCGATGCAAATCGAAAAATGCTAAATCCAGTCATAAACCCTGTCGAAAATGCAGTTTGGGAAAACGATATTCCAGAATTGCTCTATGTAAGAGTGGACGCTTACCTAATTAAGTCTGCTTCGCCGGTCGATTATATTGTCACCGTCAAACTCGACGATGAAGAGAAGATTTGTCGGGGGGCAATAGAAAGATCGGACTTCGAATACGTGATCACTTTCAAACCAGAGCATCCTCTTCGTGGATGTGATCGCCATATCATTCATCACGGCGTTTGTACCCAGCCAACCGAGTGCACGGACAAATAGCTTCGGAAGCAAGATCGCTAATATAAGTGAAGGCACTCTCTCCTGAAGGCCGCGCGTCAGCCGCCATTTCGGCGGATAATATCCGCCCAATAGCCAGCGCGACAACAATGGGGACCGGCGCACGACTAGAGAGTTGCAAACGCCCCGATGGCGGTCACGCTGTGAAGCTGACGAAGAGAAACTGAAACTGACCTTGGGGTAAACCCAGAATCCAATTAGCCCCCGCTGGAAACGGCTGTCTTGAAGACCCGGAATTTTCGCTTCTGACCGGGCCAACGAGCGGAAAGCTTGGGTCTGAAAATCCGGGCGCAGCCGCCTCAATAAGCAAACCGACTGTTTCGCTGTTAGAGTTGCTCGCTTCGGTCCAAAATCCCTGCCAGCAGCGCAACGAGCGCCGCCTGACGATGCGTTCCGGTCTTGGCAAACACATTCTTCAAATGATTCCGGCCAGTATCTTTCATGATTCCTAACGTGTCGCAGGTCTCTTCGAGAGAATCTCCGGAGCCGAGCCGCGCCGCGAGACGGGCTTCGGCCTCTGTGAGGTGAAAGACCTTTCGCAGTGCCACCGCCGGCGGATAGCTGCGCTTTTCAGGATCGACAAGAATGATAATCGCCTGGCACTCGGAGATTGGGTTGGAGATCAGGCTAGAAAGCCGCGCCGGATAGGCAATCAGCGGGCGCCGTCCTGCTCGTGGCAGAGGAACCGCACTAGCGAGTGCAGCGCCTTCTCGCCTCCACAACAATTCGTGCAAGGAGCGATCGAGTGTTGCCGTCGCGCAAGCATCATTGCTGATGATACGGCGATTGAATATCCGGACGTCGCCCTGCAGCAAGCGCTCCGCGGATTTGTTGGGACGGATGATTTTGCCCATGCGGTTGACCAGCACAGCTGCGGTCTGACTGAATTCGAAAGTTTCCAGAATGTTGGAGCCATTGGTCGATCCAAGTGCCTGCGCCACGGCAACACTGGCGGGTAGCGATCGAACGAGCGTGGCGAGCCGTCCCTTCTCCTCAGCTGAAAATGGACCTTGTTTAATCGTCCGCTGGATCGAAAGGACCCAAATGTCCTCGCCACACGACACCCGAACGCCCGCATACCAGCGCAGCCCATGCGGCGCGAGAAACTCCTGATAATAGGGATTCCGCTTCATGTGCTCGACTGAAATGCCGTCGAGATCGTCGACCACGCCGGTCTTCATCAGCATTGGAAGCCCATTAAAGCGATCGTCCCGCAGGTACCATCCATCGCGGAAATAGGCCTCGAACGATGGCGCCATCGCCGCCGTATAGGGGATGCTTGGCAAGGTGCCGCCCGCAGTCGGCAGCAACATTGCCCCGAAGCCTTGGACCTCGGATGTGACAATGTCGAGCGCCTTAACCCACAATTCCGGGTTGACGGCCGCTTCAGCAAATGCGTTTACAACGCGATCGAGATTCCACGCAGACATTGACGTTCGCCAATCATTGGGGCGAGCCTATAAGCGTCCAAATTTTGAATGTTGCAAATCAAAAATGGAGCCCGTCGGGCCGACACTTTCGATGCGACATCTAGTTGTGTCACTTGCTACCTTTGAGCGTATGCGGGAAGATCTATTACCGTCAAGGCGCTTAGGAGTGAGCGGTTAATGGAGCGCCCTGCTAACAGCCAAGGGGACGCTCCGACGGCAATCCCTCACGTCGGTGCGACCTCGCAAATTCCCTGTCATAAAACGCCTTGGCATCCGGATCACCGCCTCGACATGCACTGGCGATCAGGTCCAGGCCAGCAGTCGTATTTTTTTCCGTCGGATCTCCGTAAAAATAGGCCTGCCCAAGTTCGTTGGCCGCTCCCACTTCCCCGCGCTGGAGTGCCCTTGTCAGCAGCTCTTTGGCGCGAGGGAGATTTCGTTCAACCGGGGCAAATTTCTCCGCCCCCCATAACAACATAACCCCAGCGTTCCGCATTGCCCGTACATGCCCAGCATTGGCTCCGTTAGTCCAATACTGCAGGGCTTGCCCGAAGTTTGGCGTAACAAATGAAAGGTTGGCGTTGAATGTGCCCTTATAATAGGCGCCGAGAAAATTCATGGCAGAGCCAGAGCCCGCATCCGCGGCGCGGTTCCAAAGCCGTATCGCCTCGTTCATGTCCGCTCTGGCGCCTTGTTCATCTGGTACCTTTGCTCGGCGTACCGCACGGGCGGCGTACGCACGACCAGCTTGGGCCATCAACCGTCGTGCACTCGTATCTCGCACCGATGTCGCACATGCGTTAATCGCTTGTTCGACATCTGCGTCAGAAAGCGCATCTGCGTTCGCCGTTGGCTGCTGTTGTGGAAGGTCGATGTCGAATTGCGTAGCCATCAGCCGATCGCATTCTGTGCGTGGATCGAGAACGACAAGCTTTACCAGTTGCTCGACTCTTCCCTCGCCTCCGTCCCGCTTCGCAAAGACGATCGAGCCTTCGTATATGCCGGGTGTGCGGCTGTTCGCGTCGTCGTTAGGCCGCACAGTGACATCCAGGTTTCCGTTCGCTGCCAGCGACCCGTTGTTCGGCGCCTGGCTGACCCATGTCGGTGAAGAGGCCGTCAACCAAGCTAAGCCATCACCGGCACTTCTGATCGTCGTGATAGCGGTTTCCGGGTAAAATCGCCCCCCTTTCAGTCCCGTGAAAGTTAATGGTGTCTGGCCGCCGCCGGTCAATTCCCCGGAACGCCGCGCGGCGCCAATCACCAATTTCACCTTCTGAACTATTTTTGCGCCCGAGGCGCGATTCGTTATGGTGACGTCGCCAGGATACTCTCCCGGACCGCTCAAATTTGCCGGCATGGGCTTGACGGAGAGCACAATTGTTTTCGTCTCGTTCGCTGTAAGACGCCCCTCTGTCGTGTCGATACTCAGCCAACCCGGGTAGGAACCATCGATGGACCATGAGATATCGCCATTACTGGCGCCAAGTCTGAACGATCTCGGAGCCGGACCGAATGGTCCACCGACCGGCCCGGCAAAGACCAAAGTGGTGTCTTGCCGGTCAATTGTCAGTTCAGTGGTCCTGGGTGCTTGTGAAGCGGTGATCACCAACTTGACATTGCGGCTGAGCGGTCTCCTGCTCTCTCCATCGAACAATGTGACCCTTGCCGGATAGTCGCCTCGGGCAGTCTGATTAGTCTGCGTGGTTTTTATGGAAAGCTGGATGATCCTGGACTCATCCTTGCGCAGATAACCCCGCGGCTGAGCAACCTCCAGCCAAGGGGGTTTCGAACCTTCGTCCAGCGTCCAACTTGTAGCACCGTGTTTTGCGGTCACTTCGAATGGTGTCGACTGGACGAACGGACCTCCTGCCGGACCCGTAAACACGATCGTTGCATCGTCCGTGGCAAGGCCAGGCAGAAAGTATGTGTAGGCCAGCCAAGCAAGTGGCGCCAAAAGCGCGAATCCGAGTATGGTTCCTCCAACCAAGCGCCTGCGAGAGTTGGACGCCTTTTCCACTTTCTTAGGTTCAGGCTTAGGCGGCGAAGGGGGTGGCGGCGGAGGAGGAGGAGGTGGCGGTGCTGGCCGTGGCGGTGATGGAGGTGGTGACGGAGGCAGCTTTGGCCTATCGACAATAGCATCCAGCTTCAGTATCTCGCGTTTTCTGATGCGAACTCCCGACAGCCCCCGGCCAGATTTTGTAAGAGTGGGCCACGTGATAGTCCCGAGAACTCCGCCGTCTTCCAGCGCGATCTCGACGGGCACAACCGCCGGTATTTTGTCAACTACGGACGGACCGACGCGTAGGATCGTCGTCGCACCCTGATTATCAATGCGATCTAGGGTTAGCCAAGTCCTCTCGACCTGCCAATCCTCATGTCCAAGATAACGATGGTCGGCATCGAGACGGCGAAATGACACGCGCACCCGATCGTTAGCGACCTTACGGCCGACATCGATCAGGGCATAGCCGAGTTCGGTGAAATCCTCACGAACAGTAATCGCCATCGTAACCGCTTATGTCAAAGCCTGGCCGCTGGACCCAAGCCCGTCCAGAATGGCCTTGAGGTGCTGATTTTGCGCAAGATCGACGGTTATGCCCTGCTTGCTCTTGGCATTGTCCTCGACGACCCGATCGAAGGCATGAAACCAATCTGTCGCATACATCTCGGCAAATTTTTTGGGCTCTTCGCCAATACCCGACGCATCGAACGCGATCGGGCGATTGGCGAAGGCAACCCGCTGTGATGATCCGTCTTGGATTGTCGGTCGTCGCGCATCAATTATCTGCCCGAAACCCAGATCGCCCATCAGGCGGTTGATGCGCGTGGAGGCGATTAGCGCCGATTTCACGCCCGCCTGCTCGAGCTGGTCGAACGCTAGAAACTTGCGCAGATCCGCGGCTATCTGTTGTTCGAGATTGGTTCGCCCTCCCAATGCCAGAAGCTCGTCGACAATGTCTTTGGCCACAACAGAGGTGAGACCCAATCGTTCGAGCTGCGACTCGTCCGAAAGAATGCGTCTTGACCGCTGAATCCAATATTCGATCGCTGCGCGAGCGAGCCTGGTTTCGCGATCGGTTGGTGATCCGTCCGCGGCTCCGTTTGCGGCCCCAGCGACGCCCGGTCGAGGAGGACGAATGATCCGCATAATCCGTGACGGCCCCGGCGCGGCCGCTATAGGTTGCGATCGCGACGGTGCCTGAAGTACCCCGTAGAGAGCATTCGTCAGATCAATCGGGTCGAGAAGCAACGTGCGAAGAAGAACTCCGAAACGCCGTTGATGCACAGCATTCTCTAGTGAGGAGAACACATTGTCCGCGGCCGCCTTGCGCAGTTCAACTCGCTCCTCGAGATCGTCGCTAACATGAAAACGGTTCAGCGAGCGATGCACGTCTGCACACAGCCCATCCAGACGACCTTGAATCTGTTGTAGCTTGATCTCCGGCTTACAAACCTGCTCGAGATTGTCCGCGATGTAACTGATTCCTCCGTCATTTAGCTTTAGTGCTTCGTCGAATGCACGAACCGGGTCCAAGAAGTGATTTTGCGCCTCTTTCAGGCCGACAAAACCGTCCCTCAGCTGATTGAGCCTGGCTATCTTATTTGAAAGAAACTCAACTTCACGGGTATTTTCATAACGGATGATGGCGTCGGCCGGATAGTTTGGGTTGCGGAACCAGAAGGTGTTGCGAAACGGTTCGCCAGGCGTCCATTGCTGCGGCCATGAGTGTGCTTGTCCGAAGTAATTCAGCAACGATGCATCGAGCCGGTTGCGGAAGCGAAATCCGCCGCCAACATCGATGTCGCCAGCCTTGTCGACAAAATGCGTATCGAACTTGGTTAGGATCAGGAATAGCGGGTTGCGTTGGCCACTGCGAGCCTCAGGCGTTTTTCCAAAGGTGTTTTCAATCCAATCGTTAATCATACCCGGCAGGGTCGTGACTTCCATGGGTCCGGGCTGTATGCATAGAAGCATGCTGGTCAACTCTTGTTCGGCCACATAGCGGTCGAACAGATAGGCGACCTTGCCGCGCACGAAAAGTTGCTGCAGGGCATCGCTTTTTTCGAAGTAGGCTTTCAAATCGAGCGGTGTGCGGCTTCTGGCGCCCGGAAAATCGAGAAGGTCGGTATCCTTGAACAGCGGCCGCGGGATTTCGGTAACTTCGATACAGAGTTCGGCCGTCATTGCAGCGACCAACGGCCGCGAAAGCTTGAACGCCGCCCCCAGCGCCGTCCGCATTTCGATTAGATCCTCAGCTCGGGGATCACCAATTCCCAAGAGTGTTGCGACGTCGAGAATGGACCCCTCGCGTGGAATTATCGCCCCAATCGGCACAAATGCCTCGTCGGCACGGCCCAAAGCCGCAACCGCCTGCGTAAGCCTCTTGTAGAGATCCGTAAATGGCTGGTGCCGCCCCCAAAGAAAGGAGAAGAACTCGGCGCGCCCATCAATGTCGAGCCGCGGCAGAAGTTCAACTCCATCGATCCACAATCGCTCAAGTTCATTCAGGAGTGACCCCCGTCCGAACTGCGCCTGAAAGTATGCCTGGATATCAAGCAGATCATCTTCGGTTAGACCGACCGTCTGCGTGGTGGCACGCCTGCCAAGGCTAACGAGAACCTGCTGCAGGTCTTCCGGAGCAGTTTCTGGTTCCTTGGTCTGATCACCGTCGAGAAAAAACGTATTCCCGAGTATCTTGACGATATCGACTTCGCTAAAGAGACGTAACCGCACTGGAAATCCCGCTGGCGGCCTTTGCGGTAAGCGCTGCGCCGTAAAGCGCGTCACAAGCCCGGTCGATTCCTTGTCACCGAGCGGATTGATGTGGGTCAGGAAATCGACCGGATCCATTCCGTCAAACTTCGCCTTCAGCGTGCCGTGTTCCGGTCGCGCCAGCACTGAGACCAGATAGGATTTTCCGGCCTGGCTCGGCCCAAACGCGGCCACGCACATTGGCCGAAGTGCCGCACGCTCCAAACGGCGCGCTTTATCGCCGGCACGGCGCATGGCCTTGCTGAGCGTGACCTGCTCGCGTCCAACGATGACCCCGTTCTTCTCATTCCGCAGCCATTCAATCGCCTGATCGGTCAGTGCTGCAACCCCGCGGCATCGATCGGCAAGCTTCTCCGGTGTCATTTCCAATTATCCTCGCCTTACGGAATAGAAAGTATTCCAGTGTCCAGCCAATAACCCTGATCGTTATCCAACGTGTTGAAGATCAATTCGATTTGGCGGGAAACATCCCTCCCTGTGGCATCAACCGCATCGGCGATCCGGAAATCTTCTTTCATTGATTCTGACTTGATCAATGCGTCCGCGTCATCGTCGTCGACAACATCGTAGTTTGCGCGTTCCAGCGTAAGTGTGACAGGCTTTTTGACTGCAGACGCGTCAGGTCCCGGCTTTATTCGTAGTTGGTAGAGAGGGGAAGCAGTCCACCGCTCCAACGGCAACTGACGGTATCCAAGCCGCATCTGTGTCTGAAACTTAAATGTCGGTCGCTGTTCCTGTCTTGGCCCTTTGGCGTCAAGATCGATGTTCTCAAACAGTATTTTATCATTGAACAACCGTCCGTCGTTCTCCATTCTGCCGATGAATTTTGCAGTTGATCGCAGACCTAACCGGTCGGTGAAGATCGTGAAGTTCGGCAACTGATTTTCGGCCAGCACACACAGCATGCCTCCCACGACCGTCGTTGTCTTGGGATCGCCGATCCGACGATTGTCACGACTTCGGAACGGATACCAGTTGCCAGCCTGATAATGATGCAACGGGATGATCCGGTCAGGCGACACAGCAAGTTTATTGGTGACGAGATTTACCAAGGCCGGCAGCTTGGTAGGTCGGCCTGAAAGCAATACGACGTCGCAGTCGAATTCGTGAATGGCTTCACTCAGATTATCGATCGCGACGTCGAGGACACTCTCGACCACTTGTTCTACGACGGCGAAATCGGCCGTAAAACTGCATTCCGCGAGCGAAAATGCTTTCGCCCCGCGGCGTCTGGCAGGCTCTTCCAGAAAATCCAGAAGCCTCTTATTCGGCAAGTCCGCGTCCCTGGCCGCCGCCCCATCGCGTCCAAAAAACTCCCTGAAAGTCCGTGTAGGGCCGATCACCAATATACCGGTCTCGTTTTCGGCGTCGGAGAGAATACGCAGAGCAATGGGCTCCAGGACGCGCAACACAAACTGCCGGCGCAGATGGATCTCCTGAATTGACATGCCGGGACGATCGCCGCCGAAACGCTCGTTCAGCAAATTGCGCGGATCCGGATACCCGGCCTCCTTGAGCTTCGCCTCGATCTGAGGCAGAACAATTCTCTCCACAACACCTTTGAGAATGTCATCGCCTGCGATCCGGAAACCTTCGCGGAAATTCTGTACCGGTTTGATGGCCGCATCCTCGCGATAATAGGTGGTGATCATCAGATCCGTCGTGCCCCCGCCGACGTCCAGTGATGCGATACGGACGGACGGCTCCGGCTTCGCCTCCGCAGCTGGCATACTCTCAGGTTCGGCAAATTGCCGCTCCTTCCCAACCAGCCGCATGAAGGCTTCGATGGAGCCGGAAAGCTTCTTGTGAATCTCGCCGTAGAGATACACGAACTGCACGCAGCTCGCCTCGTCCCAGGTAACCTTGACGGGGGGGATCTCGAATCTTCCGTACCATCCCATCAGCTGCCAGAGGAGCTTGAGCGCTCCTTCAGTACGCGAGCGAAGCAGCCTTTGTTCCTGGACCGACATCGCCGGCGGAACGGTGAGAATGATGCGACGTAACTTTCTCGGAGAATCCTTGCTCTTACGGCGTTCGCGGACGGCGGGATTATTGATCATGGAGATCGCATGGGCGACGATCTCAGTCATCATAAACGTGAAAAACGATGAACGCGAAAATGTCAGCCTCGTTGCGCCAAGCCGGTCGTCATTGGCAACACGAATTTTGTCACTTTTGATCTGCTCAAGCACATCTCCTTTCATATTGACGAATTGGCGCGTCGCTCGGTCAATCAGGGGCGCGGTGCCAGCACGGCCATAGTCACCCTCCGGATATTTCCATTCCTGGGTTACAGCCCGCGTGTCGCAGAGGTAGCGTTTGGGACTCGAGAGTCCAGTCGACGCTTCATTACCCTGAGCTGCCTGACGATATCGTGCTGCTTCCGGTCCGATCCGGACCGGGCTTGGCCAGAAGAATGCACGACCTCTGGAAGATGCTTCTGAAAGCTCCTCGTAGGGACCAAACTGAGCGTACTTCAATTCGACATGGCTCTCGAAAGGTTCTGAGTAAATCTTCTCGGGCTCAGACAGATCGCGCAAAGCCAGAACGATTGAATTATTGAGATCTGCATTGTCGTCATTCGGATGCGACTCAATCAGAATTCCGCAGGTCCGGCTGTTGCCGACGTCCAGCACAAGGTCTACCCAAACCGGCTTGACGTTAGGATCTGCCGACACGGTATCGATAAGGCGAATGGCCCGCGGCTTAATCGCGAGCGCGAGGTACTCAAGAAATACTAGGTAATGGGCGTAGTGTTCAACCGGCTTGATATCCTCCTCGCGCAACGGACGCCCTGGTCGCTGTGCCGCCTTGTATTCCCGGAACATCTCGTTGAGCCATGCCGGAATCCATTTCTGCGAGTGGTCATTCTGACCGTCCGCACCCTGAACCTGAGGGGCGCCAAGAAACCACGCGATATCGCGATAGCGATAAGCGAATTTGAATTCGTGTTCGTTGGCTGCGTCGTCGGTGGATGGTGCCGCATATGGACGATTGGGACGCCGCTCCAACAACTCGGTGTCGAAGGCAAAAATGACGCGGTGGGTGATTGTGCTGTCTGGCTTGCGGTCGGGATCTGCCACGATGCGGACGCGCGCCCAGTTGGTCGGCCCTCTGTCGAAGTCTTCCGAGCCGTCCGCCGCTGCCTTGACCCGCAACATCGGCACCGGCACCCACTTTTCGAGAAACACCGCGAGCGCCGTCTTCTCGTTAATTGCAATCTCATGATCGGTCGGTCGAAGCGGTTCTTCGTAATCCTCGTCTTCGTCCGACCACGTCGGGAGGAGATCATACTCCTGCTCATCGCTGCCTGAAGCGCCAGCTTCACGTTCGATGAATCGGCGGGAGAGACGTCCAACCTTGTCGATGTTGAAGCCATACTCCACGAACTGAATGCCACTGTGTGGTACGAGTTTGATTGTTGGCCCGAAATTTACGATATCAGCGAGCATTCGCACTACTCCCGGCAACGTCAGCAGGAACTTCAAAGGTAAATATCGTATCGCTCGGTCTTGTATCGAGTAGCCCATATGGCGTCGAAAAGCTGGGAGTGACGGTTTTGACGTCAGTGCCGTTCACACGCAATATCACGATCGCCGGTATGGCCGGCCGAGAATCACTGCTTCGGGTATAAAGCACAGCTCTGACCTGATACTTTCCATTTGGCACCGGTGTTGTGTTCCATATGACGTGTTCGATCCACGTCTTATCATCGCTGCCTCCACCACCCACGTTAAGGTCGTCTGTAACGAACTCACCGCCGCAGTTTCGGAGCGCTCCTCGCTTTATCTCCTTTCCATCCGGGCAGATGATGTGGAGATCAAGATCCGCAGGGCCTTTCCATGCCAACGTGACTTCGATTTTTCCTCTGCGAATATCAGGAGTCAAAGCTCCGTCGACGTCGGCACGATTGGGCGTTTGGTTGATCACCGGCTGTGGCACTGGCGGGCACGTCGCCTCACACTTTGCGAGCTTCGCTGCGACTATCAGCTGCTTTTGCCGGATCGACGCTTCGAGTGCCCTTGCCGCGTCATTGATGGCTTGCAGGTCTGGGCTGTTTCCCATCGAGCAATGATTGGGCGCCAAACTCCGGATGAAGGCGGGCCACTTCGATGGGCCCAAGGCACAGGCATCGAGCAGACGCAGTCCGAGCAATCCCGAGATAACGACAAAGAGCGACCACAGCGCGGCAGCCGCCAACCAACGTCGGTCAAAGCGCCGCCGGACGCCAGGCTCCGGTTCATTTTGCGGTTCGTTCTCCGGTGCCGGCGCGGTGGCTGACGAAGTCGCACCGGAAGCGGTGCCGGAGGTGATCCCGGCGGCAGCAACCGTATCAATCGTAACAGCTCGCTCCGGCGTGGGCCGCGCCCTCCCGATTCCGGAAAGCAAACCTCCAGCAACACCCGCGCCTGGTGTTCCTGCCTGCCTTCGATATCCCCAGTTCACCAGCACCGGCCGATCGTCGACCAGAAATACCTGTGCGGTATCTGGAAATACCAAAGCATTCTGGAGCAATCGTCCGAGCTCTCGAGATGCGCCGCCGTCCGATATTAATTCAGTCGCAAGGTTTCCAATGTCGTACACCAGAACAGCCACCCGATGCTCAATTGCGGCGACCTGATCCGATGGCAGACTGGAAAGAGCACGAACGGTGCCATCGCCCTTTACGTACCAGGCAGTATCCTTGCCGCTTTCCTTGGTGCCACGAAGCGGCATCGGCTCTGCGAACAGAAACGAGTGATCGGCTGTCAGCCTGCTCGCCAATTCCGATCTCAACTGGTCGTACTGACTGATCAGCTTGGGATTAACCGGCTCAAGCCCCTGGCTGCTCGTTTCGGTGACCTTCGTAACTTCCGCCATCGCGCCCTCTGTTTACCGTGAAGCCGGCGGTGTCGAGCCGGCCGCCGGAGCTCCAGGAGCCGGTGCCGACGGGGTTCTGACAACGGCCGGCTGTGGTGCTGCAGTGGCAGGCGGCGAAGGAGGCGTTGCCGTGCTGGCCGGCGGCGATTCCGCAGACGCTACTGTTGGCGGGCAGGCATGATCGGCAGAGCGCGTGGTACCGCCAAGGCGCGCGACGAAAGCCTTGATGCCATCGCTGCCGAGCGCATATTTCCACATCATGCTTTCGTCGTGTAACCCCAAGGTATTGATTCCAACGACGCTCCCGCAAAGATCAACCAGCGGCCCGCCGCTGTTGCCATGCGAGATATCCGCGCTGTGCACGACGAGCGTCAAACCGCCGCTTCGCGGCTGCAGGGCATTGACAGAACCCTGCGTCTCTATCGCAACCAGTTCGCGGCTCGCCGCTGCGTCGCCTTGCATTACCCGCCGATAAGCCTGATCGGTCCCCATCGCCACGCCAGGATACCCGACCGCCACGACTTGCTGCAACGGCGGAGGGATTGCGGCGATCTCGAATGGCTTTGCTTTCGCTTGCGGAGCGACCTTCAAAAGCGCAAAATCCTGCACCTCGTCCTTTGCCGACCCGACCACTTCTGCTTCAACGATGCCGATGGCGCTGCTTGCGACCCGTACCCGCCTGTCATTGTCAACGACATGCTGGTTAGTGACAATGAGATCAGGCGCAACAAAGAACCCACTGCCCGAGCCGCGGGAGGCGATGACCAGTACCGTCCCCTCGTTGACGCGGGCGGGAAATGTGGAGGGCGGCGATGGCGGTGCCGGTGGTCCTCCTGCCGCCGCCGCAGCTGGCGGCACGGTAACCTGCACATTGTCCAGACGCGGCGGCACGACCGGGTCTGTGGCGTTCGCATGGATGAGCGCGGGACAGGTCGCCACCATTGCCTCGTCGAGTTTGCGGCGCTGGATTTCCAGCTGCCTCACTACCTCCCGGCCGGTCGCCATGGCCGCGGCAGGCGCCGCCGATGCGTCGTTGGGAAATGCCAACACGCCCGGAATCCAAGATGTGCCTAATAATAAGGCCGCGAGGCTAGCCGCCACGGCAGGCGCAACGATGGATGGACCAAAGCCAGGCGCAGCTAGCCCTCCCCGGTCAGTCCGCGGGGGGCCTGCCAGGGGCTCGCTAGCCGGCTCTGCCGTACCCCTCGGCCGAGCTTGGGTTTCCGCGCTTTGGCCGGGCGCGAAACTCCGGGCCCATTCCTCGCCAGTCAATGGCGGAAGCCCAAAATCTGGTAAATAAGGTCCCAGTGTCGAGCTGAAGTGCTGGCCGCGTTGCCGCTCGCTTGCCAGGGCCGTCTGCGGAAGCATTCCCCAGTCGATCAAGACCGGATCGCCACCCACGCTGAGCATCGCATTCGGATCGGCAATATTGAGAGCCGCAGCGACAAGCGGTCCATATTCCGGATCGAACGATAGCGGACGGAGAGCCGCCAAGCGCGAGGACAGGGTGCGCTGTACCGCAAGCGCAGAGCTCGGGTCGAGCTCGGTCATGGGTCTGGCGATGCCGTCGTAGCGTGTGTACCAATCAATGCGCGCCGGCGCCTTGCCGTTGCCATAAGAAATATGAGGCTCGGCGAAAAGCCCGGCTACCTGACCGCCGCAACGTTTGGTCAAGACGTTGATGAGCCTGGCGTATTGATCGATGACGAAGCCGCCGTCGGTCTCCATCAAACGGAAACCAACCAAACTTCGCGTCCCCAAGAAATACCGCGCGACTGGTTCCACTTCGACCTCGCTTTTGCAGAGATGCGAAAGCGTGATGGCTTTCGCTTAAATAGAGAAAAGTAAAGGAACAATGGGTCTGGTTGTCTTGACCCATTTGGGCTAGGCCGCGCGAATGTTCTGACATTACAAGCATTAAGCTTAAAGTCACCTGCTCGTTTCGGGATCAGAGGACGAATGAGGTCGGTGCCCTCGGAACGCCGCCGCTAGTGTCCCCGCCACGGTCCCAAATAGCCCGGACACAGCTGGCGCGCCTCCGACCCTTGGTGCAGGATGGGAGCAATGATCATCGGCCAGGGGGCAAAATGCGTAAGGGCTTCGTTCGGGTTCGTGGATTCGCCGTTCTTGTGGCGGTCATGTTCGTTGGATCTGGTGCGTCTGCGGCTTGCAGATTCCTAGAGTGCGCGCCCGGAGAAGAGCGGACGCCGTCGCTTCCTCCAATTCCGCAGCCAGCTATACCAACGTATGCTCGGCCCTCCGTTCGGGACGGTGTGACCATGCCGGCCTCACCAACACAGATCTGTACTGGCGTCGGAGACATGTCTTACTGTGTGAGCTCCGTCCTGCCGCCTCAACACGGTTTCACTTATGGCCCTGAAAAATTGCTAGACGGACGGCTAGAAACGGCGTGGTCGCCTGAAGGGTCTGTTGACGGCATCGGAGAGTGGCTTCTCGTCAAATTTCCAGCGCCACGCGCAGTCAGGGCGATTAACCTGCTTAATGGATATCACAAAAACCAGTCGATTTTTTCGCGTAATAGCCGCGTACGTGGCTTCGTGATCAGGACGTCGTCGGGATGGAGCAAGATTGGCGAACTCAACGACGAGGCTGGACCACAACGCATCAGCATCGATGATCCGTCTCAGATAGTCTGGCTCCAGTTGGCCATCCGATCGGTCTACAGTGGCTCGCAGTATCGTGATGTGGCGATTACCGAGCTGAGGCTTGAATAAATTGGTCCCGATGATCCGCGGATAAAGGCAGCCTCTTAAGTGAAAAGAGGGTACTGGCCGCTGTCGGGCGGCTCACTTGAGAGCAAGTACAGAGAGGACGCCCAGCACCACTAAAATGTAAGTCCAAAACCTCAGAGGAATGAAAAACAGGCTTGACCTATCCTTAACGACGAAATGTTCGTTGGTGACTGGATCGACGAGCATTCGCCGCCTCGCAGGATTATCAGCCTGGCGCGCGAGAAAAAACGTACCCGCGGCAGCCATGATCAATCCAAAACCAAGCCCAAAAGGCGGGGGCTCTTGAGATTCCCAGCCGGTGAGACCCGAGATATAGACGCCGACAAAGACGCCGGCGATCGCAAAGAGAACCACCAGAATTCCTTTGCCGCTCCAAATGAGCATGATCTCCTCCCCTCTGCCCGCGCGGCGCAAGTAAAGCGTTTCCCGTACAAGCGTCTTGACCCGAATGGGCCAGGGGAAGCCAATTATACGAAAATTTTGTTGTCTCGGTCCAGTCGTCGCGCAATGTGATGGTCATACTGGGACGAGCTTAGCGCAGCGGTGAGTGTCTCATCATGAAAACCCGCGCGCCATACGCTTCTGCACCAACGCGGAAATCTTTCAACGGGTTACCACATAATCAACGCCAGCCCGAACCGCGAATTGGATGTCTCGATCCTCTGAATACCCGGCATTAAAACCTTGCTGCAAGGCCCCGGCACGCTCTGAGGCCGTCCCGAAATACGTAATATTTCTAGGATCGTAAGTGCCAATCTGCTTAAACTTATCGCCGGAGGCCTGGAAGCTGCCCGGATCACCTTTTCTTCTGGAAGATCCGAGAAAGAATCCCGCCAAGTAATCCGCGTGAAGTTCAACGCGTCGAGGGAAAGGAAGGTTCCCCCATATTTCGATGAACTTGCCGGACTTTTGTTGGACGATGTGTCCAAACAAATGAGCAACGACAGCGAGAAAGCTGACGCCGCTCGCATCATATTCCATCACTTTGCGGAAGTAGTTTTCCTCGACCGCGACTAGTCCCTCGGACCCAGTTGAAAGCTGGACGTATGCGCTTGGGTTGCCGGCCTCCGTGTAAAATCCGAATTGAGGCGAAACACCGAATTTATCGGCAATTTTCTTGAGCGCCTGATCCAAAGCGACGTCACCATCTCGATTTCCGGTCGTCTTTCTAAGCGCCAGGGTGTTCGTTCCGAGCCGAATACAGCTTTGTTCACCAGATTTCGTTGACGCGGATTGCGCCAAGCTTTTGGTCGGCCAAATCACCATCGATTCGCACGCCAAGCAGCAGGCAGACCCAACAACGCGGCGTCGCGACAGCGCGATCGCGCCAAACTCTGGAGCCCGGGAAATCGTCAGTCGCATGTCAGGAACCTACAGTGCTTGGGCTCTGGCCGGGCCGGCTCCGGCTGAGCGGGCTCGGCTTTGGGGGAGTCACCTTGGATAGCGGGGGTGGGTTTTGGGTCGCTCGGTCCAACCGCGACAAAGTTGGGTGCCAAAGTTCCTGAGTCCTTTTTAGTCTGTTTCTGAGCTTTACCAGCCGCCAGCTCACTGCCGATGAAGAGTGCAGCAACACAAAGAAATAAACGTAGGAACATGCGAGTCTCCCGCGGAGGATAGTTGGCGGTGTAAATTACTGGGCGGCAAAGCTTAGCTCTAGACAAGAGCTGCCTCTGTCGAATGCAGTACCAAGTACTAGCGCCAAAAACGCAAGCGTTGGCAAAAACAAGAACACTCATTGCATTTTATCGCCACCGGCTTAGGTTAAGTTTCATTCCTATCGCCACACTTTTAGAGCATGTTCCTCCGGGCCCGCGCATGACCAAACGCCGCATCCACGGGGTAAACGGACCATCGATTCGTCAATCTGCCGCCTCTTCACCGGCCGGTCCTCGCGAGACCTGTGGTCGCGAGATTATCAATCGCGCGCGCCTGAACCTCCCGACCGTCTCGCGTTTGAGGCACCGAATGGCGACTATATCGATCAGAATTGCCGACGCCGAGGCGAGCCGCCAGCCGCCATATCTCGCCGACCCTTCCCGTATGATGGCGACACGTCAGAGTGCCTGTCGGTCAAGGGCCAGCAGGGGACCGAGATGAAGGCGGCCCATCTCTGTACGATAGTCCTTAGCGCAGCCGTTTGTGCAATCACCGGAACAGTCAGTGCCGGATCGAGTCTGCCACCCGGCTTCGTGTATCTTCGCGACGTAGACAGCACAATCCTGCAAGACATTCGCTACTCGGGAAGTCACAATTTTATCGGACGGAAGATTGAGGGCTACGACGCCGCCGAGTGCATCCTCGCAGATAAGGCCGCGCGCGCGCTTGCTGCAATGCAGGCTCGGCTCGCTGCGGAAAACTTATCCATTATCGTTTGGGATTGCTATCGGCCCGCGCGCGCCGTCGCTGAGTTCAAGCACTGGAGTCTGGATGCCCAGGACGCAAAAATGAAACTCGAATTCTATCCAAATCTGGACAAAGCAAAGCTTTTCGTGTTGGGCTATATTGCTGAGCGATCAGCGCACTCCCTCGGCACCACAGTCGACATCGGTCTAGTCCCCCGAGAGCTAACAGCGCTGCCTAAATACGATCCCGACCTCCCGCTAAAACCCTGCGTTTCTCCTCGTGGCGAGCGGTTCGAAGACGGAACGATTGATCTCGGTACTGGATATGATTGCCTTGATCCGCTCGCCGGCAGCGGTGGTCAAGGCCTCGGCAAATCTGCAATCGAGAACCGTCGACTGCTGCGCGCGCATATGGCGCGGGTTGGCTTCGCGCCTTACTCGAAAGAATGGTGGCACTTCCAGCTAGTGGACCAACCATCGCCACGCCGAAGCTATGATTTTCCGGTCATACCGCGATAGCAGGCCTAGCGCCTATCCGCAGGCTGATGGTTCGCAGAAAATGAGAGAGGCGACATGCGCAAAAGGCCTGGACGGATCAATAAATTACCGGCCACCTGCGCTTTGGACCCCGCAAAATTCGTTCACAGCCGAGAGGGCGGCGTCGGAAATCCTGCCTTGATACTCGGGCGAGGACAGTAGAAGTTCATCGCGACGATTGACGATAACGCCGGCCTCGAAGAGGACAGCCGGAGCCCGGGTGTTCATGAGCACTGCCAGACTGTCATAGCGATAGATTCCGAGATCCCTGTCCAGTAGCGGACGGCGTTCCCCGGGGATGTTCTCGGCATGATGCATCGTGAACTGCAACTTCCGGGTCGATAGCTCGCGGGCGAATAATTTCGCAAACGTAAGACTGGCAGCCGCGGCGTCATTGCGAAGCGAGACGAACAAAGAGTAGCCGGAAAAACGATCACTAAATGTGCGGGTCCGTCCCTCATAGTCCCAATGAGACAAGTAAATGGGCTGGACGCTGTCGTGGTGGACAGACAAGAACAGGTTCACCCCCAATGCATTCGCGCTATCGGAACGCGCGATCAGCGGGGCTCGTCCGGACCCTGCAAGGCTGATCAAGTTTGTCAGCAGAAATCCTCCGCCGACAAGTTTTTTCTGTATGGACCGCGCTAGTCGCAGGTTGAACGCATATTCCGTGACACCGCGAGCGCTGGTCGCGCCCGGTGCTTCAGGCGTGTGTCCGACATCGATCGCGACCCGAAATTGGTTAGCATCGCAGTGTGCCGTGTCGCGGCGGGTTACCGGCTCCTGGGACGGAGCAATTTCATTGGCAAATGTCGAGGCGATGAACAAACATGACGAACTTATAAGGACAACCAGCAGGCGGCGCAGGAGTAGGTCCAGAGATGGCATAATCCAGCACCGGTGCGAAGGAACGGTCTCGGTCAAATAGCTGACTCAGCGCCAGTTTTGAAGCTGCAGTATCCGCGAGCGGTAAGCTGAGGTGAGGCATGGTTCGTTGCTATAACATAACGAACGTTGCCGCAGCCATGATCGCTGTTCGTCACGTAATCTTGCTTTCGAAGAATCATTGAGGCCATTCTCGAGAGTCTTAAAAGCGCCGCTTAGTTGCCTATCAAGATAAGAAAGTCGTCCGTTTGTACAGATCGCAACCTCGTCAGCGCCGGAAGCCAGAGAACAGTTATAGGAGGGCGATGAAGCAGTCGGTTCGGCGACCGCCTGGGATGGTACGGGTTGAGGTGGCGTCGTTAACGGAGCGGGCGTCGGTGGAGGGGGCGCTGGCGTGGGGCTCGGAGATTTTGACACTGCTGGACACTCCAGGAAATAGCAGCGCTCTTGCGCCGATGATGGCGATGGCACTGCCAGTAGAACCATCAGAAGGCAAATCCGGAAATTCGATTGCATGCCAAGCACCAAAATCGCAACGGGGTTGCGGCAAATTCGGCCGCCGAGCTGATCAAACTCTAGGTTAGCGACCATATCATCGTGGAAACATCTGCAAGACAATAGGAGATCCGGACGTCAGTATAAACTCGAACATAGCTCATTTGGGTCATGACGGCCGACCGCAGCTATTAAATTGTACGACTATCCGGAACTCTACACTTGGGGTAAATCATGAGAGCGATTGCATTTTCTTTTGCCGTTTTGCTCCTCGGGCTTTTGGTCGTAGGGTCCGCTACGGCGTTGGCTGGAGATCGACTTGTGATTGCATCGATCGACAAACATCCCAACGCCATGCTCAGGAATTATACGCCGATTCCGAAGAAGCTGGATGTATCGAGTTACGTTTGTGGCGCTGGCTCAGGATATCCGTCAGCCGTGTGCTCCGACGGACATATTTGCTGCTTCGCGAACCGCGGTTATCATTTTTGCTGCTATGCGGGTACGCAGTGCGGGGGAGATGGCAACTGCTATTGAAGTGATATCCAGCGGTTTGCGCGTCAATGGCCAAAGGTTTCGCAGATCACCGACGAACGCAGTATGGCAAGACTCTCTCAGTGCATTACTTCAGATGCTTAATTGGGAACCGCTCGAAAGAAATCCATAATGAAGAAACGTGGCGGTGACGCGGTCAGAACAGAAACGAACTCTATTAATGAAGAATTCCCTCAATTGGCCCCGCTCGTGGGACAGGCGTTCGAATATTTGCTTTCCAACTCGAACGCCGAGCCCTCGGCCCGCGCGCGGCGAATCTTGCGGACGCTGATTCGCTTTGGCCATACGGATACGGATCTTATGGTGGCCGCTGTTTTGAGTGCCAAAGCTGGGGATGCGGATTTCAATCCCGTCGAAATACAAAGTCGGTTTGGCGCGAAGGTGGCGAAGACGCTATCCGCTCTAAAAGACGCCAGCCAAGAGAGATTCAGCCGAGTCTTACCGCTTCTCTCGATCTCGAATCCCGAGGCGGCGGTCATCAAGGTTGCGGCACAAATTGTCGATGTCGAAGCCGCCGTCGCAGCCGTCGCCGTCGGACAAAAGGAGCCGTGGCTCAAATATCGAGAGCAGTTTAAGTCCACTCTCGAGATTCGTCTTCCGGGAACCGACGATATGTGGAATGAATTGGCTAGTCTTTGCCAGAGTAGAGTCCCTACTCAGGCCTTTCAATTGGGTGATGTCTACATTGACTATTCTTTCGAATCCGTGAAGGTCAGATTTGATTCGAAATCCGGCAAGACTTTCAGTAAGTTCTATGGGAAGTCAGAATACGAATTGCCCAGGGGCTCTAACTTTTTTAGAGATGCAAGAGAGGCGGGCGAGTTGATCAGTCGGGACGATTACACGAAGCCTTGATCGTCACAGTGAGTCAATGAAGAGTCTTGGCACGATTGATCTGTACCCCCCAAGCCGGAAAATTCGACGATGCCGAACCCAAAGCGCGGCGCGTCGGCGGGGCGTGCGGTTGTTGGTCTGGGCGTAGCAGACGGCAAAGCATCTGGGAGCGGCTTCGGCGAAAGCTGGACATTGACAGTGGATGGTGGGCGGTTTCCAGACAAAAAGACGTACAGAAAGATGACGACGACAATAATCACAATCGCGACAGGAATGAGCAGAACGGCGGACAATTGCTCGCGCAACCGAACAAGGACGGGGGTGGCTGAAAGCCTAGTATCATCCTGTGGCCTTTTCTCGACTGCTCGATCAACGGTTAGGATGGTTCTGAATCCGTTCTCTAGGGTATCCTGCTGCCATTTTTCGATTGCTCGATCAGTGGCTAGAACAGCTTTGAATTCGCTCTCAAGGCTCCCCTCAACCACAATTGCATCAATCGGCGATGCCGAGACCTCCTGTGGCCCAGATCTTTCGACGACAGGGGTGTCGGGTCGAGGTGGAGCGGCGTCGAGGTAACGCTCTTGCATTTCAGTTTGCGGGTTGGTGCGCACAGACCGCGTCGATACCGGGGTGGGTTCTGGTACCGCCTCCCTGGGAGCGGCAGCCGTGATGGAGCGCAGTGTGTAGTTCACGCTGCTTGATTTAGGCGCCTGAATACGCACGGAAGCCAGGCTGCGCGTTGACTTCATCAGAAACGGCCAATTCACCGTTTCAACGACTCCAATCCCGTCGAGGACTATTTCGATCAAAACAAGTTCGCTTATCTGGTCAACGACCTCTGGACCGAAACGGGCAATCGTCGTTGGATCTGACCTCACAATCCGATCTGGGCTCAGCCACGTCATTTCCGATTGCCAACCACCGGCCCCAAGATTTCGGGGCTCGGCACCAACCCGGCGGAATGAAAAGCGCAGAGGACCGTTAACTTTCCGGCCGAGATCAATGAGCGCAAAACCGCCCCGCTCGGATTGGTCTTCCTCAATTATTACGGCCACGCGAGCGGTGTCTCCTGAATGACATTCCCAACGAAGGAATACCTAGTCTGATCGCGGACCTGAAAACAATCAATAGAAACAGGCCGGGTCGCCGCTCTCAGAGAGCGCCGACACCTCCCGAAACCCCTCAGCCCGAGTGAAATAAGAATCTCTGGAAATCTTGACCCACTTGGGCCGTCGACGACATCAGGAGCATCATTGTGAGTCTTCAACACATTCTCGAGTGCTCACCGGTCAGAAGCCGCCGCCTACGCCGTGCTCGATGTCTCAATCTGCTCCATCCGAACGAATCTTACAATCCCTTTGCCTTTTGAATCGCGCGAGTTGCGCACGACGTGGCGCACGTCAGCTGTTGTTGAATGGCCTGCTTACTACACGACATTCGTGTTGCCTTGTCAGCAGAGCAGACGCCTAGTGGTCTGATTCATTCGGACGATTCCCAAATCGACCGAAGCAGTTCAAGCTCTCGGCATGAGAGCAGGAATTATCGTAAAGGTCACCCGGGCGGACCGCCATCGACTTGAGGCGATCGTCTCGGATCGCAGCGCGCCTCAGAAGCATGTGTGGCGGGCCAACATCATTCTTGCCACTGCCGACGGCTGTGGCACCGCCGAGATCATGCGCCGCTCGGGCAAATCCAAGCCCGTGGTGTGGAGATGGCAGGCCCGGTTCATGGCGGAGGGCGTCGAAGGGCTGACGCGCGACAAGACGCGCAAGCCCGGTAAACCACCGCTGCCGACCGGCACCGTGCAGAGAGTGGTCGACCTGGCGCTCGGGCCGCCGTCGGGAGAAACAACCCACTGGACCGGCCGGATGCTGGCGAAAGCCGCAGGGGTGAGCCTGCGTTCGGTACAACGTATTCTCGAAGCCCACCAACTCGCGCCGCATCGCATCCGCACGTTCAAGCTGTCGAACGACCCGAAGTTCGCCGAGAAACTCAAAGACGTCGTCGGCCTCTATGTCGATCCTCCCGCCCATGCGGTCGTCCTCTCGGTCGACGAAAAGAGCCAGATTCAGGCGCTCGACCGCACCCAGCCAGGGTTGCCGATGAAGCCGGGCCGTGCTGGCACGATGACCCACGACTACAAACGTCACGGCACGACCACGCTGTTCGCTGCCCTCAACATCCTCGACGGTACCGTCATCGGCCGCAACATGCAGCGCCATCGCCACCAGGAGTTCATTCGCTTCCTCAACACCATCGAGGAGCAGGTCCCGGCAGGGAAAGTAATCCACGCCGTCGTCGACAACTATGCGACCCACAAGCATCCGAAGGTACGCCAATGGTTGGCCCGGCATCCCCGCTGGACGTTCCACTTCACCCCGACCTCTGCATCCTGGCTCAATGCGGTCGAAGGCTTCTTCGCCAAGCTCACGCGCCGTCGCCTCAAGCGAGGCGTGTTCCGATCCGTCGTCGATCTGCAAGTCGCCATCAACCACTTCGTCGCCGAGACAAACGCCGATCCTAAACCCTTCGTATGGACCGCCGATCCAAAACGCGTCCTCGCCGCTGTCAAACGCGGGAAACAAGCGTTAGAGTCGCTCCACTAGTTGCTGATTGAAGGTCGGGTCGCACTCGCTGGCAGTGCATGCAGCTACCTCGCGTCGATAAATGCTCTCCTGCTCAGCCGTTGACAGCGGCCGATTGGCAAAGGGCCGCGCATAACAATAGCCATTATAATCTGAATTGAACTCACTGCAGCTTTTTCTGCAGTCGAGCACAAGATCTGACGTTTCACCTGCATTAATACAAGAAGTTGTGCAGGCCTGGGTATCCGATGAACAGGCGGGGCTCCCGTCTTGCGCCATAGCGGGACCGATGAGCACCAAGATCGCGCCCAGCAAAAAGACTATAAATCGCATCAAAGACTCCAATGAGAAGCAGATACCTGTGTTCGTTTGTACAAAGCTGCCACCAGCCTACAATACGGAGTGCAACTTGGCGCTCTACAATTGGGTTTCTAAGCCATCTGGAATATTCGAACAAGCCGCAACCCCCATTTGGGGGTGGTCAAGCACTTCCTTTGTTTGTCAAACGAGCAAGATCTGACACTCCGCATTGCTCTCGAGGGTTACCTCAAGATTGAGAGTCACGGCGAGCACGTCGGTTACGTTCGTCGGGTTTGCGCCCGCAATAAGAGCCCTTAAGCTGATAATTAATGAGGTGCCCATGGCATCAACCAACGCCGTATCGGCGTCGCAAGGAAAGTTGTATGCGCGTTCTCAATACATTTTGCCCTCGCGAACAGCCAGCATCTCCGTACAAGAGCTAACGAAACCGGTTGAGCGGCTTAACTATCTAGCCATATCATCCGATCGCAAAATATCGCTTGTAAGACGCCGCAAGGAAAACGCCGGTATGGAAGCCACGGACAATCACGAGACTCTCCCCATAATGGTTCGGCGTTTACCGATCCGAATATTGTTTTTGACCGTAGCGGTGGTCAAATTGGTCATATTTACCAGTCTTGGCCCAGCACTCGCGGACCCAATAATACGCGAGCTGAATATGGAAGGGATCTTTCACGGGACTGGCGAAGGCGTGTTGGACCTTCAAATCATTGCGGTCGATTTTGATCTGCACCGATTCGGGATCGCCGTCCAAACCGGCGCCCGTGATTGTTCAGGTGATTTACGCGGTGTCGCCAAGGCGCCTGATGCAACGACCATCGTGCTGGCTAAAAAGAAGGTGGCCGATAGATCCTGCAGCCTTGTTCTAAAGTTCAGCAACGACTTCCAGAAAGTAGCGATCTCTGGGAAAAATTGTTCGTATTATCACGGAGCTTCCTGCTCGTTTGATGGTGTTGTGTACCGTATTAAGCCCAGCTGGTAGTAGTCAAAGTTCCGCTTCTGCATCTTCGAATTTCGAAGGATGTGCTTCTTGAAACGAAAGATGAAATTTCCTGATCAAAGGTGGGTCGCGTGCATGTCGCTGGGGTGTTTCATGACTGCGTACTTTTTTGCTCGTCACGGTAGGCACGAAACGGTATTGCTACTTGTTGTACCTGTTTCGATAGCAGCACTAGCCTGGCTGGCCCACTACTCCACAAAACGATCGCATCGAACGCGCAGGCCGTGATTCATCTTAATAAGAACGGCAGGCCTGATCGCGCTCCGAAGCGCCCAAAATAGGCAAAAAACTGAGATGACCGAAGACCGCGATATTAGAATCTTCCTTATTCGCCACGGAGAATCTGAGGCCAATCTCGACAAGTCGATCAACCGCCGCATCGCCGATCATCGTGTCTCTTTGTCAAGCCACGGGCATGAACAGGCTGCCTCCGCAGGCAACTTCTTGTATGAGTATCTCACTCAACATCCAGGGTCGGGGCGGTTACGGTTATGGCAAAGTCCTTATTTAAGAACTAAACAAACCGCTCGCGCCATCATCGACGCGATGCCGCATCTGATCACCGACACGCGCGAGTCGATCTTTCTGCGCGAAATCGAATTTGGCATTTTCGACGGTGTGCCCGATCTGGAGCTCCTCAAGCTATTCCCACACGAGTATGCCCATTACCAAAAATGCAAAGCGTTCGAGGGGGAGATCTATGCAAGAATGCCGGGCGGTGAATCGCGCATCGACGTCTGCCAAAGGGTGCATCAATTCTTTGGAACAATCCAGCGCGACGCCGTGCGCCATGGAATCGATAACATCATTGTTGTGTCCCACGGCGTCACAGTACGCTGCTTCGCCATGATGTGGTGTAACCACACGGTTGAATGGCTTGAAGCTGAACGGAATCCGGCAAATTGCTCCATTCGTCTCCTTAAGGGAGGCGAGGATTGCGGTCTGATCTACACCGGAATCACAGACACTCCCGCGGGCCAGCAGGAAGAGCGCGAGGATGGTCGTATCGACTGATGAGGGTCCCGGGTTACGGATAGTTCGACAGTAAGACTAGTATGGATTCCGAGTTCGTTCCCACCGCAACTTTCTCCTCATCCCGTGCAACTGTTCGATGCTCTTCGCGGCTCGATACCTCGATAGGCAGGCTGATTGTTAGGACGGACGACAAAATTCCGTCATTGAGGACCGAACGGGTGCGGCTGACTCACCCTCCACCGATATCGCGTACTCTGGTGTGATATCTCAACGAGCGGGATATCCGACCAAGGCAAGCCTTCTCGCGACAGGTGGGACCCGCGACGATGTCCTCTTGGGTCGTGGATCGCTGTTTGCCACGCGATCGCTTCTACACCGAGAAGGTCGGATACAGGGACGATATCCCGTCGAACGAGCAAACCGGGATTGTGGACCGCGCACTGTTCGATGCAGTCCAGCAGAAACCAAGATCAGTGGACCACCCAAGCCAGGATCCGGAATGCAATCTAGGCGCTGCGCGACGATCTTGCGCAAGTGATGGGGCGGTTGTTAGTCGTCCGTTAAGAAGCCGGGATGAGCTCTGATCGGCTGATTGCGAGACGCAGGATGGCGATCAGGAACAGGCGC
>Ga0137403_10000181_pt1 | contig 76442 bp, 74 predicted proteins | sample CZOMad2_1_16fung_FD_122057 | JGI IMG/M metagenome (GOLD analysis project Ga0137403, IMG submission 122057) | Vadose zone soil fungal communities from Angelo Coast Range Reserve, California, USA - CZOMad2_1_16fungal (Hybrid Assembly) | ecosystem: Environmental > Terrestrial > Soil > Vadose zone...
AAGAGGCCCGCATAGCGCCCCTCCTCGTCACTCCAGGCGGCCACCATGAGGGGCAGCCGCGTCTTCGTTCCCGATTCGTGGATGGTCTGGAGACACTCGAGACCGGCGAGGACACCGAGGGCGCCGTCGAGCGGCCCGCCGTTCGGCACCGTGTCGATATGCGAGCCCGTGAGCACGGTCGGCCCGCCGTTGCCCAGCCGTCCGAAGGTGTTGCCGGCTTCATCGACCCACGTGCTGAGGCCCCCTTCCTTCATACACTCCAGGAGCCAGGCGCGCGCTTCTTCGTGGGGGGCGCTCCAGCAGGATCGGGTGATGCCGCCGCCCTCGGGATTTCGTCCGAAGCGTGACAGGGTTTCCACATGGGCGCGAAGGCGCGGCAGCGAGATGGCGAGGGAAGCCGTCATAGCGGCTCGCAGTATACCTCAGCGCTACTTGAGGGAAAACCCGCTGCGTATGCGTTCTTGACACGTTTCGACGGCGGCCCGTATTATGGCAATGAATCGTCGTTCAGTCTTCCGTCGAGCCTCGACGGCCCACCTCGAGGGAGGGTGCATGGACTTTACGCTGACCCCTGAGCAAACCTCTTTCCGGGACGAAGTCCGCTCCTGGCTCGAGAAGAACCTGCCGAAGGACTGGGACAACCGGATGCGCGTGGGCTCGGACGTGCCGCGGCCCGAGGTATACGCCTTCCTCCGCGCGTGGCAGCGCAAGATGTACGACGCCGGCTTCATGGGATTGACGTGGCCCAAGGACTACGGCGGCCGCGGGCTCACCTTCATGGAAGAGATGATTTTCCAGGAGGAGATCGCGCTGGCCAAGGCGCCGCCCGTGCTCAATATCCTCGCCATCGGCATGGCCGGGCCGACCATCATCGCCTACGGCAACGAGGAGCAGAAGCGCCGCTATCCGGCCAAGATGCTCTCCTGCGAGGAGATCTGGTGCCAGGGCTACTCGGAGCCGAATTCGGGATCGGATTTGGCCTCGCTCCAGACGCGGGCGGAGAAGGTCGGCCAGCATTACGTCGTCAACGGCCAGAAGGTCTGGACCTCTATCGCGCATCAGGCCGACTGGATGATGCTCCTCGCGCGCACCGATCCCAAGGCGGAGCGGCACAAGGGCATCACGTATTTCCTCCTCGACATGCACAGCCCCGGGGTGACGGTGAAGCCGCTCAAGCAGATCACCGGCGATTCCGAGTTCAACGAGGTCTACTTCGACAACGTCGAGGTGCCGGAGGCGAACATTCTGGGCGGCCTCAACAACGGCTGGGCCGTGGGCATGACCACCCTCATGTACGAACGGCTGGCCTTGGGTTTCGGCCTGCAGGTGCGCCTGCGCATCGCCCTCGACGGCCTCGTGGACCTGGCCAAGCGCACGAGGAAGAACGGCGCGCGCGCCACCGAGGACCCGACCGTGCGCCAGAAGATCGCGCAGATGTGGATCGATACGGAAGTCTTCAAGTACACGGGGGCGCGCGCCATTACCAGGCTGCTCAAGGGCGAGCCCCCGGGGCCCGAGGCTTCGGCGGGCAAGATGATGTGGACGGAGGGGCATCAGCGGCTGCAGGAGCTGGCCATGGAGCTCCAGGGGCCGTATGGCCTGCTCGCCCGCGGCAGCCAGTGGGCGGTGGACGGGGGCGTGTGGCAGTACAGCTTCCTTCGCTCGCGGGCCAATTCCATCGAGGGCGGAACCACGGAGATCCAGAAAAACATCATCGGCGAGCGCGTGCTCGGCCTTCCGAAAGGCTAAACCATGAACTTCGGGTTCAATGAAGAGCAGGAGCTCCTGCGCAGCACGGCACGGAAGTTCTTCGACAACGAGTGCGGCTCTGAGACCGTCCGCAAGCTCATGGAAGGTCCCGAGGGGATGACGCCGGATCTCTGGAAGAAGCTCGCGGAGCAGGGATGGCTCGGGCTCATCGTGCCCGACGAGCACGGCGGAATGGGGCTCGGCATGGTCGACCTCGTCGTCCTGATGGAGGAGATGGGTCGCGCGGTGGTGCCCGGCCCCTTTTTCTCCACGGTGCTCCTGGGCGGGCTGGCCATTCTCGAAGCGGGCACGGAGGCGCAGAAGAAGGCGTGGCTGCCCCGGCTCGCCTCCGGCGACGCCCGCGCCACCCTCGCGTGGATGGAGCCCACCGCCGATCTCGGAGCCCGCGGCATCACGCTGCCGGCGACGGCGAAGAGCGGCGGCCACACCCTCAACGGCACCAAGCTCTTCGTCCAGGATGCGCACACCGCCGACGCCCTCGTGGTGGCGACGCGCACCGCCACGGGCAACAGTGCCGAGGAGGGAATTTCTCTTTTTCTCGTACCCAAAGATAGCGCCGGCCTGACCGTGACCCTCCTGCCGACCATGGACCAGACGCGCAAGCTCTGCGAGGTCACGTTCAAGGACGTGGCCGTCGGCTCGGACGCCCTCATGGGCCAGGCCGGATCGGGCTGGCCGCCGCTCGCCCGCGTCATCGACAGGGCGACGGTGGGCCTGTGCGCGGAGATGTGCGGCGGCGCGCAGAAAGTGCTCGACATGACCGTCGAGTACGCGAAGATCCGGCAGGCCTTCGGCCGGCCCATCGGCTCGTATCAGGGCGTCAAGCACAAAGCCGCCGACATGCTCGTGGATGTCGAGAACAGCAAGTCCATCACGTACTACGCGGCGTGGGCCATGGACGAAGGTGTGGCCGAAGGGCCGCTGGCCGTGAGCATGGCCAAAGCCTATGTCTCGGACGCTTATCGCCGGGTGTCCGGCGCCGGGATACAACTCCACGGCGGCATCGGCTTCACCTGGGAGCACGACCTCCACCTGTACTTCAAGCGGGCCAAGGGCTCCGAATTCACGTTCGGCGACGCCACGTGGCATCGAGAGCGTGTGGCCCAGCTGGTCAATCTCTAACCGGTCTCCCCCCAGGACAACGAGACAGCCGCGAGTGGGACGAGTCCGGGAACGTTTCAACAAGTGGGTCCGGCGCGGCGCGGAGCCGCCCGCTCCCCGGAATCCTCTCCTCTTCACCGACCATGAGGAGATCCAGGACATCGCGCGCCAGATGGCGCGCACCAAGGTGGAGATCGATCGCTCCATCCTCACCCTCAGGAGCTGGGCACGCGATCTGTCACGCCGCGTGGCGGAGAGCGGCGGCGGGCTCGAGCAGGGGCAAGACCTGCGCTCCCTCGGCGAGACGGTGGGCGGTCTCGCCCACAACTTCAACAACTCGCTCGCCGCCATCCTCGCCTATACCGAGCTGCTCCTCCGCGACGCGCCCAAAGACTCCGCGGCCCATCGCCGGCTCATGATCGTACGCGACGTCGCGCTCGAGGCGTCGACGACCGTGCGGCGCTTGCAGGAATTCGTGTCCCGCCAGCCCGAGGTTGCCTTCGGTCCCGTGGGGCTGCCTGCCGTCATCCAGGAGGCGCTCGATCTGACCGCGCCTCGCTGGCGTGACGATGCCGAGCGGCGGGGTGTGGCCATCACGGTGTCGCAAGACATGGAGGCGCTGCCCCCCGTGGAGGGCATCGCCTTCGAGCTTCGCGATTCCCTCGTGCGCCTCATCCTCAACGCCGTCCAGGCCATGCCGGACGGCGGCGAGCTGTCCATCCGGGCCGCGGCCGAGGAGTCGGGATGGGTGGTCATCGAGGTGCGCGACACCGGCATCGGCATGACGGAGGAGCACTCGCGTCTCATCGAGAACCGCGCTCTCGAGAACGTGTCGACGAGTCGCGGCGGCCGGGGTCTGGCCGAGGTCGCGGAAATCATCGAGCGTCACGGCGGCAACATGAGCATCGAGAGCGAGCCCGGTCGGGGAACGGTCGTCCGGCTGCGCCTGCATGCCAGCCGCTTCCAGATCATTCCGCCCGCCCAGGGTGTGGTGGAGCCGGTCCATCCGGAGCAGGCCTCGCGCATTCTCCTCGTGGACGACGACCCGCGTCTCCTCACCGTGCTCTCCGATACGCTGCAGGCCTGTGGCCACTCGGTGACCACCGCGGCCAAGGGCGAAGACGCCCTGCAGATCTTCGACGCCGCCCGGCACGACGTGGTCATCACCGATCTCGGGATGCCGAAGATGAACGGCTGGGAAGTGGCCGAGCGTATCAAGGCTCGCTCGCCGGAGACGCCCGTCTTCCTCCTCACCGGTTGGGGCGAGAGCGTGGCCGCCCACGAGGGGAGCCAGTTCGTGGACCGCGTGGTGGCCAAGCCCGTCTCCGCCGAAGCCCTCATGGAGCAGCTGGCCGAGCTTCGTCGCTCGCGGGCGCCGGCCCCGTGACACCCGTCATCCCAAAGCCGGCTGCCTCCGTCCTCCTCGTGCGCTTCGGATCCGGCGCTCCCGCCGAGGTCTACATGATTCGCCGCCAGAAGAGCATGCGATTCCTCGGTGGCTTCTACGCTTTTCCGGGTGGCAAGGTGGATCCTGAAGACGGCGCGCCGGACATCCTCGCCCGCTGTCGCGGCGTCACGGAGGCGGAGGCGGGGCGACTCCTGCCTTCCGAGAACGGGGTGCCCGCGCTCGCCTACTGGGTGGCGGCGGCCCGCGAGCTACTCGAGGAAACCGGACTGCTGCCGGCCTGCGACGCCACCGGACGCCCGGTGGCCTCCGCCGGTCCGGAGGGCGTCGCCCGCATCGACGCGCTTCGCGAGGCGCACATGGCCCGGCGCGAGTCTCTCAGCGCACTCCTGGCCGCCCGCGACTGGTACCTCGACGTGGGGCCGTTCCGCTATCTCTCGCACTTCATCACCCCGCCCTCGAGTCCCATTCGCTTCAGCGCGCGGTTCTTCCTCGCGCCCGTGCCGACGGGGCAGAGCCCGCGGCACTTTCGCGAGGAAGCGTCGGAGAGCTTCTGGGTCGCCCCCGGCGAAGGCTTTCGCCGGCACCGGAGCGGCGAGTGGGCCATGGCCGAGCCCGCCGACTGCGGCCTGGGCTATCTCGCCCAGTTCGACTCGCTCGGTGCCATCTGGGCCGCCCACGAGGACCGCCGCCACAAGTTTCACGGCATCATCCACCTCGCGGAGGCGGCGGGCGTCGCCATCCGCGCAGGCCGCTGAAACCCTAGCCGGCCGCTCAAAAGGGTCCAGATGCGAGGCGGCGCCCGAGGGCCGCACGCGAGGCGTAGTCTCTCTACGTTGAGCGTGCGGCCGAGGGCGCCAACGAAGCAGATGGGCCCTTTTCAGCGGCCTGCTCAGCCCGGGCGCAGCTCGCCCGTGCCGATCTGCACCGCCTCCACGTCGAGCTCGTGCTCGAGCCGGTGGAGGACCTCGTCGCTGATCTCCCCGCGATCGCGTAGTCCGATCACCCGCCGCCGCTCCGCCGTGATCGCTTCGTGGCGGAGGCGGCGGAACGCGCCGAGGTCCTCGGCCGTGCTCGAGCCGTCGCCGTCGCTGATGGCCGAGGCGCGCGCGCGCCGCTGCGCATAGCGCGCACGTAGCTGCTCCAGGTGGGCGGGGCGCGCCCACGACTCGGCCTCGATCTCCTCGAGTCGGGCGAGGGCCGCGTCCGCCGCCGCATCGCGCGCGCGGATCTCCTCATCGGCAAGGGCGGAGTCATCGCGAAGACCCAGGCGCCGCAATAGCGGAGCCAGGGTCAGCCCCTGGAGCACGAGGGTGACGATGATCACGCTGAAGGTGAGGAGAATGATGTCCTCGCGGAACGGAAACGGCGTGCCCCCCGCCACGGCGAGGGGCAGGGCGAGCGCGGCGGCGAGCGACACGATGCCGCGCATGCCGATCCAGCCCACGAGAAAGACGGGCGGCCACTCGGGCATGGGATCGCGGCGGCGCAGGGCAGCCGAGACGAGGCGGGGCAGGGCGATGGCGATAGGCACCCAGATCATGCGCACCCCGATGGCTACGGCGCTGATCACCGCCGCCTGCACGAGAAGGGGCTTGAGCTCGCCCGGGCCCACCGCGGGCCGCAGGGAGGCGAGCTGGAGCCCGATGAGAATGAAGAGCACGCCGTTCAGGAGAAAGACGAAGACCTCCCACACCGCGCGCGCCTGGAGGCGCGTGGCGGGAGCCACCGCTTCGCTCAAGTGCTGGCGCAGGTAGAGTCCGCCGGCGACGCAGGCGAGCACCGCCGAGACGTGCAGGCGCTCCGCGAGGATCCAGCTGATATACGGGGCGAGAAGGGTCACCAGCACCTCGGTGAAGCTGTCCTCCGTGAGGGCGAGCGCGCGTCGGGCGATCTCCGACACCGCCAGCCCCACGAGGATGCCGCCCACGGACGCGAAAAGGAACAGCTTGAGCCCGTCGGTGAGGGAAAAGTCCCCGAACACGGTGGCGGCCACCGCGGCCCGGTAGAGGACGAGGGCGGTGGCGTCGTTGACGAGGCTCTCGCCCTCGAGGATCACCACCACGCGGTGAGGAATGTTCAGGCGCCGCCCGATGGCGGTGGCGGCCACCGCGTCAGTCGGGGAAACGATGGCCCCGAGGGCCAGCGCCTCCGGCCAGCCGATACCGGGGATGATCCAGCGCGCGGCTGCCGCCACCGCGGCGGTGGTGGCGGCGACGAGGCCGACGGCGAGGAAGGAGATCGTGCGCAGGTTCGCGCGGAAGTCGCGCAGCGAGGTGAAGTAGGCGGCGGACCACAGGATGGGAGGAAGGAAGACGAGAAAGACGAGATCGGGATCGAGCTGCAGCACCGGCATCTTCGGCAACGCGCTGAGGGCCAAGCCGCCCAGGACGAGCAGGATCGGATAGGGAAGGAGGAGACTTCTCGCCAGCGTGGTCAGGGTGAGCACGGCCACGAGGAGGACGACGCCGATCTCGAGATTCTGGAGGCTGGCCATCTCTTGAACGCCCATCCTAGCAAAGAGGCGGCGGTTCGTCTCTTCATGCCGGTCTGGCGGCGGCAAGAGCCGAGGGGGTCGCCACGGCCACGGAGGCGCCTTGACACCCATGGTGCCCGCTGGCTTACTCTGACGACGCCTGCGCATCCGATGGTCGGTTCTGGTGAAGCGCTGCCCCGCACGACTGTCCAACTCATAGGAGAGACGAATGAAGGAGCGCGTGGTCTATCTGAACGGTGCTCTCGTCCCCGAGAGCCAGGCGGCGATCTCCGTCTTCGACCGCGGCGTCCAGTACGGCGATGCCGTGTACGACGCGGCACGAACCTTCGGGGGGCGACCCTTCAAGCTTCGTGAGCACATCGACCGCCTCTACCGTTCCTGCAGCTATACCAGGATGCCCTTGCGTCTCCACGCCGACGAGATGGAGAAGCAGACCCGGGAAGTGCTGGAGCACAACTTGACACTGCCTGGATCAGACGCGGAGACCATGATCTGGTGGAGCGTCACGCGCGGCGTGAGCTCGGTCACCCGCCTGATCGGCGAGAGCAAGGATGCCACCGTGATCATCTACACGTTCCCCGTTCCCTTCGGTGCCTTCGCCAAATGGGTCACACGCGGCGCCCGCGTGGTCACACCCGCGACCCGCCGGACTCCACCTCAGTGCCTCGACCCCCGGGCGAAAGTCTCCAACCGGATGAACCACATCCTCGCCGACATGGAGGCCAAAGCGGCGGACCCTGAGGCGTACAGCCTCATGCTCGACATCAACGGGAACATCGCGGAGAACAGCACGGGAAACTTCTTCTTCGTTCGCGACGGCACCCTCTGCACGTCTGGAGCGGGCATGGCTCTCGAGGGTGTGACGAGGGCGACCATCTTCGAGCTTGCCCAGAACGCGGGCATTCCGGTGGCCACGGGTGAGTTCCCGCTCTTCGACGTCTACCTGGCGGCGGAGGCTTTCCTCACCGCGACGTCGTTCAGCATCCTGCCCGTGGCCAGCGTCAACGGGAAGGCGATGGGCGGGGGCGCCCCCGGTCCGGTCACGCAGCTCCTGACCAGGCGTTGGAGCGAGCTCGTCGGCATCGACATCGTCGCCCAGGCTCTCGGTCACGTGAAGGCGGCCGGCTAGTCGCGCCACTGGCAAGGACAGGGCGCCCCACCGGGGACTTGGAGGCGGGGAGTAGAATCTCGACCATGTGTCGCGGGCCGGCCCGGAAGTCAGGAATTCTGGCGTTCCGGGGAGCCGGCTGGCTCCCCTTTTCCATACTTCTGGCAGGCGCGCTCGCCGGCTGCACGGTGGGCCCCGACTACAAGCGGCCCGGGGTCGAAGCGCCCCCTGCCTGGCGCTATGCCGCGGAGACCTCGGGGTCGTTGGCCGATCTCGGCTGGTGGGAAGTCTTCCAGGATGCCGTGCTGCAGGGGTATATCCGGACCGCCCTCGAGGAGAACAAGGATCTCCGGGTGGCGGTGGCCCGCGTCGCGGAGGCGCGGGCGCAGCTCGGGGTGACCCGGGCCGCCCAGTTCCCCGAGGTCAACGGCTCGGCGAGCTACGCGAATCAGCGATTCTCGCAGCAGAGCTTTCCCTTCAACGCCCTCGACCCCCTCTCCAATCTCAATCCTCAGCAGGATTTCTACCGTACCGGTCTCGACCTGACCTTCGAGCTCGATCTCTGGGGTCGGCTCCGCCGCGCCACGGAGGCGGCGCGGGCGGATCTCTTCGCGAGCGAGGAGAACCGCCAGACGATACGGACCACCCTCATCAGCGACGTCGCGCAGTCCTACTTCGATCTGCTGGAGCTGGACCACGAAGCGCAGATCGATCGCCGGACGCTCGAGCTGCGCCGGTCCTCACTGGATTTGGTGCGCAAGCGCTACGAGTCGGGCTTGACGGCGCTGCTCGACGTACGCCGGGCCGAGCAGGAGCTCGCGCTGGCCGCGGCGGCCGTGCCCGAGGTCGAGCGACGCGTGGTCCAGACGGAAAACCGGCTCAGTATTCTCCTCGGACGCAATCCGGGACCGATCGCGCGGGGGACATTGCTTGAAAGTCAGCGCATGCCGCCGGCGGTGCCCGCCGGCTTGCCGTCGGATCTCCTCGAGCGTCGGCCCGACGTTCGCCAGGCCGAGGGGCACCTGGTGGCGGCCAATGCGCACATCGGCGAAGCCAAAGCGGCGTTCTTCCCGCGCATCTCCCTCACGGGCATGTTCGGATTGGAGAGCGCATCGCTCTCGGACCTCTTCACCGGTCCGGCGCGCGTGTGGCAGGTGGGGCCCACCCTCACCATGCCGATTTTCAACGCCAACCGAATCGCCTCGAACTACCACGCCACGGAAGCCCGGGAGCAGCAAGCCCTGATCCAGTACCAGCAAACGATACAGCAGGCCTTTCGCGAGGTGGAGGACGCGCTGATCTTCCATCAGAAAGTACGGGACATCTGGATCCAGCGCGATCTGCGGGTCACCGCGGCCGCCCAGGCGCTCGGGCTGGCCAATCTCCGCTACACCAACGGCCTCTCGGGATACCTCGACGTGCTGGACGCCGAGCGACAACTCCTCGCCGCCCAGATCGAGCTCGCCTTGACCACCCGGGATCGACTGACCGCGGTCGTCCAGGTCTACAAGGCGCTCGGCGGCGGCTGGGAGCGCGAGGCGCCGCCCGGAACAGCCGGGCTGCCATGACCGATCTCTCCGCGCCCGAGTCCGTCCAGCCGTCCCGGCCGCCCCGTCCGTGGTACCGGCGTCGCGGCCGCCTCCTCCTCATCGCGGTCGTGGTGCTGGTTCTGATACTCGTGGGCGCGCACTATCTTCGCCACGCCCTGACCCACGAGTCCACGGATGACGCTTTCATCGAGGCCCACGTCGTCTCGGTGAGTCCGAAGGTGTCGAACTACGTGAGCAGCGTCCGCGTGGACGACAACTGGCACGTCAAGCAGGGTGACCTCCTCGTCGAGCTGGACGCGCGGGACTACGAGGCGCGCCTCGCCCAGGCTCAGGCAAACCTCGCCGCCTCCGTGGCCCAGCATCGCGGGGCCGCTATCAATATCCGGGTAGTGGGCACGACCTCGAGTGCCGCCGTCCAGCAGGCGGAGGCGGGGGTCCAGACGGCCCAGCGCCAGGTGGACGGAGCGCGAAGCCGGCTCGAGCAGGCGCGCGCGCAGGTCATGGCCGCCCAGGCGGAGGCGGTGCGAGCGGCGGAAGACCTCAAGCGGTACAAGGAGCTCCTGGATGTGGGAGGCGTGTCGCGGCAGGAGCACGACAACGCGGCGGCGGCGAGCACCACGGCCGCAGCGAATCTCGCGGCGGCGCGCCAGAACGAGCAGGCGACCGCCGACGCCCTCCGCCAAACCGAAGCGCAGCTCAACGAGGCGAAGGCGCGGCTGACCAGCGCCAAGGCGGCGCCGGACCAGGTCGCCCAGAGCCGCGCGCAGGCCGAACAGCTCGGAGCCCAGACCAACCAACTCGAGGCGGCGGTACAGCAGGCGCTCCTCGATCTCTCCTATACGAAGATCGTCGCCCCGGTGGCGGGCCGGATCACGCGCAAGAGCGTGGAGCCGGGAGCGTACGTCCAGGTGGGGCAGACGCTCTTCTCGATCGTGCCCGATCAGGTGTGGGTGGTGGCGAACTTCAAGGAGACACAGCTTCGCCATATGCGCGCGGGCCAGCCCGTCACCGTCAGCGTCGATGCCTATCCCGACAAGAAGTTCAAAGGCCACGTCGACAGCATCCAGTCGGGCACGGGAGCCCGATTCACCCTTCTTCCGCCCGAGAACGCCACGGGAAACTACGTCAAGGTAGTCCAGCGGGTGCCCGTGAAGATCGTCATCGACGAGCAGGCCGACCCCGCCTACGTGCTCGGTCCCGGCATGTCCGTGGTGCCCGAGGTCAAGGTGCGGTGAGCACGGGGACCGCGGCGGCGGGGGCGGTGGAGTGGCGGCCCCGGTACAACCCATGGCTGATCGCGGTGACGGTGGCCCTGGCCGCGTTCATGGAGGTGCTCGACACGAGCATCGCCAACGTCGCGCTTCCCCACATCGCCGGCAATCTGAGCGCGAGCAACGACGAGAGCACGTGGGTCCTCACCTCCTACCTCGTCTCCAACGCCATCGTGCTCCCCATCAGCGGATGGCTGGCGGGCACGCTCGGGCGGAAGCGCTTCTTCATGGCCTGCCTGTTCCTCTTCACCTTGAGCTCGCTCCTCTGTGGGATCGCGCCCAGTCTGGCCACGCTTCTCGTGGCGCGCGTCATCCAGGGCGCCGGGGGAGGGGGGATGCAGCCGATGGCCCAGGCCATTCTCGCCGACATCTTCCCGCCTCAGCAGCGAGGCCTCGCCTTCGCCCTCTACGGCATCACCACCATCATGGCGCCCACCATCGGCCCCACGGTAGGCGGCTGGATCACGGACAACTACTCGTGGCGCTGGATCTTCTTCATCAACCTGCCCGTCGGCATCATCACCCTGTTCCTCATCCTTCAGCTCGTGGAGGATCCGCCGCACGTGGCCCGCCTCAAGGGTGCGGGGCTTCGGCTCGACTACATCGGCGTGGGCCTGCTCGTGCTGGGCGTCGGCGCGCTCCAGATCATGCTGGACAAGGGGCAGGAGGACGACTGGTTCGGCTCCAACTTCATCACCACCCTCGCCATCGTGGCCGTGGTATGCCTGACCCTGCTCGTCATCTGGGAGTGGTTTCAGAAGGAGCCGATCATCGAGGTCCGGCTGTTCCGGAACCTGAACTTCCTCAGCGCCAACGTGATGATGTTCATGCTGGGGGTCGTTCTCTTCGCCAGCGTCGTTCTCCTCCCGCAGTTTCTCCAGACGCTCATGGGCTACACGGCGGAGAACGCGGGACTCGCCCTCTCCGCGGGCGGCCTCATCATCCTCTTCATGATGCCCATCGTGGGGCAGCTCAGCACCCGCATCCAGGCCCGCTACATCATCGCCACGGGCTGGCTCACTCTGGTCTGTGCCATGGCGTACTCGGCCTTTCGCCTCGACCTCGACATCAGCTTTTCCGTGGCGGCGTGGCTCCGGGTGGCCCAGGTGATCGGTATCGGATTCCTCTTCGTTCCCATCACCCTCGCCGCGTACGTGGGCATGCCGGCGGGGAAGAGCAATAGCGTGGCGGGCATGGTGAACTTCATGCGCAACATCGGCAGCAGCGTGGGGACGTCGGTGGTCACCACCCTCGCCGTGCGGCGGGCCCAGTTCCACCAGGTGCATCTCGTCTCCCGGTTGGCCCCGGACAATCCGACCTTTCAGGCCCAATGGAGCGCTCTCACTCAGCGCCTCGCGGCCGCGGGGCTCGGCGACTACGAGGCCCGGCGGCAGGCCCTCGCCCGCATGTACCGGATGGTGCAGAATCAGGCGCAGACCCTGGCCTACGTGGACACGTACTGGGTGCTGGCCGCGCTCGCCGCGGTGATGTTCTGTCTCTCGTTTCTTCTGAAGCGGAACGCGCCCGGAGGAGGCGGAGAGGTGGTGGCCCACTAGATGATCAAGATCGTGACCATCGACCGCGAATACGGCAGCGGGGGGCCCACCATCGCGCGCAAGCTCGCGGAGCGTCTCGGCTGGGCCCTGTGGGACGAGCGGCTGAGTCACGAGATCGCGCGGGTGGCGGACTGCGACGTGACGGAGATTCAGAGCCGCGAGGAGCGGGAAGACCCGCTGTACTACCGCCTCTTCAAGTCGTTCCTGCGCGGGAGCTTCGAGGGGAACCTGCAGCTCCCCAGCCTCAAGCTCCTGGACTCCGACCGTATCGTGGCCATCACCGAGCACGTGGTGCGAGAGGCCGCCACGGCCGGCCGCTGCGTCATCGTCGGCCGCGGGGGGCAGTACTTCCTGAGCGACCGCCCCGACGCCTATCACGTGTTCGTCTATGCTCCCTACGAGGAAAAGATCCGGCGCGAGCGCGCGGCGGGTCGGAGCGCCGCCGACGCCGCGGAGCTCGTGGAGACGGTGGATCTGGAGCGGGCGGCCTTCATCAAGCGGTACTTCGCGAGGGACTGGCCGAACCGGCCGCTCTACGACCTCATGCTCAATTCGAAGATGGGAGACGACCGCGCCGTGGAGACGATCGTGGGAGGCATCCGGGTCTTCGACGAGGCGTCGGGAGCGGCCCAGAGCGCTTCGGGCCGACCACCCGACCATCTCGACCAGTACGGGCCCGATCAGTAGGGAACGTCGATCAGACGGTCCGTCGCCTCACGCATGTCCCGCTCGAGCAACTCGCGCAGGGCGCGCGCCATAGGGCCGGGCCTGCCGTCACCGATAGACTTGCCATCCCACTCCACGATCGCGGCCACCTTGATGGAGCTGCCGATGAGCAGCATCTCGCGCGCGGCCCTCGCCTCGGTCACGGGAATGTCGCAGACCTCGACGCCTCGGAGCGTACCGCCCACGAGCCCGCGCGCCAGCGCGAGCAGCCGGAGGGAGGTGCAGCCGGACAGGATGTGGTCGAACCTCGGGTGCCGGAGCACGCCGTCCTCGCCCACGAAGGCGACGTTCATGTTGGAGCTCTCGCCCACGTGGCCGGCGTCGTCGACGAAGACGCCGTTGTCGAGGCCGGCTTCCTGGGCTTCGAGCTGCATGAGGATGTTCGGCAGGTAGTTGGTGCTCTTGGTCACCGCGTACAGCGGCGGCTTGATGGGATAGGTCGTGGTCATGACGCGCAGCCCGTCCGTGTACCACCGGTCGGGATAGGCGAGGCCGCCGAAGATCATCACGAAGAAGCCGGGCTCGGCGCCGGCCGCGGGGGGCAGGCCGAGACTGCCCGGTCCCGACGAGATCCAGTAGCGAATGGAGCCGTCGCGCTTGCCGCTGGCCGCGGCGGTGCGGGCGATGATCTCGCCCATCTCCTCGCGACGGCAGGGCAGGGGCAGCTTCGAGAGCCCGGCCGAGCGGACGAAGCGGTCGAGATGCGCCTCGAGGTCGTAGATCTTGCCGTCGACGATGGCCGCGGTGTCGAAAACTCCGTGGCCGCGATGCACCATGTGATCGTCGAAGGGGAGCACCATGAGGGCGGGATCGGTCACGATGCCCCCGAGCTGGCTCGAATAGAAGGCCCAGTAGCGAACGGGCCGTCGGGCCCGCAGGGTGCGAAGGTGCTCGACGACCTCGTCGGACTGGAGAACGCGCGGCGTGAGCGTCACCATCAGGCGAACACGAGCACGCCGCGGCCCACCGCGTCGGTCTCGATGTCCTCGTAGGCCCGGTTGATCTCGGCCAGCGGATAGCGCCGCATCACGAGCCCGTTCACGTCGAGGAGTCCCCGGGTCACCCAATCGCAGATGCGCGGCATGTCCTGACGAGGGTGGGCAGAGCCGTAGTAGCAGCCGCGAATGGTCTTCTCCATGCGCGTGATGACCACCGGCTCGATGGGCGCCGCGTCGCCCACGGGCGCGATCCCCACTATGACGGCGGTGCCGCGCTTGCGCACCATGTCCACCGCCATCTTGCTCGTGGCCCCGCTGCCGTAGGCTTCGAAGGCGACGTGGGCGCCCCCGCCCGTGAGCGCCTGTACCCGCGCCACCGCGTCTTCGGTGCGCGCATTGACGGTGTGGGTGGCGCCGAACTTCCTCGCGAAGGCCAGGGCCGCCTCCTTGACGTCCACGGCGATGATGGTGGTCGCCCCGGCCAGCCGCGCGCCCTGGAGGACATTCAGGCCGACTCCGCCGCAGCCGATCACCGCCACGCTGTCCCCGGGCTGGACGCGGGCATTGAAGACGGCGGCGCCCACGCCCGTGGTGACGCTGCAGCCGATGAGCGCCATCTGGGCGAAGTCGAGGGTGGCGGGGGCGGGGATGCAGCCCGCTTCCGGCACCACCGCGTATTCGGCGAAGCAGGCGACTTTGCCCATGTGGGCGCAGTCCTGCCCGGCGAGGGCGTGCAGGCGCGAGGTGCCGTCGAAGAGCCTGCCGGACGTCCGCCCGTGCTCGTCGCAGAGATGCGGATGACCACTCTCGCAGGAGTGGCAGTGGCCGCAGTTGGGCACGAAGCTCAGGATGACGCGATCGCCCGGCCTGACCATGGTCACGCCTTCGCCCACCGCCTCCACGGTGCCCGAGCCCTCGTGGCCGAGCACGGCGGGCAGGGCGATGGTCGCCTCGCCCTTCTGGAAGTGCAGATCGCTTCGGCAGACGCCGGCCGCGCCCACCTTCACCAACACCTCGCCCCGCTTCGGCGGATCGAGCTCCACCGTCTCGAGGGAGTAGGGCTTGTTGACATCGTAGAGCACGGCAGCGGTGATGCGCATATGGGCCTCCCCGGCTTCGGTGGTGGTCGTAGCGAGCGGCCAGACTAGCGGAGACCACGGCGATTGTCCAGCGCCGTCGGCCTTGACACTCGTGGCGCAGGCTGGCTTACTTTGACGGCGCTCATGCGAAACCTCGCCGTAGACAATGCCGTGTCGGTGTTCGTGGACCAGCCGCTCGCCGAGGGGCTCGGCGCGCGTCCGGCGCTCGTGACTCCGGGCGGGACCTGCTCTTATGGCGAGCTGGCCGCGCTGACCGACCGGGCCGCGCGTGCCCTTCGCGAGCTCGGAGTGGAGGCCGAGCAGCGCGTGGCCCTCCTCATGCCCGATGGCATCGGCTTCGCGGTCACCTTCTTCGGAGCGCTCAAGCTGGGCGCGGTGGCAGTGCCCCTCAATACGCGCCTGTCCGGGAGAGACCTGCGCTTCATTCTCGACGACTGCCGGGCCAAGGTGCTCGTGACGGACGGGGGGCTCGGCGCGGCCCTCGATGGCGGAGGCGGCGTGAGGACGCTGACCTTCGAGGAGCTGCTGCGCACGCCCGGGGGGGGACCGGTGGCGGCCGAGCCGGTGGGCGGGGACGCCATGGCCTTCTGGCTCTACACGTCGGGCACGACGGGCACGCCGAAGGCGGCGATGCATTGCCACCGGAACCTGCTCGCCTGCCATCTCTACGCCGAGGGCGTGCTGGAGGTGAGCGCGGAGGATCGCGTCTTCTCCACCTCGAGGCTCTTCTTCGCCTACGCGCTCGGCAACGCCCTGGCCATTCCCCTCTTTGCCGGGGGGAGCGCCTATCTCCATCCCGCATGGGCCGACCCGGCCATCGTGCACGATGTCCTCCGGAGCTATCGTCCCACCCTCTTTTTCTCCGTGCCCACCGTGTATGCCCGCCTCCTGCACGCCGATCTCCCCCCGGATGCCTTCCGCTCGGTTCGCCAGTGCGTATCGGCAGGAGAGAAGCTGCCCGCCGAGATCTATCACGCCTGGCGGGAGCGGTTCGGTGTGGAGATCCTCGACGCCATCGGCGCCACCGAGACGATCTTCATGTTCGTCTCCAATCGTCCCCGGCAGAGCCGAGCCGGCTGCTCGGGCACGCCATCTCCGGGCGTGGAAGTGCGCCTGCTCGACGCGCAGGGCCAATCCGTCCCCGACGGCACCCAGGGCGTGCTGTGGGTCAAGACGCCCTCGGCCGCCCTGGGCTACTGGAAGCGGCTCGATCACTCGCGGCGCACCTTCGTCGGCGACTGGTTCCGGACGGGCGACGTCTACGTGCGCGACGCGGACGGTTTCTACACCCACTGCGGCCGCGAGGACGACTTCTTCAAGGTGGCGGGGCAATGGGTGGTGCCGGCCGAGGTCGAGGCGGCCATGCTCAAGCACCCGGCCGTCCTCGAAGCGGGCGTGGTGGGAGCCGAGGAGGCCTCGGGATTGATCAAGACCTTCGTCTTCGTCGTTCCGCGCGACGGGGCGACCGATGCCACCGCCCTGGCCGCCGAGCTCAAGCGGCTGGCGGAGAGCTCGCTGCCCGCGCATCAGCGGCCGCGCGAGATCCGTGTGGTGAGCGAGCTGCCGCGCACCGCTACCGGCAAGCTCCAGCGCTTCCGGCTCAAGGAAGAGGTGGAGGCGCATCGGTGACGGGGGCGAGGAACAGGATCGACATCAAGGTCCGCTGGTCGGAGGCCGATCCGGCGGGCATCGCCTTCTACCCGCGCTTCTTCGAGTGGTTCGACATGGCGACGGAGGCGCTCTTCGAAGCGCTGGACATGCCCTGGCCGATGCTCTTTCCCAGGTATCGCGTGGTCGGGGTGCCCATCGTCGACGTGGGCGCCCGCTTCGCCTCGCCCGTCCGCTACGGCGACACGGTGACGGTGCGCGCGGGCATCAGCGAAGTCGGCGAGAAGACGTTTCGTGTCGAGCACGAAGTGTCGGTCGGCGAGCGCCACTGCGCCTCGGGCTTCGAGGTGCGCGCCTGGGTCGGGCAGCCCGACGAGCCGGGCGGGAGGCTTCGCGCCAAGGCATTGCCGGTCGAGGTCGCCACCAGGCTCAAAGGACAGGGAGGCGCATACGCATGAAACCCGAAGTCGTATACACCAAGTCCGTGCCCAAGACTGGCTTCTCGGACGGAACCGAGTCACCGATCGCCCAAGGGGTCAGGTGCGGCCAGTTCCTGTTCGTCTCGGGGCAGGGGCCGCTCGATCCCGCGACGAAGGAAGTCGTCTCGCCGGATCTCGCCGAGCAGACGCGCGTGACCCTCGACAACGTCAGGGCCGTGCTGGAGGCGGGGGGGACTTCCATTGCGAATGTGGTCAAGGTGGGTGTCTTCCTGCGCGACATGAACGACTTTCCCGTGTTCAATCGCGTGTTCAAGGAGTACTTCAAAGGCGTGCAGCCGGCGCGCACCACCGTCGAAGCCGCCGCGCCGCGCAAGGGCGTCAACGTGGAGATCGACTGCATCGCGTTCATCCCGTGACCTTGGGGAGGCTGCTCGAGGTTCGAATCGCCCCTCACCCCGGCCCTCTCCCCGGGAGGGGAGAGGGGGACTTGGAGGAGGAGCCATGAGTCTGGCCGGTGCGTACTTGTCGGTTCACACCCCGCGCTACTGCACGCTCGAGGCGGCTTTCGAGGGCAAGCTCGCGTCGGAAGTGTTTCGGCCCGTTCGCGACGGGCTGGTGGTCCAGGGACGGGAGGTCGCCAGGGCCCGCCTCGACACGATGGTGGTCAACTCGTGTCACCTGATCACGACCTTTCCCACCGTGGTGGACGGCACCCCGCGCCACCGGGGCGTCCTCACCGCCCAGGAGGCGCCCGAGATCATCCACGGCGTCGGCTATGACATCCCCGGTGACTACGAGCTGGCCGCCTCCATCGTCGCGCGCGGGCGGGCGGCGGGGCTCCAGTCCGTGCTGGCCAACGACGTGCACTATCCGCTCGACTACGGCACCGTCATGCCCATGGTGTGCTACCTCGATCGCGCGCAGAAGTTGCCCATGGTGCCCGTCTCGGTGTGTCTGAGCGCGGATCTCGCGGAGTCTTTCGAGTGGGGGCGGCACGTCGCGAATGCGGCGCGGGAGAGCGGAAAGCGGGTGGGTTTCGTGGCGAGCGGGAGCGTGTCCCACAAGCTGGTTCGGGGCCCGGAGAAAGGGCCGCGGCCCGAGGACGAGGAGCTCGATCACCGCCTCGCGAAGATGCTGGCGGCGGGAGAGTACGCGGAGCTCTGGGCCTGGCTGCCCGAATTCTGCCGGGCGACCCAGGCCGAGATGGGCGGACGTCACCTCGCCATGCTCATGGGAGCGGTGATCGAGTCGAAGCAGCGCTTCGGCGCGGCGGTGCATGCGTATGGGCCTTCCTCCGGGAGCGGCAACTACGTCATTTCCCTGACCGCGGAACCTTAGCGGATACCGACCGCTTCGGTTATTCTTGGGAGGCTATTTTTTGGGCCGAGCGATATCGCGACTCCATGATCGAGCACTCCATGAAGGAGGCAGCAGATGAAAGCAGTGACACGTCGAACGTTCCTGGGCGGAGCCGCCGCGACGGCAGTGGGGGTGGCGGGCGGACCCTGGGTGCTCCGCGCGCACGCGCAGTCGGGACCGCTCAAGGTCGGACTCGTGCTCCCCTACACGGGGGCGTATGCGGTGCTGGGCGAGAGCATCACCCAAGGCATGGAGCTCGTCTTCGCCCGCGAGAACTGGACGGTGGCCGGGCGCAAGATCGAGATGATCAAGGAAGACGACGAGATGAAGCCTCCGGTGGGAATCCGCAAGACGGAGAAGCTCATCGACTCGGACAAGGTGGACATCCTCACGGGGCCCGTGCACAGCGGCATCCTCCTCGGCATGCGTGACAAGGTGCATGCGAGCAAGACCATCCTCATCGTCTCCAACGCCGGGGCCGACGACATCAGCCGCGCCAAGTGCTCGAAGTGGATCTTTCGCACGTCGTTCTCGAACTGGCAGCCCAACTGGCCCATGGGGCCGTGGGTGGCCAAGCACGTGTCGAAGGAGGTCTTCGTCACCGCTCCGAACTATCAGGCGGGCAAGGACCAGTTGGGCGCCTTCAAGGAATCCTTCCTCGCGTCGGGGGGCAGGGTGATCGGCGAGGACTATCCGAAGCTCGGGGAGACCGACTATGCCCCGTACCTGACGAAGATCAAGCAGTCCGGCGCCAAGGCCGTGTATGCCTTCTTCTCCGGCACGGACGCCGTCGGCTTCGTGCGGCAATTCGACGAGTTCGGGCTCAAGCAGTCGGTCAAGCTCACGGGCGCGGGCTTTCTCGTCGAGCCCGACGTGCTGCCCGCCCAGGGCAAGGCGGCCCTCGGCATCATCAGCGGGCACTTCTACACGCCGCTCCTCGACAATCCGACGAACGTGCGCTTCGTGAAGGACTTTCGCGAGAAGTTCGGCGGGAAGATGCCCGACGGTTTCGCCTGCCAGGGCTATGACACCGCGGAGTCCATCGTGCGCGCGGTCAAGGCGACCAATGGCAACACGCAGGACAAGGAGAAGCTGGTCGCGGTGCTCGAGAAGACGGAGTTCGAGAGCCCGCGCGGCCAATTCCGCTTCGATCCCAAGACCCACAACGTGATTCAGCCGTACATCTACGTTCGCGAGGTGAAGGAAGTGGCGGGCGGCCTCAACAACGTCCCGATCGACAAGGTCGCCGACGTGAAGGACCCCGGCACTGGCTGCACGCTGCCTGCCTAGCGAACGGATCCGGAGTGGGACGGGAGCCGGGGCGAGCCCGGCTCCCCCCATCTGATCGCGTGCCCGTCGTCTCGGACGTCTTCGCCCAGGCCCTCAACGGACTGGCCTACGGCGTGCTCCTCTTCCTCCTCTCGGTCGGCCTCACCCTCATCTTCGGCATGCTCGACATCGTCAACCTCGCCCACGGCTCCTACTACATGCTGGGCGCCTACGCGGGCGTGACCGTTCTCATGATGACGGAGAGCTTCTGGCTCGCCCTCGTGGTCGCCCCCGTGGCGGTTGGCGTGGTGGGGGCGGTGGTGGAGCGGCTCTGTCTCCGGCCCCTTTACCGGCGCGGACCACTGGACCAGGTGCTCCTCACCTTCGGACTCATCTACCTCTTCGAGGATCTCGTGAAGTGGATCTGGGGCGGGCGTATCCGCTCCATTCCCGCCCCCGCGCTTCTCACCACGTCGGTGAATGTGCTGGGTGCCACCGTTCCGTCGTACCGGGTGTTCGTGATTGTGTTCGGCCTGGCCGTGGCGGTGGCCCTCTGGCTCCTCGTGGAAAAGACTCGGCTCGGCGCCGTCATTCGCGCGGGCGTCTTCGATTCGGAGATGGCGGCGGGCATGGGCATACCCATCGATCGCGTCTTTACCGGCGTCTTCGCCTTCGGGGCGGGGCTGGCCGGACTCTCGGGGGTGATCGCGGGACCCATACAGTCGGCGGCCCCGTCTATCGGGGCGACCATTCTGATCCCCGCCCTGATCGTGGTGGTGGTGGGCGGCCTCGGCAGTCTCAAGGGCTCGCTGGTCGGTAGCCTCATCATCGGCCAGGCCGAGACCTTCGGAAAGGCATGGCTGCCCGGCGCCTCCATGCTCATGATCTACGCCGTGATGGCCCTCATCCTCATGCTGCGCCCCCAGGGACTGTTCGGCCGGCCCCTCAAGTGATGGCGCGCGCGCTCGGCCTGGCCCTCGTGGTGGCGGCGGTCCTCGCCTTTCCCCTCTCCGTCGGGCCGTATCCGGTCAAGCTCGTGCAGGAGATCCTGATCTGGGGCATCTTCGCCATGAGCCTCGATCTCCTCATGGGCTATGCGGGCATGGTGTCGTTCGGCCACTCGGCGTTCTTCGGGATCGGCGCCTACACCGCGGCCCTCCTGCTCCCCAAGTGGCCGGGCCTCCTCTCCGCGCTGGGTGCTCCCGCCCTCGCGGCGGCCCTGGGCGCGCTGGCCATCGGCTTCTTCTCGATCCGCGTGGGCGGCGTCTACTTCATCATGCTGACCCTCGCGTTCTCCCAGATGTTCTTCGCTCTGACCTTTCAGAACGCCTTTCTCGGGGCGGAGGACGGCATCACGAGCGTGCCGCGGCCCCTCGTCTTCGGCGTGAGGATCAGCTCGCTGGGGGCCTTTCACCTCTATCTCATTACCATCGTCGGCGCGGCCGCCCTCCTCCTCCATCGCATCGTTCGCTCGCCCTTCGGTCATGTGCTGCGGGGCATTCACGACAACGAGGAGCGCATGCAGGCCGTCGGCTACCCCGTCGGTCGCTACAAGCTCCTCGCCTTCGTCATCGCAGGAACGGTGGCGGGCGTGGCGGGCTCCCTCTACACGCAGTTCGTCGGCTCCATCTCGCCCGACGCGTTTCTCTGGACCACCTCGGGCGAGGCGCTCCTCATGGTGATCATCGGGGGCACGGGCACGCTGAACGGGGCGTGGCTGGGGGCGGCGGCCTTCATACTGCTGCAGAGCCTCGTCAGCTCCTACACCGAGCGCTGGATGCTCATCCTGGGCCTCACCTTCGTGCTCTTCGTCCTCTTCGCTCCCGGGGGGATCGTGGGCGCGCTGCGCGGCCGGGTGGGCGTGCGCTCGTGATGCCCGCCTTGCTCGCCCCCGCCTTGCTCACCATAGACGCCCTCACGCGGACGTTCGGCGCCCTCTCCGCGCTGGCCGGCGTGTCGCTGACCTTGGAGGCGCGAGAGCGTCGCGCCGTCATCGGACCCAACGGGGCGGGCAAGACCACGCTCTTCAACGTGATCACCGGGCAGCTGCCGCCGAGCGGGGGGCGCATCGTCTTCGACGGCCGGCCGATCACGGGGCTGCCGCCGCACGCGGTGGCGCGTCGCGGCGTCTCGCGGTCGTTCCAGCGCACGAATCTCTTCCCCCGGCTCAGCGTGCTGGAGAACCTGCGGCTCTCCGCGGCCGCCGGCGCGGGTGGCAGCTACAACCTCTTCGGCCGCGTGGAGCGCGTGACGGCGCCCCTCGCGCGGGCGCGCGAGACGGGGGCGGCCGTCGGACTCGCCGAGCGCCTCGACACGGCGGCCGGCCAGCTCTCTTACGGCGAGCAGCGCCAGCTCGAGGTGGGGGTGGCGCTGGCCACGCGCCCCAAGCTTCTCCTCCTCGACGAGCCCACCGCGGGCATGTCGCCGGAGGAAACGCAGCGGATGACCCGAATGCTCGAAGGGCTGCCGCGCGACGTGACCCTGCTCATCATCGAGCACGACATGGACGTGGTGGCCTCCCTCGCCGACCGGGTGACCGTGCTCCACTACGGTGAAGTGCTGACCGAAGGCACCTTCGACGAGGTCAAGCGGGACCCGCGCGTGTACGAAGTCTATCTCGGGAGCGAGTGATGCTCGAGGTCGAAGGAGTCCACACCTACTACGGCGAGAGCCATATCCTCCACGGCGTCTCCATTCGCGTGGGCGCGGGCGAGGCGGTGGCCCTCCTGGGACGGAATGGCGCGGGGAAGACCACCCTCATTCGGAGCGTGGCCGGCTTCACCCCGCCGCGCGACGGCCGCGTCCGCCTCGATGGCGAATCGATCGACGCGTGGCCCGCCCACCGCATCGCGCGCCGCGGCCTCGCCCTCGTTCCGCAAGGGCGGCGCATCTTCGCGCCCTTGACCGTTCGAGAGAATCTTCTTCTGGGGGCGCGCGGCTCCGCGTGGACGCTCGAGCGCGTCTACGATCTTTTCCCGCGTCTCCGGGAGCGGGCGGAGCAGTCGGGGGGCACCCTGTCGGGCGGCGAGCAGCAGATGCTCGCCATCGGGCGCGCGCTCTTGACCAACGGGCGTATGCTGGTGCTCGACGAGCCGTCCGAGGGACTGGCCCCGGCCATCGTGCGAGAAGTCGGACGCATCGTGAGCGGGCTCAAAGGCGACCGGCTCTCCATCCTGCTCGTCGAGCAGAATTATCATCTGGCCCTTCGTGTCGCCGACCGCGTGTACGTCATGAACAAGGGACAGATCGTCTGGGAGGGCACGCCCGCCGGTCTCGAGGCGGACGAGGACGTCAAACGTCGCTACCTGGGGGTGGCATGAGCTGGATCGATCCGGATTTTCCGAAGCGCGCCACCCCCAGCGACAGGGTCGGGCGCGTGCTGGGTCTCAATCCCGGGATGATGACGGGCCCGGGCACCAATACCTATCTGGTGGGGACGCGCGACCCCATTCTGATCGACACCGGTGCGGGCATGGCCGGCTATATGGGCGTGTTCGACGAGTATCTGGCCGAGCGCGGCTGGCGGAGCCCGTCGCGCATCATTCTCACGCATCGGCACGTGGATCATATCGGCGGAGTGCCGCATCTCCGTGAGCGCTTTCCCGGTGTGCCCGTGGCCAAGATGATTCACAAGGACGAGGGGCTGCCGGAGGGAACCGCGGACCTGCGCGACGGCCAGGTGGTGAAGGGCGAGGGGGTGACCCTCGTCCCCGTGCACACCCCAGGCCACGCCTCCGATCACCTCTGCTACTTCCTCGAAGAGGAGCGCGCGCTCTTCAGCGGCGACCTGATCCTGAACGGATCCACGAGCGTCATTCCGGACGAAGACGGCGATCTCGCCGACTACATGGCGTCCCTCCGGCGCGTGCAGGCCCTCGCGCCGCGGCGGATCTACCCCGCGCACGGAGCGGTCATCGAGGACGCGGCGGGGAAGATCCAGGAGTACATCGACCACCGGCTGGAGCGGGAGCGGCAAATCGTCCAGACGCTGGGCGACGGCCCACGCACGGTTCCGGAGATGGTGAAGATCATCTACGCCGAGGTTCCCGAGAAGCTTCACGTGATGGCGGGCAAGTCTGTCCACTCCCACCTCAAGAAGCTCATCAAGGATGGCCGTGTGGCGGAGGAGAAGCTGCCCGCCGCGGTGTCGCGCTGGAGACTGCTCTAGAACTTCGCGCGCGGCGGGCGGGTCTTGTCGTCGGGGAGGCGGCGGCCCGCGATGGTGGCGATGACCAAGCGGTAGCCGAGGTCGAGCTCGGACTTGGCGAGGAGATGAAGGTGGCGTCTCTCCCAGCTTCCGTCCTCGAGGTCGCGGCGAAGGTGGGTGAGGCCGGGCTCGAGGGTGGCGAGCTTGGTGAAGGTGGACATGGCGCCGCGGACGCCGGGGTCGAGGTAGGCGTGGGGCCGCCGCCAGTAGGCGCCGAGGAAACCGTCGCTACAGTCGTGCGGGATGGGCAGCGCGTGGATCTCGATGTGCGCGAACACGCCCCTGATGTCCTCCATGGTCGGGAAGATCGGCCGGTCGATCGAGGCAAGGGCGGGGAAGTACTCGGCGATGAGCCAGAAATCCGGCGAAGCGGGATCCCAGGTGAGCATCACCACGCGACGACGGGCGACTCGCGCCAGCTCGGCGAGGCCTCGCGCGCGGTCGGGCCAATGGTGAAGCGTGAGGATCGCGAGCGCCGCGGCGAAGGCGGCGTCTCGGAACGGCAGATGGGTCGCCGAGGCCTGGACCGCGGGGGCGCTCCCCGCTCCGCGCTGGCGGATCATGGAGAACGCGGGCTCCACCGCGACGACCCGGCGATCCATCGGCTCGTACGAGCCCGCGCCTGCCCCGACATTCACGATGGTGTCGGCGTCGCCCAGGGCGCGGTAGATGGCGTCGGCGATGCGCGGGTCGGGCCGGCGGTGGGTGTGATACCCGCCCCCGATCTCGTCGTAGAGCTCCGAAGTCAACGACGGTCCAGCGGGCGAGGTGAGGCTATCTGCTCGCGGCGCCGATCAGTGCGGCGAAGAGACGTCGGGCCGGCTCGGAGCCGCCCACCAGATGCTCGGGATGCCACTGGACGCCGAGCACGAAGCGCGAATCGTCGGCGAGCTCCACGCCCTCGATCAGCTGATCGGGCGCCCAGGCCACGGCCGTGAGCCCGCGGCCGAGCGCCTTGATGGCCTGATGGTGGAAGCTGTTGACCTCGACGTCGTCCGTGCCCAGGATTCCCGCCAAGCGGCTGCCCGGCGCGACCGTGACCTTGTGCGTCGTCTGGTCCCGCGCCTCTTTCTGACTGTGCTGGACTTCCGTGCCCGGGTCTGTTGCCACGTCCTGGTAGAGGGAGCCGCCCAGCGCGACATTGAGCACCTGGATGCCGCGACAGACCGCGAGGAGGGGAGTGCGCTTCTCGAGCGCGATGTGCGTCACCGCGGTCTCGAGGGCATCGCGCGAAGGCGCGACGTCGTACAGCGTCGGGTGCGGCGCCTCCCCGAAGCAGGCCGGGTCCATGTCGCCGCCTCCCGTGAGAAGGACCGCGTCGAGGCCGCGCACCAGCCGCTCCACCGAGAACTTCGAGAGCTGAGGCGGCAGCAGCACGGGCACGCCCCCCGCCTGTTGCACGGCGTGGAGGTAGGCGGAATTGACGTAGGCGCGCTCGGGATTCTGGTCGACAGTGATCGAAGTGGTGACACCCACCAGCGGTTCGCGAGACATACGGCTATGCTACCATACGCCGCATGAGCCTCGACTCCGCCTCCGCACAGAAAGACGCAGGCGCCGCGCCAGCCGTGGGCCCCATGCATCAGGTGATGGGCCGCCGCTGGATGGTCGCCGCGGGACATCCACTTGCCGCGCAGGCCGCCGCGCGCATCCTCGAAGCCGGTGGCAATGCCATCGACGCCGGCGTGGCCGCGGGATTCACGCTCGGGGTCGTGCATCCGGACATGGTCAGCTTCGCCGGGGTGGCGCCCATCCTCGTGCACCTCGGCCGGACGGGCGAGACCTTCGAGGTCTCCGGCGTCGGCCCGTATCCCAAGCGCGCAACCGCGGAGTTCTTCCGCGAGAAGTGCGGCGGTCAGATTCCCGTGGGCCTGCTCCGCACCGTGGTGCCCGCGGCCCCCGACGCCTGGTGCGCGGCGCTCGAGCGCTGGGGGACCAAGAGCTTCGGCGAGACGGTGGCGCCCGCCCTCGAGTGCGCGGAGCACGGCTTCCCGCTCTCCGTCTTTTCCGCGTATCAGCTTGGCCGCGCCGCCGACAAGATTCGCCGCTTCCCCACCTCGGCCGCGGTCTACCTGAAGGACGGACAGGGTCCGCCCGCCGGTCACCTGCTCGTGGAAGCGGAGCTCGCGCAGACCATCAAGATCATGGTTGGCGCCGAGATGAAGTCGCGCGCGCGGGGGCGGGCGGGCGCCATCCGCGCCGCCCGGGACTCGTTCTACAAGGGCGAGATCGCCCAGCGCATCGCCGACTACCATGCGCGCGAGGGCGGGCTCCTCACCACCGAGGACCTCGCCGACTTCTCCGTGGAGATCGCGCCGGCCCTGAAGACGTCCTTCGGGGACTACGAAATTGCCTCGTGCGGCTTCTGGTGCCAGGGGCCCGTGCTGCTTCAGATGATGAATCTGATCGAGAGCTATGACTGGTCGGCCCTCGGCCACAACACGCCGCGCGCCCTGCACATCCTGACCGAGGCCATGAAGCTCGCCTTCGCGGATCGCGAGGCGTACTACGGCGACCCCCTGTACGTCAAAGTGCCGGCGGACGGGCTCCTCTCCAAGGAGTACGCGCGAGCGCGAAGAGCGCTCATCCGCGAGGATCGCGCCTGGCCCGACCTGCCTCCGGCGGGCGATCCGTTCGGCCTCCGGGCCATCGCCAATGGCGGCCACGGCGTCTCCGGGCCGATCACCCTCAGGCCCGCGGGCTCGCTCGATACCTCGTATGTCTGCGTGGTGGATGCCGAGGGCAATGCGTTCTCCGCGACGCCCAGCGATCCCGGAGTGGATTCGCCGCTCATTCCCGGTGTCGGCTGTGTCGTGTCGCCGCGGGGATCCCAGGGATGGCTCTCACCGGGTCATCCGAGCCTCGTGGCCGGGGGCAAGCGGCCGCGTCTCACGCCCGCGCCCGCCATGGTGCTGCGCGACGGTCGCGCCTTCATGCCGATCGGTACGCCGGGTGGCGACGTCCAGCAGCAGGCCATGCTCCAGGTCTTTCTCAACGTCACCGCGCACGGCATGGCCCCCCAGCAGGCGATCGAGGCGCCACGGATCGCTACCCGGAGCTTCCCTGATTCCTTCTGGCCTCACGTGCACGCCCCCGGCGTGCTCGAGGCCGAGTCTCGCGTGAGCTCCGAGACACGAGCCGCGCTCGGGGCGCTGGGACATTCCATGGCTGCGTGGCCCGACTGGGATTGGCGCGCGGGTGCCGTCTGCTGCGTAGTCGTCGGGCCCGACGGCGTCTTCAGGGGCGGAGCGGATCCGCGTCGCGGGGCCCTCGCCATCGGCTGGTAGCCACAACCTTTTTCAGACGGCGGCGGCTCCGGCGTAGGCGGAGAGCAGGGCCGACAGCTGGAAGGGCTTGGCGATCACGAAGTCCACGATCGAGTTCGCTTCCCCGACCGGCGCTTCGGTTTCATCCCATCCTGTCATGAGGCCGATCCGCAGGCTCGGCCAGCGCCCCCTCACGGAGCGCGCCAGATCCGTGCCGGTCATGCCCGGCATGCCCAGATCGGTCAGGACGAGATCCACGGACTGTCCCGCGTCGAGCCAGGTCAGCGCCTCCTGACCTCCCGCGGCCTCAAAAGTGGTGTAGCCCGCCGTGCCGAGCAAGTCGGCGACCGCGGTGCGGACTTCCGGCTCGTCGTCGACAACCAGCACACGGAGCGCCGCCGTCTCCGCCCGCGCGACAGGGACAGGAGGCGGGGGGCGGAACGTGGGGAGCGCCGCGGGCAAGGTGATGTGCACGGTGGTGCCGCGGCCCAGCTCGCTCTCGATGTCGATCCCGCCGTTGTGACGCTGGACTATGCCGTAGGTGACGGAGAGGCCGAGGCCGGTACTCTTGGGGCCCTTCGTGGTGAAGAAGGGCTCGAAGGCACGCTGCCGCACTTCATCGGTCATTCCCGAGCCGGTATCCGACACCGTGCAGTGCACGTCCTTGGCGTCGGACCACGTCCGAAGGGTGAGCTTCCCGCCCCCCGGCATGGCGTCGATGGCATTGAGGACGAGGCTCATGAGAACCTCGCGGAGCGGCGCGAGCTCTCCCGCCACCGCTTTGATTCCGCCCAAGTGGAGATCGGTGTCGATTCGGATCTGGCGGAGCTGGGCTTCGTTGTGCCAGCGCGGCCGCGTCAGCTCGAGCACCTCCTGGGCCAGCTGATTGAGGTCCACCGGGGTGGCGCGCGACACCGGCTGCACCCGGCTGAAGCGCTGGACACGACGGACCACCTCCGCGCCGTCCTGGGCGGCCCGCTGGATGATCTCGATATAGCGCCGGGCGTCGGGATCCGCGGGGACCTTGACGAGCAGGATTTCCAGCCGACCGAGAATGACCGCGAAGAGGTTGTTGAGATGGTGCGCCATGCCCGAGGCGAGCTTGCCGAGGGCGGAGAGCGTCTCGCCTCGCACGAGCTGGGCCTGGGTCGCGCGCAGATCGTCCACCACGCTCTGACGCTGGCGAGCCGACTCCTGCGCGTCCTCGAGCAGGCGGGCGTTGTCGACCGCGTAGGCGATGTAGGTGAGGAGGGTGGCCAGGAACTGGAGATCGGACGTGCTGAACGGGCGCGGGGTGGGTGGGATGGTGCCCGCGTCTTCCTTCCGCACGAGGTTCATGACGCCGACCACACGATCGCCTGCGCGCAGGGGCATGCAAAGGAAAGAGCCGCCGCCTTGCCGCGAATCCTTGGCCTGCGGGAAGCGCGCGTCCTTCTCCATGCTCTCTATGACGATGGCATCGCCAAGCTCGGCGACCTCGCCCGGGATGCCCTCGCCGAGAGCGACCTCGGCCGACTCGGTGATTTCTGCGAGCAGGCCTCGGGAGGCGGCCGAGCGCAGGAGGCCCTTGTCGTGATCGAGGAGCATGATGGAGCCGGCGCTGGCGTGGACGGCACGCATGGTGGTCTGCAGAAAGGACGGCAGCCGATCCTCGATCTTCGGAGTGCGCGCGGACAACTCCACCAGCTCGTTGAGGGTGCCCAGCTTGAAAACGAGATCTTCGAGCCGCTGCGTGGAGGCCCGGAGATCGTCGAGCATCTGCTGGAAGGCGCTGGCCAGCTGGCCGATCTCGGAGACATGGCCCAGCCCCGGCACCCGCTCCGCCTCGATTGTGACGCCGGAGGCCGCCCCGGCCACTCCGGGGGCGAGCTGGACTTTCACGGCCAGGCGGGAGATCTGGTCCACCATTCGCCGGAAGACGATGAATCCCAGGCAGGCGATGATGACGGCCATGAAGGCGGCGAACTGGGCTTCCGTCCTCGAGATGAGGCCCGAAGACGAGATGACGGCCACGAAGAGGAGCAGGGGCAGGAGGGCAACCAGGACGAAGATGACCGCGGCCGCCTCGCGAAGGCTCATTGCTCTGGACACGAGACCGGGGAGCTTCATCGTTGCTTCTTCCTACTGTAGAATCCCGGCAGGTATTTCACCTAAGGTTAGTTATGCGGGTCCCCTGTCATCGGAGGGAGGGAGAGTCATGTTCAATCCGCTGAGCCGCAGAGAAGTCTTGAGATTCGGCGCCTTTACGACGGTGGGCGGGGTCCTGACGCCGGGCATCTCCCTGGCCCAGGCCATCGTCACGGACACCAAGGGTATCGTCGCTCGGGACATTCAGCTCACCGTTGGGGGCACGAGCATTCCCGCCTACGATGCCCGCCCCGAAAAAGCCGGCCGTTTCCCCATCATCGTGGTCATCTCGGGCTTCACGGGCAACAGCGAGCACAACAAAGACGTCGTCCGCCGCTTCGCCCAGGCCGGCTTCTACGCGATCGCGCCCGAGCTCTACCATCGCGAGGGCGGCATGCAGGGGAAGAACTTCCAGGAGATGGGGCAGATCGCGGGTAAGGTCACCCGCGCCCAGTACCTCGGCGATATCCGCGCTGCCGCCGACTACGCCAAGCAGCAGCCGTGGGCGCAGGCGGACCGATTGGGCGTGACGGGCTTTTGCGGCGGGGGCGCGCTGACTCTCCACTTCGCGGCAGAGTATCCGGCGGTGGCCGCGGCTGTGCCCTGGTACGGTCACATGAAGCGGACCTACTCCGACGCGCCGGGTGTGGACGCCTTCAGTCTCGCCGACAAGCTCACCATGCCCGTGCTGGGACTCTACGGCGACGCCGACCCCGGCATTCCGTCAGACGACGTCAGGCGCTTCGAAGCCGAGCTCAAGAAGCGCAATCCGGCGGACCAGTTCGTGCTCTATCCAGGAGCGCCGCACGCCTTCTTCTCTGACGACCGGCCCCAGATCTACAGGAAGGATGCGGCCGAGGACGGGTGGAAGCGGTGCGTGGCGTTCTTCGACAAGTACCTGAAGGGGTAGCGGGGATCGCCGGCTAGAGCCGGATCTCGATCCAGACCCGACGACGGACACGGCCGGTGAGGCGCGAGAGCGCATCGGCCAGCCACACCTGCCAGCCGTACTTCGTGCGGAGCGCCGCGTGGGCGCGATCGATGGCACGAGGCTCCGTGAGGATGCGCGCGGTCCCCTCGCGCCAGTCGCCGCGCACCCGACCGCGCGCGTCCGAAGGGGCCACCCGCACTCTCGAGGAACGACGGAGCCGTTTGACCTTGCCCGACTCTCCCGCCGTGACCACATACAGCCCTCCGTCGGCCGCGGCAAACCAGACCGGCGTCGCGACTTCCGCCCCGTTGCTGCGGAAGGTGGCGAGGCTCATGTAGCGGTGCCGGTCGAGATCGCCGAGATCGCTCACGGGCCGCGGCGCGCGATCGATCTCGGCCTAGCCCGCGGGAACGGGAGCGCCGGAGGGCGTGGGACGGCGGGTGCGCTTGGCCCCCACCGGTACTTCCTTGATGAGGAGGGAAAGCCCGGCGGCCGCGAAGGCCATTGCGGCCGCGGAGAGGAAGGCCCACGAATAGGAGCCGGTGGCGTCGAAGATCGCGCCGCCCGCCCATGCTCCGATGGCCGAGCCGACCTGATGTGAGAAGAAAATCCAGCCGGAGAGCGCGCCCACGGAAAGGCGTCCGAATATGTTCGCGGTCAGGGTGGTGGTGGGGGGCACCGTCGAGATGTAGTTGAGCCCGAAGATCGCCGCGAAGATGTGGAGGGAGGGCACGTTCCACACGTAGAGGAGGAAGATGAGCGAGAGTCCCCGCACCCCGTAGTAGAAGGCGAGCGGCCCCTTGCGACCGTAGCGATCGCAGATCCAGCCCGAGAGCACCGTGCCCACGATGTTCATCGCGCCCATGAGCCCGAGGGCCTGGGCGGCGTGCATCTCGGAGAAGCCGTGCTCCGCCGCGTGAGGAATGAGGTGAGTGAGGACGAGACCGTTGGAGGTGTACCCGCACACGAAGAACGTTATGGCGAGAAGCCAGAAGGCAGGTATGCCCATGGCCTCGGATACGGGAACGCGCCGCTCGTCGGTGGCGCCGCCGAAGACCTTTCCCGCCGGAGTGCCCTTGCCGTAGGGCTCGAGCCCCATATCCTTCGGATCGTCACGCACGAAAGCGAGGATCAGGGGAAGGGCCACCAATAGGACGCCGATGCCGAGCCAGAGAAACGACGATCGCCAGCCGTAGAGGTGGATGATGATCATGGACAGCGGTACCACGAGCATCTGGCCCGCGGACATGGCGCCGCCGAGTATGCCCAGGATGAGACCGCGACGCGCCACGAACCAGCGTGCCGCGATGGTCGAGATTGTGGCCATGCTCAACCCGCCCGCTCCCATAGCCATGAGCACTCCGGCGCTCGCATAGAGCTGCCAGAGATGGGCCACGAAGGAAGCGAGGACGGTGCCGACGCCGAGAGTGGCCGCGGCGAGCAGCATGACGCGTCTCGGGCCCCAGATATCCGCGAGCCAGCCGACGGCGGGCCCCACCGCGCCGAGCACGAAGAGCGACAGGGCGGCCGCACCCGAGAGCTGCTGGCGGGTCCAGCCGAACTCGGCCTCGATCGGCTTGATGAAGACGCCGAAGACGGCGCGGATTCCCGAGCCGGCCAGTACCACGAAGACCACCGCGGCGAGAAGGATCCAGCCGTAGTAGAGGGACTGCCGGGTCTTGATCACGGGGCCTCCCATGGCCACTTGAGTTCCTGTTTTTGATGCCCCGGGGCTCCGGAGGGATTCGTCACTGCGGATCCATCCGGCCGGCGACCAGCGCCTGCAGTCCTTGGCCGATGGCTCCGTGGACGTCGTAGAGGCCAGTCCGAGTGAGGCCCACACCGTGCGGCTCGAGTGTGGTCACGGAATCAAGGCCGATCCACTCGCCGTCGGGCAGGCGATGGAGCGACACGCTCAGGTCGGCGTTGATGAAGGGAACGAAGCGAACCGGATCGAGGATGGCGCCCACGCCGCTGCCCGAGTCGGCCGCGACGAGGAGGCGCTGGGCGGGCGACGGCGTCTCCCCCTGTACGAGAGGCACTCGCTGGCGCATCCACGCCGCCGCGCGCCCGGAGCCGATGGCGCCGCGGGCCAGGCGCGACTCCATCGCGGTGGGGTAGCCGATGGTCTCGCGGAAGAACGGAAAGCGAAACGGCTCGGCCTCCTCCGGGAGAGGGAGAAGCCGCTCGCGGACGGGCTCGGGCGCCGACACCGACCGCTCTGTCCTCAACGCGAGGGCGGTGGCGCGTGCCACCGCTTCCTCGTCCGCCCAGAGCACGGCCGCGTAGCCGCGTGCGCGGCGCCCGTCGCGCACCCGCTCCACGCGAACGGTGAGCAGCGCCGCGATGGGCACCGGGCGTAGGAAGTCGATGGTGAAGCGGGCGAGCTGGAAGGAATCCGCTTCCCCCGCCGTGCGCTCGATGGCGCGGGCCATGAGGGCGGCGGGCGGGCCACCGTGCTGGTGCTCCGGACGCCACGGCCCTCGCGTCAAGACCGTGGGACGGAAGTGGTCGCCATCACGCTCGAAGAAAGCGAGGGGCTCACTCAGCTCACTCACCCGGGGCGGGTCTCCGGCATGGGAGACCCATGCTGCCACAGGGGAGCGGGATCAGACGGGCTGGCCCTCGACCCGTTTCGCGAAGACGATCTCGCCGCTCTTCGCGTCTGCCACCACCGTGTCTCCGTCTTTGAAGACGCCTTCGAGGAGCTTGAGGGCGAGGGGATCCTGCACCAGACGCTGGATGGCGCGCTTGAGGGGCCGGGCGCCATAGACCGGGTCGTAGCCTTCCCGGGCGAGGATCTCCCCGGCCGCCGGGGTCAGGGTGAGGGTGATCCGCTTGTCGGCGAGGCGCTTCATCAGATGGGCGATCTGGATGGTGACGATCCGCCCGATCTCCTCGCGGCCGAGCGGCTTGAACACCACGATCTCGTCGATGCGGTTCAGGAACTCGGGCCGGAGCGACTGGCGCAGGACGTTCATGATCTCCGCGCGCAGGCGCTTGGCATCCTGCTCCTCGCCGAAGAGGTGGCTGCCGAGGTTCGAGGTCATGATGATGACGGTGTTCCGGAAGTCCACCGTGCGACCGTGACCGTCGGTGAGACGACCGTCGTCCAGCAGCTGGAGGAGCACGTTGGAGACGTCCCCGTGCGCTTTCTCGACCTCGTCGAAGAGGACGACGGAGTAGGGGCGCCGCCGCACCGCCTCCGTGAGCTGGCCGCCCTCGTCGTAGCCGACATAGCCGGGGGGGGCGCCGATCAGGCGCGACACCGTGTGCTTCTCCATGTACTCGGACATGTCGATGCGGACCATGGCGCGCTCGTCGTCGAAGAGGAACTCCGCGAGGGCGCGCGCCAGCTCGGTCTTGCCCACCCCGGTGGGGCCGAGGAACAGGAAGGAGCCGATGGGACGATGGGGGTCGGAGAGCCCCGACCGCGCGCGGCGCACGGCATTGGCGACCGCGATGATGGCCTCGGACTGACCCACCACGCGGCGGCTAAGCCGAGCCTCCATCTGGACGAGCTTCTGGACTTCGGCCTCCAGGAGGCGCGTCACCGGGATGCCCGTCCACTTGGCGACGGTCTCGGCGATGTCCTCTTCGTCGACTTCTTCCTTCAGCATCCGCTGACTCTTCTGGAGCTCAGCGAGCTTGGCGTTCTCTGTCTCGAGCTTGCGGTCGAGCTCGATCAGCGTCCCGTACTGGAGCTTGGAGGCCTTCTCGAGATCGCCGCGGCGTTTGGCGTCCTCGATGGCCGCCCGCGCGGCTTCGGCCTCTTCCTTGATCTTGCCGATGGCCATGATGGCCGCCTTCTCCGCCTGCCAGTGCTTCCGGAGCTCCTCGGACTTGGCCTTGAGCTCGGCCAGCTCGGCGTCGAGCCGGGCCAGGCGCTCCCTGGATACCGTGTCCGACTCCCGTGCCACCGAGACCCGCTCGATGCCGAGCTGCATCATGCGCCGCTCGATCTCGTCGATCTCGGCCGGGAGGGAGTCGATCTCGATGCGGAGTCGCGAGGAGGCCTCGTCGATCAGGTCGATGGCCTTGTCGGGCAAGAAGCGGTCGGCGATGTAGCGGTGGGAGAGCACGGCGGCCGCCACGAGCGCGGAGTCCTTGATCTCGACCTTGTGGTGGACCTCGTACTTTTCCTTGAGGCCGCGGAGAATCGCGATGGTGTCCTCGACCGACGGCTCCTTGACCATCACGGGCTGGAAGCGGCGCTCGAGGGCGGCATCCTTTTCGATGTGCCTGCGGTATTCGTCGAGGGTGGTCGCACCCACGCAGCGGAGCTCGCCCCGCGCCAAGGCGGGCTTGAGCATATTCGCCGCGTCCACCGCGCCCTCGGCCGCCCCCGCGCCCACCAGGGTGTGGAGCTCGTCGATGAAGCAGATGATCTCCCCTTCGCTCTCCGTGATCTCGCGCAGCACGGCCTTGAGCCGGTCTTCGAACTCGCCGCGGTACTTGGAGCCCGCGACCATGGCGCCGATGTCGATGGCGAGGAGGCGCTTGCCCTTGAGCCCTTCGGGCACGTCGCCTCCCACGATGCGCTGGGCCAGGCCCTCGACGATGGCCGTCTTGCCCACGCCGGGCTCGCCGATGAGCACGGGGTTGTTCTTGGTCCGCCGGGACAGGACCTGGACGACGCGGCGAATCTCCTCGTCCCGACCGATGACGGGATCGAGCTTGCCCTTGCGCGCGAGGTCGGTCAGGTCCTTCGCATAGCGCTGGAGGGCCTGATACTTCTCCTCGGGATTGGCGTCGGTGACGCGCTGGGAGCCACGTACGTCGACGAGCGCCTTGTAGATCGCCTCCGGGGTGACGCCGGCCTTGGCGAGGATTCGCCCCGCCTCGCCCGACTTGTCCTGCGCGATGCCGATGAGCAGGTGCTCCGTCGAGCAGTACGCGTCCTTCAGCCGCTGCGCCTCTTCCCACGCGCGGGTGAGCGCGGCCTCGAGGCGATCCGATGCGTACTGCCGTCCGCCGCCCTTGACCTTGGGCAGCTTGTCCAACGCCGCCTGGAGCTCCCGATCGAGCGCCTCCGTCCGCGCCCCGAGCTTGCCGAGGAGCGGACCCACCACGCCTTCCTGTTGCCGGAGGAGGGCCTGGAGCAGGTGCTCGGGCTCGATGGCCTGATGGCTGCCCTCGACGGCGAGGGACTGGGCGGCCTGTACGGCTTCCTGCGCTTTCACGGTGAACTTGTCGAACTTCATGACGTCCTCTCTGTTCTCAGATTCTTGAGCTCCTGGTAGAGCTCGCGCTCCCTCTGGCTCAGACCGGAGGGGATGGTCAGCTGCACACGCACGTACTCGTCGCCCGCGCCGCCACCCTTGAGGCGCGGCATGCCGTAGCCCGGGAGCCGGAATGTCCGGCCCGCGGCGGTTTCGGGGGGAATCTTCATCGAGACCTGGCCCTTGAGGGTCGGCACGAGGATCTCCGTGCCGAGGGCCGCGTCGGGGGCGGCCACGGGCAGGGTCACGTAGAGGTCGTCGCCCTGTCGCTCGAAGCGCGGGTCCGGGCGGACCGTGACTCTGAGATAGATGTCACCGCGGCCGCCGCGACCGGTGCCGGCTGCGCCTTCGCCGGCCACGCGAATGCGAGAGCCCGTGTCCACTCCCGCCGGGATCTTGACCTCGAGATTCCGGCGTCCCTTGGCCCAACCGCCGCCACGGCACTGCGGGCACGGCTTGCGATTGACATGGCCGGCGCCGCCACAGGTCGGGCAAGGCTCGTCGAGCTCGAGCGACAGATTCCGGATGACCCCGGTGAAGGCTTCCTCGAGAGTGAGCTCTATGGCCGTCTCCACATCGCCTCCTCGGTCGGAGCCGACGCCTCCGCCGAAGTCGCCGAGATCCACGAACTCCGCTTCGCGAAAACCACCGCGGGAGCGCCGGCCCCCCCCACGCCCAAGGTCTCCGAAAATCGTGCGGAAGAAGTCGGAGAAGCCCTCGCCACCGCCTTCGAAACGGACTTCACCCTGTCCGAAGGGCGAACCGTCGGACCCCCCGCGGCCCCCGGGGCCCGCCTCGGCGTAGCGATGCCAGTCGGGCCCGAGCGTGTCATAGCGCTTGCGCTTCTCCGTGTCGCCGAGGACTTCGTAGGCCTCGGCGACCTCCTGGAAGCGCGCGGCTGATTCCTTGCCCTTGGCGACGTCAGGGTGGTGCTTGCGCGCGAGCCGACGGTAGGCGGTCTTGATCGCCTTGTCGTCGGCGTTTTTGGACACGCCGAGGATCTTGTAATAGTCCTTGTAATCCATGGTGTTGGGTGATGGCGGGAAAGTTGTCTCCCGCCACCCGCTCAACGTAAGTGTAGCAGACGGATGACAGTCTGCTGGCAGGCGGCCCGCGAGATCTACTTCGGAGTGGGGCGGCGGATGGCTCCCACAGAGGAGGAACGGGCGTACTCCGTGCCGGCGGACCTCATCCTCTCGCGACCGTGAAGGCCACGTAGAGCGGCTGGGGTCCACGCTGGAGCAGCATGGTCACCCGGTCCCCCGGCTTGATGCCCTGGGTGACGCGCTCGAAGTCCTGCATGGAGCGGATACGCTGCCGGTTCACCTCGCGCACGACGTCACCCCGCTGCAGCCCCGCTTCGGCCGCCGCGCTTTCCTCGTCTACCCTCGCCACGATTACGCCGTCGGGGGTGCGAAGGTTGAGCTGTCGCTGGATATCCGGCGTGATCGGCCGCGCGTCGAGTCCGAGGAGGCTCTTGCCTTTGCCCGCCGGCTCGGCCATGGCGGTTTCTTCCGGCGTCTCGCCCAGCTTGATCTCGAGCGTCTTCTCTCCCTTCTCGCGCCAGACCTTGACGGGCACGCCCTTGCCGGGGGCGGTGGCCGCCACGATCTTCTGCAGATCCTGAGGGGTGTCCACCTTCTTGCTGTCGAACTCGATCAGGACGTCGCCCGAGGTGAGACCGGCCCGGTCCGCGGGACTGTCCTTGACGACGTCGGCGATGAGCACGCCGCGGGGCTCCTTGAGGCCGAAGCCCTTCGCGAGCTCCGGTGTCAGCTCCTGGATCGACACGCCCAGCCAGCCGCGCGTGATCTTGCCCTTGCTCGCGAGCTCGGTATAGATGCGCTTGGCCATGTTGGAGGGGATGGAGAAGCCGATGCCGACATTGCCCCCGGAGCGGGAGAGGATCGCGCTATTGATGCCCACGACCTCGCCCGACATGTTGACGAGCGGGCCCCCGGAATTCCCCGGATTGATCGCGGCGTCCGTCTGGAGGAAATCGTCGTAGGGCCCCTGGCCGATCGAACGTCCCTTCGCGCTGATGATGCCCGCGGTCACGGTTTGCTGGAGGCCGAAAGGCGAGCCGATCGCGAGCACCCAGTCGCCGACTCTGACCTTGTCCGAGTCGCCGAGGGACGCCGACGGATAGGGACCGCCCCCTTGAAGCCTGAGCACGGCCAGATCGGTGCGCTTGTCGAGTCCGACGATCTTCGCCTTATGCTTCTTGCCCTCCGCCGTCACCACCTCGATATCCGTGGCCCGCTCCACGACGTGGGCGTTGGTGAGGGCGATACCGGACGGATCCACGATGACGCCCGAGCCCAGGCTCCGCTGCTGCTGCTGGCGCTCCGGCTCCCCGCCGAAAAAGCGGCGAAGGAACTCGTCGCCGAAGAACTCCTCGATCGGCGTCCGTCCCCCGCCGCCGCGCGCGAAGGTGTTGACGTTGACCACGGCCGGACCGACCGCCTCCGCCACCTTGGCGAAGCTGCCCGAGGCCACGGGGAGCGCGGCGGGCACGACGGGCGCCTGGACAGCGGGCTGGAGAGGGGCCGTCTGTACGGGGGCGGTCTGCGGCTGCGGAGGCGCGGCCGGAGGCTTGACGAGATCCACCGCGCTCGCGCCCCACGAGCCCAGCCCTACGCCGAGGGCCGCCGCGATCACGAGCATGACTGCCAGGGTTCCACGCTTGACGAGAATCATCGCGTCTCCTCCGCCGGATCGCCGGCCAGCAATCGGCGCAGGCGGTCACCTTCGAGTGTCTCCTTCGCCTTGAGCTCCGCCGCGGCTGTCAGCAACACAGGCTTGCGGTCCGTGATCAGACCGCGTACCCGGTCGTAGATCTTGTCGATGATGGCGCGCGTCTCGGCATCGATGACCCGAGCCGTCTCGTCGCTGAACTCGCGCTCCTGGGTGATTCCCGCGCCCTTGAGAAAGAGAGCCTGCTGACTGCCCCCGAAGGTCATGGGACCGAGGGTCTCCGACATCCCGTACTGCATGACCATGAGCCGCGCCATCTCGGTGCTCCGCTCGAGATCGTTGTGGGCCCCCGTGGAGATCTCCCCGTAGACCACTTCCTCGGCCGCCCGGCCCCCCAGGAGCACCGCGATCCTGTCTTCGAGCTCACTGCGCGTGAGGAGATAGCGGTCTTCCAGGGGCAGTTGGTAAGTGGCGCCGAGGGCGCCCACCCCGCGGGGGATGATCGTGACCTTGTGCACGGGATCGGTACCGGGGAGGGAGGAGGCGACGAGGGCGTGGCCGATCTCGTGATGGGCCACGATGTCCCGCTCCTTCTCGGAGAGGACCCGGCTCTTGCGCTCGAGCCCGCCGATGACGCGGTCGATGGCTTCGTCGAGGTCGGCCATGTCCACGGCGTCCTTGCCCTTGCGGGCGGCGAGGAGCGCCGCTTCGTTGATGATGTTGGCGAGATCGGCGCCCGCCATGCCCGGAGTGCGCGCGGCGAGCACATGGAGATCCACCCCCGGCGCGAGGATGACGTTGCGCGCATGCACCTGGAGGATGGCTTCGCGCCCTCTCACGTCGGGCTTGTCCACCACCACCTGACGGTCGAAGCGCCCCGCGCGGAGGAGGGCCGCGTCGAGCACCTCGGGGCGGTTGGTGGCGGCCATGATGATCACGCCCTTGGAGGAGTCGAAGCCGTCCATCTCGGCGAGGAGCTGATTGAGGGTCTGCTCGCGCTCGTCGTGGCCGCCCGCGAAGCCCGAGGCGCCCGCCCGGCTCTTTCCGATGGCGTCGAGCTCGTCGATGAAGACGATGCAGGGAGCCTTTTCCTTGGCCTGCTCGAACAGGTCGCGCACGCGCGAGGCGCCCACGCCCACGAACATCTCCACGAACTCGGAGCCGGAGAGGAAGAAGAAGGGCACGTCGGCTTCACCGGCCACCGCGCGCGCGAGGAGCGTCTTGCCCGTGCCCGGGGGGCCCACGAGGAGCACGCCCTTGGGGATGCGGCCGCCCAGGCGCTGGTATTTCTTGGGGTTCTTGAGGAAGTCCACCACTTCCATCAGCTCCGCCTTGGCCTCTTCCACGCCCGCCACGTCCGCGAACGTCGTCTTGAGCTCCTTGCGGTCGTAGATCTTCGCCTTGGAGCGGCCGAAGGAAAGCGCCTGGGTGGGACCCCCGCCCATACGTCGCATCACGAACATCCAGAGCCCGATCATCAGGGCGAGGGGCACGATCCACCCGAAGAGGAAGTCGCGCCAGAACGTGCTCTCCACTCGTCCCGAGAACTCGACCTTGTGTTGCTCTAGCTCCTTGACGAGCGTGCTGTCGTCGATGCCGGGAATGCGCGTGGTCGTGAAGGACGTGACCTGCTGGTCGGCGCCGACGAGGCTGCGCACCTTGTCACCCGGGCTCGGCTGGGGGGCGGGCAAGGCCCCCGGCTTGAGGATGCCGCGGATCTCGCGGTCCGTGATGGACAGGCGCTCGACCTTGTCCTCGCGCAGGAGGGCAATGAACTTGCTCATGGGGATCTCGACCGTCCGGGGCGCGAGGAGCCAGCTCTGAACGAGGGAGAGCACGAGCACGGCAATGAGCAGATAGGCGAGCGAGAACTGCGTCTTCTGTTTCACGGGGAATTTCATGAAGAAGCCCTCGCCGCCATGCTATCGGAGGCTGCGGAGCCTGTCAAACAACCGGGATGCGGGGAGGAAGCGGCGTCGCCCGGGGCCTAGGAGCAGACCTTGCCCTTCTCCAATTCGTAGCCCGGGATCTTGTACGTGCCTACGAAGTTGTCGTCCCAGATCTCGATGGGGAGCCGACCAACTTCCTTGTCGCCGTCGAAGAACTTGAGCTTCATGTTCTGCACGTACTCCGCGGGGGCGAGCTTCTTGCCCAGGAAGGCCTTGGTGCTCGCCTTGTCGGCAAACATCGCGAGGATTTCCATGGTGGGCCGGTTCGGGTCGCTGTTGGGCTTGATCCATTCGACGGCCACCGAGAACCCGAAGACATCGGGGTCGGACTCGAGACCAGGCAAGGCCGAGAGGCGGCTCAGCATGGGGACGGCGTAGCGGGAGAACATGGCCGACGCCTGGCGCTCGATGGGAAGGGCGGCGAAGCTCGGATCGGGCGCCTGCTCGGCCCTGATCCAGACCGACGCGTAGCGGTCGTCGGCCGTCTCTTTCGGCACGCGCTTGAAGCCGAGACCGTTGCGGATCTCGAGGTACGGCAGGCAGTGGTAGACGTAGTCGGAAAATTGAAGGAGCTGGGGCCGGTACTTGGCGGCGAGAGCCTGCCCCTTGGGCGTGGTGTGCTTCTCGACGGGCATGAGGTAGTCCGCCGGCCCCGCATCCGCGAGCGTCACCATAGAGACAATCGCCACGGCCAATGCCGTGACGACGTTGCGTCCTGACATGAAGGTCACTCTGGACCTAGTTCTGGATGACCTGACCGGGCTCAACCGTGATGGTCTTGCCCCACCAGTTTTGCGTCCGGGAGTTCTCAACGTCGAGACGAGTGACCTTCGGATTCCGGCCTTCCATATTGTTGGAAAGCGAGAACATCCCATGGTCACCGGAGGCGAAGTGCGTCGTGTGGGCACGCCAATCGGCCCACTGCTCGGACGTAGCACAAGCGCCGGACAGGAAAGCGACACCGACGAGCGCCGCAACCGTCGCGATTTTGAAACGCATAACCTTAGCCTCCTGTGATGACGTGGGATATCAGGGCACTTCAGCGCGCACCATGATACGGAACCCTCGCGCGCCGAGTCAACCTCTTGTTTCGGCCGCATTCTTTTGCCTTGCGGCGACGCATACCCTCAGGCATCCTCGCGACAGGACGCCTCCCATGCCCTCGAACGACCCTTTGACCCTTTTCGAGGAGCCGAGCGGGCTTCGCCAACCCGTTCTGATCCTTGCTTTTTCGGGCTGGAACGATGCCGCCGAGTCCGCCACCACGGCGGCCCGCTACCTCGGGCAGATCTGGCCGTCGGAGCCCCTCGCCACCATCGACCCGGAGGAGTTCTACCACTTCGGCTTGTCCCGCCCGCATGTGCGCTTCAAGGCGGGCTCTCGGAGTGAACGGGAGATCGTCTGGCCCTCCACCGACTTTTCCGTCTCGCGGAGTGCCGCGCTCGATCGCGATCTCATCGTCGGGGTGGCCATGGAGCCGCACCTTCGCTGGCGCACCTACTGCGGCGCCGTCATCGACCTGGCCCGACGCGCGAGGGCATCTCTGGTGCTGACCCTCGGCGCGCTCCTCGCTGAGGTGCCACACACCCGGCCGGTGAGACTGGTCGGCGGCACCCAGGATCCTGCTCTGGCGACCAAGCTCGGCATCCGCTCGTCTCGCTACGAGGGACCAACCGGTATCGTCGGAGTCCTCAACATCATCTGCCGGGAAGCGGGGATGCCGACGGCGAGCCTGTGGGCCAATGTCCCTCACTACGTGTCGGGAGTGGAGAACCCGAAGGCGGCGCTGGCCCTGGTGCGACGGGTGCTCTCGCTCCTTGGCGCGGAGGCCGACCTCTCGGATCTCATCGAGGCGACGCAGCAGTTCGAGCGCAACCTGGATGAGGTGGTGGGGCAGAATCCGAAGATCGCCGAGTACGTGCGGAAGCTCGAGGGACGGCCGCCCGACGAGGACGAGGCGGCGGATCCAACTCCATCTCCCGCCGCAGGTGACGAGCTGCCGCCGTCCGCGGACATCGTGGCGGAGATCGAGCAGTTCCTGCGCCAGCAGCGCCCTGAATCTTCCTAGCTCTCCTCGCTCCGGTTTCTTCGGACGGTGGTGGGGGGCGCGTACAATCGCGGCATGACCGCACTCACGAGCGTGGCGACGGCGGCGCTGATCGTGCTCGCCGTGGCGCCGCCGGCGGCGGCCTTCAAGGTGACGGTGAAGCCGGCGGCGGTGCGTCAGGGTGACGTGGCGCTGATCGTGGTCACCGGTGCGGCGGATGCGCCGGATATGGACGGCAGCGTGGCGGGCCGGCCGCTCTTCTTCTTCCCCTACGCCGACGGGCATGCGGCCCTCATCGGCGTGGATCTCGAAGCGAAGCCCGGCCGGGCGCCGTGGCGCATCGGCTTCGTGGACGGTGCGGGGGTGCCGCACCAGGCGTCAGGCGCGATCACCGTCAAGACACGAAAGTTCCCCGTCCAGCGCCTGAGCCTGCCCAAGTCCATGGTCGATCTCTCCCCGGCGAACGAGAGCCGCGCCGAGGCGGAGGCGACGCGGCTTCACGCCCTCTACGACACCATCAGCGCCGCACGCCTGTGGCGCGGCCGGTTCACCAAGCCCATAGCCTCCGATGTGAGGTCGGAGGGCTTCGGCTTCCGGCGCATCATCAACGGCAAGCCCCGCGCGCCCCATTCCGGCGTGGACTTCGCCGCGCCCGCAGGAACGCCCGTAGTCGCCGCGAATCGCGGGCGCGTCGCCCTCGTCGCCCATCATTTCTTCGGAGGTCGGCTCGTGGCCCTCGACCACGGCGAAGGCCTCTACACCCTGTACATGCATCTCGAGCAGGTGGATGTGGGCGAGGGAAGCCTCGTCGAGCGGGGCGCGATCATCGGGGCGGTGGGCAGCACGGGCCGCGCCACCGGCCCGCACCTTCACTGGGCCGCCCAGCTCCGCCGCGCCCGCATCGACCCCGGCGCCTTGCTCACGCTGCCCGTGGGAGATTGACGGCCTGTCCGCGCTCGTCTCTTCTCTCCGCCCGCTTCGCGTGGAATCGGAGGTGGCGCGACTCAATCTGGCCGTGGCCCTCGAGCGCGTGGGGCGTACCACGGAAGCTCAGCGGCAGATTGCGCGGGCCCGCGCCTCATCGCCATAGCTCGGGCGCGACGGGGAGGGTGGGGGCGAGGATGTAGCCGCCGCGCCACGACTCTGTGGTGCCGGGGTAGAAGCGCATGGAGCCGGGCCTGAGAAACTCGAGGGCGGCCCCGAGGGCGCACAGGACGGCGTCCCACCGGTCTTCGATGTCCTTGAGCGCGGGCCCGGACATGGACAGTCGCGGCCGCTCGGCCATGAGCGCCTGCCATGCCGCATCCTCGGTGACCACGTAGCGGTCGCCGATGGCGTCCGCGCACCGGTCGATGAACGGGCGCAATCCCTTCTCGACCCATGCGCGCCTGCCCTCGAAGCGTTGCCGCTTGTACTTCACGATGGTGCGGCCGGGCGGATGCTCGAGTCCGAAGAGAAGCACCTGTAGCGCGTTCGGATACACCTCCCGTATGGCGGGACGTCGAAGGGTGGGGCGCCAGCCGGGTCCGAAAGCGTCAAGGGGGTAGTCGGCGAGCAGCGCGCGCGTGAACGCCTCGAGACCAGGATAGCGGGGAGGGCTGTGGGTCGAGGCATGGAAGCGCCCGAAGACGCTCGAAACCTCGTTGTCGCCGGCCCGCCGGGTCCCGCCGAGCCCGAGCAGTGGCGCATCGATGCCGACCGCCGCTCGATGATGGGCGACGTGACGCCCTATCCACTCCAGTACGGCACGGTGGCGCCCATGTGTGTGAGGAACCTCGCGCAGGTGCAGGGGAAAGCATCGGCCCCCCAGCAGCGCGACACCGGAGCGGTTGCCATCCTTCCAGGCGAGATCGACGCCGAGGAACCTCACGCGTCCGGGATGGCGATGCGGCCCTCCAGCACGGTGATCGCCCCACCGCCCACCCTGACCCGAGCGACGGTGCCGTCCTGCAGCTGGAGCTCCACCTGGAGCCTGCCTGGCCGCCCGAGGCTGTCGCCCTGCTCGGCGATGAAGGCGATGAGGGGGCCGTCGGCGCGGAGGAGGCCGGCCTTGAAGAGCCAGACGCCGATCGAGGAGTGGACCGAGCCCGTCACGAAGTCCTCGGGGATGCCGAAATGCGGAGCGAAGAAGCGGCTATGCGTCGCGGAGCCGGCGTCCCGCGCTTCGCGCGAGATGAGGCAGACGCCGCGCAGGCCTGCGTGCGTCGCCACTTCGCCCAAGGCTTGCAGGTTCGGCCGCAGCGACGTCAGCAGATCAATACCGGCCACGGGTACGAGCAGATCGTGATCCGGCGTGGTCACCGCGTGCGCCCATCCTGCGGCGGCGGAAAGCCCGAGCGCTTCCCGCACGTGGGCGAGCTGGCCCGTGAAGGGATGGAGCTCCGGCACCTTGGGCTCGAGCCAGATGAGCCGGCGCGACCCGCCCACGACGAAGCTCACCTTGAGAGGGCCGCTGAGCGTCTCGAAGATAGCGTGGTCGCCGCGGAGACGTCCTGCCTCGAGGAGAGCGTGGACGGCGGACAGCGTGGTGTGGCCAGAGTACGCGATCTCGCGGGTGGGCGTGAACCAGCGCAGTCGCCATTGGCAGTCGGGGCGGCTGGCCGGCATGAGAAAAGCCGTCCCCGCCACGCGCATCTCGGAGGCTATCGACTGCATCTGGGCGTCGGAGAGGTTCTGGGCGTCCAGGACCACGGCCGCGGGATTGCCCGCGAGCGGACGCTCGGTGAACGCGTCCACCTGGATGATCTGAATCACAGTTGGATGCGCTCCCGGAGCTGGCGCGCCTTGCGGGCGAGGGCGCGAGTGGACCAGACCGTGGCCACTGACTGCGCCATCATGCCGTAGACGCGGATGCGCGGCACCTTGAGGACGACCTCCGGGTCGAGCCAATTGGGCGCCTGAGCGAGGAGATCGAGCGTGCGCAGGCCGATCAAGAGCGGCCAGGCGCAGGCGAGGCGCATGCGCGTTTCTCTCTTCGGTATGGCGAAGGTGTATCGCCATCCCGCCTCGTAGTGGTCGAGGGCGACATTGAGCAGCTCGACGAGGAGAGGACGGAGCTGGGGCCCGACCTTGGGATCGAGCAGGTCCTTCGGCTCGAGGCCGAGGAGGGCGAGGTCGTGGCTGGGCAGATAGCAGCGCCCCTGGCGCAGATCCCGCGGAATGTCGCGTAGCACGTTGGTCAGCTGAAGCGCTTTGCCGAAGCGGATGCCGAGCGCGGTCATCTTCGGGAGGTCCCAGTGGCGCAAGCGCGGCCGATGCGCCACGTGCACGTCCGTCCAGAACTCGCCCACGCAGCCCGCGACGAGGTAGGTGTAGCGATCGAGGTCGGCGCGCGTCTCGAGGGCGGCGAGCCCGCCCTCGTCCTCGCCCGGGAAGCGGGTGAGATCCTCGGTCATCCCCTCGATGATCGTCTCGAGCACACCGCGCACGCGCCGGCGGTCCTCAGCGAGCAGGGCGCGGTAGGCGGTGAGACAGTCGGGCAATCGTTCGAGCAGCGCGCGCTCGGCCGCGAGCGATTGGGCCCCCCGCGTGGCCGCCACGATGGCCTCGAGCCGGCCCGCCACGGCCACCTCGAGCTCGCTGCGCAGCGCGAGGAGATGGGTGACGCGCAGGCGGCGATCGATGAGGCGCGTGTCGGCGATGGTGTCGGCGGCGCGGGCGAGGAGATAGGCGAGCGCGATGGCGGGTCTGACCGCCGAAGGGAGAACGGCCAGGGAGAGGTAGAAAGAGCGGCTGACGCGCTTGAGGATGGCGGAGGTCAGGTTGTCAGTCATCCTCGACATGCCTCCGCCATGTTGACCGTGGCGAGACGGTCGGCCTGTCCCTAGGATCCGGACACAGGAGGGGTGACGAGCGCGCTCAATCCATGTCCATCGGGTTCAGCGGCTTGCTCGGATCGTCCTTGGCCTTCTTGAGCGCCTGCTGCAGCTTGGCGTCGAGCACCTTCGACTTGTTCTGCTCGGCTTTCATCTGATCGCGGAAGCGCTCTTCGCGCTTGGCCGCCTCGCCCTGGAGGGAGGAGATGGCGTCGCCCAGACCGAGGCCCGATTTCGCCCGCGGCGGCGGCTCGTGCGCCACCACCGCCTCGAGCTTCGGGTCGATGGTGAGCCGGCCGTTACAACAGGGGCAGGTGAGGATGAAGGTCGCCATGACCCCACCCTATCAGAAAATCAGAGCGCGAGGTATTGGGCGCGGATGGACTCGTCCTCGCGGAAAGCTCCCGCGGTGCCCTGGTAGCGGATATGCCCCTTCTCGAGCACGTACACACGGTCGGCGAGATCGAGGCAGAAGTCCACGTTCTGCTCGGCGAGGAGTATGGTCAGGCCGTCCCGCTTGAGGCGCGCGATCTGCTCCTTCAGATGATCCACCACGAGGGGGGCCAGACCTTCCGAGGGCTCGTCGAGGAGCAGGAGCTCGGGGTTACCCATGAGGGTGCGCGCGATGGTGAGCATCTGCTGCTCGCCGCCGGAGAGAAAGCCGCCCTGCCTGTCCACCAGCTCTCGGAGCTTGGGGAAGAGATCGAAGACGCGCTCGAGCGTCCAGGCGGCCGCGCCGTCCCGGTGGCGGGTCGCCACGTCGAGGTTTTCCCACACGGTGAGGTCGGCGAAGATGCGCCGGTCCTCGGGCACGAAGCCGATGCCGAGATCCGCGATCTGATACGGTGGCCGCCCCTTCACGTCGCGGCCCTTCCACATCACCCGGCCCTCGCGCGGCGGCGTGAGCCCCATGATGCTGCGCATGGTCGTGGTCTTGCCCACCCCGTTGCGCCCGAGAAGGCAGACGCACTCGCCCGCCGCGACTTCGAGCGATACCCCGAAGAGCACTTGGGACAGACCGTAGGAGGTGTAGACGTGCTCGACGGCGAGGATGGGCACCCCGGTCATCGCCGCTCTCCGAGATAGACGCGACGCACCTCCGGGTGCCGGCGGACTTCGTCGGGGGCACCGTCGGCGATGACCTGCCCCTGGTGGAGCACGGTGATGCGATGGGCGATGGCGAAGACAACCTCCATGTCGTGCTCGGTGAAGAGCAGGGTCAGCCCGCGCTCGCGCCCGATGCGCTCGATGAGCTGTATGGACTCGCGTGTCTCCTGGGCCGACATCCCCGCCGTCGGCTCGTCGAGGAGGAGGATCTCCGGCTCGAGGGCGAGGGCGATGCCCAGCTCGATCTGCTTCTGGTTGCCGTGAGAGAGAAAGCCCGCCACCTCGTTGGCCTTGTCGAGGAGGCCCACCGAGGCGAGCAGGGCCTGGGTCTCGTCACGGTACAGACGCTCCACGGGCGTAAAGAGGTTCCAGCCGCGCCCCCGGTGCGAGAGATAGGCGGCCTGGATGTTCTCGAACACCGTGAGCTTCGGGAAGATATTGGTCCGCTGGAAGGAGCGGCCCATGCCCAGACGACAGAGGTCGTGAGGAGCGATGCCCGTCACCTCGCGCTCGTTGAAGCGCACGCTGCCCGCGTCGGGGCGGAGGTGGCCGGTGATGAGGTTGAAGAGCGTGGTCTTGCCCGCGCCGTTGGGGCCGATGATGGCGCTGATTGATCCCCGGGGCACGGTGAAGCTGACGCCGCCCACGGCGAGGAAGCCGTCGAAGCTCTTGCGCAGTCCCGTGACGTCAAGCACGCGCCGGCCCTCTCCTCACTCTCTGCCGGAGGGCCATGAGCGTCCCCGCGATGCCCCCGGGGAAGACGAAGAGCAGCACCACCAGGATGGTGCCGAGAACGAGCGGCCAGTACTCGGTGTAGGAGACGATCTGCTGGTTGAGCCAGATCAACACGGCCGCCCCGAGGGCGGGGCCGAAGAACGCGCCCATGCCGCCCAGGAGCGTCATGATCAAGACCTCGGAAGATTTGGTCCAGTAGGCGAAGTCGGGGAAGACACCGCGGTTGAAGATGCCGAAGAGGCCACCCGCCAGCCCCGCGAAGCCGCCCGCGAGCACGAAGGCCGCCAGCTCGTAGCGGCGCACGTTGACCCCGATGAACTCGGCGCGCTCCGGATTTTCCCGGATGGTGGCGAGCATGCGGCCGAAAGGCGAGCCGACGACGCGGCGGAGCAGCACGAAGCAGGCGGCCACGAGGACGAGGGTCACGAAGTAGAAGTGCTCAGCAGTGCGGTAGCCGCCGAGGAAAGGCAGAAAGGCCGCCACGCGGTCGACCCAGCCGAAGTCCGGGTAGGGGATCTCCGGCATGCCCTGCTCGCCGCCCGTGACCTCGTTCCACTTGAAGCATATCGCCCAGACGATCTGGGCGAAGGCGAGGGTCAGCATGGCGAAGTAGATACGCGTCAGCCGCACGCAAAAAAAGCCGAAGACGAGGGCGAACAAGCCGGCGATGATGCCCGCGGCGGGGAAGGCGAGGAGAAACGATACGCCCACCTTTTTCATGAGGATGCCCGTGGCGTAGGCGCCGATGCCGAAGTACGCCGCGTGCCCGAAGGAGACGAGGCCGGTGTAACCGACGAGAAGGTTGAGGCTGGTGGCGAAGAGCGCCCAGATGATGACGTCGTTGGCGAGAAAGGTGTAGTAGCGCGATCCCGCGGCCGGCACGAACAGCGCGGCCACGAACACCATCAACGCCCACGGAATTTTCCTGGAGGTTGCAGTCATTTCAGGGGGCGACCGAGGAGGCCCCAGGGCCGGATGATGAGTACCGCGGCCATGAGGGCGAAGATGGAGAAGATGGAGAAGCGCGGAAAGAAGAGGATGCCGAATGACAGGACCTGGCCGTAGATGAGGGCGCCGAGAAAGGTGCCCCAGAACGACCCGAGCCCACCGATGACCACGACCACGAACGCTTCGACGATCACCTCCGTGTCCATCCCGGGCACGATGGCGCGCATCGGCGTGATGAGGGCGCCCCCCAGGCCGCCGAGAAATGACGCGAGGACGAAGACGCCGGTGTAGAGGGCGTTCACGTTGACCCCGAGGGCGCCCAGGGTCTCCCGGTCCAGGGCGGCGGCCCGGATGAAGCGGCCGACCCGCGTGCGCTGGAGGGCGAACCAGAAGCCGAGGGCGATGGCGGGACCGAGGAGGATGATGAACAGGTTGTAGTAGGGGATGGTCGCGCCCAGCACGCTCATCGCGCCGGTGAGGCCGGGAGGCCGGCTGATCGACTTCTGCTGCGTCCCCCAGATGATCTTGGCGACATCGCCCAGGATGAGCACCAGCGCATACGTGAAGAGGAGCTGGTAGAGCTCCTCCTTGCCGTAGAGCCTCTGGAAGAGGAAACGCTCTATGATGCCCCCGAGCAGGGCCACCCCGAGAGCGGCGCCCAGAGCGGCGATCCAGAAGCTCACGGGTCCCGTGCCCAGCCACTGGACGACCTGATAGGCGGAATACGCACCCAGCATGTAGAAGGTGCCGTGGGCGAAGTTCAGCACACGCAGGACGCCGAAGATGAGCGAGAGCCCGGAGGCGATGAGAAAGAGGAACATGGCGGCGGTGAGTCCGCTGATCGACTGGGCGAAGACGAAGGACAGGTCGGGCATCGAGGGCGATCCCCCCTCACCCTGCCCTCTCCCCTAAGGGGAGAGGGTTCACGATTCCCTCTCCCCCGTCGCGGGGAGAGGGTAGGGTGAGGGGAAGACCGCTAGTCCATGAACTTGGTCGGATCCACGTACGTCACGGGCTTCATGATCGCGAAGGGATACTTCGCGTCCTTCACCGTCTTGCCGTAGAGCTGCCCGCGGTTTGCCTGATGATCCTTCTCTCGGATGGTCAGCTTGCCCACCGGCGTGTCCACGCTCAGGCCAAGGAGGGCCTTGGAGACCTTGTCGGAGTCCGTGCTGTTCGCCTTCTTGATCGCCTCCACGAGGAACTGCATGCCGATGTAGCCCTGCACGGCCCACGAAGACGGGTACTCGTCCTTGAGGAACTTCGAGATACGCGCGGTGTAGTCACGGTGCGCGGGCGCGGACTCGTCCCAGTAGAAGGCGTCGTAGGAATTGCCCCAGATGCCGACGGGATAGTCGGCCCCCATCGACTTGGTCGTCTCGGGCGAGCCCGCCTCGCCGAGACCGATGAAGTTGTTCTTGACGGCATCGAAGTAGCCGAGGGCCTTGGCCTGCTTGGAGAAGGTGACGAAGAAGCCGCCCCAGATGGACGACACCACCGCCTCGGGCTTCTTGGCCATCTGGGCATTGATGAACGGGTTGTAGTCCTGCTCACCGAGCTTCGGCCACTGCTGGTCCACGATCTCCACACTCGGCTTGATCTTCTTGATGTGCTCCACGAAGGCCTTGGTCACGTCCTGGCCGTAGGCGTAGTCGAAGGCGATGGTGGCGACCTTTGTCACGGGCCACTTGGCCACGATCTCCGCCGCGCTCCGGCCCTCCATGGTCGTGTTGGCGGCCACGCGGAAGACGTAGGGATGGAGCTTGTCGGCGGCGGTGAGCTGGTCCGTCTTGGGAATCGGCGCGATGAAGACGATCTTGTTCTCCTTGGCCACCACGGAGACGGCGGGGCCCTCGGCGGAGGTCAGGGTGCCCACGAGGAAGTCCACGTTCTCCTTGAGGATCAGCTCGCGCGCGACCCGAACCGCCTCGTTCGCGTCGGCCTTGGAGTCGCGGATGACCAGCTCGATTTTTCGGCCGAGCACGCCGCCCTTGGCATTGACCTCTTCCACGTACATCTGCGCGCCCTTCGAGGCAGGCTCGCCGAACAGGGCGGGCGGCCCCGAGAGAGGGATGGGCATACCGACCTTGATCGGCTTCTGTGCTTCGGCGGCCATGGGCAGGGCGAGGATCGCGGCCAACAGCACCGTCAGTGCGCGAATCATCATGTCGAGTCTCCTTTAGAAGTTCCTGGTCACGAAGCGCCCGCCCTGCATCACGGACAGGCGGGGGCGGTCCTGCAGCACGCTGATGTCGCGCAACGGGTCGCCGTCGACGACGACGAGGTCCGCGAGCTTTCCCTGCTGGAGCGTCCCGATCCGATCGGCCATCCGCATCAGCTCGGCCCCGTTCCGGGTGGCGCACGTGATGGCCTCGAGGGGCGAGAAGCCGATCACGTCCACGAACACCTGGATGTCTTTCGCGTACTCGCCGTGGGGGTTCCAGGCGAAGCCGAAGTCACCACCCGGGCACATGCGGATGCCGAGGTCCCTGGCACGGCGGTAGGTGTCGGCCGCCTGCTTGATCTCGTCGCGGAGCCCGCTCGGGCCGATGATCTCCTCGCCGATGCCGAAGGCGGGTCCGTTCTCGAGGATGGAGTAGAGATACCGCAGCCCGGGGACGAGAGTCAGCCCCCGGTCGGCGATGAGCCCGAGCGTCTGGTCGTCCGCATAGGTCGCGTGCTCGAGGGAGTCCACGCCGGCCTCGGCGGCGACCCGGCTCGACCGCTGCCCCCGGACATGGGCCGCCGTCATCCGTCCGCGCATATGCGACTCGTCCACCAACGCCACCACCTCGGCCAGCGTATAGGTGCAGTCCCCGATCGGCGTATGGGGCAGGAGCGCGTCGCCGCCGACATAGCACTTCACCACGTCGGCGCCGTCCTTGATGGACCGGCGTACGGCGGCGCGGACCTCGTCCGGCCCGTCGGCGATGAGGGCCAGCCCCTCCATGCCGAGCTTGAGGTAGGAGGGATTCCAGTCGGCCATGCCACCGGTGGCGCAGATGTCTCGACTGGCCGTGAGGAGCCTCGGGCCGGGATAGAGCCCCTCGTTGATGGCCTGCTTCAGGGCCGCGTCGATGCGGTGCACCGCCCCCGCCGAGCGCGCAGCCGTGTAGCCGCAGGCGAGCGCCAGCTCCGCGTTCCTCGCCGCCTTGAGGGTCGAGTATTCGGGCGGACAGTTCAGGTCGAGGTCGGCGATGATCTTGACGTTGTTGTACGAGAGATGGATATGCGCCTCGACCAGCCCCGGGATCACCGTCCGCCCGCCAAGGTCCATCGTCTCCACGTCGGGGCCGTTGGGCTCATCGGCGGCGGCGAGCGGTCCCACGTGGACGAGGGTGTCTCCCTCGATGACCAGCGCGGCGCCTGCCCGTGCCGGCGCACCCGTCCCGTCTATGAGCCGAAGATTCTTGAGGTAGAGGCGCATGGTCGGCCGCCTCACTAGAGAGCGGGCAATCCGGGCACCAGGGTCCGGATCCGGTACACGGAGGTGGACGCGGTGATGTAGAGGCTTCTGCAGTCGTCGTCGCCCCAGGCGAAATTGGCCGTGCCCTCGGGCACGCGAACCACGCCGAGGCATATGCCCTCGGGTGTGAAGACGTGGATGCCGCCGGGCCCCGTGCAGTACACGTTGCCCGCAGAGTCGATCTTCATGCCGTCGGGAGCGCCCGCGCCCTCACCTTTCGTTTCTGCCCACACCCTGCCTACCGCGAGCCCGCCGTCGGGCTTCACGTCGAAGCGGCGGATGTGCTGGCGGGCCGTGTCATTGACGAAGAGCCGCCGGCCATCGAGCGAGAAGCAGAGACCGTTGGGGCGGTCGAAATCATCCACGAGGAGGGTGGGCCGCTTCGGATCGCTGCCCGCGCGGAACACTCCCTGGAACGCCAGCTCCTGCTCACGCTTGACCCCGTAAAACTCCGCGCGGCCGTAAGGCGGGTCACTGAAGTAGATCCCCCCGTCAGATGCGCACACGATGTCATTGGGGCTGTTGAGCTGCTTGCCGTCGTAGTGCGTGGCCACGGCCGTGATGCGGCCGTCCCGCTCGGTGCGCGACACCTGGCTCGAGGCGTGCTCGCAGGCGAGGAGACGGCCCTCCCTGTCCCATGTGAGACCGTTGGACTTGTTGCACGGCTTGCGAAACGTGGTGACGCCGTCCGCGGCCGACCAGCGGCGGAGGTGGTCACCCGGCATATCGCTCCACAAGAGGTACTTGCCCGAGGGATGCCAGAGCGGTCCCTCCGTGAAGAGACAGTCGCCGGCTATCTTTTCGAACTCGACCTTCGGGCCCACGACCGAGGCGAAGCGTGGGTCGCGAATCTCGACCGTCACTTCTTGATCGGCTCCCCCGGCTTGCCCGCCGCGTACCAGTCGTGGGGCTTGACCTCCTCGATGACCACCCACACTGCTTCCTTGGGCAGGCCGGTGACATCGATGATGGCGCCGGTCACACGCTTGGCGATCTCGTCCTTCCGATCCTTGCCCCAGCCTTCATAGATGCGAATGTTGACGAATGGCATGCGGCCTCCTCTGAGCGGCGCCGCTCAGGCCTTGAGGTACTTGTCGAACCAGCCCGTGCAGCGCTTCCAGGCATCGGCGGACGCGGCCGCGTTGTACGAGGGCCGGTAGTCGGCGAAGAAGCCGTGGCCGGCGCCCGGATAGACCACGATCTCGTCGGCGGGGTTCACCTGCTTCAGCATGTCGAACATCTTCCGGGCCTCGGCGGGCGCGGGGCCGGTGTCGGCCTCGCCGAAGAGGCCGAGCATGGGAATCTTGATGTCCTTGGCCACGTCGAAGCCCGTCACGGGGTTCGGCTGGTCGGGATAGGGACGCGCGGGCGGGCCGTACCACACCACCGCCGCCTTCATGTCCGGATTGGTCGCGGCGACCTGATAGACCGTGGAGCCGCCCCAGCAGTGACCGGTGACACCGGCGCGGTCGGCGCGCGCGCCGGGGCGCTTCTTCGCCCAGTCCACCGTGGCCGCGACATCGCCCAGCAGCTGCTTGCGCGGTACGGCGAAGACGATTTTGAGGATGTCCTGGATATTGGGGAGCTGGGCGACCCCGCCCTCGCGCTTGAAGAGCTCGGGGGCGACCGCGTAATAGCCGGCCTTGGCGAAGCGCCGGGTCACGTCGCGCACCCACTCGTGGACGCCCCAGACCTCCGAGACGCACACCACGATGGGCGCGGGGCCACCCGACGCAGGCCGCGCCTCGTAGACGGGCATATTGTAGCTGCCGATCGCCACCTCGAAATCACCGGCCGCGATCCCGTTGGTGTCGGTCTTGATCACCTGGGCCAGCGCCTTCTCCACGCCGACCGCATAGCCGGCGAAGGTGGCGGCGCCTCCCGCCTTGATCACGTCCCGGCGCGTCAGTCCCGAGCTCCTCTCGCTCATGGGAAAGCCTCCTTGCCGCCGCGGCGGCGTGTGGTCGCCTCGACCCGGTGGGGTCGCGGATGGGAGTCTAGGTTGACCCCGGGCGACTGTCAATCCAATCCCGCTTCGCGAGCGACCTGATAGACTCGGAGCGTGGCCGACCTCGTCAACGAGTTCTCTTGGTCCCGCACCCGGGACAATGTGTTCAAGGAGTGCCGTCGCCGCTACTTCTACCAGTACTATGGCGCGTGGGGCGGCTGGGACGCCGATGCCGACCCGCTCGTGCGTCGACTCTATGTGCTCAAGAAGCTGGGCACCCGCCAGATGTGGGCGGGACGTCTCGTGCACGAGACGATCGAGCGGGCGCTTCTCGCCATGCGCGACGGTCACGCCCTGTCGGAGGCCGCGCTCATCGAGGACACCGTACGCCAGATGCGCCTCGAATGGCGCGGCTCGCGGGACGGTGTCTACCGCGAGCAGCCGAAGCGGACCGGGCTGTTCGAGCACGAGTACGGCGTGCCCATACGCGACGCGGAGTGGCAGGCTCTCCGCGACCATATCGTCCGCTGCCTGCGCAACTTCCATCGACTGCCCCTCCTCGAGGACATCAAGCGGACGCCCACGGAGCGCTGGTCCTTCATCGAGGACCTCGGCTCCTTCCCCTTCGAGGGCACGCGCCTCTTTTCCGCGCCGGACTTCGGCTACTGGAACCAGGCGGATCGCCTGCAGCTCGTGGACTGGAAGACCGGTGGCAACGGCGAGGGCGCGGGCCTCCAGCTGGGTGGCTATGCCATGTACGCGCTCGAGATGATGCACGTGGAGCTGTCGCGGGTCGACCTCCTCGAGGTCAATTTGCGGGAGGGCAAAGTCACCGCGCATCCATGGGACGAGGTGAGTCTCGACCGGGTGCGCGAGCACATCCGGCTGTCCGTCCGCTCGATGAAGGCGTACCTGAAAGACCCGGAGCGGAACCTCGCGGAAGAGGCGAACTTCGAGAAGACGGAGGAGCTGCGCATTTGCCGCTGGTGCAACTTCCGTGCGGTGTGCCGTCCCGAGCTCCCGCCCTTTTCCGCGCCCACGGAGGCGGCCCCCGTCGAGGCATGAAAACCCTCCTCGTGGATCTCGACGACACGCTGCTCGACTACTCGGGTGGCGTGGACGACTGCTGGACGGCGGCCTGCCAGACGATCGCCGCCCCCGCGGGGGTGGACTTGGCCTCGTTGGTCGAGTCGGTCCGCACCTCGCGGCGCTGGTTCTGGGACGATCCGGAGCGCCACCGTCGCGAGCGCGTCAACATGCTCGGCGCCTGGACCAAGATCGTCGCGCACGGCTTCGAGAGGCTGGGGGTTCCGAACGAGGCCCTCGCCGCCGCCATCGCCGAGGATTTCGCGGCGCGCCGCTGGGAGGTCATGTGCCTCTTCCCGGGCACCGTAGAGACGCTGGGCCGGCTGCGCGACAGCGGGGTGACCATGGCCCTCGTCACCAACGGGGACAAGACCCAGCAGCGCCGCAAGATCGAGCGCTACGACCTCGCCCGCTTCTTCGACGTGATCCAGATCGAAGGGGAATTCGGCGCGGGCAAGCCGGAAGAGGCCGTCTACCGCCACGTGCTCGAGCGCCTGGGCGTTCCCGCGAGCGAGGCGTGGATGGTGGGCGACCACTTCGAGTGGGACGTGGCGGCCCCGCAGCGGCTGGGGCTGCGCGGCATCTGGGTCGACCGCGAAAGAACAGGGCTGCCGCCCGCCGCCGCCGTGCGCCCGCACCGGATCATCAGAGAGTTTCCGGAAATCCTCGAAGGCTAGACACGCCGGCGCGCCTCACGCCGGCGGCTCGATCTCCCTCGACCGGCCGCGCCGGGTCAGCCGTCCCAATTCCTGACTGATGAGCTGGACGGAGTTGGTGGACGTCCAGTACAGCACCATGCTCGCGGGGAAGGTGTAGAAGAGCAGGAAGAAGGCGAGGGCCAGGCCCGTCAGGTTTCTCCGCTGCTTGCGCACGAGGGCCGGGGTGAGATGGGACGAGGGGGCGCGCAGCACCGCGGCGATCGAGATGCTGCTCATCAGGAAGGGGAGCAGGTTGAGGTGGCATCCGAAGAAGGGCAGGCACGCGGGCAGACGCCAGAGCTCGTCCGGCCGCGACAGGTCACGTATCCAGAGAAACCCCACGCCCTGGAGATCGAAGTCCTCCGCGAGCATGTCGAAGACGGCGATGAAGACGGGGAGCTGTATGAGGAAGCCGACGAGGCTCCGAAGAGTATAGAAGGGGTGCACCCCCGCCTCACGATACAGAGCCATCGTACGGCGCGCCCGCTCCTCCCCCCGGTGGGCCGCGTTGATGGCGTCGATGCCGGGCTGGAGCCGGGCCTGGGTGGCATTGACCTGTTCCTGAAGGCGCTCCGCGACCTTCGTGAGCGGGAGGAGCAGGAGCTTGACGCAGGCGGCGAGGGCGATGATGGCAAGGCCGTGATTGCCGACGATCGTGGTCAGCCCTCGCAGCAGGTAGAGAAGCCCGAAGCTCAGCGCGCGGAGCCAGAACCAGAGCCCGGACAGGAACAGCCGGCCCAGCTCGGGGTCTGCCGCGGTCAAGGCGCGGGGCTCCACGGGCCCGGAGTAGAACGTGTAGCGCCAGGTCAGGTGCCCCGGCTCGACCGCGGAGGCGAGCCTGAGGCCTTCGCGGGGTCGCGGCTCGAGGAAGCCGGCACCGTCGGCCTGGAGGAGGATGGCCCAGAAGCGGCTGCGAATCCCTCCCCATTCTCCCAGACGGAACGGCGTGGGCTTCTCGGGATCGTCGCCGAGGGCGTGAATGCCGCCCGGGCTCACGAGCACTCGCTGCACGCGATCGAGCATGGCGGCGAAGCCCGGGGCGGGAGGTGGGAAGAGGCCCCGGCCCGCTCCGAGCTCCAGATCGAGTCGGCGGGCCGCCATGAAGGCGGCGGCATTCGGTCCCAGGAGCCGCACTGTCAGCACGACCTCATAGCCTTCCTTGGAGACGGCGAACGACTTGACGAGGCGAACGCCGTCGACGGGCAGGTCGGCCTGGAACGTCACGATTCGCGCACGCGGATCCTCAGTGAGATCGGCGGTGAAGCGCAGGCGCTGAAGGTCGAGTCCCGGCACCGCTTCACGCAGCTCCAGGCGCGCCTGGGGTGGATCCTCCTCGCTCGTGAACCCCACCGAGCTCGCCGTCGCCTTGCCCGCCGTCGCCTTGCCCGCCGTCGCCTTGCCCGCCGTCGCCTTGGTGGACGAGCACGAGGGATGGCAGGCCCGCCAGATCACCGGACTCGCGCGGTCGAGAGAGAAGACGAGGTCGAGTTGGCTGGTGGCGATGCGGATCCGCTCGCGCGTGACTTCGGCCGCCGAGACGGTCGAGGCGCCGGCGCAGATGAGAAGGACGATGGCGGCGGCCGCTAGTTGAAGAACCGGCTCATCTCCTGCAGCGCCTCCCGGAGCTTGTCGCGCGAGAGCCTGGGGTGCGGGATCAGGCGATAGCTCTGGTCGCGGACCTCGTTGCCCGACGGGTAGACGATGGTGACCTGGTCGGGCTCGAGCAAGGCGAAGTCGTTGTGGCTGATGGTGATGAGCCATTCCCACTGCGCATTGGAGAAGAGGCTCTGTCCGCTCGCGTAGTCGGCCGGAGGATTGGTGCAGCCGAAGAGCCCGGTGAGAAGGGTCGGCGCGATGTCGTTGTGGGAAGTCCGGCGCGAGATCCGTTCCGGCGGCCGCCCGGGCCAGCGCAGCACGAAGGGCGTACGCAACTGATAGGCGCTGAATGACGTGCCGTGCCCGATGAAGCCCTGCCCGTTCTCGTTGAACTCCATGCCGTGATCGGACGTGATGATGACCACGGTGCTGTCGAGCAGCTTCCGGCGCTCCAGATCGTCCAGTACCCGGCCCACCAGCGCGTCCACGTAACGGACATTGGTCAGGTAGCGCGCGTGTACCCGCGCCAGCTCCGGCGCATCCGCGGGCACGGGGGGCGAGGGCAAGTCGGGGATCGGCTGATTGGCGGCCACGGCATCGTAGTAGAGGAAGCCGAAGAAGGGCCGTGACGGATCCCGGCGGTCGAGCCACTGGAACCACTCGTCGGTCAGAGTGCGGTCTCTTCCGCTCGACCCTGGATAGGGAGACTTCGTCTCCTGGCGCAGATTCGGCACGCGGGCGAGGGCGGTACGATCCAGCCCGACGACCCAGCTATGGACGGGGGAGCTGGCGAAGAGGCCGAGCTCGTACCCGTACTTCCGGAAGAGATCCATGACCACGGGCGGTCGATGGTCGTCGGCGAAGGCGTCCCAGTAGCTGGCGGGAAGGCTGTAGAAGATGGAGAACATACCTGCTCGCGATGAGTTGCCGCCGCTCACGTGCGCATCGAAGCGCATGGCGGCCCGGGCGAAGTCGACCATGTTCGGGGCGAGGGCGGGGGCGAGGGAGTCCGCGCGCATCGCGTCGACCACGACGAGCAGGACATTGAGGAGGGGCCGGCGCGGCTCGCAACGGAGGGGCGACCGCGGGTAGTGTAGCTCGCCGCCGGGGGGCCGACCGAGCGCGGCCACCAGGTTTCGCTCCCGCGCGCGGGCCTGATCGAGGAAACCGAGCCTCGCGAGCTTGCGCGAGTTCTTGAGCGGAAAATAGAGGGGCAGGTAGCGCGTGAACGAGGTGACGGGCACGTAGTAGTGCGCCTCCGCCCAGAAATGGATCAGGTGGCTGGCCACGAAGCAGGCCACGATGCCGAGGGCGAGATAGCGCCCGACCCGCAGCCTCGGCGCCTCCGCGGTGCGCTTCCACACCCAGAGCGCCAGCATGCCCTCGATGGCCACGCCCATGACGAAGTAGAGGGCGAGGAACGCCCACGTCTGCGGCGCGAGCAGGGTGAAGGTGAGCACGCTCAGGTGATAGCGGTTGTCGGCGAAGAGGAGGCTGTCGAGCACGAGGAAGCTCAGGACCGTGCTCCCGAGGAAGACGCCGAGCGGTACGACGACCCGCGGCCGCGGGAGAAGGAGGACGACGGGGACGAGCAGGAGAAAAGGGATGAAAGCGAAAACGGCCATCTGGCCCACGAAGGCGAAGAGGGCGTAGATCCAGGAAACGGAGGGGCCGAGCACGGCGTAATACCAGAGATAGCGGAGGCCGACGAGAGCGAGCAGAGCCGCATTGACGAGGGCGAACCAGCTTCCCCAGCGGAGCAGGCGCCGGCGGATGGCCACTACCGCGCGCCCGACGGGCGCCCCGCCCCGAGCGGCGTGCCCAGGGCGCCGACACCTGCCTGCTCGGCGGCGATCCGGGCGATCTCCCGTGCCCCCATCTCCACGCTTCTCCCGAAATTGAATGTCCACGTCTCGCGGAGCGCCGCGCATCGCTCGCGAAACTCCGGCCCGCCTCGCAACAGCTCCGCCACGTATTTAGGCGTCTCGGCGATGCGGTCGAGAGGAAGGATGGCTCCGAGCTCGCGCCGGATGCGCATCTCCATCGGCTCCAGGCCGAGCTCCCCGTACTTCGGATTCCGCACCCGCGGCGGGACGTCGACGAAGAGCACCGGCTTGCCGAAGCCCAGAGCGTACTCGATGGCCATGGCCGACCAGTCGCTGATCAGGAGATCGGACTCGAAGAGGGACGCGCTCTCTTCCATCCTGTCCACATGACGGAACTGCGGGTGCGTCCTGAACCTCGCCACCAGACTGTCGACGAGGCGCGGGGCGAGGCGGGCCGTCTGATAGTGCGGGCGGAGGATGACGCGGAGGCCGGCCCCGAGCAAGGCCGCGATGAGCGGCTCACCGCAGACGTGGAGGGTCGACTGCTCCCCCCATGTCGGCGCGAGGAGCACGGTGGTGGGAGCCGACGGATCCTTGGGATGGGCGGCGGCGACCTCGACCAGGCGCTCGAGCCTCGGATAGCCGTAGGGAAAGATGTGCTTGGGCGGCAGGCCCTTGAGCTCTTCGCGCCGGCGGAGCTCCGCCACGTGGTGCGGGCCCGTGCACAGGAGGCTCTCGTAATGGTCGTAGGAGTTCTCGTGGTCCACCATGTGCGTGCTGCCCATGCTGTGGAACACGTAGCAATAGTGCACGGGATGGACCGATCGCTTGAGCTGGAAGTTGTGGAGATCGAGCATGGTGAGGACCATCACGTCGGCCTTGAGGGTCTGAAAGAGCCAGGTGCAGAGCACGCTCGAGCGGATCCGGAACGTGTGAGGCCCCTTCTCCCGCGGTGCGGGCAGGGGCACCGTGGGCTCCGACGTGATGTGGCACACCGTGCGGGCGAGGGGGCCGATCAGGAAATCGATGAGGGGCTGGAGATGGTGCCAGTCCTGGTGGGTCTCCGAATAGAAGACGATGTTGCGGTCGCGCGAGGGGAGATTCTGGAAGCGGCGGTAATCGCGCCAGTCCTGCCACACCTTCATGGGGTCTTGCGACGGAGGGGCGCCTTACTCTTTCGCGTGAGAGGCGGGGTCGGCCGTTCCCGGCGACGTGCCACCTTTCTTGCCTCGGAACAGACCGACGATCCGGTACCAGAACATCTTGAGGGCCAAGCCCACCGCCGCCGCCACGCCGATCACCGCCGAGACGAGCATGCTTCCCGTGCCCGGATCGAGGTAGGCGTAGGCCGGAGAGGCGATCGACAGGAAGGCGAGCGCGACGGCCAGTACCCACGGAGTCAGACGGAGCGTCATCTTTTGAGTTCCACGGCTACTTTCAGTACCAGAATCCGCGGGCGGAATCAAGAACTCCATGAGCGCAACCGTCCGGCAACGGCCGGGCTAGACGCGAAACGTGTAGGTCTTGGTGGGATCGCGCTCGATGTCCGGGGGGAAGCTCTTGCGCTTGTCGGCGTAGTACTGCACGCGGTGATCGCCGGCCGAGCGGCGGTTGTAGGTGATGTAGAGGACGCGGCGGCGCTCGGCGGTGAGATTGGGCCCGGAGGCATGGGGCGTGTAGGAATCGAAGAAGACGACGTCGCCGGCCTGGGTAGGGACGGGCCGGGCGTGGAGGCGCTTCATGTCGGCGTCGGTCATGGGAGTCCACTCCCCGCCGAGGAGGCCCTGGGTGTGCTGGCCGGCGCAGAGCTCGAGGCAGCCGTTCTCCGCGGTGGTGGAGTCGATGCTGACCATGGCGGTGATGAAGAGATCGGCGTAGGCGCTCCAGCCGGCCTGCTGGTCCTGGTGGGGCTTGAAGCCGTCGCCACCGGGGAGCTTGAAGTTGATCTTGTCCTTGAAGAGCACGGCGGGCTCGCCGAAGAGGGCGGCGACGGTGCCGCGGAGCTTGGGGCCGTCGCAGAGGGCGGCGAAGCCGGGGTGAAAGGGGCAGAAGTTCTCGACGCGCTGGAGGACGCGCTGGCCGGGGTGGAGCAGGCTCGGCTCGAAGTACATCATGGCGCGGCCGGGAGTTTCGGGCTGGGCCTGGATCTCGTCGGTCCAGGCAGAGATCTGCCGCGTCTCCTCCGCGTCGAAGAGCCCTGGGACCACCACGAAGCCGTCGCGCTGGAAGACGTCGACCAGAGTGGCCATCTTCGTATCCGTCGAGGTCTGGCTCATCCGTGCACGCACCTCCATCGATTCATCTGCGCCGTCTGTCCGTCCAGGCTTATCCGCCCAAGCTTATCCGCGGTGCTCGGCGCCGGCTAGAAAATTATAGACACGGAGCATCCCGGGTGCGACCCTTGGACCGATTTGAGGCCATCGAGTCCGGTCACTCCGGGGCACGCTTCGACCGCGCGCAGGCTCGCGCGGTGACCGCCATCATACTGGCCGCGGGTGTCGCCCGCCGCCTCGCGCCCCTGACCGATCATACCCAGAAATCACTCCTGCCGGTGGGAGGACGGGCAATCCTTGCGCGTATGCTCGAGGCCCTTCACGCGGTCGGGGTGCGGCAGGTGGTCATCGTGGTCGGACATTGCGCGGACCAGGTCAGGGCTCTCGCGGCGTCCGGGCCAGCGGGTATGACCATCGAGTGCGTGGACAACCCAGCCTATCAGAAAGGCTCGGTCCTCTCGCTCCTCTCGGCGCGCGACGTCATCGTCGACGGACCCACCCTCATCATGGACGCGGACGTGGTGTTCCCGCGCGAGTTCCTGCGACGGCTCGTGGAATCGCCGGCCCCGAACGCGCTGCTCATCGACCGCGGCTTCGCCGACACGGGGGAGGAAGTCAAGATCTACACGCAGGGGGAGCGGGTGATCGCCCTCGGAAAAAAGGTGATGCCCAAGGCCTGGGACCTCGTAGGGGAAGGCATCGGCTTCTTCAAGTGCGGCGTTGCGGCCGCCCCTGATCTGGTGCACCTCCTCGAGCACGTGAGCGAGGAGAGCCAGGGGCTCTGCGAGTACGAGGACGCGCTGCATCTGATCGTCGGCCGTCAGCCGGTGGCCGCGGTCGACGTGACCGGGCTGCCGTGGACGGAGGTGGATTTCGTGGAAGATCTTCGCCGGGCCGACGCCGAGGTCTTGCCGAAGATCGCCCGGCTCGAGGGCGCGAGAGCGGCTAGTTCGGCTGGACCACCACGGTGCGGACCACGCTGAGGTACTTCTTTGCCACGCGCTGCACGTCGGCCGGCGTGACGTTCTTGACGGCGGCGGCATAGCGGTCCAGGAATTCGTAGCCCACTCCCGCCGTCTCGTAGAATGCCAGGTACCACGCCTGCCGGGCATTCGTTCGCCGGTCCATGGCCTGGCTGCCCACCACGTAGGCCCGAGCCACCGCCACCTCGTCATCGCCGGCCGCCTGATTCCTGATGCGCTCGAGCTGCTGGACGAGAGCGGGCTCGGCCTTGGGCACGTTCTCGGGCGCGGTCCCGAGTATGGCCACGAAGGCGCTCGTGTCGATCCGCGAGGGGTAAACGGCGAGGGTGGTATAAGCCAGAGCCTGCTGGTCGCGCAGCTCGGAAAAGAACCGGGAGGCCATGCCGCCACCGAGCAGCGCGGTGAGGACTTTGAGAGGCGGATGGTCCGGGTCGGTGAGCGACGGCGCGAGCGTACCCATGAGGATCTGGGCCTGAGCGCCCGGTACCACCACCATTTCGCGGGAGGCGGCCATGGGGGGAGGAGCAGGTACCGCGGGCATCTCGACCTTCCCGGGGGCCATGGTACCGAAGATCCGCTGCACCTGGGCCATCACGTCTCCGCTTTTCACGTCCCCGCTCACGGCGAGGACGATCTGGCCGGGGACGTAGAAGCGGCGATAGTAGGCGATGAGCGCGGCGCGATCGAGCTTCTCCACGCTCACGCGGCGGCCCAGGGGATCCCAGGCATACGGGTTCGAGCCGAAGAGGCCGGCGCGCATCCGGTCCGCGGCGACGTCGAAGGGCTTGTCCCCGCGGTTCCGGATCTGGCGCACGAGAAAGTTGCGCACGGCCTGGACGGTACCGTCGGGCAGGGTGGGGCGCAGGACGCAGTCGCCGATCAGCTCCAGCATCTCCTGCCAGTTCCGGGAGAGCGCGGTGGCCGTGATCTCGGAATAGTCGGAATCTCCGTAGGCGTCGATGCCGCCGCCCATCCGATCGGCGGCCTCCGCGATCTGCTCACCGTCGAGCTTCTCCGTGCCGCGCACCAGCATCTGCTGGAGCAGGTTGGAGATGCCCGCGTTGTCCCGCGTCTCCGTGCGCGTGCCCATTCTCACCATGAGGGAGTAGGCGACCACGGGCGCCTCGGGGTTCTCGCGCACGAGGACGGTGAGGCCATTGGGAAGCTGCATGCGGGTGACTGTCTGCGCCGACCCCGCGGCGGGGACGAGCAGCATGAGGAGCGCGACCACGGCCGGGATCAGCCTTCGCTCGAAACGCATCACTTTCCTCCCGGCACGAAGGCGATGCAGGCGTAGTCAGTCAGCGGCAGGTACTTGCGCGCGGCGTCGCGGATCTGCTCGCTCGTCACGGCGCGGAGCCGATCCACGTAGCGCAGCTCGTCGTCGAGATTGCCCGTGAGCTGGGTAATCCCGTAGGCGGCGGCCACGCCGTCGGAGGTTTCGTAGGCGAAGGCGTGCTCCGACTCGGCCTTGGTCACCGCGAGCTGGCGCTCTTCTTCGGTCGGCCCGTCCTTCTCGAGGCGCGCGAGCTCCTCGAGGATGCGCTGCTTCGCCTTCTCCACGTCGGCCGCTTCGAGCTGCGCCTGCACGTAGAAGATGCCCGCGAGCTGCATCGAGGAGTTGCTGACGCTGATCCCGGAGACGAGCCGCTCGCCGTCCCGCAGGGTCTTGGGCAAGCGCGAGCTCTCGCTGCCCCCGAGGATGGTCGCGACCAGGTCGAGGGCGAAGCTGTCGGTATTCGAGAGGCTCGGCGCCTGCCAGCCGAGGGCGAGCTGCGCCTGCTGCTCGGGCCGCTCCACCGTCTTGCAGATCACGCCCTTGATGGGGGTGAGGGGCGGGGTGGGGGGCGGCGCGTAGCCCGTCTTCGGGCGCTTGCCGAAGGTCGCGTCGACCATGGCGCGGATCGCCTTGGGATCGACCGGCCCCACGACGACCAGCACCATGTTCTCCGGCGTGTAGTACTGCTGGTTGAAGCCCTTCAGCTTCTCCCGGTTGGCCGCGTTCATCGTCTCCGGCGTGCCGAGCACGGGGCGCCCGTAGGGATGATTGGGGAAGACGAGCCCGTAGAGCTGGCGAATGATGGCCGATTTCGGCGTGTCCGTCTCGATGCGCGCCTCTTCGAAGATGACCTGGCGCTCGGAGTCGATCTCTTTGGGCTCGAAGGTCGAGCGGAAGGCCATGGCCTCGAGCAGCTCGAGGGCCTTCCGGGTCCCGTCGCTCGGCACGAGGATCTGAAAGGTCGTGTAGTCGAACGAGGTGAAGGCATTGCTGCGCCCGCCCTGCCCCTCCACGGTCCGGTCGATGTAACCCGGGCCGAACGTGTCGGTGCCCTTGAAGAGCATGTGTTCCTGGAAGTGGGCGTAGCCGAGCCCGTCGGGCTTCTCGTAACGCACGCCGGTGCCGACCCAGAGGTACACGGCGACGACGTCCGACGACCGGTGATCCTGAATCAGGAGCGTGAGACCGTTGGGAAGAACTTCCCGGACCGGTCCTTTGGCCTCGCCGCTGCTCGCCACGGCCATCTTCGGGGCGGTGGCGGTAGGGGTGGCGGCGGCGCATCCGGCGAGGAGCAGCGCCGCCACGAGAGCAGTGGCGACACGGCGGCACAAGATCATGCGGCGGAGTCTAGCACAGGAGGGTCAGACGGTGACGCAGGCGCCGGAGACGGCGGAGGCCGCATCGGACGCGAGGTACGCGATGACGTCGGCCACCGCGTCCGTGCTGACCCACGTCGATCGGTCGGCGTCAGGCATCGCCTTCCGATTTCCCGGTGTATCCATGGTGCTGGGCAGCACCGCGTTCACCGTGATGCCGTGCGACCGCTCCTCCTGGGCGAGAGCCTGGGTCAGCGCGATGACCGCGCCCTTCGACACCGTGTAGGCGATGAAGCCGCCCATCGGAGGCATCACGGCGCGTGAGGCGACATTGACGATGCGGCCGTGGCGAGCCGTTCGCATGGCGGGAAGGACAGCGCGGCAGCCCACGACGGTCGAGGTGAGGTTGAGATCGATCAGCCGTCGCCATTCGGCCAGCGACGTCGAGGCGAGATCTCCCCCCGCGAAGCCCCCCACCGCGTTGACCATCACGTCGACCGGCTTCGAGCGGCCGAGGAGGTTGTCCACGAAAGCGGTGACGGCCGCTTCGTCGGCCATGTCGACCTTCTGTCCGGACAGGTGCGCGCGGGCGTCGCCCGCGGCCGCCTGGAGGGCTGCCCATTCCTCGGGGACGAACCACGGGACGGCCACGGCGCCCCCGTCGCGCAGGAAGCGGAGGACGATAGACTGACCGAGTGCGCCGGTGCCGCCGGTGACGATAGCGACCTTGCCCGTCAAGAGCGCCGGCCCGCCGCTGCTTCCATGCGGGTGGCCAGATCGAAGTCCAGGGCGGTGATGCCGCCCGCGTCATGCGTGGTGAGGTCGACGGTGACGCGGTTCCAGACATTGGACCACTCGGGGTGATGACCCATGGCCTCGGCGGCGAGGGCCACCGCGCTCATGAAGCTCCACGCCTCGACGAAGTCCTTGAAGGTGAACGCCTTGTGGAGCTTGCCTGCTTCGAGGCCCCAGCCGGGCAGCGTCTTGAGACGCGCGGCGATATCGGCGTCGGCGAGCTTGGTCGGTCGAGCCATGCTCGCTATCCCGCCGCGGGGGCGGCCATGATGGCCGAGCGCTGAATCTCTTCGTAGCGGACCTTCGAGACGTCGAAGCTCTCGATATTGTCCACGAGCTTCTTGAAGGTCTGGTCGAAAGACGGCAGGGTCTTGCGCTGGCGGGTGAGGGGGGTGGTCCGCGCGAGGACGAAGTTCTTGACGTAGGGATGGTTGATCCCGCGCTTCTTGATCTTGGCCACCACGTCCACGAGGGCCTCGTCGGCGGCGCGCACCAGCTCCGCGCGCTCCTCCCGCTCCTCGAGAGTCTTGGGGAACCGCCCCTTGAGGAACTTGTCCACACGCCGCAGGATCGGCGCGAAGGCCCCGCCCGCGAAGCGCTTGTTCTTCTCGTAGAGGAGACCCAGGGTGATGAAGTGGGGCGCCTCGAACTGGAAGGCGTAATCCTCCTCGCCGCTCGCGGGCTCGTCGGCGACGAGGCCACGATACATGCGAATCACCTCGAGCGACTTCTCCTTGAGGTTGTGCGCCTTTTCCGTGTTGAGGGCGAGGATCTGGAAGGCGACATCGGGCTCGGGGACGAGAATGGCGGGCACCATGAGGGCCTTGAGCTTCTGCAGCACCGTGCGGCGGTGATTGCCGTTCGGCGTCCAGTAGAGCCCGGCCTTGGGTGACATCACCACGATGGGGTCGACGAAGCGGTCGATCTTCTTCACCACTTCCTGGAGTCGCTTGGCGTGGGTGGGAGAGACATCGCGCTGATACGGTGTCGGCTCGACCTTGGCCATGGGGAGGAGGCAGAAGATGTGCCAGTGATCGCCCACCGGCTCTCGGTACAGGGTGAGGGCCAACCCGCCATCGCGCTCGACCTGCTCGGCCAGTGCCAGCAAGGCCTTCGGTGGATCGCCCTCCGGGTGGACCGACCAATTGGCCATTGCGGCAATTATGCCCGAATGCGGGACCGGTGGGGTCAGGTCTTGCAATCCAGCATTTGGCCGCGTAGCCGAGGCTCGAAAATGTCGTAATTCAAGACCTGACCCCGACCGGTCCGACCGTTCGGCGGCGAAGGGTATAGCGGATGGAGCCGTAGATTCCCGACGGCAGGAAGATGATGAAGATGATGAGCAGCAGACCGTAGATGGTCTCGGCCATACCCAGGAACTTGAGCCCGAAGGCGATGCGCAGCCCCTCGGACAGGGCCGTCGTCAGCGCGGTGCCCACCAGCGGGCCCATCAGCGAATACATACCGCCCAGCACCACGGCGAACACGATCTTGAGGGAGACGCCGATGCCCGCCAGCGTGTCCGGGTTGACGTAGGAGATGTACTGGGCGTACAGGACGCCCCCCACCGCGGTGAGCGCGGCCGACACCACGGTGATGCCCAGCTTGAAGCGCGTGACGTGGATGCCCACCGAGGCCGCGGCCGTTTCGTCCTCGCCGATGGCCTCGAGCGCCGAGCGCGCCATGCTGCGGTCCACGCGGTCCCAGATCCAGAGGCCGGCCAGGAAAAAGGCCAGGGAGCCGTAGTAGAATACCCGCTTGTCCGCGAACTGGATGGCGTAGACGCTCCAGTCCGACCCCGCCGTCTTGAGCGTGAGGCCCAGCGAGCCGCCCGTCCAGTCGCGCTCGGCGACGATGAGGAGGCGGATGACCTCTCCCACCGCCAGCGTGACGAGCGCGAAGTAGTGCCCGATCACGCGGAAACGGAAGCATGGGATGCCGAGCACGGCGGCAATCGCCACCGCCGCCCCCACGGCGAGGAGGGTGCCGATCCAGGGCGTGAGCGAGTAGAAGTTCCAGAGAAGCGTCGTGGTGTAGGCGCCCACGCCGAGGAAGGCGCCGTGGCCGAGGGAGACGAGGCCGAATCGGCCCATCAGGGACCAGGCCTGGCCGATGAAGGACCAGATGAAGATCTGGATGGCCACGTGGAGCACGTACTGCCGCATGCCGCCCATGGGGACGAAGGGCGCGGCGAGCAGGAGCGCCAGGAGGGCGCCGGCGAGAAGACGGCTCCGGCTCATTCGCGCTTCGCGAGGATGCCGCCCGGTCGGACGAACATCATGACGATGAAGATGACGAAGGCGATGACGTATCCCATCTCGGTCGAGATGACCACGCCGCCGATGGCGATGATCTCGCTCATGATGAAGGAGGCGATGAAGGCCCCGACCATGTTCCCGAGACCCCCGAGCACGCAGATCATGAAGGTGAGCGGCCCGAACTGCCCGCCGAAGAACGGGTGCACGGAGTACTGGAAGATGAGGAGGGCCCCGGCCAGCCCCGCCATGAGCCCGCCCACGGCCGAGGTGACGATGTAGATGCGCTGGGGGCTGGCGCCCATGAGCGACATCGCGTCGCGGTCCTGGGACACCGCGCGGATGGCCGTCCCGATATACGTGCGCGTGAGGAAGAAGTAGAGCGCGATCACGGCCAGGATGGAGATGGCGAACGGGATGATCCGCGTGGCGGGCAGGAAGATTCCGGCAATCTCGTAGCTCGGCAGGCTCAGGCGCACGGTCTTGTGGTCGGTGGTCCAGAGGAAGGTGGCGGCCGACTGGAGGAAGAAGAGAAGCCCGCCCGTGGCCAACAGTTGGTTGATCGGGGCGCTCGTGAGGATGGGCGAGATGATGAGGAGGTGCACGGCCACCCCGAGGATCGTCCCGGCGGCGAGCGAGACCAGGCCCGCCGCCCAGATGGGCCAGCCGAACGCTACGTTGAAGAAATAGATGGCGTACATGCACAGCATGACCAGGTCGACGTAGGCGATCCAGACGATGTCGAGCACTCCGAAGATCAGGTTGAGACCCAGGGCGAGCAGCGCGAGGACGCCTCCGAGCAGGATGCCGTTGATCGCCGCCTCGACGAGGAAAATCGGATCCATGCGTGGTCAGACGCCCATGTACGCCTTGCGGACGAAGTCCTGCTCGGCGAGCTCCGCGGCCCGGCCCTCCATCTTGATCCGCCCGACTTCCAGCAGGTAGGCGCGGTCCACCAGCTTGAGCACCTGGCGCACATTCTGCTCGACGACGAGGATCGTGTATCCCTCCTCGCGCACCCGGCGGATCAGATCGAAGACACGCAGCACCATCACCGGCGCCAGACCCAGCGAGGGCTCGTCCAGGAGGATGATCTTCGGCTGCGACATGAGCGCGCGGCCGATGGCGAGCATCTGCTGCTCTCCCCCCGACATGCTGCCCGCGCGCTGCTGCTGGCGCTCGGCGAGGACCGGGAAGAGCGTATAGACGCGCTCCAGGCTCTCGCGGTACCGGGCGCGGGCGGTGGGCAGGAACGCGCCCATCTTGAGGTTGTCCGCCACGGTGAGGCCGGGGAAGAGGCGGCGGCCCTCGGGCACATGCGCGATGCCGTGGGCCACGATGTCGTGGGCGGGATGGCCCGCGAGATCGGCGCCCTCGAAGAGGATGCGGCCCGACCGCGGGACGATGAGGCCTGAAACGACGCGCAGGAGCGTGGTCTTACCGGCCCCATTGGGGCCGACGACCGCCACCGCCTCGCCCTCGGCGACGCGCAGGCTCACGTCCCAGAGCGCCGTGAAATGGCCATAGCCCGCCGTGACGCCGCTCAGCTCGAGCATGCGATGCCGGTCCGAGTGGCGAGCCAGATCAACTCAGCCCTCGCCTCGGAGCTGCGCTCCTCAGCTCGACCCGCCACGCCCGAGGGAGCCGCCGACCCGAGGCGTACCTGTATGTACGTTGAGGGTCGGCGGCGACCGAGAACGTGGCCCTTCGAGCCGAGCGGCCCTGCCGCGAGGCGAGGGCTGGGTCGACACGGCGAAGTCAATCGGGCCGGCATCACGTGAGGACCACCTTTTCGCCGAGGTACGCTTCGATGACCTGCGGGTGCTCGGCGATCTCGAGAGGCGGCCCCTCGGCGATCTTCTCGCCGTGGTCCAGCACTACGATGCGGTCCACCACGCGCATGAGGGTCGACATGATGTGCTCGACCCAGACGATGGTGATCCCGAGGTCGCGGCGGATGCGCTTGAGCATCTCGGCGGCGTCGTGCATTTCCGACGGGTCGAGCCCGCCGAGGCTCTCGTCGGCCAGGAGCAGGGTGGGGCGCGTGGCGAGCGCGCGCGCCAGCTCCAGCTTCTTCAGCCCGCCGGCGCCGAGCAGGGTGGTGGCGGCTAGAGGGTCCGTGGGCAGGCCCACGAGCTCGAGCATCTCGCGCGCCCGCGCTCGCGCCTGCGCCTCGGTATTGGGCTGGTTGGTTCCGAAGTGGGCGGCCACGGCCACGTTGTCGAGGATGGTGAGCTTGCGGAAGGGGCGCGGGATCTGGAAGGTGCGGGCGATGCCCCGGTGGCAGATCCTGTCGGGGGTGAGGCCGCCGATCTCCTCGCCGCGGAGACGGATAGAGCCCGCCGTGGGCGGGAGCGCGCCCGACACGCAGTTGAACAGCGTGGTCTTCCCTGAGCCGTTGGGGCCGATCAGCCCGAGGATCTCTCCTTCGCGTACCTCGAAGGAGACCTGATTGAGCGCGGTGAACCCCCCGAAGCGCTTGGTCACCCCGGCAACTGTCAACATGTCACGAGCATGGGAGCCAAGCTCTCCGAGCGCCGGCTCCGCCGGCGCAACCGAATGCGAAGGGAGAGGCTCGGAGGGGGCCGTGGGGGCCCCCTCCGGCTATCTCAGCGCGCGGCAAGCGGCGAGGACGCCGGCAGCGGCAGGAGGGGCAGGGCGGTTGCCACGGTCTTGGGGAACACCAGCTCGAACTTGCTCTCGATGATCTCGAAGACCGCGGGGAAGGAGCGCTCGTTCTGGCCCGCGAAGCGGTGCCCCGGCGGGTTGAACTTCACGCCGTAGCCCTGCATGGTTCCGCCCTCCGGGATGTCGGTGTCGCGCGCGGCCTTGGCCAGCGCCTCCGGTCCGAAGCCGCCGTACTTGGTGATGGCGCGGGGCACCACGTCGTTGAGCAGGATCCACATGTTGTTGAAGCCCATGGAGACGTGAGGCGCGATGGCGCGGTCGGCCACGTCCTTGTCCACGCCCGGGAGTGTCTTGTACCGCCTGACCATCTCGGCGGTCAGCTCGCCCACGCCGGGCTTGAGCTTCTTGGGGTCGAGGAGCTGGGAGGCGATGGGATCGAGGGTGTGGAAGCCTTCGATCTCCTTGGCGCCGAAGGCCTCCTTCAGCTTGTCGATCTGGCTGTGGCCCGCCCCGTGGCCGATATAGGCGCGCAGCCGCAGGCCCTGTTCCTTGGCCTGGCGCAGGAAGAGCGCGATGTCGGGGTTGTAGCCCGTGTGGAAGAGCACGTCGGGCCGCACCGACCGGAGCTTGGTCACCAGCGCGGAAAGATCGGGCGCGCTGATCGAATAGCCTTCCTTGAGGACCACGTTGAGCCCCAGCTCTTTCGCCCTGAGCTCGTTGCCGAGGGCGACATCGGCGCCGTAGGCGCCGTCCTCGTGGATGATGGCAAGCCGCAGCTCCTTGGCGGGCTTCTTGAACTTTTCCTGCGAGTACTCGTTGATGTACTGGACGGAGAGCGCGCCGAACTGGTCGCCGGTGGGTTGCGGGCGGAAGGTGTACTGGAGATTGCGTCCGTCGAAGACCTTGGACGAGATCGCCGTGGTGATCCAGAGGAACCTCTTCTGCTTGTCAACGCGCTCCGCGATGGGGACGGCGTGCGCGCTCGAGTAGACACCGGCCAGGATGTCCACCTTCTCGACGTTGAGCAGGCGTTCGGCCTCGTTGATGGCAACGTCGGCCTTGGACTGGCCGTCCCCGTCCACCTGCACGATCTTGTACTTGCCCGCCACGCCGCCCCGCTCGTTGATGAGGTCGATCATCATCTTGGCGCCGCGCCAGCAATTGAGCGAACCGGCGGCCGAGAACGGGCCCGTATGATCATAGAGCAGGCCGATCTTGATGGTCTGGGTCTGGGCGTCGGCCCAGTCGCGCGACGCAAGCCCGCCGCCGGCGCCGGCGATCACGAGCGATACGAGGACGATGCGGAAGACCTTCATACTCGTGCCTCCTTTGGCTGTGGACATGCGAGCGGGCGCTCCGAGGCCGTCCCGAAAAAAGTGCCCAACCCTAGCACGCGCGGTAGGCGCGAATCAACTGGAGCGACGGCGGGCCGTGACCATCCACTCGAGACCGCGCCGGCGCTCGGGCGAGACCCGAGGCGGTCCCCCTTCGACGATGTCGAAGAAGGGCGCCAGGGCTACCTCGATTCCTGCGCGTGAGACGGGGAAAGGTGGGCCGTCCACACCTTCCTTCATCGGATAGAAGCAGGCCAGCAGCGATCCGCCCGGCTTGAGGATGTCGTGGAGCACCCGCGCATACTCCACCCGGCGGTCCGGGTCGATGGCGCAGAAGCACGTGTACTCCCATACCGCGTCGAAGACCTGAGCGAAGTCCGATCCGAGCCCGAAGACATCGCGCTGCTCGAAAGTGGCTGTCACGCTTTCGCGCTCGGCCAGCCGCCGTGCCTCGGCGATGGCGGCCTCGGCGAAATCGAAGCCCGTGACGGCGTACCCGTGGCGGGCGAGCAGACGCGCGTCGTGACCGCGCCCGGCGCCGGGGACGGCGACGCGGGCGGCCGGCCCGAAGGCCCCGCCGGCGGCGATCCAGGCGGCGAGCGACGGGGCGGGCTCGCCCAGCTCCCAGCCGTCCTGGCTCGAAGCGTAGAGTCCCTCCCAGAAGGCGGGGGCGCTTACGGGCGGGCGATCGCTGGCCACTCGATCCCCTCGAAGTCCGCGACGGCCCGCTCCGCCCCCGCCTGACGGAGCTCGTCCTCGGTATGCGCCGTCGTGACGCCGATGGCGCGCATGCCCGCGTTCCGCGCCGCTTCCACCCCGACGAGCGAGTCCTCGAAGACCACGCAGCGCTCGGGCGCCACGCCCATCCGGGCCGCCGCCAGCAGGTACACCTCAGGGTCGGGTTTGCCGAATCTGACGTCGTCGGCGGTGACGATCACGTCGAAGTATCGCCGCAGCCCGGCGCCCGCGAGGAGGCGGTCCACATCGAAGCTCGAGGCGGAGGTGCCGACCGCGCGCGGGACCTTGGAGCGCGCGAGATCGGCGACGAAGCGCCTGACCCCGGCCACGGTGACGATGCCTCCGCGGGCCAGATGGACGTAGAGGTCGCGCTTGCGCCGCGCGAGGCGCCAGACTTCATGCTCCGACAGGCGCCGGCCCAGGAGCAGGGGCACCGCCTCTTCGCTCGGGCGCCCGATGGTCAGGCGCCAGTGCTCAGGATGGGCGGGCTCCTCGCCGAGCTCTTCGAGGAGAGCGCGCCACGCCGCGCGGTGGTGGGCGCCGGAGTCGATCAGCACGCCGTCCATGTCGAAGATGACGGCGTCAGTCATAGCTCATGAGCTCGAGGAGGTTGCCGTCGGGGTCGCGGAAGTACACGGAGGTGCCGTCGACGCCGCGGGCGCCGCGACGCTTCACCGGCCCGATCTCGACGGGCACCCCGTGGGCGGACAGGCGGTCGATGGCGCCCTGAACGGGACCCTGCCAGACGAAGCAGAGGTCTTCGGAGCCCGCCACCGGCGCGACGGCTTCGGGCGTGACGGGCTGGCCGGCCTGGTGAACATTGATCATGGTGCGGCCGGCCATGAGCGACGGGAAGCGCCGCTTGCCCTCCCGCCACTCGTCCACGCCGAGGGGCTGGCAGCCCAGCACCTCGCGATAGAAGGCGAGGGCCGTCTCGAAGTCCTTGACGACGATGACGACGTGATCGAGCCCGCTGATCATGCCCTGCCCCCTCTCCCTCCCAGGGAGAGGGCTGGGGTGAGGGTAGCTCGAAGGCGGCTCTCTCTCACTTGGAAAGCCCCCTCACCCTGACCCTCTCCCCGGAGGGGAGAGGGAAGTGCTGTCATTTGAGACGGTACAGCGGGGCCAGCAGCTGGAAGGTCTCGCGGGCGGCGCGGGCGTAGTCGCGGGGCTTCCAGCGCGCCACCTCCTGCGCAGGCACCGCGCGTCCCAGCACGATCTGACCATCGCGCGTGCGCACCAGCTCGTCACCGAGCCGCGCCACCTCGTCGGACGACATGTCGGCGAGGACGGCTGCGGGCGCCTCGTCGTGCTCGTTCTTGAACCAGGCGAGGCCCTTGGCGCGACGGAGGACGGGAGCGAGCTTGGGACCCTGGCGCTTCCACGAGGAGGCCCAGCGCTTCTTGCCCTTGTGCTCCGGGCCCGCCTCGAAGAGAAAACGCACGGCGCCGCGCGACACGGCCACCTTGAAGTGGCAGTGCTTCTTGTAGCCGCGCTTGTCGAGGGCGAAGGCGACCCAGGTGTCGTCGGGCGCGTTCACCGTGCGCCGGGCATGCTTCGCCACGTGGGCGAAGGCCTGGTCGCCGGCAATGCGCCCGATATCGGGCAGGAGATCGCGACCCATTGCCTCGAGCTTGGGGCGGATGCGTGTCTTGATCGCTTCCATGCGGGGCTTGAAGCCGTCGATCTCGAAGACTTTGAAGTCGGCCGGGGTGAAGCCGGGGAACGCCATGCCGGGGCCTCCTCAGGGGTACGTCGTGTCCGGGTCGAGGGGGAAGATCGGCCGACGGATGCGCTTGAAGTCGAAGCGCGCGAGGTTGGAGGAGGACAGGCCGGGAGCGTCCACCTCGACGATCTCGCGCGCGATGGGCTCGAAGGCGGCGCGGTAGTGAATCGTCGACTTGACCACGAGGATCTTGTGATCGAGCGGATCGAGCCCGACGAAGCGTATCATCTCGGGGTCCAGCGTTTGCCAGCGGTACGAGATCAGGATGATCTTGACGTCGTTGATGTCGAGGACCGCGGTGGTGCCGAGGCGCCCGGGCAGCCCGCGCGCCATCGGCCCCTTGTGAACGAAGCGGCCGTCGGAGAGCGTGCGCACCATGCCGGTCACCCGCAGCGGCGCCCCGTGCCGGCCGTCGACCTTGCCGCCCACTTCGAGCGTGACCGAGGCCCCCACCCCCGCCTTGACGCATTCGGCGACCGTCCGCGGGTCCCAGATGCAGGCGACCACGGCCGAGCGCGCGCCGACGCGGATGAGCTCGCGCAGCACCTCGGTGCCGTCACCCGCCGCGCCTCCGCCCGTGTTGTCGGCCATGTCGGCGAGCACGATGGGCTGGCCTTCTGCGGCGAGGGCCTTGGCCACGGCGTCGCGCACGGGCAGCGCGGTGTGGATGAACTCGTGGCGATGCGTCCAGGCGGTGTCCGCCAGTTGATCGGCCAGACGGTCGGCGAGCGCCTGGTCACCGTCCGTGACGACGTAGATGCCGAAGCCCGCGTCGGGAATGTCGGCATGCGGAAAGCCCGCGAAGATGGAGATCGAGAGGACCTTTGGATCCTTCTCCATTTCGTCGGCCATGTCGTAGAGACGCCGCATGGGCCCGCGGCTGGTGCCCTGATTGCCGAGAGGGGGCAGGAGCGGCGGCTTGCGCAGAGCGGCGGTGGGCGTGATGCGCCTGCCAATGACGTCGATCAACCGCTCGGTCGCCTCCACGCCCCGCTCGCCCATGTCCACGTGCGGATAGGTCTTGTAGCCGTGAAGGAGATCCGCTTCGCGCACCATGGTCTCGGAGAGATTGCCGTGGAAATCGAGGGTGACCGCGATGGGCACGTCGGGCCCCACCACTCGGCGCACGGCCTGGATGAGATCGCCCTCGCCGTCGTCGAGCCCCTCGGGCACCATGGCGCCGTGCAGGTCGAGGAGCACGCCGTCCACCGCCCCCGCCGCCTTGAGATCGCGGAGCATCCGCTCCTTCACGTGGCCGTAGATGTCCTTGGTGACGAAGCCGGCGGGCGAGGCGGCGGCGGCCACGGAGGGAATGAGGGTGGCTCCCCGTCGGGTGGCCTCGTCGATCATGCCGCCGAGGCAAGTGCCCGTGCCGCGGAAGGCCTCGATGATCTCGCCTCCGTAGTGGAGGCTGCGCGTCTCGAACTGCTTGCGGTCGGCGGGGACATTGCTAAAGGTGTTCGTCTCGTGCGCCATCATGGCCAGGAACAGTCTCACCCGCGCCTCCTCGACGGTCGTTCGCCGCCCCGCGAGAGTACAAGAAGGCCGGGGGCCCCTACAAGTAGCCTTTACAATTTCATGTGAGGGTCGAGCCAGTCGCGGAGCCCGTTGCCCATCAGGTTGATCACGAGCGTGGTGATGAAGATGGCGAGGCCGGGAAAGGCGGCGATCCACCACGAGTTGAGCATGTAGACGCGCCCCTCTCCGAGCATATTGCCCCACGCGGGAGTCGGCGGCTGGACGCCC
>Ga0137403_10000182_pt1 | contig 76316 bp, 62 predicted proteins | sample CZOMad2_1_16fung_FD_122057 | JGI IMG/M metagenome (GOLD analysis project Ga0137403, IMG submission 122057) | Vadose zone soil fungal communities from Angelo Coast Range Reserve, California, USA - CZOMad2_1_16fungal (Hybrid Assembly) | ecosystem: Environmental > Terrestrial > Soil > Vadose zone...
CTCAATCAAACGACCATCGCCGCACCCGGCCCGTTGGGCCGGGCTATTACATTTCGCGCCTTCGGCGCTCAAGACAACAACCTGCCAATCACATGATTTGATGAGTCAAGTATGTTAGTCCAGTAAGATTCTCGTGCACTCCGCCTTTCCGTTCAATTCCTCCGCAAAAACTAAAGTATTGGTGCGTCCCAGATAGTGGGAGCATTACTTGAAAAGTGTTAGAAGCCCGACCGTCAGGGAGGGCTTGATCAGGTTGCTAGCCCTCCCTAACGGTCGGGCTTCTGACACCAGCCGGCCGTTTCGAAACGCGGTTAGTACAACTCTTATTGTTCGCGCCGCTCTTTGCCAATATAATGTGCGCACTTTGTCAGACAGCCGCACTCGCGCCGAAATCGCGTTATCAGAATCGACCTTTCTCGAAAATCTGGCTGCCTGCGAGTCCCAGGTGGACGCGATCTATACTGCTTGCGCCGCAGCTTTTCCAGACTTTGATTTGTCGGTCACAGATTTTCGCGGCGCAGTGAGCCGGGCGGTTAACAAGTATCTGGCGGGTGCCACGCGTGACAATGCAGCGCCGTCCACGCGCGAGATCGCTCGATTCATCAGCGAGCTCCAGGATCGTGATCTATATCTTGCCCTGGCTTGTGCGCGCGGAAACGAACCGGCCTGGTGGGAGTTTGATCGGAAGCATCGCTCGTTCATTGAAAGCTGGGCCCGTCATCTGGCGCGCGCCGGCACAGACGCCGATGAAGCCATCGATGCAGTCTACGTCGAGCTTTTTGGAACCAAGAGCGTCGACGGGGTGCGGCAGTCGAAGTTCAGGACCTATACGGGCCGCGGCACTTTGCGCGGCTGGCTGCGCACCGTCATCCTGCATGCAGTGGTTGATTTATATCGTGGCCGCCAGACTGAGATCTCTCTGGATGATTGGACCGCAAGCGGCGAGGAAGCGCGTGAACGGCCCGCGTGGCCCGTCGCGCTACAGGGTACGGAAGATTTGATGATGACCAGCCTGGTACGCGAACGCTACACATCGGCGACGAAGGCCGCCCTGGATCAGTCTTTGTCGGCCCTGGACGATCACGAGACGCTGTTGCTGCTTTACTATCACGTTGACGGTCTCAAGCTCAGAGAGATCGCCCGTATCGTCGAAGAGCCTCGGTCGCCGATCAGGCGCTGGTTCCAGCGACAGTCAAAACGCCGCGGCGACTCGTCCAGCCGCGTGCATGAATCGACTGTAATGCGCTGGCTGGAAAAGGTGTACCAAAAAGTTTCGAGCCGTTTTCACGCTGAGTTGGCTGATAAACATGGCCTGAACGCCGCGGAAATTGAGATTTGTAAAGTCCTTGCCGCCGAAGATCCGGCCCAGAGCGTGCAACTTGAGACGCGCGCCCGCGACAGCGACACGTTCATGGAAGAAAGGGCGGACACGCGGCAGATTGAAGGGGCTTCTTGACGAAAATGGTGATGGAAGAAAAAGAAAAAGAGAGCGAGACGATTCGCCACCTGATCGATCAGCGTCTCAAAGCCCGCGTTGCGGCCGCAATATTGCCGCATCCGTTGGACGCCCACCTGGACGAGGATTCGATCTGCGCGTTTGTCGAGGGCCGGCTTGAAGACGCCGAAGCAGTCCCGGTCACGTCGCATCTGGTAGTGTGCACCGCTTGCCGTCAGACCACGGCGCAATTGATCCGTTTTGAGTCGCAGTTTGATTCTCAAACTGAATCGAGTCAGGACGAGAGCCCGGGAAGAGTGCGCTCGCTTCTCGATCGCCTGGCTTCACACGTGACTCCTGCGTTTGAAGAGGATGTGGTGTTTGCTTACCAAAGTCCGGCGGACGAGCCGGATGCGGAGCCGGCTAACGAAGAGACTTCAGAAAACCCAGCCGACTGACACTGGAATCAGATTCTTTGGTGGTCTCAAGTTCAACCTTCAGATTTGATGACTGACACGAGAAAACCCCGAACTCTCTCTGGCGTGCGGGCCGGCGTTGACACTGGCGGAACTTTCACCGATTTTGTTTTTGAAGTCAGCGGCGAACTGCGGATTTTCAAACTCGCGTCGACGCCGGACGATCCCTCACGCGCAATCACCGAAGGCCTGCAACGCATCGCTGACGAAACCGGATCTGCTTTAACGACGGTTGAAGTCGTGCATGGAACGACCGTGGGGACGAACGCGTTGCTGCAGCGTCGCGGCGCACGGGTCGCTCTGGTTACCACTGCCGGCTTTGAAGACGTGATCGAGATTGGACGCCAGGCACGCCCCGAGCTTTACAACCTGAACGCCGTTAAGCCGCCAGCGCTGGTGGCGAGTGAGCTGAGGTTCGGGGCCCACGAACGGGTTGTAGCTTCCGGCGAGGTGATCGAATCGCTGCGCGAAGACGACCTGAAAGAGCTGAGCGAAAAACTCAGGCAATCGGGTTGTGAGTCGATCGCTGTGTCGCTGCTATTCTCGTTTGCTCACACCCAGCACGAACAGAAAATTGCGCGGGCGCTCGGGACGCTGGGCGTGCCGCTCTCAATCTCGCACCAAATCCTGCCCGAGTATCGCGAATACGAACGGACCTCAACCGTCACTGTCAATGCCTATCTGCAACCGTTGATGGGCCGCTATCTCAATCGCTTGAGTCAGCGGATCGCGGGTGATGGCAAGGCAAAGCTCAAAGAGCATGGCTCGGCTTCTAACCTGCGAGTCATGCAGTCATCCGGGGGCAGCATTTCCGCCGCCGCCGCGGCAAACGAACCCGTGCGCACGATTCTTTCCGGGCCGGCGGGCGGCGTGGTGGGGGCGTTGCGCGCGTCGCGAGCGGCCGGCTTTGAAGACATCATTACGTTTGACATGGGCGGCACCTCGACGGATGTCGCTTTGTGCGATCGCCAGGGAATGCGTCTGACCAATGAAGCCACAGTGGCCGGCGTGCCAATTGCGGTGCCGATGATGGACATCCACACGGTGGGCGCCGGGGGCGGATCAATCGCGCGCGTCGATGAAGGCGGTTCACTGCGCGTCGGCCCGGAGTCCGCCGGCGCCGATCCGGGTCCGGCCTGTTACGGTCGATCACTTCTGCCCACAGTGACGGACGCGCACGTGGTGCTTGGTCACTTTCCGGGCGCGGGTTTGCTGGGCGGTGAATTCAAATTGGATGAAGCGCGCGCCAGTGAAGCTCTTAACCAGCTCGCCTCTGAGATGAGCGCCGCGGCCGGACGCAGGGTCAGCGCCTTTGAAGCCGCGCGCGGCGTGCTTGATGTCGTCAATACAAACATGGAGCGCGCCCTCCGCTATGTCTCGGTCGAACGTGGCAACGATCCGCGCGAATTCACGCTGGTGCCTTTCGGCGGCGCCGGCGGTTTGCATGCGGTGGCCCTCGCCCGCGCGTTGCGCATTCCGCGCATCCTGGTGCCGTCTTCACCGGGCGCGCTTTCCGCGATTGGCGTAATAACGGCTGACGTGGTGAAAGATCAAAGCCGCACCGTGATGCTGGAAGCGAAGCGCGGCGTCGAGCCGAAGCTGGCGCGAATCTTTCGCGAGATTGAGACGCAGACGCGCGCAGATCTGCGCCGCGAAGGCATTCCGGAAAGCGAGCAACGTCACGAAAGGTCCCTGGCGGTGCGTTATCAGGGTCAATCATTCGAGCTTCAGATCAAACAAACGCGCGGCAACATTGCGGCCGCTTGTCATCGGGCCCACCTCGCGCGGTACGGGTATGCGCAGGAAAAAAACGTCGTGGAGATTGTGAGCGTGCGCGTGCGATCGATTGGTGTCGTGCGGAAGTTAAAAGCCGCGCGACTTAAAAGCCTGGCGGCGCGAAGCTTTGCCAAACCAAACGAAATGATCGAGACGTTTTTCGAGCGAAAGAAAATACGCGGGGCCGTTTATCGCAGGGAAGACATCGTGGCCGGATCGCGCCTGCGCGTGCCTTGCATAGTTACTGAGTATTCGGCGACGACCTTGATTCCTGGGGGCTGTAAGGCACGAGTTGATTCGCTTGGGAACATGATTATTGACGTGGGACAGACGGGGCAGTAGCCCGACCGTCAGGGAGGGCGTGCAAACGTGCGTGATACGCCCTCCCTTACGGTCGGGCTACTCCCCCGCATCCGGCGGCGCGGACTCTGACACCAGAAATGAAAAGATGAAGACTTTCGATCCAACCACACTGGAAATCTATCGCGCCCTCTACACGTCGGTAGCGGAAGAGATGGGCGTCGCCCTGCGGCGTACTTCGTTCTCGCCGAACATAAAAGAGCGCCGGGATTATTCCTGTGCAGTTTTCGACTCAACCGGACGCGTCATTGCGCAAGGCGATCACATGCCGGTGCATCTGGGCTCAATGCCGTTGGCGGTCGCCGCGGCGTTAAGAGAGGTGGTGATCGGGCCGGGTGACGTGGTTGCGCTCAATGATCCATTTGCCGGTGGCACGCATCTTCCCGACGTGACTTTGGTGATGGGAGTCTTTGGCCAGTCAGCAGAAAGCAGAAAGCAGAAGGCAGAAGGCAGAAAGCAGAAAGCCGCGAGAAAAGGCGCGTCTTCTGCCTCCTGCTTACTGCCTACTGCCGCCTGTCTCTTCTACGTAGCCAATCGCGCGCATCACGCCGACATCGGGGGCGCAACGCCGGGCTCGATGGGATTGGCGACGGATGTCTATGGTGAGGGCGTGCGGATTCCACCGATTCATATCGTGCGGGGCGGAGAGACCTGCGGCGACGTGATGAAATTGATCCTGGCGAACGTGCGCAGCAGCAAAGAACGGCAAGCAGATTTCGAAGCTCAGATCGGCTCGCTCAAAACCGGCGCTGCGCGTTTGCTCGAGATTGTCGAACGCCGTGGCACAAAAGAAGCGGGCGCATACGCTGCGCACCTGATCTCTTATTCATCACGGATGATGCGCCGGGCGATTGCGGCGATACCGGACGGCAGTTACCAGGCTGAAGATGCGCTGGATGATGATGGAATTACCGCGGGAGAGATTCCGATTCGCGTGCGTGTCACCATCAAAGGTGATCGCGCCCGCGTCGATTTCACCGGCAGCGCGCCGCAGGTGGCGGGCGCGCTGAATGCCGTCGAATCAATCACCGTTTCCGCCGTCTCGTATGTGTTTCGCTGTCTGGTTGGCAGCGACGTGCCGGCGAGCGCGGGCCTGGTGGAACCAATCGAAGTCATCGCGCCGGAAGGCACGATCGTGAATGCCGCTCATCCCGCCTCAGTCGCCGGCGGCAACGTCGAAACCTCGCAGCGAATAGTCGATACCGTCTTCAAGGCCCTCGCTGGTGCCATACCTGATCGAATTCCTGCGGCGAGTCAGGGCACGATGAACAACCTCACCATCGGCGGAATTGATCCGCGGACCGGCGCGGAGTTTTCTTACTACGAAACCGTCGCGGGCGGTATGGGTGCGCGGCCGGCGCTCGACGGCATGAATGCGACGCACACACACATGACGAACAGTCTGAATACGCCGGCCGAGGCGCTGGAATATTCTTATCCGCTGCGAGTGCGCGAGTATCGCATTAACAAAGGTTCCGGAGGGAAGGGAAGGCAGAAGGGCGGCGACGGATCGGTGCGCGAGATTGAGGTCCTGGCCGCGGCGCGCATGTCGCTGCTGTCCGATCGACGCAAACGCGCGCCATACGGACTGCAAGGTGGTGATGACGGCGCGCTGGGTCGAGCGTTCATCATTCGTGCTGATGGAAGTAAGGAAGAACTTCCTTCAAAGGGGAGTTGGGATTTGCGGGCCGGCGATCGCGTGCGGATTGAAACACCCGGCGGCGGCGGTTTTGGGAAGCCCTAAATGTCAGATCACTGTTTCAGCCGTCTTCAGACGGCTTTTCCGGAAGGTTACTAGCCCAGTCGTTTTACGGCTGGGTGGAGCGTCCCTATCTATGGTTAGCCCGTTTTAACGGGCTTCACACTCAAGCTTTAGCGTGCTGAAGCTCTGACGAGAAGGACGCTGAAGCGCCCTTCGCAATCTGCGCGTGGCCCTACCCAGCCGTAAAACGGCTGGGCTAATAACCCTTCGGAAAAGCCGCGTGAACGCTCCTGACTTTCGAAAGTTGATGGGTTCCCGTCGACTGACGCCATGTGTGCGCAGGGCACGAGGTTAATACTTTCCCGACAGACTACCAGCTCGCCTCACATGCGGTCTTGGGAAATGAATCGCTTTGAATTAGACTGCACCGACGATTCGATCACATTTTTCTTTGAGAGCGACGATCACGAACCCCATGAATAGTTCAGCGACGATGACCCGAATTAATGAACCCGAAGATATCGAAGTCCACAACCGCGCCGAACATCCGGGGTTGGCGCGCCGTAGCGCCGGCTGGATCGAAGTCATCGCCGGCTCAATGTTCTCCGGCAAGTCGGAAGAACTGATTCGCCGCCTGCGGCGCGCTAAGATCGCCCGCCAAAGAGTTCAGGTGTTCAAGCCGGAGATCGACGAACGATATTCCAGGGATCACATCGTCTCGCACTCAGAGATGAAGCACGAATCCGCGAACGTGCTCACGGCCGCCGACATCCTCGCCAGCGTGCAGTCGGACACCGAAGTCGTAGGAATAGACGAAGCTCAGTTTTTCGACAACGAACTGGTCAGAGTCGTGAATGAACTGGCAGTACAAGGTATGCGAGTGATCGTCGCCGGGCTGGATCAGGATTATACCGGCAAGCCCTGGGAGCCGATGCCGCAACTCCTCGCCGTCGCCGAATACATCACCAAGACCCACGCCATCTGCATGAAGTGTGGGCAGCCCGCCAACTATACCCAGCGCACTTTTGAATCTGAAGAGCGCGTCGCAGTCGGCGGCGAAGGCATGTACGAAGCGAGATGCCGGCAATGCTTCGTGCCGCATGCGGATGCACCGACGGTGCATCCTGATTGAAAGCACTGCTGCCAAATTCTCAAGCCAGGTGATAGCGTGAAGGGTGTAACCTGTGCGATTCTTGCCTGGAAAACTCGTGCTCTTTGTCGAAAGACGCTTCCGTCAAGCAGATTGCTCGCTTTAAACTACAGCGGCCTTCGCCTTATTAACGGCGGTTGCGGCATTCAGCCGGCCACGGCCGAACTGATCGTCATGTCCCGCCACATTTCCCATCGGATCACAGCTCTCTCGGAGGAGCTCGCGAACCTGAGTCATGGTCCATTCAGGATGGAGGGACAGAACCAGCGCCGCAACTCCAGCCGCCAGCGGAGTTGCGAAGCTGGTGCCATTACCAAAATTAAATTGATTGTCTGAGCGCGTGCTGAAGACCTCCAAACCTGGGGCAAGAAATTCGAGATTCGCGCCGAAGGCCGAGACGAATTTCTCGCCGTTCCGATCACTGCTTCCCACGGCAATCACGGCCGGATCAGAACAAACGTCTGTGCTGGCGATTGGAACATCATCGTTGTCTACGGCCCAGAATATAGGGATGCCTAAGCCATTACGCCCGGACTGAGTCGCGTTGGCAATCGCCTTCTTTAGTACGTCTTTGAATACGCCGTTCGTCGCCAGGCTGCAGGAAATTATGTCGGCGCCACCAGCAGGCGTGGCCTCCGGGTGAAATTTCGCTGGGTCCACGGCACACTCGATCGCACGCGCCAAAGTAGTTTGTGTGCTTACCTGGTCATGAGCGCAGGCAATCGCGATCAAGTCAGCTTCTGGAGCTGATCCGCACCCCGGTCCATTGTTGTTCATTCTGGCCCCCGCCATTCCCATGCAGAAGGTGCCGTGATCATTCGTCTCGGGGAACCCATTCATTCCAGGTGTAATTGGAACGAAACTTGGGGTGGCCGGATCCCCATTTGCGGCCGTAAAGAAACCACCGCCAATGATCCCGGCGCTAAGCTCGGGATGTGATATCTGCATTCCATTGTCGATGATTGCGATGCGCACGGGACGCATGGTGCCAGCACCGCGAGTAATTTTCCAGGCGTCCAAAGAATTAATACCAAACGACGGTGGCTTGTCGTGTTGCCATTGTTTTGCGAGATCGACATCAGATGGTTTGGATCGCCCGGTTATCGTCTCTAATAAACTTGGTTCTACGAACACATAGCGATTGCTGTTGGCCTGGAGTTCGTCAACGATTTCCGGATAGGGGCGTCCCACAGGCAGGCGCACCTCAAACAGATTGGGGGCAAATCCGAGTTTGTAAACGACCTCCAGTCGATCGCTACTGAGCGCCTCGTCAATCTGAGCTTCCGTCATATCAGGAGGCAACTGGACCGTGGCGAGTCCCGTGCCGATCATCAACCCGCCCGAGTCGGTGGCATATACGTGATGAACTGCGGCGGCGCCGGGAAATGAACCTCTGGCCTCAGCCCCCGCGCGCGCCAATTCCTCAACGGGGTGAACGATATGCCAGCCGGCTGAGTTGAACATGCGGCGGTGGGAGACTGCAGTTTCTCCGCCCAGGCTTTCGAAGACTTTGTCCTTGACGGTGTCGCCAAAGGGGGCAGCGAAGACGGAGAAGACAGGTGAGATCGCCTCAAGCAACTCATTAGCGGGTCTGACTGCCGTCATATCTTCCAGGACGTTGAGCGTTACCTCTTCTCCGCGGATTTTGAAGGTCCAATCCATGACGATAACTCCTAGATTAAGGTTGTGGTCAAGCGCGGTAATCGCTTTACGCTGAAAGGCGTTTGCCGCGCCCCGGTGGCAATTCCCCTCAAGTGGGCAGTGGAAACAGCTGGCCGGTGCTACCCGCAGTCGCTGGGTTACAGGTTGAATCCGCATTATGAACGTTGCCTTCCACAGGTTTGAGATCGAATCTCTTTCCTGCCGTACTCTCGACCACGGAGTAGTAGACGCTGAAGTCACCAGGGGTGTCAGCCGGTTGACTGGGATGCACTGGAGGAAGTGGGCAAGCATTGTTCATCTCGATTGTGTGTGTTTTGCCGGCGATACGTGGCAGGCGAATACTGAAACCCAGTGGCCCCTCTATTCTAAGGATCACTGCTCCGCCGTCTTCACAAGTGATATCACCCTTGATTTTCTCGGATAACTTTCCGAATAGTTCAACGTCAGTCGGGTCGTCCAGGTTCACCAGATTCAGATCACCAAATGCGAAACCCTCCTTGTCGGCATACAAGACGGGTTTGGAAATACGCGCCTCAGTAACTGGGTCCTGAGGCGGCTTTAGCGTAACCGGTTGATCATTATTGAGTTGTTTGTCCAAATCAACTATCCATTGAAAATCTTCCGGATCCTGCCCGGACTTCTTTCGATCAAAGTTAGCTGTTGGTTTGAAGAATGGCTCCTCAGGAGTGACGCCTCTTTCGGTTTCGACGAAGATCCGGTGACTCTCGTCGAGTTCGAATTTGGTTGTCGCAGGATGACCGTCTGTCGTCTCTGTCTTGACCGTAATCGTTAGGACATGTCTCGGGTGCCGGATGAAGCCAACCTCATAGTTATAAGTGTCCAGGTTATAGCAGCATAGGGCTAATCCAGTGATTGAGACTGTAGCGGTTGCATTGGTGTGGTCCAAGGTCATGGGGTTTTCTCCTCTAGGTGGATTTCAAAAGTCTGTGTAGCCCCCGAGGGGGATGAACGCGGCCCAGTAATAAGGATCGCGATAGGGCCCGGCTTGATCGTTTAGCATTTCAAGTTGGGCCTTGCGCAGCGCTGCGACGCTGGAAACGCCAGGAGCCTTTCGGTAACGGTGGAACTTGATCATCAACTCAGCCGTGGATTCGGATTCAACCGCCCACTGGCTGGCCACAACCAGCGGAATCCCGGTTTCCAGAAACAATCGTGACATACCCATCAGGCCCTCACCGTTGTAATAATTTTCACCGCCTGTTTGGCAGGCCGAGAGGACCACAAGTTTAGCGCGTGGCAGACTCTGTCCCACCAAATCACTTCCCATCAGATCGCCGTCGCCACCCGCCGAGGTCACGCCCATCTTCTTCGCCAGCACCAGCCGCGACAGCAGCGGATGACGTTCATCTATTATGTAATGACCGGCGAAGTGGATAACGTTAGCCTCCGGCAGAAATTTTTTGATCGAGGCCTTGAAGGCGGCCGGGCCAATTAATTTGTAGGTCGTCAAATAATCAGCAGTGATTTCTGCGGCTTCCCTGGCGGCCGCCTGAAGACTCTTGAGATCTGGATACTCATTTGGATCAAAGGACGGATTTCCGACGCTTAACAGACTTTCAGATTTCTTGGCCACCTTCCGCAGAGCTGCCTCGGTGCAATGGAGAAAGACGCTGAGGCTCGGAGAGCTGAGCAATGAAAACTCGCTAATCAAGTATTGTCCTGAACGGGACGAAATCAGCGTGGCAAACGGTAAATACCAAAGCGCTTTGTCAGGGACAAGACACAGCACTTTCCGCGAGTCGAGGTACGGCGCAACCGGTGCAATCGTCAGGTCATAGAATTCTCGCGAGAACGCCGACAGATCCTCGCCTCGGCCCGGCCCCGCCGCGATGGCTGCCACATACTTGGAGATCCGCTCGTGCAGAGAGGCGGAAGAAATATCCCGGCTAACGGTATGGTAAGAGTCTCTGGTTAGGACCCAGATTACAATCTTGTCGTTCAGTACCGAGTATTCGACCAATTGTGCATTCGCCGGCAATCGCGCTTGAACGTCGGGCAGCGCAATCGGGCCCGCGGTCGGTGCGATTGTCGCGTCCCGGTTCGCTTGCGAGTGATTGGTCAGTGAGTCGAGCAGAGACCGGGCCCGCGATTTCTCTGAGTAATCCAGGGCGCGCAGGGTTTCGCCCTTCTGATTGGCGTGATCGATCGCCAAATCGTAGACACTCTGCTCGGTGTCGAAGAAAGCATTCCGGTTCTGCTCCTCTCGAATCTTCACGCGATACTGTTCAAACTGCTCTAGTACGGTCGGGAGCTCCGCTTCGAAACTGCCGCTGTCGTTAAGGGCGGCATAACACAACAGCCGCCCCTTATGAGCATCATAGGTATAAAGGCTCAATTCCATTTGGTCATAGATTTGAATCGCCTGATTATACGTTTTCAACGCCTGTTCAGGGTTGCCAGACTGGCGTTGGAGGTGAGCAATCAGCCGCAATGACCCGGCGCTTAGTTTGCGAGAGACCTTCGGATCAGAGATAGCCTGACTAACTTTCAGGCTCTCTGAGGCGATCTGGATCGCCTTATCAAATCTTTGCTCGCCGCCATATATCTGGGCGAGATAGAGACACGAGAAATGTACAAGGCTGGGGTCTTCGATGTTGGACTGGGCCAGACTTAGCATTTCGGCGCCATAAGCCGCGGCGGCGTTATATAGATGCAGTGCGGTCAACGCCCGCGTGGTATACAAATAGTTTCTCCAAATCTGTCTCACGCTCGTGTATCTTTGATCCATGAGTTGCAACGTGCGCCAGTTGAATTCCAGCGCCCGCAGCGGCTGCGCCATATAAATATATTCATTTCCGAGAAACGAGAGAATCTTCTGCCGGTTGTATGAGTCATCAATTGCTTCTGTGATCGAAAGTCCGCGGTTGGCACTTTCAATTGCTTTTGAATGTTCGTTCAATTCAACATGGGTATTTGCCAGCCAGCCCGTTGCCTGCCCCAAAAGCCAGTAGTAATGCTTCTTTTCGGAGTAGTCGGCCAGCGCGGTTAGCAGGACAGTGCTCTCACGCAGCTTGTCCTGCTGGCTATTACAATAGCCGATCCAATAATCGCAGATCCGCGCCTCCCATTCGTTGCGAGCCTTACCAAAAAGCTCTCTCGCCTGGATAAATGACAACAGCCCGTCGTTGTATTGTGTGCGCAAGCATGAGCTATAGCCGGCGACCAGATTCTCGTGAGCCTGGGTAAGGATCGCGCGCTGTGCCGGAGAAGATGCTGAATAGTATGTCGCCAGATCCGAAACAAAGGGATCGTGTGTGTGCTCCAGCTCCAATCTGCCGGCATAGCTCAGGGCGCTAAGAAACTTCGCCGAACTCTCCGGCTTAGTCTTCGAACTTTCTTTCAGATAGGCCTTGGCGAGTTCCTGAGGGATAAACTTGCCCGCGATCATTTCTTTGTTGTGGCTGAGCGCCTGCCAGGCGCGTTGATCGTCGCGCGCTTCGTTGGCCGATAAGAAGCTATCTAACATTTCGGCCGCGGTTTCGGGCGTTGCGCTGGAATCGTCCAGGAGTTGGAGATTATGTTTCGCCTCGTCAGTCCACTGAGGTTGAGACTCCTGCAAGAGATAGGCTTGCCACGCTGATTTCCCCTGATCCGGGAGCTTCATGATCGGAAGGATCAGAGCTCGATTGTAGAGCGCCTCAATATTCCTGGGATCAAGCTGCAGGGCCTTGTCGATTTGTTCAAGGCTTCGCGCCAGCAGCTCGAGCGTCCCCGCCGAATCGGTTTTGGCACTTGCAGCGCGACTCATTTCGAAGAGAGCTACGCCGAGGTCGCTTTGAAGCTGTGAATTGTCCGGATCTTTAATGAGCGCCTGTTGAAATTGATCCACTGCCTTGTCGAGGCTACCTTGAGCGAGATAGAACTTGCCGAGGGCGTGCTGTGCCGCCGGCCCTCGTTTTTCGGACGCGGCGTCGAGCAAGAGCCTCTCCGCCCGATCGCGAGCAACGTAATCAATTTTTCCCGCTCCACCCCGGCGCGTCAGCATGGGAGCATAGCCAAATTCGGATATGCGCGCTTCAGTCGGCCGGTCGTCGCGATAAGCGAAGGTCAGCGCAGCCAGGCCCCTGGCCGCCGGGGTCTCGGATAAGAACCAGCGCCAAGCCACGACTGCTATCACCGGCACTAGAAGAAGGTAAAAGGCGATCTTGACGTAACGGGAGGAGAGAGTACGGCGGACCCTGGATGATGTGCGCGGCTCTTTGGAGAAAGATACAGACGGATTCAAACCGCCACCAGGTTCAACTCTGGCGGCGCGCTTTCCGTCAGTTGAAGGTCGCTGCCACATAACATAACTGCTGCAACTGTTCTACCGGCAATCAAGTCACTGGTTTGGCTTGGGAGACTCCTTCAGATAAAGCCTCTGTTGATTGCCTTCCGCCGCCCAGGGTGAATCCGTGTCTAGCTCAAGATACCTGCGCCAATCGTCGCCGGCCTCTTTTGGGTGGCCTAGATATCCGTTACAAAGAGCACGGTTGAATAGTGCCTCTGGAAGCTTTGGGTTCAGAGCCAGCGCTTTGTTGAACTCCTCGAGGCTTCGGCCAAGCTCTTCCGTTCTCCTAACCAGCTCAGGGCCATCGCGATCGATTTTCCCTTTCTCAAACCAAGCGGCGCCCAGATCACTGTGAATCTTCGCGTTATTCGGATCCAATTCCAGTGCGGCCTGGAATTGCTCGATCGCTTTATCAAAGTTGCGTTGAGACAGGTAATACTTGGCAAGGGCGTGGTGTGACGCGGCGTTGGGGTGTTCCTTAACTGCATTCAGTAGGAAACTGGCCGCGCGGTCACGCTGCACATAATCGACCTTTGTGGGTCCGCCGCGTTGGTTCGAGAAAGGTGCATAGCTAAAGTCTGATAAGCGCGCTTCCAGCGGTCTTTCTTCACGAAAAGCTGATTGCAGTGCCGCGAGTCCCTTATTGAGATCGGAGTTATTAGAAAGCACTCGCCAGACGAAAAGGCTGCCGCCGGCAAGCAGCACCAGGGAGGCGGCTATTGCCAGGTAACGCCTGAGCCGTCGCTGCTTGTCTCTTTTGGCGTCGATTTTAGCTTTCAGCTTTTTCACGGCTGGCGCGTTCACGGCCAGCGCGAATTTCAACTTATCTCGGCGCTGGGTAGATGTGAAAAAATGGCCTTCCACTTGTTTGAGCCCTTTGCCTTCCAACTTGCCGGCGACGTAATCATCCGTTACTTCGTTGACGACGATGTCGTACTCGTCAGCAAAATCCGGATCGGTGAGCAGACCCAGCTCGACCTGCTCCTCCTCGGCCTCGGTAAGTTGGCCAAGCAGGTATTCCTTAATTCTATGCTCTTCTGCGTGGGCCATGGCTGACGCTCCTGGGGACGGCATCGCTATCTAATATGCTTCCGGCGACGCCTTTTGTTTGCTTCTTGAGATTTTCAAGGCATTGCTCGACACATTCTTCCAATTTGCTCCTAACCTGATGGGCCCGCAGACGCAAGGCCCCTTTCGAAATACCGAGTTCCTGGGCCATGGTTTTGTGTTCCTCGACTTTGTCGTGTCCTTCGTAGACGTAGTAATCCAGGATTAATTCACGTTTTTCAGGAGTTAAGAATCGGAGGCACCGCATCAGGCACTCTTCAACGTCGCTCACGCTAGTGTTCTGGATCCAGGCAACCAGAGTCACGTCCATCGCGATTTCCTTTGGCCGATGGGCTTCCTGAATGACGTGCCGAGCGACTCCGTGAAAATAACGCGCCGGATCTCCCACATAATTGTCTCTAATCTCGGGCAATCGCTTGGTTACCCGTGTGATTACCTCATCGGCCAGATCTTCAGCGTTGCTAAATCGCTTGGCGATGAAGATTCTTATCAGGCCCGCGCGGATGGTTTCATACTTCAGCGCAGCGGCATCGCGGTCAGGATCCAGCCAGGCAAGCAGGTCATCGAAGGGTGTGTCAGCCAACTAATTCCTCATCAAAAAAATCCGAAATTCTCTCGGAAATTCGCGCGCGAGGCGGATTTGAACTTCGGCCGGCCCGTGAGTACAGCGAGAAATTATCCCAGACCACTCTCAATAGCAAGGGTTTTGAACCGCGGGCGCGGACCGCGCTGGCGAGCCCAGCAACGTCTGTCGCCGTCAACGCAGCTGCGAACGACGTAGTTGACGCCCCTGATGCCGCAAAGGCTGATCCAAGCAAAACCGCGACTAATCTTGCGGATGCGGCAGAGGCTGTTGCAGACAAGATTTTCAGCTCAAGCACCAGCAATCAAAACGCATCTCACTAATCTAAACAAAGAACCCATAAGACGCTCTTCGTTTTTGAAAGCGGGTTCGTTGCTGACAAGTCGGATAAAGAGCTCGTCGGCTTCCGCGCAGAATTCGTAAACAAGTACACGCAGGGAGCGGGCTTTGCCCAAATTAAGGCCAAGCTTGGCAACGAACTCACTGACCAGATCGATAAGTCACTGGGCGACCTCAGCAGCTTTTCTGCGTTACAGCAAGTCTCTCTGGATACGATTGACAAGATTCGTCGGGCACCGCAACTCTCGGTGGCTTACTTCACCACGCAGAGGAAAGTTGGAGTCGACGAGCACACAGCCGAGATTATCTTCGACTGGGGAATAGCCAACAAACTTAACCTGACTGCCAACGGAGTTTTTGAATACAAGGACAGCAAGGTAATCGGTGGTGACACAAGAGGCGCAAGCTTTTCCGCGCAGTTTAGATATCAGGTCAATCGCAACGATCTGCAATCGTTGCTGGGCAATAAGACTCCGGTCTATTTCGATCTCTCCGCGGAGGGTAGTCGGATGAGCGGGCAGAACTCAACTATAAAGGGCCAAGCCAAGCTGACACTTCCGCTGGGAAATACTGGCATTGCATTTCCGATCTCGGTTACGGTCGCCAATCGTACGGAGCTGATCAAGGAGAAAGAGGTCCGAGGACAGTTTGGCTTTACCTTCGATTTCTCAAAACTCGTCAGCGCCCTCAATAAATAACGCAAAAGAGTCATTACTCCTTGCCGGGAGACGATTGCCGTCTCCCGCGCAAGTCTCTACCGGCTCGACACAAATTCATTACCCACCTGCAAGAACTTTCCCCAGCCACGTTCTAATCACACAAACGCATCCGCAGCTCTAATCGCGGAGGCAGCAGTTTCGGTTTCACGCTGTGTGAGGTCTCCCCCTGTTTGCGCACAGTCATTTCTTGGCAGATTGGAAGGGAGAAAAGTGATGAAGACGAATTTAATTAGTTTTGTAGCCGGGCTGGTGTTGCTGATCGCGGCGCCCATCGGCATGGTCAGCGCGTGGGGAATTAATCCGGGACAAACCCCGCAGGTTAAGAGCGAGTACCGGCTCGAGGGGCCATTTACGCAGGGCAACCTCACGGTGTTCCTGATTCACGGCAAAGACAAGATTAAGGGCCAGACCTTCATAACTTTGCAGGAGGCTCTGGTGCAGAAAAAAGTGATCGTGCGCGAGACTCGCGAAGTCAACGAACTTTCAATCCAGAATATTTCCCGCGAAGAAGTCTATGTACAGGCCGGCGACATTGTGAAAGGCGGTCAGCAGGATCGCATGATGGCCGTCGATCTGATTCTGCCGCCGCGCTCGGGCCGGATTTCGATCTCTGCCTTCTGCGTTGAGAACGGGCGTTGGAGTAAACGGGGCACTGAGGAAGTGACGGTTTTCAACTCCTCGGCGAACGTGGTGGCTGGACGCGAATTGAAACTCGCCGCGAAGAACGCGGAATCGCAGGGTGAAGTCTGGCGCCAGGTGGCCGTGGCCCAGGACAAGCTGAGCGCCAATACCGGCACGCGCGTGAACGGCGCGGCGTCGCCGACGAGTTTTCAGTTGGCCCTGGAAAACAAACAAGTGCAAGCGAGTGCTGACAGCTATGTCAAAGCCCTGGGCCGCATTGTCGACGGCAAGCCTGACGTAATTGGTTATGTGTTTGCTATCAACGGCAAGATTAATAGCGCAGACGTTTATGCTTCGAGTGTGCTCTTCAAGAAGCTTTGGCCCAAGCTGCTACAGGCGAGCGCGATCGAAGCCGTAGCTGAACTGCGTCGTGGCGAGAAATTCGCAGCGCCGGCGGCTGGTGACGTACAGGGTTTTCTGGATGATTCGCCGAAAGGATCTGATGAGAAGCAGAAGGACGTTTCTTCCAGGGTCCAGATGGTGACGCGCGAGTCCAAAGAGAATGTGTTCTTCGAAACCCGCGACCGCGCGAAATCCGACGCCTGGGTGCATCGGAATTACATTAAGAAGAACTAGAGGAGCGCGGACATCTTGTCCGCATCTGTGAGAGATGAGGAGCGAGGCATCGTGCTTCGCTCCTTGTGTTCCTAAGAAGGGATGAGCACGCTGCGCGCGCTGGCGGACAGGATGTCCGCGATCCGTTTCCGCGCTACAGTCTAGTGGACCATTTTGGTCGAAAAGAGAATCCCGTAAAGCTCGTCCTGATGCTTGGCAAAATTGTCGGCGCGGCCCGAGAGCATGACGTTCACCAACTGTGTCTGCCCGGCAAATTTTCGATAGGTCATCCACTGTAAGCGGCGAATGTCGTCGGCCATTTGTGGTTTTGATTCGCGAAACTCAACACCGCGCGTGCCGTCCAACTCGAGCCACTTGACCTCGTCCACCTCGCCGTTTTTCGCGCGCACCTTTGCGGCTTCATGCATTGCATTCAGGCTGATGTCGGTGGGAAAGTCCGGCCCCATTGGTGAGATGCTTACGATCAGAGATGCTTCAGTCCCTAAACTATAATTAAACATCGTGTTGGTGACGGATTGTTTCTTCCAGTTCGCGGGCAAGGCCCAGGTGATGCCCTGCTCGTCCCATTTCACGGGTTGGGCATCAGCCAATGCCGCCGTCTGAGCGGCGGTCGGGTTCGGAGTCTCGACGGGATCGTCTCCGACTTTCGACGGCTTGCCGGAGGACGTTGACGACGAATTTGAATTCGAGGAGTTGCTGCTCTTGAACTTGTTGGTCAGATTGCAGGCCACAACGGCCAACACCAGCACGACGATCAGAGGAACATGTTTCATCGGGTCACCAATTTGTTTTGGACTTGAAAGACAGACGCGTTTTACGCTAACCAGCCGCACGTGTCAAATCATTCGCCTCGAGTAGTGACCTGATTCAGTTTTCTTAATTCTGTTGCTGAAACAAGAACGATCCACGAAGACACACGAAGGTCATGAAAAAGCCGACTCTGCTTCGGGTGACTTCGTGGATCGTCTTTCCTTCAGCCGAAAGCGAGACCAAACTATGGCAATACCGTGCCTCTAGAGCTTTTCCTCTCAAGTCACCCGCGTGATATCCTTCATTCGAAACCCCCACCAGATTATCGAATGGTCGCGGCCCCTCGGCCGCGCGATAGCAGAGGTCAACTATGCTCAGAATCCGAACTTCAAACACATTCATGCTCGTGCTCGCGGGACTGGTGTCGTTTTCCGTTAACGCCTGTAAGCCGATGCCGGGATCGAATGAGAACGCAAACGCGAATGCGAATTCCAATGCGAATGCAAATTCTCAATCCAGTGCCGCGAACACCAACACGACTTCGGAGAGCGCTGACCGCGGGCCGACGATTAATACTCGCGAGCCCGACAAGTACAGCGCGACGCTGACGCTCAGCATTGAAACTGAAGGTGGCGACAAAGCGATCGGCATACCGGCACTCGCGGTTCAGGTGGCCCGCAACGGCGACGACCGCCGGGTTGAGTTCAAACTCCCCGACGGCTCGCCGCTGGTCTATCTCGATCACAACAACCGGCACTATGTGATTCTGCCGGCGCGAAAGCAGTATGCCGAGCTGACGCAGGAAGCGACTGGAGTCCAGATTCATAAACTGATCACACCCGGACAACTGGTGGAGGATCTGAAGAACATTAAAGGTGTCGAGCGCGTGGGCGAAGGACCGATGGACGGGCGCAGCGCCGAAAAATATCGCTACAGCGCAGCGACCAATACGAACACCAAAGCCGGCGAGGTCAAAGCCGAAGCCTTTGTTTACATCGACAAAGAGACGGGACTGCCGCTCCGTGCCGAGATGCTGGCGGAAAGCTCTGGGGATGTGAAAGGCGTGAAAGCCGCCCGAGTCGTGGCCGAGATGCGCGACATTAAAACTGATATCGTGTCGACATTTTTCGAGCCTCCCGCCGGATACGCGCAAATAGCGCCTGAGAAAGTTCGCCAGCAAATCGATGCCCTGACCAGTGCGGTGGCCGCTATCTTGAAAGCAATGATGGCCAGTAGCAGCGGCACATCGTCACCATCACCTGCCGCGTCTGCGAATCCTTAAGCGATGAAGAAAAACCTTCTAGTATTGATAGTCGGGTTGGTACTCGGCGCAGTCGTGACAGCATATTTTCTGGGTGCGCCGAGGGGACACGGTTTGCCCGGGGTTGCGGTGCGGCCACCCGATCCGAATGTCGAAACCTCAGGCACGGTCGCCGTGACTGTAGACGAAAAGTTCTTCGACTCGCTGTTGGGAACAATCTTTCGCCAGCTTGGGCCACCACAACTCAAACTCTCCCAAAATCAGAATCAGGAGCAGGCGCCGCTGCAACCCGTTGCTTTTCAGAACTCATGCAGCGATGTCCTCGTGCTTAATCCGGAAGGGGCCAACGTTAAGACCGGGGTCCGCTTCACCGGCGGCAAAATCACGGCGCCACTTGCTTTCACCGGCAGCTACAACGTGTTAACGCGCTGCGTGCAATTCAAGGGCACAGCCAGGGCCACAGTGGATCTTTCGTTCGATCAATCTCGGCAGACGGTTTTTGGGCAGTTGAATATGGATGACGTAAGGCTGGATGACGTCCCGCCGCTGGTCAGCAGTTTGGTCACGGCGTTTGTGCGCCAGACGATCGCCGAAAAGGTGAACCCGTTCGAGGTGCTCCAAGTTTCACAGTTGGCCCTCTCGCTCAATATTCAGGCCAGCGGTGGATTGCTTAGGGCGCGCATCAAAGACGTACATGACGAGGTTCAGGAAGGCGCTGTGAAGCTCTATCTCACCTATGATTTCAGCGCCGAGAAGAAGTGACCCGGGCATTCCTGGTTTAGAGTTCAAGCTTCAGCTTGCGCGCGCAGAGCACAACCTAAAAGGTTGAACTCTGAGCATTTTTGTCCTCGCACGGCCGCAAAAAAAATCTTTAGGGAACCATGAAATGTTTCGACTCTTTTTCCCATTCACCCAGCGAAGAAGGAATCAGCCCTCCTTTTTGGAAGGAGCGGCCAAAAGGATGAATGGAGACAATCATGACGAAGAAACTTTTTGCGGTAATGCTTCTGTCGTTGACACTCGCGGCTTGCGAGCCCGCCACCACAGAGAACAACTCTAATGCGAACAGCAACGCGAAACCGCCGGCCGCGTCGACTCCGGCCCCGGTCGCACCCTCGCCGGAAACGAGCGCAGCGCTCAAACCACAAGTCAAAGCCGGAGACAAAGTGAAGATCATGGTCAAAGGATCTCCCGTTGACGCGACGGTCGTGAGCGTGGATGAAAAGTCGGGTAAGGTAACCGTCAAGGTTCAGGGTGAGAAAGAAGAAAGGACGATCGCCATCACCGACATAGTTAAGCAATAGCAGCAGAAGAGTTAGGTTTGAAGGGGGCAACTCTAACGGGTTGCCCTCATCAAACGCTCGAAAGATCTTTGGACTGCGCCGGCAGAGCGGAGCTGCGACGGCGCTTTGGTTTCGGGTTCAGTAGACTGTATTTAAAGCGGTGTCGCGCTACGACCACCCCAGCGCGGCTGCCGCGCCGGGGACCCGGGTGCTTGCCATCGCACTCCAGAAAAGATATGCCGCCCGCGACTAAGCTTCACACACTCCAGCAGGAAGAATTCGATCGACTGCTCACGTGGCTCGATCCTGATGCCGCGCGCGCCGGTTTGGACTATGAGGAGATTCGCTGGCGGTTGATCGCGATTCTCACTTCGCGCGGTTGCCGCTCACCTGAGGAAGTGGCCGACGAGACCATCGACCGCGTCGCCCGCCGGGTGGCCGACATTAAGGACAACTACGTAGGCGACAAATCTCTGTACTTCCTGGGCGTCATGAACAATGTGCATCATGAATATTTGAAACGGCCGTCGATGCCGCGGCTACCGGATCGTGATGATGACGGCGATGCTAAAGAGCAAACACACGCGTGCCTCGAGAAGTGTCTGGATCACCTCGCGCCTAACTCCCGGAAGTTGATCGAGCGCTACTACGCCGCGGATAAACGGGCGAAGATCGACTTGCGCAAGCGGATCGCGGCCGAGTTTGGGGTCGGGATCAATACTCTGCGACTGCGGGCGCTGCGCATCAGAGAAAAACTGCAGACTTGCATCGAGCAGTGTGTGGAGCTGGAAACGTTCTAATGGCCAGTAACAACGGACAATTTGAGCAAGCTAACTCGTCTGGATTTCCCGATGAGATGATTCGTCGTTTTCTGCTGGGAGATTTGAACGCGACGGAGCGGCCGGTATTCGAACAGCGGCTCTTAGTCGATGATGCTCTGGCGGCGCGCGTCCGGCTGGCCGAACTTGAACTCGCCGACGATTACGCTTACAGGCAATTGAGTAATGCCGAGCGAGAGCTCTTCACAGAAAAGTTTCTGTTGAGCGCTGATCGCGAACGGAAGGTTAGAGTTTCAAGATCGTTGCGCGACCACTTTGCACCTGCTGCGGTTGCCGGAGGTTCAGCCGCTTACATCAACAGACTCCGCGCAGTTTTTGGCGTTAGTCAGCTGGCGTGGAGATTCGCATTTGCAGTCGTGGTCCTCCTGTTGCTTTTTGGCGCCGCCTTGTTGGTGATCAAAGAACCGCGGCTTGCGAGGCAAATCACGAACAGTATCGTCCCGCGGCGGCGGCTTGCTCCGAGCGTTCCGCACGAGGCAAGTCACTCGAACAACACTTCAGCGCCGGAACACCAGACAACTCCCTCACCAATGCCGGTTCACGATCAGACGGCTGCGTCGCCGCTGATCGTCAGCGTCGCCCTGCTTCCTATGGCTTCGTCGCCTGGCGACGCGACGCCGTGGATCAGTCTGCCAAAAGGTGTCGAGGATATCGCGCGGTTACAGCTTGCGGTGAAGCCCGACCAACTTGGCCCTTATCGCGCTGAATTGTTAACCAGCGAGAGGCAGCCTGTCTTGAGCGGCGAGTTAATTAAGGCTCCGGACAACGGCGCGCAGGTTAACTTCGATGTCCCGGCGCGTCTGCTCAAGAGCGGCGACTATCAGATTAGACTGAGCCGGGATAATGCGGGCGCCAACGAGAACCTGGGCAGCTACTACTTCCGCGTGCAGTAGATGGCGTTTCGGAGTACCGACTTCAGTCGGGCTTTTCTTCGCCTGAAAAACCCAACCAAAGTTGGTACTCTAAACTTACTTCACGCGGCTCTTCCGTCGTTTAAGGAAATCAATCAGGACAAATTGTGAGAGGTTCGACGGGTTGGCAAAGTATGCTTTGCCGTTGGTCATCGCGGTCATCTGCTTAACGAACTCTACCAAATAGTAGTCGCTGGCCAGCATGAAGGTATTGATCATGATGCCGGCTTTGCGACAAGCCTGGACCTCGCGAAACGTTGCTTCCATCACGAACGGATCGCCGCCCATCGAGTTCTTATAAATTCTTCTGCTCTGGAGTGCAGGCATCCCTGCCTGCGGTTCGCGGGCATCCGTGCCCGCGTTTGCAGCCCGCATGGATGCGGGTGCTCCAACGGTCGCTCCTTCGACAAAACATGCCGTCGGCTTTCCGTCGGTCACCATCACAATCTGCTTCATGTCTTTTCGTTGGGCCTGGAGAATGCGCCGCGCCAGGCGCAGCCCTTCCGCGGTATTCGTGTGATACGGGCCGACCTGTGTGGTGGCGAGTTTCGCCAGCGGCAACTCTTCCGCGCTGTCATGGAACAGAACGATCTTCAGCGAATCGCCCGGATATTGCGTCCGGATCAAATGACCGAGCGCCAGCGCAACTTTCTTCGCCGGCGTAAAACGATCTTCGCCATAAAGAATCATCGAGTGCGAGCAATCAAGCATGACCACGGTCGCGCACGACGATTGATAGTCGCATTGATGCACGTGCAGATCGCGATATTCCAGATTGAGCGGAACCGAAAGCCCTTCGCGTTGAATCGCCGACAGCAAAGTCGTAGGCACATCCAGATTGATCGTGTCGCCAAACTCGTAAGGCTTGCTGGCGCTTTCCGCTTCGACGCCCGTAGCCAGATGCATCGTGTCGTGCCGGCCGAGGGAACTCTTACCCATGCTGCCCAGCAAACTCCGCAGCGTTTTGTAGCCCAGGAAATCCAGCCCCTTCTCAGTAACTTCAAACTTGATATTGCGCGGTAAGGGTTCATCAATTTGGCCGCCGCCCTGTCCCCGCCGCAGGTCGCGTCGCTGCTCGGACGTAAGCGGTTCTTCCTGAAGAGTCAGATAGCCCTCTTCCACCAGCCGCTCGATCAATTGGTTAAGCATCTCCTGGAGTTGCGATCCCTGATACTTGCCCTCGTTCTCGTCCAACATCTGCTTGATCTGGGGCTCGCTGAGCATTCCTTGATCAATCAGAGCCTGCAACAACGCGCGCCGCAATGCATCCAGCGAAGTGTCCTGCGGCGCCCGCTCGCGCGTCCAGTAATAGTCGTCGTCGTAGCCGGAAGAGAGCAGGGAATCAGACAGACCCTCCATCAGGTCGCCAAGATCGAGCGACCAGACATCGAGACCATTGAATTTTCCGTAGCGAGTGAATCTCATTTCAAATCAGCCACAGATGAACACGGATAGACACCGATAGAAAATCAATCAAACTAGCCGGAAGTCACATCGACTCTATCATCGGCGATTAGTAAATCGGCAACGGAAATCCCTGGCTTTCCTCGTAGTGACTTGCGAGGATTATCAAAAATAAGCCGCTTAAACTCGGGTCTTAGACCAAAGTTAAAGAGTAAGCCGATTTCAATCTCAGTTGCGCGCAGGTAGTTCAAAAGCTGTGCCTGGTGGGAAACATCGAGGGCACGGGCAGCTTTGAGTTCAAGCAAAACGGAGCCCTCGATGAGCATGTCAGCGGTGAAAGCGCCAACCTGATTGCTACGAAACCAAACTGGAATTTCTATTTGTCGGCAGACCTTGAGACCGATTGAGGTGAGTGCGATTTCGAATGACTTCTCATAGACTGACTCTAGAAAGCCATGCCCCAGCTCGTTATATACCTCGTAGAACACACCAATAATCTTCTCCGTTATTTCCTGATGCTTGAATCCGTGTCTATCCGTGTTCATCTGTGGCTAATATCCTAACTGTATTTCCCACTCTCCGTGAGATCATCATAGATCATCCCCCGCCGATCTTTCTTCGCTTTAGTCACCGCCGTATACCCGCCCTCTTCATTGCGGCTGATTTTGTTCGCGGCGTACAGGCCTTCGAGCGCGAATTCGCACGCCGCGACGGTCTGCGCTTTATCTTTGCGTTTGAAGTCGAAGGGAATCAACGCGGTGTCCAGAAGTTCGGGCACTGATTCGAGCAGCAGCATACACTCCTCAGCCGACGCAGTATCCGCGAGACGCAGATTGTTGCCTTCGTCAAACCAGCGGATTGCGCCGGTGAATTCGATGCCGACAAAATAGCCTTCAAAGAGTTCGCCGGCGGCGCGCTTGATTAGATCTTTCGCGATGCGATTGGCGCCGATTTGTTCGCCTTCGTATTCCAGTTCCATCTTTCCGGTCATTGACGGAATCGCAGCGTAGATATCGGCAATGCGCGGCGCGATCTGTTGTTCGCCGGTTACCAGCGCGCGGCGCTCTGCGTTCGACACGACCGACTCCATCACGGTTATCGGCAGACGTTGCGAGACGCCCGAGTGTTTGTCTATGCGCTGATCATCCCTCGCTTCAAAAGCAATCTGTTCAATTACCTCGCGAATGAAATCGGCGATTACCAGGCGATCCTGAAAACCATCGCGTGCGGTCCACGCTTCCTGGCGCGTGATCTGAATGCCCAGGTCGATCTCTTTGGGATAGTGCGTCAGGATTTCGGATCCAATGCGATCCTTCAGCGGAGAAATGATCTTGCCCCGCGCGGTGTAATCTTCCGGGTTTGCCGAGAAGACCAGCATCACATCCAAAGGCAGACGCACCGGATAGCCCTTAATCTGCACGTCGCCTTCCTGCATGATGTTGAAGAGCCCAACCTGAATCTTGCCGGCCAGATCGGGCAGTTCGTTAATCGCAAAAATGCCGCGATTGGCGCGCGGCAAAAGCCCATAGTGGATCGTCAACTCGTCGCTTAAGAGATGCCCGCCCTTCGCTGCCTTGATCGGATCTACGTCGCCGATGATGTCGGCGATAGTCACGTCGGGCGTCGCCAGCTTTTCGACAAAACGCGCGTCGCGCGAAACCCAGGCGATATGAGCCGAGTCGCCATGCAATTCGATCATCTGTCGCCCGTAAGCGCTAATCGGCTGAAAGGGATTGTCGTTCACTTCCGAACCGGCAATGATCGGAATTGCGTCGTCGAGCAGGTTCGTTAGCTGGCGAATTATTCGGCTCTTTGCCTGCCCGCGCAGGCCCAGCAGAATCAAATTATGGCGCGACAGAATCGCGTTGATGAGTTGCGGGACCACGGTCTCATCATAGCCTACGACGCCGGGAAAAAGTCTTTCGCGCGCCTGTAGCTTGCGAATCAGGTTCGCGCGCAGCTCGTCTTTGACTGAGACGCATTGGTAGCCAGTCTCTTTCAGTTCTCCTAGATTCCTTGCTGGTTCCATGAAGACGATTCTAACCGCAAAGGACGCAAAGTCCGAACGCCAGGAAACGCAAAGAGTTTTCCTTTGCGTTCCTTGGCGAAATCCTCTGCGTCCTTTGCGTTTAATCCTTCGGGCTGTTGGCGAACATGCCCTCTGAGCTGCGCGAGACGAACCCTTCGGCTTCCAATTTCTCCAGATGCGCCAGCACGGCACGCTCCGCCATGGCATGCGCCTTCGGATGGACATCGATATAGACGCGGGCGACGATTTCCTTGGGAGTCGACGCGCCTTCGCGCACCGCCGCGAGTATCAGCTCTTCGCGTTGCAGACGATGTGAGATGTACTCGTCGATCTTCTCATAAGGATTCGCAATGGCCGGTCCGTGGCCTCCGAATAAAACCGATAAGTTTGGCAACGCGCGCATGCGGCGAAGCGAATCGAGATACTCGCGCATATTGCCCTCCGGTGGATCGATTAGCACCGAGCCAAAACCGACGATGTTGTCACCCGAGATCAAAGCTCCCGTTCGTTGGTCATGAACGCAGAGATGCCCGCGAGCGTGGCCAGGCGTGTATAACGCGCGCAACTCAATCGCAGGTTCGCCGTGCATTGTCAGCAGATCGTTATCTTCGATGTGGCGATCGACACTGACTTGACCCCTCAGGGATTCAGCAGTCAAGCGATGCGCGGCAACGGGAACTCTCGCTCCCTGCTTCTCCTCGAGATGATCGTTAAGAGCATTAACGCCGGCCACATGGTCCGGATGGACATGAGTAAGGATGATTTCGCGCAAGGTTCTTCCCGCGGAGATCAAATCATCGACACATGCAGCAAGCGCGATTTGTTCATCCTCATAAGGCGACCCGGGATCAATCAAAAGGATCTCGCGCGAGTTGTAAATCAGATAACAGTTCGTGTGGGTCGCCGGCGGTTTGGTGGGCGTACGCACGGGGAAGCAAATGTAGTGCGGAAAAAATTCGATGCGCCGCGTGGGCTCTCGGCGCGCTTGCGACACTGCCAGAAATCGCTTCACCAGGTCATCCGTGAGCCCGCCTGCCAGCGTCTTCAACGCGTGCAACACTGGCGGCACCACGATGATCTCACTGCGTTCCCATTTCGCATATGCATCGCGCGCGTGAATCCACTCGCCACTTTCCAATTCAGAATCATCGGTGACATTCGGTTGTTGCTTTGCCGGGCAAGTCGCGAGAAAAAACCAGGTATCAAAACGCCTGGGTGCAAACGGAGGCGTCACCCAGCGGCCGGCAAAGGTGAAGTCATTCGCGTCGAGATGCAATCCATAAAGGTTTAGCAGCTCTGGCCACGTCATGCGTTTCGATTCGAGATCGTCCAGCAGCGAAGCACGCTGGCCGATGGTCAGTGTCTGCGAACCGCGCGCGAGCAGCACACCTGTTTCTTCGAACAACTCACGCGCCGCGCAACTGATCATTGCAGCCGTTTCCTGGTCGAAGCAGTTTTCAATGCGAGCGTGGTCGTCGCTGGTTTCGCGCTGGCCGCCGGGAAATGCATAGAAACCGCCCAGAAAAGCGAGTTTGGTGCTGCGCTTCGCCCAGAAAATTTCGGGATTGGCGGGATCGGTGTCGGGCCGAACGAGGATGATGGCGGCGGCGTCTTTGGGGACTATTGGCGACGCTTGGGTTTCCCTGGTCTGTTTGGAGTGAAGGTTCAAGGTTACAGAAGAAAGCTTAAACGCAAAGGAACGCAAAGGGATTCGCAAAGGAACGCAAAGAAATTCTTGGCGACCTTTGCGCCAACCTCTGCGTACCTTTGCGTTTCAAATCCATCTTCATCGATCACGTAACGCTGAAGTATTACGACCAGCGGAATCTTTCACCATCGCCACTCGTCCACGGATTACCGCGCATGTGATAGCCGCCTTCTTCCCAGAAACCCGGCTGATCTTCGGCCAGGAAGCGGACGCCTTTGACCCACTTCGCCGACTTCCACGCATAGAGTTGCGGGATGATCAGACGGACAGGTCCGCCATGTTCGGGCGGTATCGGGGCGCCGTCATGTAAAAAAGCGAAGAGCGAATCTTCTTTGAGAAAATATTCGATGGGAACGTTCGTGGTCCAACCATAATCGTAAGCCAAGGCCAGCACGAACTTTGCTTCGGGCTTGACGCCGGCGAGTTTCGCGATCTCGCTGGTTGACACTCCGGTCCAAACATTGTCGAGCCGCGACCAGCGCGTCACGCAATGAAAGTCGGAATAGACCTTCACCGGCGGCAGTTGCATGAACTCGTCCAAAGAAAATTTCAGAGGCCTTTCGACCAGACCGTCAACTTCAAATTGCCATGTGGCCAGATCCACCGGCGGCGCGCCGTGAGCGTCGAGCACGGGCCATTTCTTCGTCCGCGTCTGTCCGGGCGGAATTCGATTCTCGCGCCGCGTGTCCGGACTGATGATAATGTTCGGATCGCTGACCTCTTCGGGTTTGCGCGGATCGGTCTGCTGGTATTTCGGATCTTTGATTAGTCCGTCAAGGAAGCTCATCTGCTTTTAATAGTGGTGCGGCTTCTTTTGTCTAATGGTTGGCTGTGCCTTGTTTCTTAGCCAGCTCATCAATCAATGACTGTTCTTTCTCGATCAGCGTGCGCAGGGCCTGGCGGAAGATGCGCTGCGCCAGCGAACGATCCCGAAGCAAGAGCGTGCGCAGCGTTTCGTCGCTCCACTCAAGGACGGTCGAAGGCTCTTTCGCCCGGACCGACGCCGATCGCGAAATGCCGCAAATCAGTGCGAGCTCTCCGAGGATTGTTCCGGGCTGTGCTTCAGTCAAGATGAGGTCCTGGCCGTTGCGTTCCACAAAGACTTCGAGTGTGCCGGTTAAAACAAGCAAGGCAAAATCGGCCGAGTCGCCTTCCTTCAACAACACGTCTCCGGGCGCGCAGTCTTTGACCTCACCGGCATCGAGTATTCTCTTCGCGCCGTTTACGGTAAAGCCATTGAACAAAGGAAAGCCAGCGATCAGTTCAGCGTATTGTTCGTTCATGATGTTCTCTTTTGGAGTGCGTCGGCAGAGCGAAGCGGCGATGGCGCTTTCTGTACGACAAACTTTAGTTTGTCGGTTCGCCTTGATAAAAGAACCTGAGTCAAAACCAGGCACGACAAACTGTTTTGAAGTTGCTTGCTCCCTCTCCCTTTGGGAGAGGGTTGGGGAGAGGGCTTGTGCGCGTCAAGCTTCGCACCCTCCCCTAACCCCTCCCAAAGGGAGGGGAAGAAACCACACACGTTTGAATCAACTTATTTAGACTAAACTGAAGTTTGTCGCGCATTACTTCTCGCGGTTACCAGTGTTTCGCTCAGCCAGTTTCACTAATTCTTCCGGCATCCACTTGCCGACGCCCTTCGCCGTCGCGGCGGCGACTCCTTTGGAGCGATCGTGCCATTTATCGTGCGTGCCTTCCGGCACTCGCTGGCTCTCGTAGTTTTCAGTTTGCTCCAACGAAAGCGTAATCCCCTGCGCGATGCCCGGCCAATCGTTCTGTTGGATGCCGCGCAAAACCAGCGGCAGCCCCGCGGTCCAATCTTCTTCCGGCGCGCGCGCGTCCTGTTCGGGAATCGTCAAATTGTAAGTCGGCGGCAAGGGCCCGCCAGAGAACTCCCGCACCAGTTGCGCCGCGATCTCTTTGTACGAAGCTTTTGAGTTTTCTCCGCGGATAGCCTGAGCGCGGCGAAAAATGTCAGCGACGGACGGGCCTGGTTCTGTCTTAACCACAAACACTCTCCTTGCCACGAGCTTTTGATGGAGATAAGTTACACGCGCGTCGGGCGAAGCACAAACCGACAGTAGCATGGGCTTTAGAGTTGTCGGGCGGCTTCTGTCACCGATTGACGGAAGCGCTCATTAAATAACAGTGCCGCGTAGCGGCAGACCTGAGTTTAGCCCGGCGTTTCAACGCCGGGAGAAGTTAGCGAGAGCGGCCCGCGTCGCGTAGCGACGTCTGAAAAAACTGAAAATCAACCGTCGCTCCGCGACGAGGGAATCTGACTCGATAGTTTTCCCGGCGTTGAAACGCCGGGCTAAACTCAGTCCGACGCTACGTCGAAAGAACTTGTTTAGAACTCTTGAGCTTGGTGCCACTAAATATCTTGCTTCTACCCAGGTGAACCCTTTCGCGAATAATTGCGTCTAAGGCCTAACACCTTCCGTCTCCCCGCGTTCTGATTGAGCGATGCTCGGTTCTTTGTGCGTCGCGTCCTGAAGTTTTCAGGCTTCAGGTGAAGGAGCCCAAGTCATGACTCTCCCGAGCCGGTTTGTCTCGCTCGTATTGATCTACTGTTTTGTCGTTTCGGTGGGGCCGCAGGTGCGCGCCGACGGCCCGGCGCCAAAAACCGCCGCGACCGTAGAAACAAAGTCGTCGCTGATCGAAACAGCCCTCGACTTTCTCGCAGAGACATTCTCTCCCAACCAGCAAACAGTGGATGAAGAAGAGGTGGCGGTTGGCAAGGATGGTCTTCGTTTTCGTCTCAGCGAAGCGCCGGAACAAGCCGAGAACAAAACGACTAACAAAGTCGCCGTCGCTAGTGTCTTGTCTGCGTCGGAAACCGAAAGGATTCTCAACCGGCTGCCGGCGATCACGGCCGAGCCCGCGGACGAAGCTGCCTTTGCTTTGCGTGAAAGATCTCTGCCGCCGCCGCGCACCGGGCGAACTATCGAGCAAGCATTCCCGCCGCCACTAACGATCGCGGCGCCGGAAGAAAAAAATGTTGGGCCACTCGAGGTTCTGCGTTTCTCGCCGGAAGGTGACGTGCCGATAGCGCCTAACCTCAGCGTTACATTTTCCCAACCGATGGTTGCGGTCACCTCGCAGGAAGAAGCCGCGCAAAACGTACCCGTACAGATCACTCCCGAACCGAAAGGTCGCTGGCGCTGGATCGGCACAAAGACCCTGCTGTTCGAACCGGATGTCCGTTTTCCAATGGCCACCAAATACTCCGTCAGTGTGGGCGCTGGAACGCGCTCGGCACATGGCGGCAGCCTGACGCAACCGAAGACCTGGTCCTTTACAACTCCGGCGCCGATTGTGAAGAGGAAATACCCCGCGGGTAATAGGACGGAAAGGCGCGATACGTTGATGTTCGCCGAATTCGATCAGCGCATCGATCCCGCCGCGGTTGTGAAAACGATCAAGGTAATCGCCGGCCAGATTCAACTGTCCGTGAGGCTGGCGTCGCCGGAAGAGATCGAGGCCGATAAAGCGGTGCGCGACCTGGTTAAGAATGCCGAGAAGGATCGTTGGATCGTTTTTCGGGCCGTCGCTGCGAGTGGTGAGACGAAATGGGCTTTGCCGGCTGAGACGGACGTCACGGTTTCGATCGGTCCGGGCACGCCTTCGGCTGAAGGTCCGCTGACGACGGATAAGCCGCAGGACATTATGTTTCGCACTTTTGGTCCGCTCCGCCTTAACAAGAGCATGTGCGGCTATGTCCAGACGCGACAATGCACCCCCTATGATGTTTGGAGCTTTGAATTCAGCAACAACCTGAATGCTGAAACGTTTCAGGAATCTCAGGTCCGAGTTGAGCCGGCGATCACCGGATTGAAGACACGGGTAGCGGGAACCTACTTGCTGTTAGAAGGATCAAAGAAACCGAACACGACTTATCACGTTACGATCGACAAGTCGATCCGGGATCAATTCGATCAAACTCTCGGCGAAGATAAAACCATCGAGTTCCAGATTTCGGCTATGCCTTCATGGCTGGCTCTATCCGGGCAGGGCTTTGTGGTGCTCGATCCCACCGGGCCGCGACAGCTTTCGCTCTATACCGTGAACTATACGACGGTGAAAGTGAACATCTATTCGGTGGGGCCCGAAGACTGGGTTAGATATCAGACCTACCGGCAATTGCACTTTCGCAATTTTAACGATGCCGCGAGGCAAAACGCGGTCTTGCCGGGCCGGCTCGTGTTTTCAAAGGAGATCGATCTGAAGTCGGCGCTCAACGACATGATTGAAACTCCAATCGACTTAACGCCCGCGCTGAAGGACGGATTAGGCCAGGCGATCGTCTCCGTCGAATCGATTGTGCCGGTGAGCGACGTTTACCACAGTCCTTTGCTGGCGTGGGTGCAGTCGACGCAGATCGGCCTGGATGCGCTCGCCGATAACGATGAGCTGATGGGCTGGGCCACTTCGCTGAAAGACGGTGCGCCGCTCAGCGATGTGCAGATGGAAATCCTGCCGGCGAAGGTCAATGGCGTGACCGGCGCGGATGGCCTGGCGCATCTCAAGCTTCAGCCGTCAAACAATCCCGCGGCTGGACTGTTGGTGGCCCGTCGTGGTGAAGACCTCGCGATGCTGCCTGAAAACCCTGACAACTGGTGGTCGCCGAATGGTTCCTGGCTTCATAAACCGCAGACCGATGCACTGCGCTGGTATGTCTTTGACGATCGCCGGCTATATCGTCCGGGCGAAGAAGTCCACCTCAAGGGTTGGATTCGGCGGATTGGAACGGGCAAGGGAGGCGATGTGGGACCGCTCAGCGGCGCAGTGCGTCAGATCAATTACAAGGTTAGGGATCAACAGAATAACGAAGTCAGCAAAGGTGTGCTCACGATAAATCCGTTCGGCGGCTTCGACACGAGTTTCAAACTCCCGCCCACCATGAACCTGGGTTATGCCACGGTGGAGCTAGAGGCGGCCAGCGTCGCAGAGAAAGTTGAAGGCTTAAAGTTCGCTCACCAATTTCAGGTCCAGGAGTTTCGCCGTCCTGAATTCGAAGTTACCGTCAGGACTGAAACCGAAGGGCCGCTGTTCGTCGGCGACTATGCCAGGGTGAGCGTAGCGGCGAATTATTTTGCCGGCGGTGGATTGCAGAATGCCGAAGTGAAGTGGAATGTCTCTTCGCGGTCGACAAATTACACGCCACCCAATCGCGACGGTTATACGTTCGGCGAATGGATTCCTTGGTGGACCAGTGATGGTGGAGGTGGACACGGTAACAACGAGAGTCTGGCGGGGCGTACTGATGCTTCAGGCAAGCATCGGCTGAGAATCGACTTTGATTCGGTAAAGCCGGCCCGCCCGGCGATCGTGACGGCGGAAGCGAGCATCATGGATGTCAACCGCCAGTCGTGGAGCTCCAGAACGACGATGCTGGTCCATCCGGCGAATCTCTATGTCGGGCTGAAGAGTGATCGCACTTTTGTTCAACCCGGCGAGCCGCTGATCGTGCAAGCGATCGTTACCGATCTCGACGGTCGTAGCGTGGCGAATCGCGCCGTGAAGATGCGCGCGGTGCTTCTGGATTGGAAACAAGTCAAAGGTGAATGGAAGCAGGTCGAAGCTAACCCGCAAGACTGTTCGGTTCAATCCGCGACCGAGGCGGTGAAATGTAGTTTTCAGCCTAAGGAAGGCGGCACCTATCGAGTTAGAGCGACGATTAATGATGATCGCGGCCGCGCGAATGAAAGTGAATTCACGCTGTGGGTCGCCGGCGGCAAACGATTGCCGAATCGCGACGTTAAGGAAGAGAAGGTCGAGCTGATTCCCGATCGGAAGGAATACAAGGGCGGCGACACCGCGCAGATTCTGGTGCAAGCGCCTTTCTCTCCGGCAGAAGCCGTGATGACCGTGCAGCGTTCAGGCATCGTGAAAACTGAGCGCTTTCGTATCGACGGAGCAACCTACACGCTGCGCATTCCGATTGAAGCAGGCTGGACGCCGAACGTGAACGTGCAGGTTGATTTGGTGGGCGCCGAGGATCGCGTTGCCGGGAGCGCGGACGTCCCATCCGCTTCCGGATCGCGAAGAACCGGCAGGGGTGCCGGTGCATCGCAGGCACGGATGCCTGCGCTCCGTCCGGCTTACGCGAGCGGAGAAATCAATCTTTCAATTCCGCCTTACGATCGCAGATTGATGGTTACCTCGACGCCGCGTGATAAGACGCTCGAGCCCGGCGGCAACACGGTCATCAATGTTGAGGCGAAGGATGCGAACGGCGAGCCGGCTAGTGACAGCGAAGTTGCGGTGGTCGTGGTTGATGAATCAGTGCTCGCGTTGACGAATTACAAACTCAGCGACCCGGTTTCGATCTTCTACGACAATCGAGGAGCTGGAGTTAATACTTTTCGATTGCGACCAAAGCTGCTGTTAAGGGCCCTGAATCCTGACGGCACTGATATGTCAGTTAACGGGGCCCGAAACACGAACAACTTCTTTGTCGACGGGGTGTCCGCAAGTGTAAGCGTTACTGGCCGACAGATTAGCGACTTACCAATCAACGGCCAGAGCTATGCCGGTCTTGCGTTCCTGACGCCAGGCCTTGGCAAAGGCAGCGAGAATAAGCAGATCCGTCTGCGCGAAAACTTCAATGCGCTCGTAGTCTTTTCTCCTTCAGTGCGGACCGATGCGAATGGGCGCGCGCAGGTGCAAGTTAAGCTGCCCGACAATCTGACTCGCTATCGGGTGATGGCGGTGGCAGTAGCAGGTGGAAAGCAGTTTGGCTCAGGCGAGTCGGCGATCACTGCGCGGCTGCCGTTGATGGCCAGACCGTCGGCGCCGCGCTTTCTGAACTTTGGCGATCGATTCGAGTTGCCCATCGTGCTGCAAAATCAAACCGATTCAGCCATGACTGTGGACGTAGCTGTCCGCGCCAGCAATGCTCAACTGATCACCGGGAGCGCGGACGTCTCGTCCGCTAACCCAGGCAACGCTCAAGTCGATCGAAAGGCGGTTCGCGCTGGCGCGCTCCCAGCGACATCGATCGCCGGCCGTCGGGTCACCGTGCCTGCGAATGATCGGGTCGAGGTGCGCATTCCGGCATCGGCAGTCAAAGCGGGCAAGGCTCGTTTTCAAATCGCCGCCGTCTCAGGCCGCTGGTCGGACGCAGCGGAAGTTCAATTGCCGGTGTGGACTCCGGCCACGACCGAAGCGTTTGCGACTTATGGCGAGATCGACGACGGCGCAATCAGTCAACCGGTCAAAGCGCCGGCGAATGTCTTTCCGCAGTTCGGCGGCCTGGAAATCGAGACTTCATCGACTCAGCTCCAGGCACTGACCGACGCGATGATTTATCTCAACAATTATCCGTACGAATGTTCCGAGCAGCTCGCGTCGCGGGTAATCACGATCGCGGCGCTACGCGATGTCCTGACTGCTTTCAAAGCGAAAGACCTGCCGTCAGCGCCGGAGATGGAAGCGGCGGTCACGCGCGATCTGAAGCTCCTGCAAAGCATGCAGAACGATGACGGCGGCTTTGCTTTCTGGAGACGCGGCGACGAATCCTGGCCTTATCTCGGCATTCACGTCGCGCATGCGTTGGCCCGTGCGCGGCAAAAGAAATTTGACGTGCCCAAAGAGATGTTCGGAAAGTCGCAGAGGTACCTGCGCGAGATCGAGTCGCGCATTCCATCTGTCTACGGCATCGACGCGCGCCGCGCGATCATAGCTTACGCGTTGTATGTGCGCGCGCAAATGGGCGACCGCGACCCCGACCGAGCGCGAAGGTTGATTGCCGAAGCGGGAATCGACCACCTTTCGCTGGAATCGGTGGGCTGGTTGCTGTCAGTGCTTTCCACGGACAAGGATTCAGTGAATGAAGTCGCGGCGATGCGACATTTACTTAATAACCGTGTTAGCGAGACCGCGGGCATGGCGCACTTTGTCTGCTCGTACCGCGACAGCGACTATCTGATCTTGAATTCCGACCGGCGTGCCGACGGCGTGATTCTGGAAGCGCTCATCGGCGCCGAACCGAACAGCGATTTGATTCCGAAAGTAGTGCGCGGGCTTTTGGCGCATCGAACGCGCGGACGTTGGGAGAACACTCAGGAGAACGTCTTTATCCTGCTGGCGCTGGATCGTTACTTCAATACTTTTGAGAAGGTAACGCCGGACTTTGTCGCGCGAGCCTGGTTGGGCGAGAGCTTTGCGGGCGAGCAACAATTCCGCGGACGATCTACTGACCGGCAGCAGATCGCCGTGCCGATGAGTTACCTCGCGAGCCAAACGGGAGCGCAAAATCTGGTGCTGGCGAAAGAAGGAAGCGGGCGGCTTTACTATCGCATCGGCATGAATTATGCGCCGAGCGATCTCAATCTTAAGCCTGCTGATTACGGCTTTACGGTTGAGCGCAGTTACGAAGGCGTCGACGACCAGGCGGACGTGGCGCGCGATGCCGACGGTGGCTGGCGAATCAAAGCCGGAGCGCGCGTGCGTGTGCGTTTGACGATGGTGGCGACCTCGCGCCGCTATCACGTGGCCCTGGTCGATCCGATGCCGGCGGGATTTGAAGCTTTGAATCCTTCGCTGGCCACGACCAGCAACATTCCGCGCGATGACAAGCAGACTGGTGTGGTCGCATTCGGGAGCCGCTCAGTAGGTTATGGCTGGTGGTGGCGGCGGCCGCAGTGGTTCGAGCATCAGAACCTGCGCGATGAACGCGCGGAAGCATTTACTTCGCTGTTGTGGGAAGGCGTGTACAAGTATTCCTACGTGGCGCGGGCGACGACGCCGGGCGAGTTCGTGGTGCCGCCGGCGAAAGCCGAAGAGATGTACCATCCGGAAACCTTTGGGAGAGGGAAAACGGATCGCGTGCGGATTCAATAACGGCCGTTTTTATCCACAGATTACACAGATGGCACAGATTAAGAGCAAGAACGGCATAAGGGTTTTCACGACATAACCGGTGCTCTCTGTGCTTAGCCGTTCAGTTATTTCTTCGGCCGGTTCTGTATCTGTGTAATCTGCGAAATCTGTGGAGAGTCTTACTTGCTCCTCCGCCCTAAACCACTTCCAGTTCTTTGCGGGTAAACTCATCTTCGACGTTTCCGGTGTTCAAGGTTGAGGCGGGTTCGAAGAGCATCACTTCGCATTCTTCTGCGGCGAACGGCCGGTGCTCGACGCCGCGCGGGACGATCACCAATTCGCCGGCTTCGATCCATGCTTCGCGTTCGCGACCGTCTTCGCGATAGTCCATGCGAAACCGGCCCTTTACTACCAGAAACAGCTCGTCTTCGTTCTCGTGATGATGCCAGGCGAAGGGTCCCTGAAATTTGACGAGCTTCAGCAGTTGGCCGTTCAGCTCACCCGCGACGCGCGGGTTCCAGTGGTCGTCGATGAGTGAGAGCTTCTGGGCGAGATTGATCTTATGCATCGTTTTATGGAGTGCGCCGGCAGAGCGCAGCGGCGACGGCGCCTTGGTTTGGAGTTCCGCCTTTAGGTGGGGCCTGGTTTCAAAGTCATACCGCCCTACAGACGGAACTCCGAACGATCCAAAGCGGCGTCGTACAGCGCTTGCCGCCGCACTCCAAACTACTTCGCCAGTCCCATCTGCCACAGCATGAACGCGTAATCGAACGCAGTCTCGTGAATCGCGTCGTAGCGGCCCGAGGCGCCACCGTGACCCGCACCCATATTCACCTTCAGCATGAGCGGATTGTGATCGGTCCTCAGTTCACGGATTTTGGCGACGAACTTTGCGCCTTCCCAGTAAGGCACCTGACTGTCGTTGAGCGAAACCTTCACCAGCATCGCCGGATAGTTTGCCGCGTGAACGTTGTCATAGGGCGAATACTTCTTCATGTAATCATAGGCCGGCTTCTCGTTCGGATTGCCCCACTCGATGTATTCGCTGGTGGTCAAAGGCAGAGACGCATCCAGCATCGTGTTTAGCACATCGACGAACGGTACCTGGGCCACGACGGCTTTGAAAAGATCGGGCCGCATGTTGGTAACGGCGCCCATCAACAAACCACCGGCGCTGCCGCCCTGAATCACGAGCCGATCGCTGGACGTGTACTTCTGCTTAACCATGTGTTCGGCGCAGGCGATGAAGTCGGTGAAGGTGTTCATCTTCTGCATCATGCGGCCGGCTTCGCGCCAGGGTTCGCCCAACTCACCGCCGCCGCGAATGTGCGCGATGACATAGATGACGCCGCGATCGAGCAAAGCCAGACGGCCGGCCGAAAAAGTCGGCGACATCGGAATACCGTACGACCCGTAAGCATAGAGCAGCATCGGGGCCGTTCCATCCAGCTTCACGTCACGCTTGTAAACCACCGACATGGGAATTTGCGTCCCGTCGCTGGCAGTCGCAAACACCCGTTCAGATTTGTATTTCGCTTTATCGAACCCGCCCGGCACTTCGGTCTGTTTCATCAAGGTGGCGTGGCTGGTATTCATGTCGTAGTCAAAGACCGAACTCGGCGTAACCAGCGACTGATAGTTGTAACGCAGCACGGTCGTATCGAATTCGTGATTTACGCTCAGGCCGGCGGCATAGACAGGCTCGGGAAACTGTATGCGTTGGCGTTTGTTCGTTTTGAAATTGACGATCTCGATTTGCTGCAAGCCGTTTTCCCATTCAGACAGGACGGCATGGTCCTGGAACAGATCGACTCCGTCTATCTTTACGAGTGGGCGGTGCGCCGCAAATTCTTTCCAGTTCTTCTCTGAAGGATCAGAGACGGGCGCGGTAACCACGCGAAAATTCTTGGCGCCCTTGTTCGTGCGAATGTAGAAAAGGTCGCCCCGATGCTCGACGTCGTATTCGTGATCGGGTTGGCGGGGGATGATGATTTTCCATTCGGCGTTGGGATTGTTGGCCGGAATGTAGCGAAATTCAGTGGAAGTCTTGCTGAATGCTCCCATCCCGATCACGGCTTTGTCCCGGCTTCGATTAACTCCGATGTCAAAGAGTTCGTCCTTCTCTTCATAAACCAGATCGTACTTGTCTGTGCCCAGCACATGGCGAAACATTTTGTCGTTGCGCTTGGTGACGGCATCTTCGGTTACATAGAAAACCGTTTTGTTGTCGGTGGCCCACGCCATGTCATCAACGCGTTCGATTTTCTCGGGCAGCAGTTCACCGGTAACCAGGTTCTTGACCTGCAAGGTGTACTGTCGATAACCAGTGTTGTCGGTCGAGTAGGCCAGCAGCGTGCCGTCGTCACTGGGCGCAAAGCTGCCGACAGCCATGAACTTCTGTCCCTTGGCCATCTCGTTCAGATCAAGCAGCACTTCAACTTTTGCTTTCGCATTCCCGGCGGCAGTGCGGCAGTAGATTGGATACTGCTTTCCTTCCTCGGTCCGCGTGTAGTAAGAAAAGTTTCCCCAGCGATAGGGAACGTTCGTGTCCGTCTGTTTGATGTGACTGAGAATTTCTTTGTAGAGAGTGTCCTGCAACGGCGCCGTCGGCTTCATCACGGCGTCGGTGAAAGTATTTTCTGCTTCCAGGTGCGCGATGACCGCGGGGTTCATCTTTTCGCGCAGCCAGAAATAGTTGTCGACCAGACGGTCGCCGTTAATCTCAGTAATCTTCGGTTTCTTTTCGGTAGGCGGGGGTTGCAGCATCATCGATGAGTTTCCATCCTGGGCCGAGACTTTCATGAACGCAATGATCGAGATCGAAAAGAGCAAAAGGAACAAAAGAACAGTTTGATGTTTCATTTGATTCTCCAATGTGGAGCGATTTGTTTAGAGGCGGGCTACTGGCCGCCTTCCTTGCCACTTATTATTCGGCGGGGCGGTAGTCCGCCTCTAAACCCGCCGGCGGAGTTCTTTGTGACGAACGCACGGCTCGTCAGTCGTGGACAGTTCAACCGCGCAGCGGATTGCCCCATCCGGATTGCACATACTTCCCATCCTTGACGATGCAGGGGACCGTCGGATCACCTCCGGAAAACTTGAGCATTTCTTTGCGCAGATCTTTATGAGTTTGGGCGTCGTGATCAATGAATGTCATGCCCTTTGAATTGTAATAATCACGCGCTTGCTGGCAGTAAGGACAGCCAGGTTTGGTGTAAATAACCAGTGCCACTCTTGTCATTACCTCCGTCGGTGAGGAGAGTTTACCAGTTAGGCAATGAAGTTGCGAAGCGGTTGACGTGGAGCGCGGACATCCTGTCCGCCAGCGGGCGAAGCCCGCTCAGCTTTGCATCGGAAGGATCTAAATAGGAAGGATGTTCGCGCTGCGCGCTCAGGCGGACAGGATGTCCGCGCTCCGTCAAATAAAAAAGGGACGAGCGTGCCTCAACACTCGTCCCTCAGCAGCGTGACCAAGCAGGTTATCCGGATTTCAGCCCCTCCGGGTTGAAACGTTAGTCACGCTGATCTTTTTGAGTGCGGCGACTTGTCGCCGCTTCTGCTGAGCCCTGCCTCACGGTCGGGCTACTGCCCTATGCTCGTTAATTCCGGCGGGCTTCGCGCCGGTCTTGCCGAAAGTCGCGGACGTCGCCGCGTCGATCACGATAGTCTCTATGGATATCTCGACGATCGCTGCGGATGTCCTGGGTGTCGCCTTTGATCTCCTGTCGATCGGCTCTTATCTCAGCCTGCGACGCGCCCTCACGCTTGTCCTGACGAAGTTCACGGACGTCGCCGGTCCACTCACGAACGTCTCCGCGAATATCCCGTCGGTCGCTACGAATGTCTCGCGTATCCGCTCTGACTTCCCTGCGATCGGCTTGTAATTCCCGGCGCTCGCCCCTATCGATCCGCTGCGCCGCCGCCGTTCCCACGCAAGTCAACATTGAGGCAGCCGCCAACGCTAAAAGAAAAAGTTTATATCTCATCTTCGATTCCTCCTGAAGTTTTATTCGGTCCTCGGCCTGCGCAACAGCCACAAGCTTCGGGTCCGCCTCCGAAGAGGCAGGAGGAGAGACAACACTGATTCGACGATGCCTGTCGAAATCCGCGTTATCTTTCGCGGCGAACCCCCTTACCAACGCGTTTAGACGCGGGGCGGCTGCCGGTGGACGAGATTTTTGACGGGAGATTATCCGAAACGCCTCAACCGAGCCGAGCGTACAGTCTGGTGCAGGCAAGAGTTCTCGGCTAAGATGCTGGCCACTCTCTGCTTCGCGCGCCTTGTAGAGGCGTTCCGGATCGCCGGCCAAAGTAGCCCGTCTCTAAAACGAAATTATGTCCAAGAACAAGTCAAGCAACGCGACTGGCCTCAATCGACGGCAGTTTCTATGGGGCGGCACGGTGGCCGCCGCAGGGGTCTGTTTCCTGTCGCGAGATTCGATTGCGAGAGCCCTGGTTAATGTCAGCGGATCCCCCAAGCGCGTCCTGATTCTGGGCGCCGGCCTCGCCGGCATGGTGGCCGGATACGAACTGTCTCAACTTGGACACAACGTGACCATACTCGAAGCGCGCATGCGCCCGGGTGGACGCGTACACACTTTGCGCGAACCTTTCTCTGACGGTCTGCATGCGGAAGCGGGCGCCGCGCGCATTCCCGACGATCATGATTTGACGCTGAAGTACATCAAACTGTTCGACGTGCCGCTCGAGCCGATGTATCCCGCCAAACTGTCTGCGGTTCGTTTGGATGGTGGGCCAAAGCGGCTGGTCGGCCCGGAGAATTTCACCGAAGCGCTGGGGAAAAACTTTGGTAGTGAGTTAGGCGGCAATCCCGCCCGCTGGTCCAAGATCAAAGGCGGCACTGATCTGTTTCCGAAAGCCTTCGCCCAGCGGCTGGCCGACAAGATCTATTACGGCTCGCCGGTAGTGCGCATCGAGCAGGATGCCAACAGCGTTCGCGCAGTCTTTCTCCACGGCGGCAGTCCGCAAACTATTACCGCCGATCGCCTGCTGTGTACGATTCCGTTTTCGGTGCTGCGCCAGGTTGAACTGCCCAAGAGTCTTTCTCAGGTTAAGCGAGACATTATTACCAATCAGAAATATGACGCCGTCTCGCGCGTTTATCTGCAAGCGAAGAAGCGATCCTGGGAAGAGAAGGGAATGAGCGGGTTCGCCTTTACGAATGAAGCGGTGGAAATCTGGCAGCCGACCTGGAGCCAGCCGGGGCCGCGCGGCATTCTGATGACCTATGCACGACCCGGCGAGGCTGAGCGCATCGCGAGTTTGAAGGAAGCTGATCGCATCAGTTCGACTCTGACCCAGCTCGACGGAATTTTTCCCGGGCTGCGCGAAAACTTCGAAGGCGGTACGTCAAAGGTTTGGATGGAAGATGAGTGGTCGCGCGGCGCCTGGTCGTTTGTGAACCCGAGAGATTTTGTCCGGGTGACGGCGCCTGAAGGCCGCATTCATTTTGCGGGGGAACATCTTTCGGCCTGGCCTTCATGGATGCAGGGAGCGCTGGCTTCGGGTCTGCGGGCCGTGAAAGAGATAGACGAAGCGGCGTGACGACATCGTACTTGAACCGGTGGCCTTGCCACCTCTTTAAGGGTTGTCTAATTCCCACCTACCCACCTTATGGTGACGGGGGTTCCCCGTTGTACTTTTGTGCCTGCCGCGGGGCTCTGGGACTTGACGACATTTTTTACCCGATCATTACCCTTCCTGACCTCTTGGAGCGCGGCCAATCCAACAACGCGGAGCAGGACTTCCGCCTTCGCATGATCCATGCCTACTACATTCGGCACCACGATGAGGCCTTCATCGCTTGAGGCAGACTCCTTCGCCACCACAATGTTTATTCGGGTGCCATTGGGTGCGGCGGTACCGGCCGCCGGTTGCTGCGAAATTACGGTCCCGGCCGTTACGCTGCTGCTACTCGTGTAGGTGACAGTGCCGAGGCTGAACTCCATTTTTGGATTGAACATGGCGCGAACTTCCGATTCGGGCTTGCCAATTAGGTTCGGGATTGCTCCCGAGCCTGACGGGTTCACAACCACCATTACAAAAGCATAGGCCAGCGTATTGGTGACCCTATCAGTGCCGATTCCCAACTCGACACCGGCGCGGTAACTGCCGGCACGCAAATATTTGTGCACCGTCTGTGAACTGGTTTGCCAATCGGTTATCGAACCGTCGCCAAAGGCAAACCGGTATTTATAACTCCCGCGTGAAGTGAGCCGCGCAACAAAGGCCACCGGCTGGCCCTCTTCAGTCTGTACTGGATTCGCAGTTAAAGTTATGGACGAGTCTATCGGTGTCGGTGTCGGTGTCGGTTTCGGCGTTTCTAGTCCGGTCGGACTTGGCAATACTTGGGTGATCTGCAGAACTTGCTGACTAGCTAGCTGGAAATTGCGGACTATCGCCTCGCTGCTTCCACTTCCACTCTTCCAAAAAACCAACTGAAACTCTCCAGCAGGGAGGCTATCAAATGACACAAAGGTGTTGCCACTACCAATCGCAGATCTACTCGTTGTCAGTAATTTGTACGTCAGACCTTTTCTTTCCCAGTACCTTAGGGAGAACTCTGCTCGATTAGTACCAAGCGTTGCCCATTTCAGGTTTACAATTAGTCTCGCGCCATTGGGCACTATTGGAATATTCCCTGCCGTGTCGTTGGGTTGAATTGGCAGCGGACTGCCGTTGACAACCGTGGTTGTTGAAGCGCCGGGCGAAGATTTCTGGAATGCGATCACGGCAGACGGTGAAGCTGCGGGCGTAGGCGTCACCTTGGAACTATCAACGCCCTCAGACTGGTCAGTTGAGGTTGCCTGAGTGCTTCGCCAAGTAACGAAGAACACTGCCAGAGAACAGATCGTGGCCAGCACCAGCGCACTGACCGGACGCAGGCCCAACGCCAGTTGTCCCCGGGGAAAGAAAAGCCGGCGAATAGCATCGGGCACCCCTACGGTTAGTTTGCGCGGCTTGCGGCCCGACATGAATGCGAGGAAGACGTAATCGCGCAGAGGACTCTCAGGTGGTTCGTTCCTGAGAAATTGCCACAGGAACCTTTTGAACTTCCAGTTGGTTAATCTCTTCTTCAGACGTTCGAGTAGTCCCCTCAATCCTCGTCCGGATCTTTCCTCCTTTGAAGCTATATCCAGGCGAATGCCCTCAGCTGGCTGTTGCAGCACAGTCCGGAACAACTCTTCGAGTACGCCGCGAATTGTTTTTTCATCGTCCGGCGGCAATTCCGAAATCAGTTTTAAGCGCAGCCAATCGGGTAGCGTTCCATAACGAAACCACGGTAAACGCACCAACGGCAGCAGGCGATCTTCGAGCTCTGATCGATCGCGGAATAGCTTGAAGCCCAGATAGAGCGTCAGGTCCCAATGGAGAATTGGGTAGACGGCGCAGGCACTCAACCAAAAATAGCCCTTGCTGCCGAGGAAGAGTTTCAACTGATCGCAAAGCCGGTCCGTAAGGTCCGGCTGCGGCTCAGTGTTTTCCAGCCAACGGCGCGGTCGTTCGCGCAGCATGGCCGGAAACGGGCGGGCCCTTTGGTCGCGATCCATCCGCGGAGTCGTACCGCTGTCGATTACCTCGGTCAGAGCTGCGAGCCCTTCTTTGGTGGCGGGCAGCATGATGAAATCCAATTCGGCTAAAGCCCACTCACGATAGCCCCAGTGCGCTGGTGATTCCGGAGTCATGATGGCGCGCTTAGTCCAGGGCGCGAACATTTCCAGCCAGCGTTCAGGCTCGCCGGTAACAGGATTGATGAAGCTGGAGCCATCGCCGAAAATTATCAGGTGATGATCGGGATGCAAGGCGGCCATTTCCTGCAAGGTCACAAAGTGCGTGTCCTTCTCTTGCTTGCGACAAACGCGCGGGTCTCCCTGAAAGTAATAGGAATCAACGAACACGTTGTCAGCGACCAGGCGCCGGATAATTTCGTCTTCCAGTCGCGCCTGTTGATCCTGGAAGCTGGCCCGATCAATCAAGACCAGATACTCGGGCAGGGTTTGGCGTGCGCCATACAATGGCGAAAAGAGACCGCCTCTCTGAATAGTTCTGTGCACGGTGCGGGATGCATCCAGTTCGCTGGCGCCTCGTTGTCGATGACGTCTCAGTTCCTGTATCGTGCGTCGGAATGACTGTCCCAGGAAAAGTTGTCCAGCGGCGCCTTTGACTACGATCTGATCCAGACGTGGCTGATTTGCGCTCTGTAACTTCTCCAACAGCGCCCGGCTCAGCTTCCTTTTCCACAGCCACCACATACCAAGCAGGAAGAACGGGAAAATGATACCGCCGAGGCGAACCCATCGCAGATAATTCCTTACAACCGGTTTCGCAGGAGTTACAACCGGCACGGCCGTGGGCACCGGTACGATGGATGGGGTCACGAGTTGAGTGGGGGACGGTTCAGTTGGCGTGGCGATCCGCGGCGGAGTCTCGACTGCTGTGGGACCGGGCTTTTGCAGAGGGATCACAAGCTTTGACCGATTCTCTGTAGTAACAGTCACCGTGGCCGCTTCATATTCAGGGTAATCAACCGTGAGCGTGTTGGGCAGGTCCTTCAAGCGGTAGGTAGTTGCAAACCCGCCATTGCTGTCGCTCACTGAAGTTTTGCCGACGAATGAAACGCTGGCATCGGCCAGCGGCTGTTTGTTTTCACTGTCAACGATTCTTCCGGTCAGGGTGCGGGGAACTCGCGGAAGCGCAAAAATGATCCCGCCAATGATTAGAAGCACGGCGGCCAATACAAGCAGCCACTTCATTTGAAGACGAGAGCTGAACCAGTCTCTCCCGTGTTCTTCCTCAAGCTGCGCTTTCTGCTTCTCGTCCAGTTTCTCTTTGCTTGTCTCGCGCTCCGTCAGTCGCGGATTTCGGGTTACCCAACGGTCAAACCGGCGATAAAAGTTTTCCTGTTCTCGCGGTGAAGAGCACAGGACAGGCGCCAGCCAGGTATGCAAGGCCCGTGGATCTGGAGGCAAGTGACCGTTCGCGGCAAGGCCAAGAAGCAGGTTCTGCGCACCGATATATTGCTGCGTGCTGATGTCGTAACCGGCCAGGCGCAGCTCGTCAATGAACTCTATTAGATCATCGACATCGATTAGTGACGCGGACATGGCGATCGTTACCTCAACCAGTCGGCCAGCACTGTCCTGGCGATCGTTTGATCGTCGGCGCTCTTTACCAGTGTGCTCAGAGTGGAGAAGGCCAACTCAGAGTTATCACTCAGCCGCTGGTCGACCTTCATGCCTTGTTCGCGAAGCGAGACCAGCCAGCCGAGAAGTTCGGCCGTGGCCGGCCGCTTGCGCAGACCGCTGTTGGGTTCGCGTAACTTGGCAAAGAAGTCCAGAGCGTCTGAGAGCAGGAGGTCGCCATCGTCCCCAAAGGAGCCGATTCGCGTTAGGATGATATCTGTCAGGCGTTCCTTGTCTGGAAAAGGAATGTTGTAGTAAATGCAACGCCGGAGGAAGGCATCAGGCAGGTGTTTTTCCGAATTGCTCGTGATTATCAGAATCGGGCTCATCTCTTCGCCGGCGGCGATCTTCGCATTCCCAAGTTCAGGAATCTTGAAGTACATGCCTTCGACTTCGTTAAGCAGGTCGTTGGGAAAATCGCGCGGAGCTTTGTCGACTTCGTCGATCAATACGACGGATCGACGCTGGCCGCCGTGGACAAAACCCTCAGGCAGCCACTCTCGCACATCGTCCTCGCGGTTGGAGCGAAGAATCGCGATGCCCAGAGCATTATAGGTAAGATAATCCATGCTCTTCTGGCTGCCCTCTCCTGTTTGCGCTGCATGAAAACGACCGAGCGTGTCGTATGAATAAAAGAGATCGCGCGCGGTGTTGGTGGACTTCGTCTCAAACATCAAAGGTGGATCGAAACCCAGCTCCCAGGCGACGCTGTTTGCCAGTTGAGTTTTGCCGGTGCCGGGCTCACCCGTCAGCAGCAGCGGCTGCCCCAGCAACAAAGCGACATTGACCGCGTCAATCAAACCCTGATCTGTTTTGTAGCCTGCCGGATCCGTCTGTTTGGCGCGCCTGGATCCTGGAAGTTTGATCGGGTCGTCGATGCGACGGTTCTGCGGATCTCCGGTGTAGTATGGGAAAGTCATCAGTTATCCCCTTTGTTAACGGTTTTGCTCAAGAGCTTTCTCAGCTCATCGGCCAGTTTCTCCATCGAGATGCCACCATTCGCGGTGCGTAATTCTTCGCGCTCATAAAGCCGGCGAATCTCGGGTTCTTCGATCCGACGAACCGCGAGGACATCCTGATTGCGCGTCCATATCTCAACATCGCTACGATGGATTGCCGACAGCTCAGTGATGAGCGCGCCGTGCAAGCCACCGTATACAGACAAATCAAGTTCAGCCAGATAGGTGCGGAGCCGGAGGTTAAGTTTTTGCATCTTCCGCTTCTGAAAAAAGCCCAACGTCTCAAAACGCTGATGTTTGATGCAGACGCAATTAATCACAGTCCGACCTGGCGGTAAATCAGGCCATGCGTCCCAAAACTTAAGATAGGTGTCAAAGAGATCCATCCCCGATTCCTGAAAGCTTTCGGTCAACAGCATTGACGTAAACAGTAAAGGCTTTTCGTGCGGGGCGATGTACCTAATGATGTCCTCTGGCGAGGCGGAGCTGTTCTGAAGCAGCGAGGCCCCAAGATAGCTCTGGAAAACCTCTACGTAACGCTCTGGTGGTACTGCGCTCGATGGCCATTGGAGAGGATATTCTTCCAGCGAGAGTTGTTTCGCAGCCAGGTTAAGACTGCGGCTAAAAGAAGTAAATTGCATTCGCTCCAGAAACTCGCGGTGACACTCAAACTCATCGCCGTGAATAATGCAGATAAACGGACGTCGCGGCATCGTTGCCTGATGCTGCTGCAGGGCCTGGGTCAGTTCTCTTTCCTGGTCGCTGCGATCGCAAAGATAGGGAATTAGCCGTGGAATGCCGGCGTCCGTTGCCGACGGAGAGTCATCATCAAGAGACACATTTTGAGTTGGTCCCCGTTCGATGATCCTGGCCCGAATGCCCCTGGCAATATTGACGAAGGCTTCCTGGGGATCCGGCCACTTGGTGACCGGGGTGGCGTTGGTTGGCAATGACTGGAGTTTGCTGAACGGCATCATTCCGAAATCCTCGACCGGACGCAGGATGATCGGAATCACCTTTGCCTCGCCAGCTTCATGCCGTTGCATTGCTCGAGGCAGTTCATTGTTCCAGATATAATCGGAAGACAAGAAGTCAGCGCTAATGAGAAGCAGGATAATGTCAGCAGAACTCAAGTGGCGGCTAATCTCCTCAGACCACTCGTCTCCCGCGCCGATTTCGCCGTCATGCCAGGTGTGAATGATCTGCCGCCGGATGAGGGGACTTAAGTGCTTATGGAGTTCTCCTCGCAGATCGGCGTCCTTGTGCGAATAAGAGCAAAAGACTTTCACGGGTCGGTTTGTCTGATCCTGGGGGTACACGGAGCTTCCTCAATTGCTGGGCGTCCAAGAGCTCGTCTGTGTAGCCATGAGGCGAGCATTTCGTCTATGCTGCCAAATCTTATGTCGATAAACTGTGGAGTCAAGTAAAATCTTTCCGAGTGGCTACTCACTTCGTCGGGCTGCAGGGTATCCGCCCGTTTTATGGGTGGAACCAAGCTGATCACCACCCAACCGAATTAATTCGCAGACATCATCAACAGATCATGAAATACCAGCGGATCTCCCGCGTTCATCCTCGCGTTGGCGGATAGTAGCCCGCCTCTAAACGGAATTTGTAGTTCGCTTTGCTCTAGCCTCACCTTCCCGACTCAGATAGAATGCGCGCCGTTTAAGATGGAACAGCAGATCCAGTTTTGCACCACAGATGATGGCGTGCGAATCGCTTATGCCACCGTGGGCAAAGGGCCGCCCTTGCTAAAAGCCGCGAACTGGCTCAGCCATCTGGAATTCGATTGGCGCAGTCCGGTCTGGCGTCACCTGTTGGCCGAGTTTGCGCGCGATCATACCTTCATCCGCTACGACGAGCGCGGTAACGGCTTGTCTGATTGGAACGTTTCGGATCTTTCATTCGACGCCTGGGTCGAAGACCTCGACTCGGTCGTCGAAGCTGCCGGCCTGGATCATTTTCCACTGCTGGGGATTTCACAGGGCGGGGCGGTAGCGATCGCCTACGCCGTCCGCCATCCCGAAAAAGTTTCCCATCTCATTCTTTACGGTGCATACGCTCGCGGTTGGGCCAAACGAGAATCAGCCGAGGAGATCGAGCAGAGACAGGCAGCGCTGACGCTGGTCCGGCTCGGTTGGGGCAAGGACAATCCCGCGTTCCGTCAACTGTGGACTTCGCTTTATGCGCCCGATGCTACGCCGGAGCAGGCGCAATCCTTCAACGATCTGCAACGCGTTTCTACGTCGCCGGAAAATGCGGTCACGCTGCTGAACGTGATGGGCAACATCGACGTGGTGGATTTGCTGGCGCAGGTTAAGGTGCCCACGCTGGTGCTGCACTGCCGTGACGAAGCGGGAGTTCCGTTTGAAGAAGGGCGTTTGATTGCTTCGTCAATTCCGGGCGCGCGGTTTGTGCCGCTTAAAGGCCGCAACCATTTGTTGCTCGAAGGCGATCCGTCATGGGGGGCGTTCGTCAAAGAGGTGCGGCACTTTCTCGGCACAGAAGAAACCTCGGCGATGACCCAGATTTCAGCATCAAGCGATCCCGTAAAGCCGAATTTGCGGCGCAGCGATCTGCCAGAGCGTTACACAATCATTTCTTTTCTTGGCGTCGGCGGGATGGGCGAAGTTTATCTGGCAGAGGACACCAAATTGGGCCGCAAAGTAGCGCTCAAAACCTTGCCCGCGGAATTCACCAATGACCCGCAACGGCTGCGCCGCTTTCAACAGGAAGCTCGCGCTGCCTCAGCGCTCAATCATCCGAACCTCCTGACGATTCATGAAATCGGCGCCGAGGGCGGCGCGCACTTTATCGCGGCCGAATATATCGACGGCGAAACCTTGCGCGCGCAAATTAAGCATGGCGGCATGAAGATCGATGACCTCCTGGACGTGGGGCAGCAGACGGCGTTCGCATTGACCGCGGCGCACGAAGCCGGAATCGTGCATCGCGACATCAAGCCGGAAAACATCATGGTGCGCCGCGACGGCATCGTGAAGGTGCTCGACTTTGGTCTGGCCAAACTGCTGGAAGACAGCGCGCGCGGCATGATCGATCCGGAAGCCGACACGCGCGCGCTGGTGTTGACTGATCCCGGCAGAGTGCTCGGCACGCCGGCCTATATGTCGCCCGAGCAGGCGCGCGGTTTTGACCTCGATGCGCGCACCGACATCTGGAGTCTGGGCGTCGTTCTTTACGAAATGATCACCGGCCGGCCGCCATTCCGCGGCGAGACCAAGAGCCACACGGTGGTTTCGATTTTGGAGACTGAGCCGCCGCCATTGACCACGTTTGCGCCGGATACGCCCGCCGAACTACAACGCATCGTCCGCAAGGCGCTGACCAAGGATCGCGATAGCCGCTATCAGACCGCCCGCGACCTGATGATCGATCTCAGGAGCCTGCGGCGCGAGATCGATATTCAATCTGAGCTAAGCCGTTCCAGCGCGTCCGGCCCCGATGTCTCAGACTCCGGTAGCGTTAAGCCGGAGACCGCGACCAGTAACGAAGCCCCAGACTTTTCAGGGCAAGCGACGAGTCTGGTTGGAGCGGGCCCGACCTCCAGCGAAACGCCGGCCGGCGAGGGATCGATCCGTTATCGGGTAACGGCCTTGATAGCAATGTTAGTACTCGCCGTTGCGGCGCTGGGAATCTGGTTTTACCTTCAGAGGTCGGATACCGGCGGAGCCATTGAGTCAATTGTCGTGCTGCCTTTTGTAAACACCGGCAGCGATCCAAATGCTGAATACCTTTCGGATGGTATAGCCGAGAGCTTGACCAACAATCTTTCACAGGTGCCGAACTTGAAAGTGATGTCGCGTAATACAGCCTTTCAGTACAAGGGCAAGGATCAGACTGCGCCAAAGGTGGGCAAGGATTTGAACGTGCGCGCCGTCGTGACCGGTAGCGTCAAACAGATTGGCGATCAGATCGTGATCAGTGTTTCTCTCGATGACGCGCTCGACAGTCGACACATCTGGGGTGAGCAGTACAACCGCAAGCTGGCAGACCTGCTCGCAATACAGTCGGAGATCTCGCAAAAAATCTCTGAGAAGTTGCGATTGAGACTGGCGAACGAAGATCAGAAACGCGTGACGAAGCATTACACCGAGAACACCGAAGCGTATCAGTTCTATCTGAAGGGTCGCTACTACTGGAACAAGAGAACGGCGGAAGGATTGCAGAAAGCTATAGAGCAGTTTCAGCAAGCGATAGATAGAGACCCGAACTACGCCCTCGCTTACGCCGGACTTGGCGACAGTTACCTGCTGATGCAATTGCCCGCAGATGCTCCCACGAGCGAAGTGCTTCCGAAAGCAAGAGCCGCCGTGCTCCGCGCCCTTCAGCTGGACGATTCACTGGCGGAAGCGCACGCCTCCCTCGCACAGATCTATGTAGCTTTATGGCAATGGGGAGATGCTGAAGCAGAGTTCAGACGTGCGATTCAGCTCGATCCGAATTATCCGACAGCACACCACTGGTACTCTGTCGAGCTCACTGCTGTGGCGAGGCTCGATGAGGCGATGGCGGAGAGCAAGCGGGCGCAGGAGCTTGATCCTCTTTCGTCCGTCATCGCCGTCAATGTGGCGCGTAGCTACATTCTAAAAGGTAATCTGGATGAGGCCATCGCCCTTCGTAATAACTTCACCGAACTCGATCCGAACTTTCCCTGGACGCATGGGATTCTGGCTCTTGCTTATCAAAGGCAGGGACGTTATGAGGAAGCGATCGCAGAGGCTCAGAAAGCAGTCGAGCTGTCGAGAAGGGAAAGCCAGAAACTCGGCGTCCTCGGATATTGTTACGCAGTGGCAGGAAAGCGCGCTGAGGCGCTTGCGATACTTAGAGAGCTTGAGGAAAAACATGCCAGACGGGAGGCAACGGGCTCCTATCTTGCTTGGGTCTATACGGGCCTCGGAGATAAGGACCACGCCTTCAGCTGGCTTGAAAAAGACTTTCAGGACCGTAGTGGTACGTTGGCCCAATCGATCACAGCATTCCCCATGTTAGACGCGCTCCGCAGCGACCCGCGCTATGCTGATTTGCTGCGTCGCATGGGCCTCAAGCCGTGACTTTGGAGTGCTGTGACTTGTCACTGCTTTTAGTCTTTCGTCAATGTGCGTCACACTGAAACTCGATCTCTCGCGTAACACAGAAAGCGGCGACAAGCAGAGAATAACCAGCGGAAACCAAATTAAGACACTGCCGGTCTGTGCCACCTGTTCAGACTTTCGAGTCAACTCGCGTATCCTGATCAAATTCAGGAGGATTGAATCTGAAATGGCGCTGATTACAGCGAACGAACTAAAACGAAAGCTACTGATCGGGTTTGAAGGCCAACCTTTTGTAGTTCTTGACGTCTTCTTTGCCTCGCCGACGGCCCGAGGCGCGGCCACGATGGTGCGCACAAAGTTGCGGCACCTGCTGACCGGCGCGGTCCTGGAAAAAAGTTTCCGCGCGACCGAGAAGTTTGAAGAGCCGGATGTTGAGTTGGTGCCTGCGTCTTTTCTTTATAGCGACGCGCACGGTTTTCATTTCATGGATGAGAAGAGTTACGAGCAGTTTACGTTTAGCGCCGAAGACGTTGAAGACGACCGTGGCTACTTAAAGGAGGGTGTATCGTTACAGGTGTTGAAGTACAACGGCGCGGCAGTTTCTTTGCAACTCCCGCAGTACGTCGAACTCGCGGTCACGTCCACCGAACTGGGTATGCGCGGCGACACGGCCGCCGGCGGCGCCAGCAAGCAGGCGACGCTGGAAACCGGTCTGGCCGTGCGGGTGCCACTGTTTATTAAAGAGGGCGAAGTGGTCCGGGTAAATACGCAGACGGGGGAAGTGGCCGGTCGAGCCTAATCGTGAGCCGCGTCCACGCGGCTGCAATCAGAAACGTCTTCAGAACTTAACGTGTTTGATGATCAAGCATTAAACTTAACGCAAAGGACGCGAAGGGATTCGCAAAGGAACGCAAAGAAAGACTCTTCCTTCGCGACCTTTGCCAAGCACTTTGCGTCCCTTTGCGTTTAATCAAGTGATGACTGACACACTACGAACTCATATACTATTTGAGATAGAACACGTTGTGTAGCGGGCTAGAGAGAACGGACTAGTCCACATTAATCCCCAACCGGTCGCCACACTTGAACAGTGATAACCCCAGCAGGCAGGCGATCACAAGGTTGAAATAAAAAGCGATGGTGCCGTCAATAAAGGTCGCGGGAAGATTGCCAACGAAGGGTAACGCGAACGGCGCGGTGACGGTCGAGATTACGACGCTCACGATGAAGCCCACCGCCTGGATCAAGAGCACCATCCCAAACGCCTTGAAGTAAGTCGAACGCATCCGGCGAATCGTGTCCAGCCCGATCATCGGGTTAACGACTGCGCCGAAACTCTGCGTGTAACCGGCCACTGCCAAGGCCATCGGATAATAGAAGATTGCCCAGGCTATGCCGAGCAAGAGCAACCCGGCGATCAGAATTCCCGCCGCCAGAAACGGCCTCAACATGTTCATTGCTGGCGCTGGATCGCTTTTAGCGTTCTTGGATCGTTCGGCTTCGCGCGCGATCGAAGCTCCGGGCCGCAAATCATCGAGATGCTTGTTCGCTTCCTCCAGCTTCTTTGGATCGGCATTAGGATCCATCAAAGGCGCAAGGTCGGCCGCAGTCGGAGCAGATCTCTGCGCGCTTTCTGTCTGACCGGCGAGTAGAGGCGCAACACCCGGACCGGCTTTGAGCACTCCGAACAACAGCGCAACCAGCAGCACAATCACTGGTCCCCAGGTAACAATCGTTATTCCCACACCCAGGAAGATCGGCTTGACCAGATCTTCCCACATGTCGAATTCGCTAAAGTCGGGCATGAAGCTGTGATTGAGCCGGCCCCAGGCAACCTGGCTGATCACGTGCGACATGCAACCAAACATGATCACGAAAGCAATCACGCTGCCGCGGAAACCACCGAGTAGTAGTAACCCGTAGATGAACGCGCCCGAAAAGAGCGCAACTTTGTGCTGGAACGGATAGCGAATCGCGCGAACAAAATCATCCATACCGAAACCCGAGTTCTGAAACGCGATGTTGTCCGCTCTCGCTTTGACCTCTTCATAGATCTTGCAGAATTCACCGCACCGTGGGCACGTAGCAATGTGGTGCGAGTCCAGAAACTTTGCGCACAGCTCACACAGGCCGGTGGCGCAGGCGGGACAGATGTAATGCGGCGTGACCTGCGGGTGATTGAAACACGCGGTGGGAATTGTTTCGGGGTTTGCAAACACGTCGACCGGGAACGCGTCGTCAAAGTCAGAGGATTGAGCGTGCGATGGTGGAGCCTCTTGCCAGGCGGGTTCGGCACGCGTGTCATCGACCAACGTCTGCGGCGCTGGTGCTACGCGTTCACCCTGAAAGGCCGCCTTCAACATTGGGGCGCGTCCGGCCTCGATCCAGTTGAGGCTGCCCTTGCTGACTTTATCAGTGGGCGCGACAGAGCCGTCGGCGATCCATTCTTTCAGCGTTTCCAGATCCGCTTCGAAGACGCCGGTTGGTGTGCTGACACGCCATTGTTCAATTTGTGCGCTCATGATTTAGTTCCTGATCTCGTCTGGGAATGTCCGAAGCGTAACGAATCCGAGACTCTGAAATGTTCTCAGGTTTGTGCTCAAAGCGGGTTTGCGCTTCCAAGCTATTTTCTGATTGAGAAGGGGCCCGGCTCTAAGTTTGTTGTGGGACATACTCAAGTGCTCTGCCAGCCGGCGGCGTTAGCACATTTCAGGTTCGAGGCCAAAGGCCTTTGGAATAGTAGCTATTCAGGCCGGAATACGTCAATAGTTTAGTTTTCAGGCCTGGTTTCAGCCGCGTTCACGCAGCGCACTTGCTTTGCAGCGACCAGGTGGAAATAATTCCCGGCATGAACCTTCGACGACAACTCAGCCTTTGGCTTCTGTTGCTCGCCCTCTGTGGCGCAGCCGCAACTCTGCTCGGTCCAATATCGGTTCAATCGCAATCAAAGCCGGCGACTAACTATTACCCCGCGCCCGGCGATCGTTGGCAGCATCGCCGGCCGGAAGCCGTGGGCATGGATTCAGCGCTGCTCGATCAGGCAGTGGCTTATGCAAAGACGCAACCCAGCACCATGCCCGCAGATTTTTCTACGCAAGTCGAAACGTTTGGTCGCGTACTCGGACCTTTGCCCAAGATGCGCGGCCCGGCGAATGGAATGATCATTCGGCACGGCTATATCGTCGCTGAATGGGGCGACACTGATCAGGTCGATCCAACTTACAGCATCGCCAAGAGTTTTCTTTCCACGTTAGTTGGCGTCGCCGTCGATCGCGGCATGATCAAGAACGTGCACGATTCGATGAAGCAGTACGCGACCGACGGCGGTTACGACTCTCCGCACAATGCGAAGGTCACCTGGGAAAATCATTTGCAGCAAACCAGTGAGTGGGAAGGTTCGATGTGGGGTAAGAACAGCAACTTCCTGGGCGTCGAAGAGTTTGGCCGCGGCCAGCGCCGGCCACGTGAGATCAAAGAGCCGGGAACCTACTGGGAATACAACGACGTGCGTATCAATCGGATGTCGCTTACTTTGTTGGAAGTCTGGAAGAAGCCTCTGCCGCAGGTTTTGAAGGATGAGATCATGGATCGCATCGGCGCTTCTGATACGTGGCAGTATCACGGCTACTTTAATTCTCAGGTCACAATCAACGGCAAGAAGATGGACTCGGTGAGCGGTGGCACGCGCTGGGGCGGCGGCCTGTGGATCAGTGCGCGCGACGAAGCCCGCTTCGGTTATCTAATCCTGCGCCAAGGCAAGTGGCGGAACAAACAAATCGTTTCTGAGAGCTGGATCAGATCGGCCACCACTCCGACAACGATTGGCCAGGACTACGGATATCTGTGGTGGCTAAATACGAAGCGCAAACAATATCCCAGCGCGCCTGCGACCAGCTTCGCGGCCCTCGGCGCCGGCTCAAGCACGATCTGGATCGACCCGGAACACGATCTGGTGGTCGTGTGGCGCTGGCACCAGGACAGAAGCACGGATGAACTGCTCAAGAGAATCCTGGCGTCGATCCAGAATCCGGAGCGGTAGTGCATCAGCTTTAAGGCGGCTAATCGCTACGGGGGCTGCCCGCGCGGGGGCCCCCGGTACGCTCGGGGTACTGACCTCATTGCCGACCCTTCCTTTCAGTTATCGCCGAACGCAGCATCATGACTGACGTGTAGACCACGACTACGATCACCAGCCAGCGCACATAGATAAGCGGCAGGCTTTTGACGATATACACCGCGATCAAAACCGCCGGGATACCTCCGAGGGCCAGCCCCAGCGCGGCGCGCAGGTCGTAACTGCCTTTGCGGATGAAACGCACGCTGCCGACCGGCATTAGAAAGGCGCAAGATCCCATCATGATGGGAAAGGCTGCCGTCGGATTCATCCCCAACAGGCTGATCATGATCAGGCATGGACCGTAAAGGCCGATGCCCAAAGACATCAATGCGCCCAGCACAAAATTTCCGATGAAACCAAGGGCCAGCTTTGTGCCTGTCAGCCGCAGCGCTTCGCCGGCCCCGGCTGTAACATTTAATACTTGCAGCAAAGTCAGCCCGGCCGCCAACAGCAAAGCGATCCCCATGCCGATCTGCACTTTGCGGCGCGGCCAGCTGCACACGACTCCGGCTCCCAGCCACATGCCCAGAACAGAGGCCGCGATCAAAAGGACCAGCGTCAACATATCCACGTCCACGATAGCGATGAAAATGAATGCCTGGATGATCGTCGGCGGTGTGATACCGACATTGAGCGTGCCGGGTATTCTCTCGTCTCTGACCACGTGCCGGAGTTTGAATAACGAAGTCGTGGTGGCGAACGAACCAATGCCCAGCGTGTCAAAGAAGGTCGTGACGAAACCAATTCCGGCGCCGACCGCCGTCGGTGCAATCTTTTCATCACGGCGCGATTTGAGAATTGCAGTCAGCCACGCGATTAGATAAAACACCGCGAAACCGCCAAGCGCAAGGAAGAGCCAGGTTTTGATAGTCAGCATAAGGAGAGTTCGTCGGGAGTTGTCCAACAAACTCCCGGGTGACTACGGCCAATGTCTGGCTTTGCCAATTTTGCAGGCATCTAAGATCGGGCCCCGACAATTATCAACGCGAGGGATATATCACTGGTCGCTGTGGTTGGCAATAGAAAGCATCCGGTCGCTACTGCTCCCCACAGTGATGTTGCGAAAGATATCCACATCTCCATGAACTTATTGACAACCTAATCGGAGAAGGATACCTTGCATTCGCGCTAACACGCTTAAGTTCTTTTCTTCCCTCTAACAAAAGGAGATCGATATGCCGATACAAGTGATCTTGAGTCAGAAAGGGCCGTTACCCATAACGGCAAACTTCAAAGCCCTCGGCGACATGCCCATATACATAGAGGTCAACGGATCGATATGGACACAGTCTGCGAATGCCATGATCGGAATCGCGGTTCAACTCGACGGTCACAACGTCGGAACCGCCCAAATATGGTCGAACGGGAGTTCAACCCACCGGACCGTCGTCCCTGCGTACATCGCTGCTAAGCTTACCCAGGGCCAGCACAAACTCACTCTGTTAGCCGCCCCGGGGTCGACGACGATATCCGATTTCAATGACTGGTTCACCGCGGTCATTCACTATTAGAACGCGTACCCAGCAAGCTAAAGAGAAATCAGGGTGACGCGAATAATCAAACCGGAGTCAGGCCTGCAGTTCTTGCGATTCTCAATCGTCGTCGCTTCCGTATTGTTTGAGAGATTGCACAAATTGCAGGCCTGACCCACAGTTTGCGCTGATGAACTAAATCATGCTTTACGCGTTGCCTGCTGATCTGATCGTAGCTATACATATCGCGTACGTCGTTTATGTCGTGGGCGGATTGGTGGCCATTCTGATCGGGGCGTTGCGGGGCAGGAAATGGATTCGCAATCCCTGGTTTCGCGTTACTCATCTGCTCGCGATCCTCATTGTCGTGATGGAAATTTTCCTGAAGCTTAATTGCCCGCTGACCACCTGGGAGAACCAAGTGCGAGCGTCGGCGCAGCAACCGGTCGACGGCCGCGCTTTCATGGATCGATTGTTGACCTTCATCTTGATTGGGGCAGCTCCGAGGTGGGTTATCAATGGCGCGTATTTTGTCTTTGCGGTCGCGATTGCGGCTACGTTCTTCTGGGCGCCGCCGAGTTGGAAACGCGCGGGAAAAGAATTAGCCGCGGATGAACGCGGATAGACGCGGAGACGCCTGCTTCATGCCATCAGGCCTGACCCGGTTTAGGTTTCTCTGCTGGCGCGCCCAGCCTCGGGTTTGCTGGGCGACGAATAAACGCTAATCGCAAAGGAGAAAAGCGATGAGAACAATCAATAGATGGTATCCAGGGACGTTGGTCGGCTTGCTTTGCCTGCTCGCGCTTGGAGGGTTGGTTTACAGCGCGAACCAGACGCCGGCCGCAGCGCAAAGGTCTCCGCGCGCGCCTTTTGATTTCGACCGGTACACGCAAAACAAACCGTTCAGACTCAACACGCTTCCGACGACCCAGTATGGCCCACCATGGGCAGACATCGTCGTGAACCCGAAGAACAACATGCTGGAATGTAAAGGCAATACTGCCCCGATCGCGCTTTGCTACTACTCCGGACCGGGACCAACCGCGCCTTGCGTCATGGACGGACTTGGGATCGCCAACTGCACTTGTTACGAGATTCCCGCCGGACAGACTTACTACGTGGACATCAATGCCATCTTGAATCTTGACGTGTACCTCAAAACAGTAGCGTCGTGTGGGAAAAAAGGCGAGAGATGCCTCCCCACGGGAACCAAAGAAGCTCCGGTCTGCGACTCTATCAACCACAACACTTTAATCCCCGGCGCTGATCTGATCTCGACCTTCAGCCTCTATCTTGAAAAGAGTATGCCCATCGGCTCGACTACCTGCCCAACGGCAAACTATGCCGGATGCATGACGGCACCCTGCAAGAGGACAGGAAAGAAAGATCCGACCACCGGCCTGCCACTGGTCCAGTGCGGATGTCCTATCTACGACGGTCCGTATCAAGTCGGACAAAAGATCTCCACTGACCAATGCGGGCTCGGCGGCAACTACGTCTGGTCTGCCGCATACACGCCGCCACCATCGAACCCGTGAAAGATAAACCCGTCGAACCCCCAGAAGCTGATTGCAGCAAGCAGGAAACGCGTTATGCAGCATTGGATTCGGATCAGGCTTGCGATCTTGCGATTCTCCAACGAGCTGCGAAGCAGCGGCCAGAGTTAAGCCCAGGGCGAGGCTTTGCGAGCCTTGGGTTGCGTTGAAAACAATTGTCCGGAGCCGCGGAGCGGCGACCTCTTCTATATCCAGAGGTATTTCTCCTCAAACTCTAATCCGTGACTTTTAAGTAAGGCTTTGAACTCCGCCTCGAACGAGATCCTCGAATGGTGGACCTCCTGATTACGAATGTACTCTCGCACACGTTCGACCTGCGATTGACTGACAGTGAACGCGCCATACTTCACCTGCCATTTGAATCTGCCGCGTGTCTGGCGATTGGCCCAGCCTGACGAAACTGATTTGAATTTGCCAAGGAACTCCGAAATCGAGATCACCGGTTTGATCCGGGCCAACACGTGAACATGGTCAGCCATTCCATTTATCTCTAACGGCGTGCCATGGAGACGATTTACCAAACCGCCCAGATACCGATGCAGATCTGGGCGCAACTCTTTGGTGATCAGCGGTAGCCGATCCTTTGTGCCATAAACGATGTGATAGAGGAGATTCGTGTAAGACACAGTGGGATCGTAACCCACGAATCAAGCAAGAATTGACAGGTTAAGTTATTGGTGAGGGCAGAGCGATTAGATTAGTCAGGCAGATTTTTGCCTCCAAATACGTGCGTCGCCGCTGCGCGGCTCAAACAAATTTATTACAACGTTAACCCAAGACTCGCAAAGCCTCGCCTTGGGCTACGTTGAAAAACAATTTCTCCAACGAGCTGCGAAGCAGCGGCCAGAGCTAAGCCCAGGGCGAGGCTTTGTGAGCCTTGGGTTGCGTTGAAAACAATTGAACCGGAGCCGCGGAGCGGCGACCGCATCTCCAGAGGTATTTGTTATTAGTGATTGCCGAGCGCAAATACGTGCGTCGCCGCTCCGCGGCTCCAAACAAATCTATTACAATGTTAACCCAAGGCTCGCAGAGCCTCGCCCTGGGCTTAGTTCTGACCGCTGCTTCGCAGCTCGTTGGAGGAGAATGCTGATTAACTCAACCACGACTCAACACATAAACAATGAAACTTGAAACTCTGAAAACACCAGGTCTCGTGCTCGACATCGAGAAGGTTAAACGGAACGCCGAACGAATGACCCGGCGGATCAAGCAATTTGGTGCGGACCTTCGACCGCACATCAAAACTCACAAGTGCATCGAAGTCGCTCGCATTCAAACTGCGGGGCACTCGGGCGCCGTGACGGTCTCGACACTTGCCGAAGCTCGGGCGTTCGCAGCGAATGGATTCTCGAAAATCACCTACGCCGTCCCAATCGAACCAGGAAAATTTAACGAAGCGATTGAAATCTCAAGGAATTGCGAACTGTCGCTGATAACGGACGATGTTGATGTGCCCGTCCAGCTAAACGACGCAGCCAAGCGGGCGAATGTCCATTTGAATCTGTTTCTAAAGGTCGATTGCGGATATCACAGGTGTGGTGTCGAACCTACTAAACAAGAAGCTACCGAGATTCCCCGGCGAATATCAAACGCTTCAAACTTGAGGTTTGCGGGAATTCTCACGCACGCCGGCCATAGTTATAGCTGTCAGACAAAGCCAGAGCTTCTGGCCCTGGCCAAACATGAACGCGATGTTATGGCTGACTTTGGAGAGGCGCTGCGGAAGGAAGTCGGCCAGGTACCAATCGTGAGTATTGGTTCAACTCCGACCATCACGGGTGTCGATCATTTAGACGGGATTGACGAAGTAAGGCCTGGAAACTACATCTTTTTTGACGCGTTCCAGGCGACATTGGGTAGCTGCTCATTTGAGGACTGCGCGCTTACAGTCCTGGCTTCCGTCGTGCATCGTGCTCGGGGTGACGGGGACAGGCGCAAAGTGATCATTGATGCCGGAGCCATCGCGCTTTCGAAGGACCGTGGTCCGGTGGTCCTCAACCCGGATTGTGGCTATGGAAAAGTACTGGACCTCGAAGGAAAGGATCTGGGTCTAACGGTCAGCGAGATGTCGCAAGAGCACGGCGTCGTCATGGCGCAGGACGAGCACACTTTCGACCGTTTAAGAGTTGGGTCGCGCGTTAGGGTTCTGGCAAATCATTCGTGTCTGACCGCGGCTCAACATTCCCACTACAACGTGCTTGAAGGCGAGAACATTGTGGACCACTGGCAGATTCACACTGGCTGGTAGTAGCTCTAACGCATCCTGCGCGGCGGTTATCTGTCAGCGTAAGCTGACCCCCCTCTCCCGCTGGGAGAGGGCTGGGGTGAGGGAGCGCGGCTTAGCTTTCGTCTTCGATGAAACCGCTCGGCTCAATAGCTGATTCAATGCGGAGGTCTTCGTCGCGCCGCCACATGCGGTCGCGATGGAGTTCGATCTTCGGGGAGAGACGGAGTTGTCATGGGTCAGGGGCGGCGGGTCAGCAAAAGGAGACTTCTGGGGCTTGCGCGTGTCTCCTCTCCTTTTGGGAGAAGTTGGGTGAAGGTGCGTAAGCTTGAATCGCACAATCGCAAGCCTGACCCCTTCAGTTTCGCCTACTGGAAGAGCGACAGGCCCTTCAGGATCGGACAGATCATTGTTAGTGTCGGGAAAGCACGTCGCCCTGGTTTTTTGTCATGAATCGCGGCCTAATCCATTGCATCGAATATCTCGTCCCTGATTAATTGAACGGCGCAGCCCATTGCCTTAGTCAAAGATTCAGTAGACCCGAGCACCTGATCCAGGAAACCAACTTGAAGAGCGATATGCGCATGGGGAAATGGCGTTTCCGCGGCAATAATATGAAGGTGTGGGTGTCGCTTGTAATGCGCTTGCTTTTCCAAACTCTCGCGCTGCGTTTCATTTTCTGCTTCATCGGCCGTGGCTACCGGATCGCAGTGGAGGCAAAGAAACTCGGAAAGATCAGGCGATGCCCGTCTCACCTTATAAATGTTCAAATAGGCTCTTTCCAAGTACCAGTGCTCCCGACCTCGCTCCTCGAATTTTAGCCAACGCTCGAAATACTGCGCTCGCACATCCGGCCTGATCGTTGCAAATGTCCATTCCCGATAGTCACTACCGGAAGGCGATCCATCGTGCATTCCTATTACAAATTCTGAGGATCCGCTACGCGGCTGCCAAGCGGGCCCACCCGCACGGCTGGCCGCCGAAATCGGTGAAAGCATATTCCGAATATCGTTGCCTCTTGATTGAAGCGCTTGAATCGGCATTCGGACAGGATACATTTTCAGCGCTCCATTCCCAGTGCACGACGTTCTTTTTTTGATAACCCGTACAGGTCAGCAACAACCTCATCAATTTGCATCTCCAACTCAGCCATTGCTGTGGTAACCGACGACAGTCTCTTATCGACCAAATCAAGAAGGTGTCTCATTGTTGAAGCCGGCACATTCGCGGGGTCGGGAACAGGAGTTCGATTCAGAGTCTTAACTTCCAACATGGAATATCCACGTTGATAAACGTGCGAATGCGTCGAAATGTGCCAGTAGCATGCATGAGAGTTTAATACAGCAACGAAGTAACGGAGCAGGTCAGTCTCGGCACCCGTATGCTTTGGATACAATAGCGGTGAACGAGAGATGGCATATTTTCCCTTTTGATCGATGGAAAACCTAGGAACCAAAACCAAGTGCGGACTAACGATCTTCGGTCGCATCATATTGGACGGCGAGCGAGGTCGAACTGGCTTCCACCAGTCGAGATCGCCACTTCGCACCGGGGCACGCGTCTTGAGAGCCTCCTTATGAGCTGATAGGTATTTCCACGTTTCGGGAAAATCCTTTCTTAATTGAGCTTCCAATATGTATTGATCATCGACATAGGGGTAGAAGAAGTATTGTGACGTTTTTCGGGGAGCGGTATACGACTTCATTTGCCGATCAGCTAAGTAAGGAACGTAAATATCTTGCTCCTCATCAGGAATTTGATTTTCGGAGAGTATGAATATGTCATCAGCGCCCGAAATGAATCCCTGACGCACCTGCAAGAAATCCTCTATGACGGGAAGTTGATCAAACTTCCAAATAATATTTGATTCCGTCCGAGGAACAATTGTCCATTGATCGGACTTAAAGGCTTCTTGGTCGACGTCGTAAATACTGTAAGTTTTGCCGTCCACCTGGCGACCTTCAAGAGCATCCTGAAGCGCGCGGCCTACCATGTCCTGACACTTAATAATCAAAGCAGGAGGCTCCTCTTGGTGCGTGATGAGTTTCTTCTGAAAGATCAATAGGACAATATAGGAACCGACATCACCGAAGACGCGTATTGCTGACAGGTCGGCCAAGCATCGTATCCACGCGTGTTCAGTCAAATGCTGTCGCATTTTGCTTGCGCTCTTTGAGAGCAAGAAACTGTGAGGCAGTACAAAAAAACCAAAGCCGCCCGGCTTCAGCATTTCAATACCTATCCGCAGAAACGGCAGATAAGCATCAATCCGCCCTGTCGCTAAACCACCCATGAATTCATTTATGCGCTCGCGCATTGCCAACGCCTGGGTTTCGAGCGAAACGAAGGGAGGATTAGCAATCACAGCATCCTGCGAGTTTTTTAACTCCGGATTTCTTTCGAAGTATTCAATTGCCTCAACGGAAAAAACATTTAGTTGTGGCGGGAAGGAATTTGTAAGGACAAGTGACAAGAGAGCTAATGACAGTCGGGTTGCCTGAGCTGCGTTAACATCCATATCTAACCCAAAAACGTTTTCGAACGCCTCTTGAATAGTGTTGGTCGTAACGCCACTCTGTATTGATTCGAATTTCAATTCCAGAAGGGTTCGGAGAAATATTCCTGAGCCGCAGGCAGGATCGGCTGCCCTTACTCGCCTAAACGCCATTGGCGGTATTTGCTCTTGTAAGAACCTAGCGAAAAAGCGCGCGACGAACTGAGGCGTATAAATACTGCCGTATGCCTTACTCTTTTCCTCTTCCGGAAGACGCGGAAACATACTGAGTTGCGGAGGGTTGACGGGCTCAACCGTCCGCAACAACGATACATAGTGTTCATAAATCCTGCTCAGAGCATGTTTCGACATTACTGAGAAATCGTAGTCATAAGGTACAGCGGTGCTCTGATAGAAATCTGTAAAGAGTGCGCGTACCGTATCCCTATCAAGACTATCGAACACGTGTAACTGCGATTGATCGAGTAGGTAAGATGGAGTGTTCTCTTTACCTATGAACTGCGAGATACTCGCTGCCACAGCAGCTCCTATACTCTTCGTCGACATATCAGGAGATGACCAAATATTCAGCAGCATACGATTGCCTCTTGGGTCCCGTAATCCGTTTTGCGGAAAACGTAAGAGCTTCGTATGGTCCTCAATTGCTCTGGCAAAGATGATTGCGTTAAAAAGCGCAGATAGCGCTTGGTTGGACGCACGAGAGTCGGTCTCCGCTGAAAGCTTCCGTTTCCAACTTGAGATTGTGTCGATCAGCGCATCATCTAAGGCGGGGAGGTTTGGATTAGGTCGCCGCCCTATCACTTGCTCAAACATTTCGCTCCGAAGCTTGTCTACCTTGCTTCTTAAGAGCGGGTAATGATCAACAACGCCCCCGTCATCAGATGGTGAAACACGGTTGAATACGACGAATACATCACTTGCGCTTATTTGTATGTGCCAATCGACCAGGTTGTTATACGAAAGAGCGAGCAAAGCGTTTTTTTCGTCGTAATTCAGCTGTGAGTAACTGCGACGATTGAGGAAGCTAAGGACGGCTGTATTTTCTAGGCCATGCTCGACCAACAAATGTGCAGAAGCCAGATTTTCAACCTGGGGCGCAAAAAACCGATCGTTCGGCTCCCATCCCAACTCGTCGGCAAAATCATTAAGCAACAGCAGCCGATCAGCCGTCGCCAGCGGCTGTGACGTCAGTTGAATGATTATGTCGTAGGTATTAGCCACTTTGATTATTGTTGCCTCGTCGTTATATGGCGTTTCACCGATGCAACAGTATATATCAGCTAAGAGCGAGCGCCAATGATCTCGCTAGGCACCCAGTGTGAAGTTGAGGCGTCAGCCTACCCTTGCAATGCCCTTAAATCAAACTCAATCAAGATCACAACCAAGATGTCTGGGCAGCGGATGCCAATTCCTTAAAGAGTCGTATTCAACTATGACGCCGAGGAAAATCAGAGTACTTAGACTAGCACGCTTGTCACGTAATGTTTTTTGCAAGCAGCGGCGTAGCTCTTCGCCGGGCCAGTCGAAAGCTCTTTGAACTTAATGAATCATTGATTCATTGACTCAATGGATCAATGGATCAAGCAGTTCGGCTTCGCGGGCTCAATTATTTGGTTGGACTTGATCCTTGGGGCTTGCGCCCCAGGCTCTATGCTGTCGTGGGCTACGCGCACTCTCCTGGTGAAGAATCGCAAGCTGACCCCATCAGTTGCAGCGTCGACGGACGAAAAACGCTATCGAGCCGCTTCGCTTTCGAATCGACGTCGGCGCCTCCGCCAACAAAAACGCACGCATCAGCCATCTGGCCGAGGGTGAGACTGCTTCCTCGGAAAAACCCGCCACCGGCGGCGATCGTCAACGTGCGGCGAAGGAACTCCTCAGCGGTGAAATCCCGGAAGGGCAGACGCTGGAATCCACAGATTACGCAGATTACACAGACAGGACAAAAGACTCAGCCACAAAAAGGCACAAGAAGCACAAAAGAGATTGCTCTCATTGCTCTTGTGCCTTTTGTGCGTCTTTCCGGCTCGTTCTGTTCTGTGTAATCTGCGTAATCTGTGGACCCGGTCGCGATTTGCGATTCTCAATGCGGGCCGGGTGACCCAGGGCTATTCAAATCCTGCGCGACGCGCGGCCGGCTAGTTCTCAATTTCCAATCCGCGATCAGTCGAGAAGTACGTCTCGAACTTTGTCAGGAACTTATCCAGCCGCTCGGTGTTCTCGTTGAGCGCAATCGTATTCTCTTTAAGGAGGTCCACCAAACGCCCGAGCGACTCATAGACATTGACTTGAAGCTCGACGCCGGCATTGATTTTGTTGTCGCGCGCGTCAAGGAATGTGCCAAAAGTGCGAAGGCGCTCGCTGAATGACATAAACGCCTCCATCGTTAAATGCAGTTCCTTCACGAACTGCTCTCTACTCTCTGCCAAATGCTGCGCCGCCGCGATCAGTTTCTCTTCCGTCATTACCTGGGGACGCTTGGGCATTCACACCTCCTGGGTTGGTAGTGGATCAAAACAAGAACGGGGTCAGGCCCTCGATTCTGAGATTCTCGCGGTGCAGTCATTCGCTCTCAGAACCCGGTATAACTTCGTTTTAAGTAAGAGGCATCGAGGCTTGAGAAAATCGAACGCCTGATCCATCAGTTGCAGCTTTGGTCATGATCAGTGTCCTACTGGGTGCAAGCTTCAGAGCGCGGCTGCTAACCCAATGGCTTTGCCACTCCGATGCGCGGCAAGTCTCTGACTTGCCGATGTGACTTCTTAATTTCCGGTCTATGACCGGGGTCAAAGACCCCGCAATGAAGAAAGAGCCAGTGCCGGCAAGTCAAAGACTTGCCGCGCATCGGAGTGGCGGAGCCATTGGGCCAGGCGCGCAAGATGCACATGCCACCTCAAAACTATCTCTACGCATTCGGCGCGGGCGTTGAAGGCGGCGGCTCTTCAGGTTTCTTTTTTCTTCGCGGCGCCCTCTCGACGTGTCGCGCGGTTTCCCATTCAGACAGCACGGCCGCGTTGTTTCGATAGAAGTTCCTAACGACTGCATCCATCTTGCGTGCGATCAACATGCCGCGGCCCACCGTTTCGTCGATCGAGACGCCGGCGGATTTGCGTCCGGCGACGCTGCCTGATTGCTCGGTGATCGCTTCTCGCAACTCCGCGATGTCCGCGTTCAAGTCTTCCACAAAATCTGAAGGCATGGCGTGGCTGATGAATTGCGCTTTCACTGCCGCGTCGGCGACAACCGCGGCAATTCCCAAAGCCAGATCCAGCATTGCCTGGTCGTTGTCGCCGCGCGGCATGCGAAACTTGTCGTCGAATCCGGGTTTGTCCTCACCAATCGCGCGGGCGGTGCGTACAATTGCTTCGATGTCTTCGCGCAAAGCTTCACGCGCGGCCGCGCGGGTCGTGGTGTCGGCGAGCACAGCGCCTTTACCAACCTCTTCGGACGAGACGTTGCTATCGAGGTCGACTATCACTGAATTCAAATCTGTAAGCAGATGGGGCCAGACGGTTGTGGCCGGGATGTCTGTGTGTGAAGCGCCAAAGTCTTTCAGGCGCAGAAACATTTCGCGGCTGCGATGATGTTTGTCTTCCATGTCGAAACCTCCCTCTGGGATTAAAGAAAAGGTTCCGCTTCTCGGTCGTGGATCGAGGAGCGTAAGAGCGCCGCAATTACGGGATTGCGCATTTCAAGGGCGAAGCCAAAAACGGGCGGATTCTAGCAAGGTTTCACGGTAAGTCAAGCAAAAATTATGGCAAAGTCGGGCAAAGCAGCCATTTTTATTAGGATCGGGCGGATTTTTCCGGCTTTCGGAGCGATGATTTTGAGTTCCGCGCGCATGTAGTTTGGGTTTGTGCCGATGCAGTTGGCCGGCGTGCCCCTGCAGTTTGGCGGCGATCACGTGCAGTTTGGCGGCGATCACGTGCAGTTCGACGGCGTGCGCGTACAGTTCGATGGGGTGCGCGTGCAGGTCGGCGGCGTGTGCGTGCAGTTTGGCGGCGTGCGGGTATAGGTCGGGTGGGTGCGCGTGTAGGTGGGGTGCGCGATGAGGAAGTTGGGTCCTCAGTCCTCAGTCCTGCGGAGCGGGCGACAGCCGATCATGACCGCAATGCCGAAGTCTTTCGCCTGCTACGCAGGCTCGCGAATACGGCAACAATCATTCGCTCGGTTGCAACATTTTGCTCGCCCGTTCGTCTTCATACTAGCGATACGAGTTTTTAACCGGGAGGCGTTGAGCAATGAACGTTCAGAGGTATGCGAGGATCGCCGGTGTTCTTTTCCTGCTTTCGATGGTGGCGGGTGGTTTTGGTGAAGCTTACATTCCCTCCAAGCTCATCGTGTCCGGCGATGCTGCCGCTACAGTGGCGAACCTTAAGAATTTCGACTTTCTCTACCGGCTTGGCTTCGCCGGCTTCATGGTGGAGTCGCTGTGCGATGTCACCCTGGCGCTGATCTTGTACGCGTTGCTCAAACCAGTCGGCAAGGAGTTATCTTTGCTGGCCGCTTTCTTCGGACTGATGGCCAGTGCAACCTTCGCCTGCGCGGAGCTGTTTTATTTCGCACCGGTGGTCATCATGCGAGGCGGCTATTTGGCGGCCTTCTCGCCCGATCAAATCAATGCTCTGGTGCTGCTGTCGCTCAAGTTCTATGGATATGCAGGCATGATAACCACCGCCTACTACGGCATGGCCTGGATCGTTCGCGCGGTTTTGATCTTTCGCTCGGGCTATCTGCCAAAATTTCTGGCAGTCCTCATGGCAATCGGCGGGATTGGTTTTGTCATAAGAAACTTCTTGCTGATACTCGCGCCTGCTTACGCCACGGACGTGCTTCTGATGTTGATGTTTCCTGGTGGGTTAATACTCGGCGTTTGGTTGCTGGTGAAAGGCGTTAACGTTCCGAAATGGGAAGCACAGAATAAAGCCTGAGCCGACTGACCGATCGTTATCGCTCCCGGTACTAGTCTCCCATTCGGCGAACGGTTCTCACCAGAATCTTTGACAACGTCTAATCGCTTGTTAATATTCCATGCTCATGGATTGGAAGTACAAGCATTTTTATCAAGAGAGAGTTTTCTCGGCGCCGCGCGATCTTGTCACGGAAGCGGCGCGCACGTTCATGTCCGAATCGCTCGGGTGGCAGATCACAGATACACCGGACGGATTTACGGCAGAGGGTTATAGCTTTGCGCATCGCTCAATCGCACACCTCCGGATTCAATCGGCTGGATCCGGCCTCCCGGCTATCGCAGGGGGTTCTGACAACTCTGCGGGTGGGACGAAAGTGGGCATCGAATTACTCGTCGAGCGCGCCAGTCCCGGCGGATTCATGTTGTTCGACGTCGGCGGTTACTACAGCATTCAAATTCGAAAGTGGCTCGACGGCATTCAGCGTGAGCAGTAAGCAGTGAGCGGTTTCCATTCCAACGGAAATCCCAAAATCACCGGGCTGATGAAATCCAGCAGAAGGAGATTGATATGAAGCGAATCTATATCTTGACGTTTGTTCTACTCGCAACGGCACTGGTTCGAGGTGACGCGACCGTTATGGGTGGGCAAGACGTGCTCGCCGTTAATCCAAAATCCATTGTGCTCAAATTTGAAAACCCTCGCGTCCGGGTCCTCGAGGCTACTCTTAAACCCGGCCTCAAGGAACAGACCCATTCGCATCCAGCTTATGTCATCTATGTCATCGCGGGCGGAAAGGTCCGCAGCCACGGTGCTGACGGCTCTGTCACTGAAACAGAGTTCAAAACAGGCGACGTTATCTACCGTGATCCGCTAACGCACTGGGCCGAGAATATCGGCAAGACGACGATTCGCCTGGAGCTGGTGGAACTCAAGGGTTAAACCCTTGACTCAGTCACCCATTTTCGCATAGAAGCTGTCACAGGTTTTCCCAAGGTTTGATTCAAAGGAGTGTCCCTGCTTATGAAGAAGATTTTAGCGCTCGTTTCTTTTCTGTTGGTGGTGGCGGCGTGCACGACCCAGCCGTCTACGAACACAAACAAAGCGTCAAATTCGAACTCGGCGACGGCGAAATCGGCGGCGCCTTCTGCCGACGAAATGTTCGCCAAAGAAAAGGCGGCATGGGACACGCTCAAGCAGAAAGACTATGACGCGTTCGGAAATATGCTGGCCAGCGATTACATCGAGGTCACCGACGAAGGTGTCTTCGACAAGGCCGGCATAATCGCGGTGGTGAAGGACTTTGTTCCTACCGACATCACTTTTTCAGATTGGAAGATGTTGCCGATCGATAACGACGCGGTGATTCTCACTTACAACCTCACGCTCAAAGGGTTAGAGAAAGGCAAGGAGATTCAGCCGGGTCCGCAGCACGCCGCTGCTGTCTGGGTAAACCGCGACGGAAAATGGCTGGCCTTTTGTTTTCAGCAGACTCCGGTGAAGGACGCGCCACCGCCACCGCCACCACCTGCGAACACCAGCAAAGCGGAAAAGACCGCTGCGAGTCCGGCTGCGAAAGCGCCTGAGACCGGCCCTGATCCAATCGCTAACGAGAAGATCGTCTGGGACTTTTTCAAGAGTAAGAACCTTGACGCGTTCGCTGCGGTGCTCGATCCCGCGTTTGTCGAAATCGAAAGCAACATGGTCATGGACAAAGCGACTGCGGTCAAGGGCGCTGACTTTGACACGTCTCAGCTTGAGTTGAGTGAGTGGAAATCCGCCAAGCTCGATAACGACGCGGCGCTGGCTACTTTTCTGGTGACGCCGAAGGATCCGAAGATGAGCCAGGAGAGACACACCACCATCTGGGCCAATCGCGGTGGCAAGTGGGTGGCCCTTTTACACATCGGCACTCCGGTCATGAAGCCCATGACGCCATCCGAAATGAAGAAGATGTAAACAGGATTTAGCTCCCCTCTCCCGGGAGAGGGGCCAGGGGAGAGGCCGCGAAGGCTGACGCGAAGTTTTACTTAGTCGTCGGTCGTGTTTATGCAGGTTCTCCCGGACCCTCACCTGAACGCTCTCCCAGAGGGAAAGAGAAAACCTAATAGCCATTCTCACGCCCCATCTACTTAAACCTGGCCCACACCTGGGAACTCATATAGAATCCCGAGCGCGTTTGGATCTTGAATTCCGATTTAGGAACTGCCCAACATGAACTTGCCTCTATCCCCTGGCACCAAACTCGGTTGTTATGAAATCCGCTCGCAAATCGGCAAGGGCGGGATGGGCGAAGTCTATCTGGCGGAAGACCCGCAGTTCCATCGCAAGGTGGCGCTGAAAGTTCAGCATTGAGGGGAAAACAAGAATGATCACTTGCATCATCCGTTACCAGATCGATCCCTTTCAGCGAGAGGCGTTCAAGCAATACGCCGAAAACTGGGGCCGCATCATTCCCGCCTGCGGCGGCCACCTGGTCGGGTACTTTCTTCCCCTTGAAGGAACGAATGACGTGGCCTGGGGTCTGATCGCATTCGACAGCCTCGCATCTTACGAGGTCTACAGAGCAAGGTTGAAGTCAGATCCCGAAGCGCGGGAGAACTTTGCCATGGCCCAAACCAAGCGGCTTATTATTCGGGAAGAAAGAAACTTTGTTGAGGTTGTCGATGGAACTCTTGGTGTTCCTTCTGCGCTTGTGGGGTGACGCGAGCGAACAAACGTGAGCATTAACACGGGCACCAAACTCGGCCGTTACGAAATCCGCTCAAAGATTGGCGAGGGCGGAATGGGCGAGGTTTACCTGGCGCACGACACGAGGCTCGATCGCAAAGTCGCGTTGAAGGTTCTGCCCGCGGGTATTGCTGCCAATCGGAGTCGCATGAATCGCTTCGTGCAGGAAGCCAAGGCGGCTTCCGGATTGAATCATCCCAACATCATCACCATCTATGAGATTGACGAAACGGATTCAGGTCATTTCATTGCGACCGAGTTCATCGATGGTGAAAGACTGCGCGAAAGTATGCGGAGAGCCTCGCTGAGTCTCAGCGAAGTGCTCGAGATAGCGATTCAGATTGCGAGTGCGCTGGCGGCTGCTCACGAGGCTGGCATCGTCCATCGTGATATCAAACCTGAGAACATCATGGTTCGTCTTGATGGGATCGTGAAGGTTTTGGATTTCGGCCTCGCGAAACTTACTGAGCCGTTGCCGACTCATGAGGTGGACACGGAAGCGGTGACCCACGCTCCCGTCAAGACTGATCCCGGGACGGTGATGGGAACGCCGATCTACATGTCGCCGGAACAGGCGCGCGGACTGGAAGTGGACTCGCGCACGGACATCTTCAGCCTTGGGGTTTTGCTTTACGAGATGGTCGCGCGTCGCCGGCCGTTCGCAGGCTCGAATACGATCGATATTGTGGCGTCGATTCTGAGCGACAAAGGACCGCCGCCACTTGCGCGGTACGCGCCTGAGACGCCGGCCGAGTTCGAACGCATTGTTGAGAAGGCTCTGGCCAAGCAACGAGAGGAGCGATATCAGTCAGCGAAGGAACTGCTGATTGACCTGCGCCATTTGAAAAAGCGTTTGGAGCTTGACGCGGATCGGGCGCGAACCACGCCGCCGGAGAAGTTTGTTTTGTCAGAACCGCCTGCGGTAGCGGGCGGGCTTTCTTCGACGGTTGGTCCGCCCGTTACCGGAGGCGGTTCTGACAAAACAAATGCGCAGACTGAAACACTCTCCAGCGCAGAGTACATCGTCAACCAGGTTAAGGTTCATAGGCGTCTTGCAATAATGACGCTCGCAGTGCTGGTGCTGGCGATGGTCTTAGCAGTCTTCTGGTACCTCAAACACTCGTCCCGCGCTTCGCTGACTGAGAAGGACACCATCGTTATTGCGGACTTCGTCAATACCACGGGCGACCCGGTATTCGACGGAACACTCAAGCAAGCACTGGCCGTGCAACTCGAGCAATCACCTTTCCTGAATATCTTTCCAGACCAACGTGTGCGTGAGGCGCTGCGCTTCATGAATCGCTCGTCGGACGAGCGACTGACAAAAGAAATCGCGCGCGAGATCTGTCAGCGCCAGGGATTGAAAGCATTTCTCGCCGGCTCAATTTCAAATTTTGGCAGGCACTATGTCATTACGCTCGAGGCAGCAAACGCACAAACGGGCGACACGATTGCCCTCCAACAAGCAGAAGCTGAAAGCAAAGAGCAGGTGCTTTCGGCGCTGGGCAATGCGGCTACGAAGCTACGCGAGCAATTGGGCGAGTCGTTGGCTTCTGTGCAAAAGTATGATGCGCCAATTTATCAGGCTACGACCTCATCGCTCGAAGCCCTCAAAGTCTACTCAATGGGAGTTGAGCAACAACTCAAGGGTAAGTACCTCGAAGCCATTCCTCTTTTCAAACGCGCGACCGAAATGGATCCTGATTTCGCGCGTGCCTACGCCGCGATGTCGTCGATGTACTACAACACCAGGCAGTACGATCTTGCTGCTGAAGCCTCGCGCAAAGCATATGAGTTGCGCGATCGGGCCGGCGAATACGAAAGGCTGTATATCACTCAGGCCTACTACGATAATGTGACCGGGGAATTGGAAAAGTATCTTGAAACTTTAGAGCAGTGGAAGCACACATATCCACGCGAAAGCGCTCCGTATAATAATCTGGCTGTCAAATTCAACGATCTTGCCCAATTCGACAAGGCCGCCGACGAGGCACGCGAAGCGATTCGCCTCAATCCGAATTCAGCTTCGGGCCACTCGCTTTTGGCTACCAGCTTCGTAGGCCTCAATCGGTTCGACGAGGCTCAACAGATTATTAATCAGGCGCAGGCACAGAAGCTTGATACTACTGCCATGCGCAGAACTCTCTATCGGATTGCTTTTGTCCGGAATAATGCCGCGATGATGCAGCAACAGCTCGACTGGTTAACCGAAAAGCCGGACGAGTATCTTGCTCAGGGTTGGCAATCCGAGACTGCGGCGTTTTCCGGGCAGTTGAGAAAGTCCCAGGAGTCTTCCAAGAGAGCCTCTGAATCAGCAGAACGTCGCGACCAGAAAGATGTTGCCGCGCAGATCGCGGTGGCGGCCGCGAACCGGGACGCCCTGCTGGGTGATTGCGCGCGGGTGAAAGAGCAGACCGCAAACGCGCTCGACATTACAAGCAGGCAACTGATGATGGCCAATGCGGGTAACGCGCTGGCCAGTTGCAGCGCTTTCAGCCAGGCACAAACCATCGTTGCTGAATTGACTAAGCGTTATCCGATGGACACCGTTGTCAACAAGATTTTGCTGCCGCTGGTTCAAGCCCGTATCGAATTGCAGAAAGGCAATCCGGCGCAGGCGATCCAGTTCCTGGAGATAACCAGACTTTATGAAGGATACGCTCTTTTCCAAATTGCTTACCTTCGCGGTCAGTCATACCTCATTCAACAAAAGGGAACGGAAGCCGCGGCCGAATTCCAAAAGATACTCGATCACAGGGGCTCGCAACCGACCTCTCCGATATTTCCGCTCGCGCACGTCGGCCTTGCGCGCGCAGCCGTGCTCCAGGGCGACACCGCAAAAGCGCGCCAGGCTTATCAGAATTTCTTTGCGCTGTGGAAAGACGCCGACGCGGACCTGTCGGTTCTGATCGAAGCAAGGAAAGAGTACGAGAAGCTAAAGTGAGTTTGAATAGCGATGCATTCAAGGAGGAACGATGGCGTTAACAAATAGTCTGGCAGGTAGAAATCTGGGGCTGCTTTTACTCGGCGTGTGGTTGATTCTCACCGGACTCTTGCCGTTGCTTCACATGAGACTCTCTGCAACAGTCACTACCGGCTTGGCCATACTGGGCATTGTTGCGGGCATCTTGATCCTAATCAGACGCTAGCCACCCGGCATATCTAGTTTCGGTTGCGAGAACAGAATGATGAGTCTGTCCGCCGGCACAAAACTAGGCCGCTACGAAATCCGCTCGAAGATTGGCGAGGGCGGGATGGGTGAGGTGTATCTGGCGCTCGATACCGAATTGGGTCGGACCGTCGCGATCAAGATTTTGCCGGAAGCTTTGGCGTCAAACCAACTCCGCCTGGAGCGGTTTATTCAGGAAGCGAGAGCAGCTTCCGCTTTGAATCACCCGCACATTCTAACGATTTATGAAATCGGCACTACCGGGGCCACTCATTTCATCGTGACTGAGTTCATTGACGGAGAGACTCTGCGCCAGCGCATCAGCAAGGGAATGAAGCTGGCCGAGGGGCTGGAGGTCGCGATTCAGACGGCCGGCGCGCTCGCGGCCGCGCATGAGGCCAGCATCATTCATCGTGACGTCAAGCCAGAGAACATCATGGTCAGGCGCGACGGCTACATTAAGCTCCTCGATTTCGGCCTGGCCAAACTGACTGAGCCATCCTTCGTCGACAGCGAAGCACCGACCAGGGCAAAGGTCGATACCCGCGAGGGCACGGTGATGGGAACCCCAAATTACATGTCGCCCGAGTCCCATCATGAAACCTGCTTCAAAGTACACTCCAAGTCTTTGACCAGTGAAATCTGCAACCATAAACCGAGACATTCGTATCTGGCCGATAATTTCGTCGTCGATTCGGTTCACGTGCTCATGTCGGTCGATCCTCAGGGGCTCGTAGCCAGCAAGTTGTATGGCGGGCTTTATGGCTTCGTCGTAGAGAAATGAAATTGATGGATCAAACCACATCGCAACGAACGCACGGTTTGAGCTCTTCCCAGACTTTCTGAGTTCCTCAAGACGCTCCCAACCAAGAATGGTTACTGTTGCATTATTTGGATCACCCCTGACGAATTGGCGCTGAATTAACGCGCCGATTAAGAACTCGGCCTCCTCTCTGCTCCGCAATGTTAGGAGTGGATAGTCGTTTAAGAGGTTGAACGCGGTGCAATTCCCGAGTGTTGTCGTCTTCTGAGCCATGAGGGCTAAAAGCGCATCCATTTGCTCCGCGACACCTAACGGCGTAGCGCGGTTTGCGAAAGCCTCGATACTGTTCGAGAGAATTTTTGGCAACTCTTTTTCTGGCCAACGGCGACAGGCCGAGGACAGCAGGTACTTCTTATCTTGAGGCAGCACTTCAACCGCTTGTTCACTAATCTCGAACCGTCCACAGCGAACGCAATCAACGATAGCAGTATCACTTCCAAATTTGCCCTTGAATGTATCGGCGCCTGCAAAATCGCAAAGCGGACACATTTTCTTGCCAAGCACATCGCTTAATTTCATATTTACCTCGTAACAGTGATTCCTAGCTCATGAACCTGTAGGGATGCTCCTCGACGTTGAACGAAATGCGCAAGAATCGAGCTTTGATAATAGGAACGGGTTCGGCATGCTGACAAGCATCGCCTTGGCGCGGGCGCGTGGCCGTCTGAGGCTGCCTTGCGAAATTTGCTGAGCGACTAGTTTACGGCGCTGCTTTGCGCCGCGCGCACGGACTTGAACTTACCCTCTTGCATAGCACTTTACTGTCGGCAACCCCTTTGCACGCATACAATGCTAAATATCAATATCAGAACCCACGCGATAGAAAAGAATGTTGAAACTATCAAGTAAAGTCGCCGTTGTTGACCCCTCCACTTCCTTTCATGGACTTGTTTTTTGGCTTCGCAGTGAATGCTATGTGGGAACGACAGCTCGCATTCGATTTTCTGGCAGACTAGGTACAACTCGTTCATTCGCCGATTATTTCTATGCATTAGGTAAAACGAGATCCAAGTAAGAAGAAGCCCGAGAACAGCGGTACCGGCGATGACGACTTGGACAGCCGGATTAGCGTTGCATAATGCTTCGACGATGAACCCAATTAGAAGAGTGCTTGCTCCCCAAATTATCGAAGTCACTTCCCAGGTCAGCGAGTCGTGATATTGAGCGGACTCTTGGGCTTGGGTATATTCGAGAAGAAGGAAGCGCTCCTTCCGTTCATCAGGACTCGGGTCGTTGGGCACGATTCGGACGTGCTGCTATTTTGGCAGCTCGGTGCGGTCTTGGGCTTTTTGCTGGCACTCGTGATGTGCCGGTGAAATTGGAGTTCCTGTTTTTCTTTGGAACGATGCTTGCTCGTGCGAGAATTGCCCTATGTCAGCGTCACCCCGTGTCTCTCAGACTCGGCAGGTAGGTGGGCCGGAATTCGAGTGTTGGAATCCGTGCTGCCCTTGGTATGCGGGCCACGGCCAGCGTCTAAAAATATCGCAAGTCTGGAACAACGACCAAGCTTGGCATTGTGGAACATGCGGCGCGTTGGTAAAACAAGCGCCTGCGGCGGTTGGCAATGCAAACGCGCTCGCGGGTTTGGCTGGAGGCGCGCTTGTGGGCGCGGCTTTCGGTGGTCCTCCTGGTGCGGTGATAGGTGCGCTTATCGGGCTAATCCTGGGCACATCCTCAACGCGCGGGGGGCAGTGAAAGTAGCCGATGTACACTCTTGCGCAAAGATTGTCCTCAAACTGGACGTTGGTCGAA